>Ga0065707_10000892_pt1 | contig 11145 bp, 7 predicted proteins | sample SwiRhicommuniRL3_FD_59094 | JGI IMG/M metagenome (GOLD analysis project Ga0065707, IMG submission 59094) | Switchgrass rhizosphere bacterial communities from Rose Lake, Michigan, USA - RL3 v2 (version 2) | ecosystem: Host-associated > Plants > Roots > Rhizosphere > Soil | place: East Lansing, MI... | reverse complement strand
GAATTTCCAGAATTTCACAGAGTACGTCAATGGATTTTTCGTAAATACTACGCCATAACTTAATTCTAAGATCTCGCCATAGTGTTATGATGATAAAGCTCAACATGAACTTATCAAATAAAGTCATTAATAATTTACCATGAAAATGGATAATCTCACATCGTCTTAGTTTGGGAATACTCATAATATCTCTCCGAGTAGTTGAGAGTACCATTAGATGTTAAATGCTCTTCTTTTAGTTTCGGAGACTTCTTCTATTGGTGCCCAAATTCTGCCTCCATTTAAAATAACTCTAAGATAAATTAGATCCATTTATAGTTATTCTAGACAGAACAAGAAATCCCATTTAGAATTATTTCTATTCATACACATATCCCTCTTTCTTAAAGGAATCCTCGACTGCTACTTGTCTCCCCCTGGCTGACCTCACTATGTTTTTAATTTCTTGCAGCCAATACAAACAATATTACATAAGCCATGACTAATCTGAAAATTTCTCCCATCAACGAAAATCCTACGAGTGAAAAGTTTGATTAACGACATAGGCAAGTCAAGACATAGAACCCAAAATGTCTAGACTAATAACAAGACAACCATTAGTTAGATGTGGTATAAGGTTCTACCATGGATCCAAAATAAATTTACAAACTCAGCACGAGTCGCTCTCAGACTATGGTAGTTACAAGAACAACATATTCACCCATAGATTACCTGAATCCACCGCTCAACAATCACCACCATTAGTTGCATTATACTCCAGATTGAGCTTACCATCAAGCTACTCGTTATCCACATTATCACAGGCTCTCAACTTACACATACACGAGAAGGGGTTGGCTAACAATTTCGGATTAAACACCCTTGGTAAAAACTTATTGTCATATTATGTGTCTGAACATTTATTAGTCAAGTATCCAAGATTACCAATGCCAATCCACAATGTAGCCGTCGATTCCTTGATGGGTATCGAAACTTTGTATGAAATCGGTAAATCTTGGGGTATTCAAACTGACAAATCAACAAAGTTGGAGAAATATTTAAGTCAAGAATCTGAGTTCATAAAGTACGGAAAGTTGAGATACTTATCTGATACCTCCAAGGGTGAGGTTAAAGAGTCTGGTGTTTATGAGATGAGTGAATCAGAATTGAAATCCATCGACAAGGACTCCAACAAGTTTGTTTCTAATGAGTACCAAGCATACGCTTCTGCCGTCAGAGCCATCGTTGGAGGTTTGTTCACCCACTCTGGAGAAGCTGCCACCAAAACTTTTATTCAAAACCACATTTTATCCAGAAAGTTGCCTTTAGAAGACATGTTTCAATTCAGTCAGCCAACAAGAGAATTGGTTAGATTATGTGACAAGCTCAACTTCTCAGAACCAGTTGAAATTAGATTAATTGCAGAAACTGGTAGATTGTCTGCACATGCCATTTATGCTGCTGGTGCTTTCTCGGGTGCTGAGAAATTGGGTGAAGGAGTAGGATCAAGTATTGCCGAAGCCAAGACCAGAGCTGTGGTCAATGCGTTGATGTCATACTATTTATATTCTCCTATCAACCAGGAAGGAAATGAAGTCAGAGTTCCTAGTGATGAAGGTTATAAATTTGAGGGAATTGTTGGATTAGGTGATGTGGCCATTTAAGTGTAATGAAGCAATGGGATTACTCGGTAATCTGGTGTTATAATGATACACGGATCAGATAGTTAGATTTACCAACTAGTTTTCAAGATAATCTGCTTCTTGGTTCATTATTCAAGAAGTTGCTAGAATTCAAGAAGTTCCTAGCATTCTTTCACATCAAAGGATCAATGATTCATTCTCCATGACAAGATTTGTGGTTCATTCACTATAAGGGTGCCACAATATCACCATGACCAATATCACAATGAGTTCAGAGATTATTGAGAATACTATAATTCGTTCACTGGATACAAGATCAACTGAGATTCTATCATTATCCAAGGGCACATCCTGACGAATCACGCTTTAAAAATTCCTTTCAATCTCCAACTTGAAACATTAAAATAGACTATGACCAGTACCATCGTCTCATTTTCCGGCTCAACTGTATATATCCAATGTAAATAGAGCTTTCATTTTCATATCTAATCATAAATTTTAACTCATCCCGACTGGTTGCTTTTCTTAACTTATGAACTGACAAGCTGCAACTATTTGTCATTATTCGATCTACTCCTCGTCTTTTCATCTCTTTGTCTTTATGGACTGTTCTTGACTCGTTTTGCAAAAGAAAATATGCAAGATTACTTAATCTGGCGTAGAATTTTGCATCTATTTGAAGAACATTTCTATCAAGAACCAGGAAACATCTGTGAAGAATTACACGGCGATGCATTTGATTCCTGGATACTGGAGCTGAAGTGATTGGTTCTTATTGGGACCCCTTAAATGGTTTAATTATACAGGACCCTTCTTTGTATTATAGGCAATCGAGTCCTTTTAGGCAATCCAACTTTAATAGGCAATATATTTTCTTTCTTAACTGTGGCCCATAAACTGTTATTCGTCTTCTCGGTTGAACTACTTCCAATTCACCGTTAAACATTCTTGAATCTCTCCTTGGATCTGAACTGTATTCCCTTCCTGTCTTTATTCTCTCTCAACTTACAAAACATCCATACCGCAATTAAATCCAACTAAATTATCAATTATCCAGCAGTTGAAACAATCTGACCCTGGTGCTGTTCAAAAACCACAGATACTTCATTCGCGTCAATTAGCTTGATATACGTTAATTGACGTTCGATTTGCCCTACTAGTTCCAGACCTTTCATCGATTCTCCAAACGCACCCAAAATTATCCCGAGTCAATTGAAATTTCTGGTGCTCATCAGAATTTTTCCATATCGTATTTAAACGTTCTCATCTCACCATATTCTCACTAACAACGGTGAAATAACATCCATAGTTAACTTTCTAGTTATAGTTAACATAGACAGCCATAGCTGACTCATAAAATGTCATTAAATATTCTTGTTATTGGTAATGGTGGTAGAGAACATGCTATTGTATGGAGATTGGCTCAATCAGCAAATGTCGACACCATTTATGTTGCTCCAGGTAACGGTGGTACATCATCTGTTGCCAAAGTTGTCAACGTTGACCACTTGTCTGGTGAACCAAAGCATTTCGATGCTTTGCAAAAGTTTGCTGTTGAAAAGAAGATTGATTTAGTTATCCCAGGTCCTGAACAACCATTAGTCGACGGAATTACAACTGTTTTCACCAAGGTTGGTATTCCAGTATTTGGTCCATCCGCAAAGGCTGCTCTTATGGAGGGCTCGAAGGCTTTCTCCAAGGTCTTCATGGACAAACATCAAATTCCAACTGCCAGATTTAAGAACTTCACCAACGTCGAAGATGCAAAGAAACATATTGAAACTGTAGACTATAAGATTGTTTTGAAAGCTGATGGTATTGCTGCTGGTAAGGGTGTATTAATCCCAGAAACCAAGGAAGAAGCTTTACAAGGCTTGAACGAAATCATGGTGGCCAAGAACTTTGGTGCTGCTGGTGATGAAATTGTCATTGAAGAATTTTTGGAAGGTGATGAATTGAGTATTTTAACTATCACTGATGGTTATTCTTTCTTCAACTTACCTGCTGCTCAAGATCATAAAAGAATTGCTGATGGTGATAAAGGTTTGAACACTGGAGGTATGGGTGCTTATGCTCCTGCTCCAATTGCCACACCAGAAATCTTGAAGAAGATTGATGAGCAAGTTATCAAGCCAACTATCGATGGTATGAGAAAGGATGGATATCCAATGTGCGGTATTTTATTCACAGGTATAATGTTGACCCCTAACAAGGAACCAAAGGTTTTGGAATATAACGTTAGATTCGGTGATCCAGAAACTCAAACTGTTTTACCATTATTATCTGATGATACTGATTTGGCTGAGGTCTTTTTAGCCAGTGCTGAACACAGATTGGACTCTGTCAACATCAAGACCAAGGAAAATATGTTTTCTACTACCGTGGTGATGGCTGCTGGAGGATATCCAGAAGCATACAACAAGGGAGATGAAATTACTATCAAGGATTCATTGCCAAAGGATACTTATATCTTCCATGCTGGAACCAGTCAAAAGGACGGAAAGACTGTCACCTCTGGTGGTAGAGTTATTGCTTCTACAGCAATTGCTTCCAACTTGAGAGAAGCTGTTGATAAAGCTTATGTCGGTGTTGACCATGTTAGCTTCGACAAAAAGTACAACCGTAAAGATATTGCTCACAGGGCTTTCCGTGATGCTGCCAATGTGGAAAAGAAATCTGGCGGTGTTACTTATGCCGAAGCAGGTGTTTCTGTCGATAACGGTAACTTGTTAGTTGAACAAATTAAAGCCAAGGTCAAGTCGACTGCTAGACCTGGTGCAGACTCCGACATTGGAGGATTTGGTGGTTTATTCGACTTGAAGAAGGCCGGTTATGATGTCGATGACACCTTGTTGGTCGCTGCCACTGATGGTGTTGGAACCAAGTTGAGAGTTGCTCAAATCATGAACATTCACGATACCGTAGGTATTGATTTAGTAGCCATGAATGTTAATGATTTGGTTGTTCAAGGTGCCGAACCTTTGATTTTCTTGGACTACTTTGCTACTGGAAAATTGGATATCGAAGTGGCTTCCAAGTTCGTTGGCGGTGTTGCTGATGGATGTATCCAAGCCGGTTGTGCTTTGGTCGGAGGAGAAACCTCTGAAATGCCTGGTATGTATGATGCTGGCCATTACGACACCAACGGTACCGCTGTCGGTGCTGTTTCCAAATCCAAGATTTTGCCAAAGATCAGTAGCATGTCTGCGGGTAACAAATTGATTGGTGTGAAATCCGATGGTATTCACTCCAACGGTTTCTCATTGGTTCGTCATATCATCGAAGCCTCTAAAGACTTTGACTACCACTCGCCTGCTCCATGGTCAACCAAGGGTAAGACCATTGGAGAGGAAATCTTAGTTCCAACTAAAATTTACGTCAAGCAATTCTTGAAGTCCATTAACGACGACTTATTGTTGGGATTAGCACACATCACTGGTGGTGGTTTAGTCGAGAACATCCCAAGAGCCTTACCAAAGGGTATTCAAGCAAAGGTTGACATGAACACCTGGGAAGTGCCTGAAATCTTCAAATGGTTCGGAAAGCAAGGAAATGTGCCTTACGAAGACATCTTGAAGACATTTAACATGGGTATTGGAATGGTTTTGATTGTTGAAGAAGAAAAGGTCGCTGAGGTTTTGAAGAACTTGAAGGACGAAGGTGAAGAAGCCGTTCTTATTGGGGAATTGGTTGAATTGAAGCAAGGCGAACAACAGTGTGTTGTTTCAAACATAGAAGGTTTATATTAGTTCATTGTTATAATATTAAGAAATTCATAAGCAATATTTTGATAGTAGGATTTGTAAGGGACAAAAATGTATAGAAAAGACGCTGAGTGTTATTTGGCGATGGTTTAAGTAATGGCTAATGAATTGGGCTAGCTAAATGTAGAACTATTTAAGAGTAAATAGCAGTCAAAGTAGCTGAAATAGTGGCTATATAAAAAGAGTGATTTTTGGCTGCAATAAATATATGGTATTCGCACGACCCAATATCAGGTTACATCTAATTATCAACTATCAGTGTTTAATAGAAGATATCAGGTATGTAATTCATCGGGGAAATTCTGTTTTATCTCCCTGAAGAATATTAATGAAATTTTCCATCAAAGATCTTATCAACCAGAGAGATAGTGATTACATCCGTAACCTTTCATATCTAATGTCCCCAATTATCACTGGGGCCTGACTCGAACATTGGAATCAAAATTGAATCATTTGCTCCAAATTACGCTCAATATTTAATTCCATACTTTATTCTCCTATAATTTCGTCTTCGATAACTAATTCAATAATCTCCTCCCTTTTCCAAGTCTAACCAATGCTTTCAACTACGTATAAAGTGATGTTTTATCCTCGGAAAGAATTAGCGACTGGATCTACTAAGCCCTAGCTAATTGTCATGAGCCCTAACTACTTTTCACAAGCCTTTTGACATCATTTAATGAGCCTAAAACTCATTTCTCTCTATCTCTCAAACTACCCAACTAGGAGAAAATTTCCAACTTATCATGTGACTTTAGCAAATTTCAAAGCCACTGTTGACTAATGGGCAGATCTCCCAACCTCTGAAAAAGCTCGACCAGAGGGGCCACAGTTCGTGAAGTCGGTACATACTAGAAATAAAGCTCTATTGATCTCAAGTACTAAGAAAAGTACTCTTTAATCCACCCTTTCTTCTCTTCCCTCGTTGAGCGGAACTCAAATTTTGGATTAATAATCAGCATATTTCACCTCAACATATAAAAAAAACCAATTCCGTCATCATTGTCTTATTTGGGTCAGATTAAGCATCGGTTAATATCATATTGTTAGGTCAGTTACACCTATATATTATCTACGGCGGCGTTGATCTTTCATCTATTAAGCCTAAAGTCTCATCGTGTAGGGAACTTTTTTCTCTAGTTACAAGTGAAGGAAGCCATCAAGCGTGTCTAGATACTGCCTAGAAGTATACATACTGAGATCTAAGGACTGGCCCCGACCATTCCATAATTCAAGAAGATCCAAGAACAGGATTTTCGTAATCTGAGGATATCATAATTTGGCCGTCAATCAATATCAAGATTGAACATTGCTAAACCACATTGAACCTCTAACTTCCTCTATTTCTCTACCTTCTCTAGCTTTCTATTCTTTAATCTTCTTTTTTCATGGGATTATTATCTTTAGGTACACCATTAGATTGGCATGAATCTAAAAAGTTTAACGAACATGTTCGTGATAATGGGGTTACTCAGTTGATCAATATCTTCAAGCAACACGCTACTGCAAGAACAAATGATACATTCTTATGGGGTGATGAGGTTGAATATATGCTTGTGGACATCAACACCAAGAACAAGACGGCGAGATTATCCATCGATAAGGATTATATCTTGGACAATCTTAATGATCCAGAAAAGACGCTCTATAAGTCTGTTGATAACAACATTTCTTTCCATCCTGAATATGGAAGATTCATGTTGGAAGGAACTCCAGCAGAACCATACGATGGGAACTTGTTAGACGACTACTACTATGTTGAAGTTAATATGGTCAAACGGAGAGAAGTTAGTGAATCCGAGTTGCCCAGCCATATCAAACCTTTAACGTTGACTACATTTCCAAGAATGGGATGTCCAAACTTCACCTCTCCATGTGCAAAGCCTATTGGACCAGCATCGCAGTCGTTATTCTTGCCTGACGAGATTATCAATAGACACGTCAGATTTCCGACTTTGACTGCAAATATCAGAAAGAGAAGAGGATGCAAGGTAGCAATTAATTTGCCAATGTATCCCGATGTCAACACTAAACTTATTGATGACTCCATACCTAAAACCCGTGACTTGTTTGCTAGTGATAAGGAACCATTTCTTGGTGCTTCTAAGCCAGGTTATGTTTACATGGACTCGATGGGTTTTGGAATGGGTTCCAGTTGTTTGCAGATCACCATGCAAGGGAAAAACATTGATCAAGCAAGATATCTTTATGATACTTTGGCACCAATAACACCTATAATGTTGAGTTTGAGTGCAGCAGCACCCATTTTCAAAGGATTTCTTGTGAACCAGGATGTTAGATGGAACGTTGTTAGCGGAGCAGTTGATGACCGTACATTTATTGAAAGAGGTGTGGAACCTTATCCTAACTATAACTTATTTGGAGGACTTGACGTTGACAGCAAGCAAAACCTTTCAACCACTTCAAGTACTGGTCATTGTATTAATGAAACGGGAGATTTGAAACATTTATACACCAAAGACGGTAAGCCGATCCAGAGAATTCCAAAATCAAGATACGATTCCATCGACAACTATCTCGGAGATTCTACCTACCAAACAGGATTTTTCAAGGAAAAGTATAACGACATTTCTCCACCACTCAACTCATCCGTCTATAAGAGATTAGTCAGTGAACAACCACAACTATTTGACAAGCATCTTGCCAACCATTTTGCACATTTATTTGTTAGAGATCCATTGGTCTTATTTAGTGAACGTAAGGTTCAAGATAACGAACTTGAAAACGATCACTTTGAAAACATCCAATCTACAAATTGGCAGACTTTGAGATTCAAACCTCCTGGGTTATATCCTGAAGGAACGGATTTATCCACAAACCCTGGTTGGAGAGTTGAGTTTAGACCAATGGAAATCCAATTGACGGATTTCGAAAACGCTGCATACTCAAACTTCATTTCCTTATTGTCCAAAGCAATTATCAAATTCCAACCAAATTTGTATATTCCAATTCTGAGAATTGAGTCTAATATGGACACAGCTCATAAGGTTGATTCTGTTTTGAATGACAAGTTTTGGTTTAGATCCTTAGACCAATGGAATGTAAACTATCTTGACTTCATTGGATACGATTTATCCTGGTTTGATAGAGTCTTGAATATGGGAAATGATGAATTGGACCATGGTGAAGTGTATGTGAACGGGTACTCCATGAACGGTGGATTTGCTGTGAATAGCAATGTGGCAAGCAGCAGCAGCAGTGTTTATGAATTAGATAAGAGGGAAAATGGAAACGCTCATAAAGAGAACGACTTTTCTTCTTCGGTCCAAAGATATTCTATGAATGAGATCATCAACGGTACCGATAAGTTCCCTGGTCTTATTAGAATGATTGTCAAGATCATTGCGACTGAATTGGTTCCACCAAGCGAGGGTCACTACTGTGAATCTGAAGAGTTGACAAAGAAATTATTAAGAATAAAGCATTACCTCTTGCTTATTTCTCAAAGAGCTAGTGGAAAAATCCCAACCACGGCCCGCTGGTTAAGAAACATTGTTTTGAACCATCACTTGTACAATCAAGACTCCAAGGTTAGTGAAGAAGTCAATTATGATCTTGTTCAGAAAGCAAAGATTATCACTAACTTGGAGAATAAAGAACTTTTGGAGACTTTCTTTGGAGAAGAAATAACTGATTATTTACTTAACAATGTGTTGAGTATATAGATACTTGAATAGACAAGTAGTTTATGACTGAGTAGTATTCTGAGATAGAATATGAACTAAGCATAATCTTGGTCCTCCATATAAACTCTGAACAGGTTTCAGTTAACAACGTAGTCACTAAGGAGCGTAGCGACTTAGTGACGATTTCTTGTTCGATGAATAGGAATAACGAATCTTTACAGAGATCGTCAATAATCGCTAATATCATTGCTAGAAATAACTAACCTTCTCGAATCTTCACGAATCTTCTCGTCAGTAAGTGGCTAAGGTTTTTAATGGCTAGAAATAAAGAATCTTCACGAATAGTTCAACAAAACGGAATGTAAATATGGTAAACTTAGCGAGAGATCCATCCTCCACAAAATCTACCAAGAACATATAGAAAGAAGACTACTCCAACGATGACGAAAGTGACATTTCAGACCCAGAAAAAGTCGAATATATATTAGTTCGATAAGTAGAGGTCTAATATATATTACTCAAGGGGTCTAATAGTATTAGTTCAGCTTTGCTCGGGTATTTCTGCCCATCTGTACCTCTATGAGCTCACTTGGAGCCCCAGATCAGTATTTCATAACTACCCAGATTATATGAGACATGATCCTAATCGTAATCGGTAATACTAATAAAATTAGTATAGCACCAAACATAGCTATAACTCCTCCTAATTTATCAGGTATTGATCTTAATATTGCATAGAATGGTAATAAATATCATTCTGGTACAATTGAAGGTGGTGTAAACTCTCTCTCTCTCTCTATTCAAACTTCCGTATTTGAATTTACCTGGGGAACTTTATTCGCAACTTTATTCGCTGCGTCTCGCTATTTTTAGACACGTCTTTCTAGAATTCCGCCTGGCAGCCATAGTTCTCGCTAAATCTAGTGTATTCTTTTTAGCTGGCTCCAGTATTTTTTAGCTTTTCCCACTAAATTCGTCTCGATTCCTCTACCTCCGCCTCCAACCCCACCACTTCCGAATACAACCACTACAACATATTTCTTTCAACTGACTCTACTAAAATTTCCACTAAATTCCACTAAACTACTCTACCTGCCCACCACCAATCCCACCACTTCCGATTACCTTGCCACCACTTCAACATACTCCTGCAAGAGCCTGTAATTCCAGCACTACATCCATAATACGTGTGTGCACCGTCATTTTCTCCTGTCACACGTCCTAATTTTCGACAAACACGAAAAATGGTCACTTGCGAATTAGTAAGGACTCGTTTCAGGACCAGCCTTTTACCGCCCTATTTTGTCTACGTCTAATACTGATAGAAATACAACTTGAACTTATCTTAACACCCTGAACAGAGTGAATTCTACTAGTAATTGCTTAACTTTCGTTACTCCGTCACATCCTACTGAACCGCCCCAAACATCGTCAGAACCCACAACTACAGCTCCAGAAATATCCGACAATGGGAATTTTTGATAATTTGAAGGCATTCGTACATTCCCTCACTACTGAGGATCACTACGCTTCATATGACTCGCCATATAAGAATTCAGTAATAAATGAAGGCAACAACGTCATTGGAGGACGCAACAGCGCCAACAATTCCAGTTCGAGGCTTCACGAATTGAACAGATTGGCCACCATAAACTCGTCCAGCCACTCATTAGTCAACGACGGCACTGGAAATGTCGGTTACAGACCAGGTTTAAGATCTTCAAACGCAAACTCTACTACCGACTTACCTATGCAAAGTTTAAACGCCAACGGACAACCACCATTACCAAGCATTGACTCACTTTGGGACAGAATTGAAGCATGGATCGATGAGGAATATCCTGAATTGGAGGATTATTTGAACAACGGTGTCACCACTGCTGATTTGAACGAATTCGAAAACGATTTGGGTATCGGGGCTTTGCCCACTGAATTCAGACAATTCTACAAAAGACATGATGGACAATCAAGAGGTGGAAAACCTACTGGTGTTATTATGGGCCTTGCACTTTTAGATTTAGAGTGTCTTATTGAAGAGTATTCTGTATGGTCCAAGGTTGCAGATAAATTAGAAAGACAACAATATCATGCACAAAATTTACAATTACATCA
>Ga0065707_10000866_pt1 | contig 11145 bp, 6 predicted proteins | sample SwiRhicommuniRL3_FD_59094 | JGI IMG/M metagenome (GOLD analysis project Ga0065707, IMG submission 59094) | Switchgrass rhizosphere bacterial communities from Rose Lake, Michigan, USA - RL3 v2 (version 2) | ecosystem: Host-associated > Plants > Roots > Rhizosphere > Soil | place: East Lansing, MI... | reverse complement strand
CGCCCAGCGGGCAAAAAGCAGCGCGGCGGTCGGATGGGGCGCGTCTTTGAAGATCGCCGTGGCATTGATCGATCCGATGCCTTCACTCAACATGAAATTCACCGGCGCGCCCTTCTTCATCCGTCCGGGAAACTGATGTGCATAACAGGTCACGCAAAGCGTTGCCTGCCCGCCGCTCAGCAACTCGGTAAGTTGCGAATGGCCTTTATGAAACTCTACGCCATTGGCGGCAATGGCGCGCAGCAACGCCGTCGCTTTCTCGTCGCTTTTGAATTTGTGCTTGGCAATGCCCATGAGAAATTCGAAATCTCGCGGTTCAGCAACCAGCAAACCCTTGTATTTTCCATCCGCCAAATCATCGATGCGCTTGGGCTCGTCGGCCTTCTTGAGCAGATTGGTATTCCAGGCGACGACGATGAACTGCAGGTTCGAGGCGACCCAATACGGGCCTTTCATAACCGCCGGATAGGCGGAATATTCCGGCAGCGTTACGTCGAGGAGCAGCCTCTGATCGTGCAGTTGCAGCGCCGTTTCGAGCGGCGCTTGAAAAATATCGCCGACCGTCTTACCGCCGCGCGCCTCGGCCACGGCACGGGCGACCAGATTATCCGACGTGATATCCACATGGTTTATTTTGATGCCAGGGAACCGTTTCTCGAAAAGCGGGAGAATCTTTTCCGCATTGACTTGTGCCAGGGTGCCGTAAAAATTGATTACACCCTCCTGCGCCGCCTTTCGGGCGAGCTCGTCCAATGTTTGTGCTCCGAGATTGGAATAAAATAGAATAACGATCAATAAAGCGTTGAAGTATCGCCTCGATAAAATCCTCTCGGTTAATATCATCGAATTCTCCTCCCTCGCTGACAAAGACTGCTGCACAATTTGCTATTAAGCCATCGTCATCAGCGACGATATCGCGCCGACATCGTCTGCACGCTCAACGCCTTTTACACCGTCGACGATCGCATCTAGGTTCTCTCCGCGCAGCGCGGATTTGCCAAGCTGGTAAAATTTCTCTAGCAGCTCATCAGGCGGCAATGGATTTCTATAACCGCCTTTGGGCGCTTCCAAAGAGCCCGAGACCTCTTGCCCATCCGTCAGACGAATCTTCATTTGGCAGGCGAAACGGCGCTGGCCGACCGCGGTCGGATCGCCAAACAGCTCGATTTTCTTTCCGATCTCCAACATGGCTGGATCGCTCCACATCGCGGCATCAAGGTAGTGCGCCAAGTCGTTGTTGCCTGTGGACAATCGTAGCGCAAGGGAAAACCGCAAACTGAATTGCGCTTCGATCACTTCCTTGGGCTGATAGATCGTGCCGCCGTGCAGCAGAATGCCTTCATTGACACCGACTTCGATCTTCGCAACCTGCGCGGGAGCGATGTTGTCGGTCCGGACGAGATGATCGAGCAGCTCGATGGGCGAATGCTGGCTGGCATTGACCGGAAATCGCTTCATCGCCGCGTGGTACAGGGCCGGATTGCCGCTCGCGGTTTGGAGACCTCCGACGATGGGTTCAACATTGCAGCCGCCCGACATCACTCTGAGAATGCCGCGCTCGCCTTCGAAAATCGTCGGCGGACCGGTAAGCCCGATCTGCGCCAGCAGCGCCGACCGCAGGCCGCCGCAGCACGCCATGCCGTTATGCAGACGCTTTACTTCCCCGCCGCTTTGATCGTATTCCATGGTGCCGCCGGCATGGCTGCCGGCGATGGCCAGCGCGTGGGTCATCTGCGCGGGGTCGAGGTGGAGAATCTTTCCAGCCGCCGCGGCCGCGATAAAAACCCCGACGGTGCTCTGGGCGTGATAGCCGCGCCGCATCAATTCCGGCAGGAGCGCGCGACCGATGCGCCAGCCTACCTCGTAGCCGGCAATCATTGCCGTAATCAGCTCTTCGCCCGTGACGCGCTGTTTCTGCGCCAAGGCGAAAATAACCGGCACCGTGGCTGCGCCCGGATGGCCGCCGCCTTGATCGTAGTAGTCATCCAGTTCGCAACCCTGGGCGAAAGTTCCGTTCACCAACACGGCATCGTCGAGCGGCACCGCATCGCCGTACTTTACGATTCGCGCCGGGCCGCCATTTTTATTGTCTTTGACAAAGCGATAAACCGGCTCATTCCACGGCATGGTTGCGCCGATTAACTGGCAACCCAGCTGGTCCAATAACAGGTCCCGGCAGCGAACGACGGCATCCATCGGGATATGGCGGTAATCCAGATCGCAGATGAAACCGGCGAGTTTTTGTGCCGCAGTTTGCCGCAGATCCATGGAGCTTTTCATTATCTCAGGCGTTTGTTGCCAGATAACAACGCTGCTCTGCCAAAGGCAGATAAGCCAACAAGACCTTGCCGCTGGCGCCGGCATGAGCCGGAAACTGATCTCCTACCCGAATGGAGTCGCGCAGCACTTCTTTGCTCTCCACCTTGTCGATGCACACGCGTTAGGGTTCCGCCATCTACCCATTTGCCGATGTTCGCTTGTACAATCACCAAATTCCAACGATTGATAGACGCGGACGAAATTTCAGGATTGACTTCTCTATTCTGCCGTGGCATTTTCTGCGGCTATTATCACTGGGCAGGTATATCGTGGACTTTTTGAACTGGGTTCTGCTGTTTTTAGCTGGTCTTTGTTTCGTGGTTGTACTTTTGATCATCTGGTTCGGCCCGCCAACTCGCCACCCTCGCGCCGAGGGGATTTCCTGGCGTCGGCTCTTCCAACCATCCGTGACCCTTGATCGGCGCTCCGAGAGTGAGCGCAAAATTGCGGACACGGCTAACGAACGCAGTTGATCGTCGATGATCACGCCGATCGAACCGGCGACAAGCATATACCAGCAAAATCACTAAAAACTCACCATCTGCCCCGTTGTTAGCGACGCTCGATTTTTTAAATACGGACGCCTAGGCTGTCCCCCCTTCTATTCTAGGAAAGGCAGTTCTTCAATAACAGAACTCCCTAGTGGGTTACGATCTATGTGCGGTCTTCTATTGTTTGCGTTGATCCGCGCTAGAACTCCATCCCGATGCCGTTTTTTCGTGCCAATGAATAAATTTTACTGGCCACCGCCACGTCGGCGATGCCCTGGCCGGCGTTGTTCTTGAAGAGAGTGATCTGATTGGCCGCGGTCCGGCCCGGAATCTTGGCGTTTAACAGCTCGCCCAACTCGCCGACTTTTTGCCAGGTCAAAAATCCCGCCTGCACAGGATCGAAGAGATCGCCCTGCTCATCCTGAATCGCCTGCTCTCGGGAATTGACCACGATCACATCGGCGCGCTTGATCGTGGTATCGTCGAGCTCGCGGCGCGTCGCCGCCGCCACACCGGCGCGCACTAGGCCGACGTTGCCGCCCATGATCGAGGTCAAATGAGAGCCGGGCTGGATCCACTCGCCGCTAAACACCGGAACATTGGAATTGGTTGCGGTAAGGAGCACGTCCGCGCCCTCGACCACTTCTTTCGCGCTCGCGGCCGGCATCACTTCAAAGGAAACGAGCTTCTCCATTGTCCGGCAAAATTCCCGCCGGGTAGATTCCGTGCGGCAGTAAACCTTGGCCGCGCGGAACTTTCGCAGCTTGGACAGGGCCAACAGGTGATACTTTGCTTCGCCGCCGGCGCCGAGAATGCCAAGGACTTTGGCATCGGCACGCGCTAAATAACGCGTGCCCACGGCGCTCGTTGCGGCGGTCCGTATCGGTGTCGGTCTTTCCGCCGGCAATTCGTTCAATGCGATTCTGCCCACCAGTATTGCGATCAACGACGCGTCGTTGACATCGAAAAGAACCGTCACCGGACCGCCCATGTTGTGATAGGTCTGCACTTCGTTCGATATCGCGACGTGTTCGGAATGCGCCAGAAGACCAATGGCTCCGAGCGAGGGAATCCCGCCGGGATGAACGCTCACCCGCACGCCGTTGGGCGCCATGATGCGCCTGCGCGGCGTGTTGAGCTCCGGACTCTTGCCCCATTCGCGAAATCCCGCCTCCACGGCATCGATCGCTTCTTCGATGGTCAGCATTCCATTGACGTCTTCGGCGCGAATCAACAGCGGCATTCAATCTCCTTTACATAAACAACGAACCCTTATTATACGCCCGTCGCGTTGACAACCAACCTTGACGCAACTATTTTGCCCACAACTGTTATTTTACGCGGGGGTGCCGCACATGGAACGACGGGGAGCTTTTCTCATCTCGATATTTTTGGCCTTGACGACGCCGCTGCACGCGCAAACCGTCGACATCGATGCGGCGAAGAAGGAAAGCAAGGTCGTGGTGTATGCCGCGGTGCCGCCGCAAACGATGAAAGTCATCAACGAGCCGTTCGAGAAAAAGTACGGCATTCGAGTCGAGTATTGGCGCGCTTCGACTACGGGGATACTCGAGAGGGCGCTCAACGAGTGGCGCGTCGGCAAACCCGGCTTCGATGTCGTCGAAGGCAACAAGGGACCGCAGCTGATTCTCAAAGACGAAGGCGTGTTCGATAAGTTCGTGCCGCCCTCGGCGGCGAAGTTTCCCCGGCTGTTTCTCGAAGCGGATGGAATTTTGACGCCCTGGCGCTTTAATCCGATCAGCATCATGGCCAATACCGAGCTGGTCAAGAAAGATGAGCTGAAAACGATCGGCGATCTTCTGCTGCCGAAGTGGAAAGGCAAGATCACCATTCCCGATCCGTCGCGCCACACGACCACCGCGCAGTTTCTCGCCGACCTCGACGCCTACGACGGCATCAAGTGGCGCGAGTTCGCTAAAGGACTGGCCCAGCAGCAACCCCTGTTTGTCGAATCCTTCGCGCCCATCGTCAATACAGTCATGCGCGGCGAGGCGCCTCTGGGCATCACCTATTTGAAGTACGTCGGCCAGTACAAAGGGCCGATCGACTATGTCCGGCTGAGCAAATACCTTGCTGACACAAACTACCTCGGCGTGAGCAAAAAGGCCGTCAACCCGAACGCCGGCAAACTCTACATCGACTACATCTGCTCGCCGGAAGGACAAAAAGCCATGGCCGCGACCGGCGAGTTCGTGCTCGCGCCGCAAATCGTCCCGACCATCCCGGGCGCCGCGGAAGTAGCTCAGCGCACGATCTTTATGAAAGAGCCCAGCGCCGAAGAGTTCAAAAAGCTGCGCGACGAAATGCGCCAGATTTTTTCACTCAAATAAGTCGGCATTCACCGATCGGATCGCCGCAAGCTATCGACTTGACACAAATTCTCTCCTCTCGTACGGTCGAATCGGACGCTTGTGCAGATGCGCGATGCCGCTCGTTGTCATGTGATCGAACTTCTCGCAGCTTCCCCCTCGCCGAACCGCGGGAGAAGGACAAGCGAGGCTTGAACGAACGACTTGAACGTTTTGAAAAGCTTGAACGAGTCAAACCCGTAAGGAGATCTTTATGAACACTCCCGAACCCAAAGGCGCGGCCCACTGGATCGATCATTTTGTCGTCGGCACCAACGACATGGTCGCCTGGGCGGATTGGGCTGTGAATGGAATCGGCTTGACGCGAAGGCCGTTCACAGGTCTGACGACCGCGGCGCGCAAGAAGAACATTAAGATCATCTGCTTTCTATGGTGGGAAGGCGGGTCGTGCCGCATCGGCGCGTTCCTGCAGCCCGAGATCTACCCGCCGGCAAACGAGCTGGGCAAGGAGCTGCCGCGCTGCGGCTTTTACGTCAGGCCCGAGGACATCAACATGCACCTGCGCCGGCTCGATCAACACAAGATTCCGCGCACCGATCCGGTAAAAACCGCAACGGATGGCGACGAAGGCACAGTCATCTACTTCGCCGATCCCGATGGCAATCAATATGAATTCTGGGCGCCGGTGCATATGCCCGAAGGCGCCATGGAGATCGCCACGGAAGCGAAAGTCGGCCGCATCAGTCATGCGGTTTACGGCTGCCGCGATCTTTCCCGGACCGCTGCCTTCTTCGAAAAATATTGCGGCATCGAGCCCGAGCAAAGCTCGAGGACGGCCGAGGGTACGCTCGTGCTGCGCCTACGAGCGGGCGCCCGCCTGGTGTACAAATTGGTTGATAAGGTCGATGAGCGAGTCGCGGGACACGGACCGTGGTGGGACATGCACACCGCGTTGACGGTGCGCGAGGAGGAATTCTTTCCAAACTACCGGCGCATGTGGGAGGGCCTGCCCGAAGAGGAAACTGACAAGGCCCATGCCAACCTGTCCGTCGAGCAGCAGCAAGCGCTTCCCGCGCGCACGGGCCTCCACCGCAGTCCGGTCGGCCTCAAGTGGAAACAAATCTGCGAACGGGGCGACGAATTCTACGACTGGGATGCCCATGCGTTCCACTTCATCGGCGGCATGCCGCTGAAAAATGACGGATCCATGGCATTGTACGAGGCCAAGGAACAAGAAGAATATCTGCGCGAGCTCACCGAATCGCTAAAGAAAGGGGCCCAGTCATAAAACACTTGACAGTTTTTAGACCGCATCGGACCTAGAGCACGCCGTCGATATGTGCGCGCCAAAATTATCCCGACCCCGCTACTTGTAGGTTTCCCGGTCCAGCTGCTCGCGCTCGTACTGCTGCTGCTTCTGCCTTAAGCGCTCCATCAGCTGCTCCTTTTGTTTCTGCCTTTCCATCTCTCTCTGTGCCCGTTGCTGCTCCATCAAATCTTCAACTCCTTCTCTTGGCGCTTCACTGGCCGAATCGCGCTGCGGCGGACGTTCGGCTCTGGTTCCGAACAACCAGTCCAAGGCTGGCGCCAGCCAATCTTTTGCGGCGTCGAGATAGGGCTCCAAGACCGAATCCCGCGGCCGACCGTACGGAAATTGTGCGCTGCCGTCGATAAAGCGGGCATCAAGCGTGCGCTGAAAAAAATCACCGACCAACAGCACGGCGTTGTGTCCGCCCTCGCCCCAATAATTGCTGCGCATGGTAACCCGCGAATCGTTGAAGCCGACCCACGCCCCCGCCACGAGCCGCGGATGCATCAAGATAAACCAGCCGTCGGTATTGTTTTGCGTGGTGCCGGTTTTCCCCGCGACGTCGGCTCGCAGCCCGAACCTGCTACGTACCGCCTGGCCGGTGCCCAGGTCGACGGCGTCGCGCAGCATGTTGATCAAATTACCCACGGTTGTGTCCGACATGACGCGCCGGCTTTCGCTTTGGAATTCGGCGAGCACGTAGCCGTTCTTATCCGTCACGCGGGTAATGAAAATCGGTTGCCGGTATAAGCCTCGCGCAGCGAGAGCGCTGTACGCAGTGACCATTTCCAACGGGGTTACCGGGCTCGTGCCGAGCGCCAGGGACGGCACTTCGTCGAGCTTGCTTTGGTTAACCCCCATCCTACGCGCAAGCTCGGCGGTTTTTTTCGGCCCGACTTCCTGCATGACCTGGGCGGTGATGGTGTTTTTCGAATAGATGAGCCCCTCCCGCGCCGTCATCGATCGACCGCTTGGCGGTGATAGATCGGACGGGCGCCATACGGTCCCGTCTGGCAGAGAAATTTCCACCGCGCGATCAGTAAAGCGCTTGTCCGGCGGCATCCCCTCCTCGAATGCCGCGCCGTAAACAAACAGCTTGAACGTCGAGCCGGGTTGGCGCCGGGCTTGCCCTACATGATCGAATTGATCGGTCTTGAAGTCACGGCTCCCGACCCACGCCTTGATGTGACCGGTGGTGGGATCGATTGCGACCAGGCCCGCCTGCAAACGCGTTTTGTCGGCGCGCAGCTTGGCCATGAAGTCGCGATTGGCCTTCAACTGGGCCAATGCGGTTTCAGGCGTCGCGCCGGATCCCACGACGCTTTTGTAAGCCGCGGACTCTCGTATGAACGCGTCGACCAAGGCGGACTTGGTTTTCCAAAAATACCCGAAAGGTGGCACGCGGCGCCGCTGCTCGACGTAGGCGCTGGTGCTCGCCGACAGCACTCGTTCGGAACCCATTCCCCACTCGACGTCCGCGACCGCCTGCAATGCTTCCATCTGGCGGCTTACGGATTCATTGGCTACCGCCTGCAGGCGTGAGTCGATGGTCGTGTGCACGATCAATCCATCGGCGTAGATGTTGAGGTCGTTGCGGTCGGCAAAATCGATCAACCATTTGCGAATGTGCGCCGCGAGATGCGGCGCGGAGCCGATGGCATCCGGCTGGCGTTCGAAATCGAGTCGTATGGGCCGGGTTTTTAGCCGATCGAAATCGGCCTGTCTCAATGCGCCGTACTTGACCATTTGCGCCAGCACGACGTTGCGGCGCGCCAGCGCGCGCTCGGGATTGAGCACCGGGTTGTAATAGCTGGTGCCTTTCAACATCGCGATCAGAGTGGCGCTTTCCAGGACGGTCAGTTTTTGCGCGGGCTTGTCGAAGTACGTGCGCGCCGCCATCTCGATACCGAAGGCGTTGTACAGAAACGGGATCGTGTTGAGGTAAGTTTCCAGTATTTCTTTCTTTGTATAGGCATATTCGATTTTGATCGCGGTGATCGTCTCCTTGATTTTCCGTGTGATGGTCCGTTTCCGGCCGACTTCCTCCGGATAGAGATTGCGCGCGAGTTGCTGGGTGAGCGTGGAACCGCCTTCCGGATCGCCGATTATGGTGTGCAGGATGCCCCCGGCCGTACGAAACAAATCTATTCCGAAGTGTTGATAAAAACGGTGGTCTTCGGTGGCTAACAGCGCATTGACCACATGCAGCGAGATCCTATCTAAGCCAACCCACTCGCGATTCATCGGCTTAAAGCTAGCGAGCCTCCTGCCATCGGCCGAAATAAGCACGCTGGGTTGGTCGATTTTGGCTTTACGTATATTTGCGATACTCGGCGTGAATGGGATCAAGATGAGGGCATAGGCGCATAGGAGCGCTGTTCCAACCGCCGCCACGAATGCTAGCAGTTTAACCCCGGCGATCATCCTTACCCGCCGGCTCGAGGAGGGAGCGATCACAGCCTGGAAGTGGCCCGCGAGCCGCCTGTAGAAGCTCTTCACCCAATCCGGAGCTCGTAGGTCTTTAGCCACTTAACTTCCTCGGGTTTTTCGGCGGTGCGTCAATGATCCACGAGGACCGCATCGCGACAACCACGCACTTTTAAGCGGATCGGTTACCCAACCCGCCGGATGATGTCAATCGGCTGTATCCATGCTTGGATATCTAGAGTCACTACCCTTCTAAGAAAGCACGCCGAAAGGTAGCTCGCAATAAAGCTGGACAAACCTGGGCCGGTCCGGCGGTTCCATCATGCCAATCGCTTCAGACGTTCAAGCCATTCCAACATTAACCACGATCCTGCCTTTTAGCTCTTGCGCTCACCGTGAGACTTATGAAAAAGCAATGAACTACCCCGCAGCAAGCTGCGGGGAATTAGACCCGCAGGGATTAAACAAACTTGCTGGCGCAGGATACCGCCAATCGCCGGTGGTAGAACACGCAAGGAGGAAGCCAATGGGAGCGATCGATGCAGACGCTCACGTGATCGAGACGGCGCAGACTTGGAGTTATCTCGGGGCCGATGAGCGGCGGTTCGCGCCGCAACTAATGACGCAGTCGTTCGGGGCGGACCTACTTAGTAATGAAGGCGTGGCGGTGCACGACTTCTGGGTGATCGAGGGCCGCGCCCACGGCAAAGACCGCAACGTTGGCACCGACACCCCGCAGGAGTCTCGCGAGATGCGCAGCGTCGAAGCGCGGCTCGCGCATATGGACGAGCTCGGTATCGAGACTCAGGTTCTTTATCCGACGCTCTTTCTCCGGCCAATCGTGCAGGATGGCGAGCGCGAGCGCGCCCTAAGCAAATCCTACAACCGCTGGATGGGCGATCTCTGGCTACAGGGCAAGGGCCGCTTGCGCTGGGTGGCAAAGCCGCCGCTGCGCCTGCTCGAGAAAGCGCCAGGCACAGTGCAGCATGAGCTCGAGTGGGCCAAACAGAATGGCGCTTGCGGCATCTTCATGCGCGGCCTGGAATGCGAACGGGCGCTTGGCGACCCCTATTTCTACCCGCTCTGGCAGATCTCCTCGGACCTTGATCTACCCGTGTGCATCCATTCCGCCAATGGCAGCTTCGTCCATCATGACTTCTTCGCCGAGGACACGACTTTTACCAAGTTCAAGCTGGCTGTGGTGGGCGCGTGCCATACTCTTCTTGAAAAGCAAATCCCGAAACAATTTCCGCGGGTCCGCTGGGGCTTCGTCGAAGTCAGCGCCCAATGGGTGCCCTATGTCTTGAACGATCTCGCCGATCGTAGCCGCCGCAAGGGCAAATCATTTCCGGCGGACGCTCTCGCCGCAAATAATATCTGGGTGGCCTGCGAAAACACCGACGATCTTCCCTACGTCTTGAGCCATGCCGGCGAGGATAATCTGATGATCGGCACTGACTACGGCCACCACGATCCATCCTCCGAGCTCAATGCCCTTCGTCTATTGCGCAACGATGATCGGATATCTTCCGTAGCAGCGAGAAAAATTCTCGAAATCAACCCACGAAATTTTTACGGTTTGAGCTGATGCTCAGGCCCGCCACGGGCATTCGAGGTTATATTTCCGCATTCTGCCGATGGCTGGTGATAACTAGTGCGGCCGCTCATGGGGATATCGCCACGAAGAAGTAGTTTACCGACACTTGTCCGCTTATCGGGCAAAGTGTCCCAATGACAGGAAAAACTGCAACTTTGTAAGATTCGATTTTTACGCAGGTTTATTTGCTGTTTATTTAGGCGATCCGTTGAGCCCTGCATCTGTGGCTGATCTGCCCTACAGGGATCCGAGTAATCAACAAAGTTATCAACAGTTCGTGTGGAGAAGTTTACGGCCCGGTTGAATATCGTTGGAATTTTTTGGCGAGCTACTGGAAATTTTTTCTCCCGCATTCGCTATGTGGAAAGTGTGGAACGAACTGAAAAAAACCAGAGGGTCGGGTGACTTCAATGCGCGGATCCACAGGTTTCTATCCAAGAGCTCAGGTTAGTTGTCATGGCGCGTCCGCGGATTTCCTGGAAGTCTAACAATCTTACCGAGCCCCGTTCCTGTTCGGGTGATTCAATTTCAATCAAGCGGTTCAGTATAATCCGTTCTCTAATAGTGAATTTATACGGCGATTGTCTCTCGCGAGTTCGCGTCGTGCGTCATCATCACTTCGTTTTTGCCCACAGCCGTTTTTTCTCGCCCAATCGGGCCGGCCTCGATACC
>Ga0065707_10082961_pt1 | contig 11162 bp, 10 predicted proteins | sample SwiRhicommuniRL3_FD_59094 | JGI IMG/M metagenome (GOLD analysis project Ga0065707, IMG submission 59094) | Switchgrass rhizosphere bacterial communities from Rose Lake, Michigan, USA - RL3 v2 (version 2) | ecosystem: Host-associated > Plants > Roots > Rhizosphere > Soil | place: East Lansing... | reverse complement strand
GATTGGCTGTTGTTGCTGATTGCGCGACTCGGCATCGCCAGCGTGTTTTTTCTCTCTGGTCGCACCAAGGTCGATGGCATTCTGCATATCACCGATTCGGCATATTCATTGTTTGAAACTGAGTACAAGTTGCCGCTGTTATCGCCCTATGTGGCTGCGCATGCGGCGACCTATGCCGAACATTTCTTTCCCATCTTGCTGGTGCTGGGTCTGGCCACGCGCTTCGCTGCACTGGGTTTGCTGGGCATGACCTTGGTCATTGAAGTGTTTGTCTATCCCGACGCCTGGTCCACCCACCTGAGCTGGGCGGCCATCCTATTGCCGCTGGTGGCGCGTGGTGGCGGCGCGGTGTCGCTGGATCGCGTGCTGGGTATTCGTTGACAGTTAAGAGGTACCGTGAGAGTTCGCCCGACTGATGGCGGTATAAGTTGTCATGTCGCAAGCGATTCGACTCGCTATACTTCGCGGCCGTTAAACCTGCCGGACGGTACCCATGAACAAAGTGATGACGACATTGCTGGCGGCGGTGCTGGCCATGAGCGTACCGCTCGCCGCCACGGCGCAGCAGAGCCTCAGCTTCACAACGGTGGTCGATAACCTCGATCTGCGCAAAAACACCAAGCTGCACGCGCGCGAATACTGGAAATCGATTCAGGACCAGCAGGTCACGTGGGCCGGTGAAGCATACGACGTGCAAGGCGGCGCAAAGTCGCGCGTCAAGATTTACATCGCCGACAAATCGCGCCCCTTGTACAAGGGTTACAACATCGTAGTGACCACTAACGATGTCGAGAAGGCGGCGAACATCAAGAAGGGACAGCGGGTGCGTTTCACCGGCGCATTGCATGACTACAATGCGCGGCGTGCCGGTGCGGTGTTCGAAATCACCGATGCACAATTGCTTTGATCGGGCTGTTTGACAGCGACGAGGCCAGCAACACTTAAGTTGCGATGATTGCGTATTTTCCATCTGGCCTTGTGCCGGTTCGATTCGGTATAGATGCAATGAGTCCCACTGATCTTGAGCAATATCTGCATGCGCACTTGCCGCTCACCAAGGCCATGCAAATTTTCGTTGTCAGTATGAAGCCTGGTGAAATCATCTTAGGCGCGCCGCTGGAACCCAACATCAATCATCAAAAGGGTGTGTTTGGCGGCAGCGCCGCCACGCTTGCCACGGCGGCTGCGTGGTCACTGGTGCATGCACAACTGGTGGCGGCCAAGGTGCCCGGCCAGGTCGTCATTCAACGCAGCACCATGGAGTTTGTGCTGCCCATGAAGGATGAGTTCGTCGCGCGCGCTTTCGTGTCACATCCCGAAGCATGGCCGAAGTTTATGCAGATGCTGAAGCGTCGTGGTCGCGCGCGTATTTCGGTATCGGCGGAAGTCAGTTGCGGCGGACAGGTGTCGGGCGACTTCGAAGGCGAGTTCGTTGCGCTCGACAGTGAGCGCGGCTAGTTGCTGCACGTATCGCACTGAGCAAACGATAGGCAAATTTCGTCGTCCCCACGCAGGCGGGAACTTAGTCGATCGTGTCGCGAAACGACTCATAACAACTGGATCCCCGCTTTCGCGGGGATGACATACTCCATCTTATGGGGGTCGCACCCTCAAGCAAACGACCTGATGTATTCATCCACTGCAGTAGGTTCGAATACCTTGCCGTCGAAAAATCCTTCCGCAGCGAAACTCAACGCATCTTCGCCGGGAAGCGAGAAGTGGTGGTCGGTGGTGCGTTCGGTTTTGAAATCCGTCATTGGCGGCTGCACGTCGGTGTTGAGCAGGGCCTGACGATAAAGATCGGGTCGATACGTGGCGCGCGCCAATTGTTGTGCTTCCGGCGAAGGCGCGATCTGACCCCAGCGCACCATCTGCGAATAAAACCATAACGCATGACTGGCCCAGGGAAAGGTGGCTGCATGGCGCGCGCTGACGAAGAACTCCGGTATGTGTACCAACGAGGTGCCGATGGCGTAACGAAGCTGATTGCTCAAACTGCGTCGCAAGGTTTCGGTGGGTGCGCCGATGTAACGCGGCAGCGCCAGTAATGCGGCGAGCTGGGCATGATGTTCGGGTTGTTCGCACCACAGCGCCGCGCGATAAATCGCGCGAATCAATCTGGCGAGTAGTTCGGGATGACGCTGTGCCCAGTCGGCGCGACAACCCAGCACTTTCTCCGGACTGAGACGCCAGATGGCCTGCGTGATGGCGCAGATGATGCCGGCGCCCACTTCCACCGCCAGCGTATTCCACGGTTCACCCGCGCAGAAGCCATCGATCTGTCCATCGCGTATCGCATCCACCAGCAAAGGCGGTGGAATAACCACCAGATTCACATCACGATCGGGATCGATGCCACTGGCAGCAAGCCAGTAACGCAGTTCGTAGTTGTGACAGGAGAAGGGATACACCATGCCGAAGGTGAGCGGTGGTCGGCGCGCCTGTTTGTGTTGCGCAATGACTTGCCGCAGCGCCTTGCCCTGTATGACGGGATCGGCGCCCAGCCGCGCGCCATGCGCAAACATGTCCTGCCACAGACTGTTGCTCACCGTGACTGCGTTACCGCCCAATCCCAATGCAATCGGCGCAATCATCGGCATAGTCTGATGACCAATGCCGAGCGATGCCGCCACGGTCATCGGCCCAAGCATATGCGCTGCATCGAAGTGACCGACCATGAGCCGATCGCGAATGTTGGCCCACGAGGTTTCGCGCACCAGCGAAACTGCCAGGCCTTCTTGCGCCATGAAGCCTTCCTCGACGGCGGCGATCAGTGTGGCGCAATCGAGCAGCGGCACGAAGCCAATGATGAGGTTGTTATCGGATGACATGATTCATTTGAAGCACTTAATTACGTGCTGCTTTAGAGGAGCTACATGAGCGGTCTGGCGGCAGTGATAATGTTATGCGCTACATCCGCCAGCCTGAGATTGTCTTGCATAGCTGCCTTGCGAAGCTGCGCATACGCTTCGTCTTCGCTGATGGCGCATTGCTTCATCAGAATGCCTTTGGCACGTTCCACCAGCTTGCGTTCTTCGAGTTGCTGCCGCGTACGGTCCAGCTCATCGCGCAACTGATTGAAGGCATTGAAGCGGCTGATGGTGAGTTCGAGGATGGATTTGACGCGCTGCTTCTTGAGCCCATCGACCACGTAAGCACCAACGCCGGCGATCACGGCTTGTTCAGTCATGTCGGCATCCGACTTGTCGACGAACATTGCAATGGGTCGGTGCACCACGCGCGACACCTGAAACATCTGTTCCAGTACATCGCGATTGGGATTTTCCAGATCGATAAAGATGACGTCGGGTTGCACCTCGACAATGCGCTTGAGCAGATTCTGCATATCGCGCACCACCGTCACATCACTATGGCCGGCTTCGCGCAGACCATCCTCCAGAATCGCGGCACGCGTTACATTCTGGTCGATAAGCAGCAGTCTTAAAGACGAGTCGGGCATGCAGCACACGAGGGTTGTCAGTGCTGTGCAGCATACCCGACTCCAAATGAGATCAATATGCGGACAAAATGCTTACCCAAGGATTACCAGAGAAAATCCACCTGCGCCCAGAACTTCTTGGTGTCGGCCAGTGTGCTGAACGCATTGTTGACCACGTTTGGTGCGACGCCGCTGTTGGGTGTTAGTTGCAGCGGTGTGCCGATGTGGTAATCGGCGTACTTCAATAACCCGGTGAAGCGACCGTATTTCGCGCTCAATTGCACATTGAACTCTTCGCCGAAATCCAGTCCGCCACCCGTGGTGCTGGTGTACTTGTGTTGCGCGGCAGTCAACGACACCGTTTCAAAGGGTTTGATGCTCTTGGTCGTGATACCGCCGGTCACGTATTGATCATCGATGCCTTTCGCAGGGGTGGTAAGAAACTTATCGGCCCAACCTTGGAATTTATGCAGTGTTGCCAGCGGAGTTTGAAAGCCTTGCACACCATCGCCTTCCAGCGTCTCGACGCCAGCGCCCAATGAATAAAGACGATAGGTGGCGATCAATTCTGCAGCGTAGTAGTTGTTGCTGAATTGCTGCTGGCTCGCGATAGAACGAGAAGTTTTGTAACTGCCGTAATCTTTCTGATTCGCATACGACGCCAAATAGCTCAGCTTGATCTTGCTGACGTTATACGTGCCGGCAAAGCGTGCGCCAAAGGTTTCGCTCGATGAGCGCGCCGGATTCAAGCCTGCTTTCTGCGTGACATTCAAACCGGGTTCACTGGCAGCCGGGGTATTGCCCCATGAAGTAATCGGATCGAAGTCGAGCAAGTAAGCGAAGCCAGTCAACTTGCCGATACGAAATTGATAGGCGACGTTAGCCAGATAGAAATCGCCTTTGTAAGCTCCTTGCGGTGAATCAGGTCCATAGATGCGATTGGCGCGATTGGAGTAGGTGAGATCAAGCGTCAGATTGCCACCCATCGGCTTGTTGACCACGCGCAATGCATCGTAGGTTTGTTCATTCATGCGCCAGCCGGCATTGCCGACAAAACGTTGATCGTCGAGATTGATACGCTGCCGACCCAGCGTGATGGTGGTGTTGGCGATGCTGGTATTGGTGAGTTGGAAGCGATTCACTTCGTACGCTTCAGGGTCAGCCACTACCGGATAGTTGGCAAAGCCGGGCTTGGAGTTATCGCTGCGATAATGATCTTGGATGACGGTGAGAAATTCACCTTCCACCAACAATGCCGTATTCCAGGCTTTGCCGGTTTCAGCACCGAGACGTGCGCGCACAGTGGTGGCGTTGGCGTGAGCGGTCAACGCGGCGGGAGGTGGATCTTGGTCAACCCATTCGTAACGCGCGCGAACATCGATCAGCGGTTTGGTTTCGCCCAACGCACCGATGATAGGATTGGCATAAGCACCGTTGCATGCGGCAGCCACCGCCAACGCAATCGAGAGAGTGGTTTTATTCATCGTCGGCCGGCAAGTCATTGCATGCTCCTGTGTGTACTTCGGTAAGTTGCAAAAAGATTGTTCAAACTGCATCACGCCACTTTATTGGCATCGTTGATCTCATACTCTTCAAGAAAGCTCAGCAGCTCTTCGCGGTAATGCCAGTACTGCGGATGTTCGAGCAGCGCTTTGCGGGTGCGCGGGCGAGGCAGATTCACTTCCATGATCTTGCCGATGCGCGCATGCGGACCATTGGTCATCATCACGACGCGATCGGCCAACAGGATGGCTTCATCCACATCGTGCGTGACGCAAATCGCCGTGATCTGGCTGCGCTTCCACACTTCCATCAACACTTCCTGCAATTCCCAACGCGTCAACGCATCGAGCATGCCGAAGGGTTCATCAAGCAATAACAGTTTGGGTGACAGCGCAAACGCGCGGGCGAGACCCACGCGTTGCCGCATGCCGTTGGACATGTTGCTGGCCAGCTTGTCCATCGAATCGGCAAGACCCACGCGGCTTAAGTAGTACTCGATGACATCGATGCGCTCCGCTGCGGCGGCATGCGGATACACCTTCTCCACACCGAGTGCGACGTTCTCGCGAGCAGTGAGCCACGGTAACAAGTTCGGCGATTGAAACACCACGCCGCGATCGGGGCCGGCATTCACCACTTCGCGACCATCGAGCACGATGGAGCCGGCGCTGATGTCATTGAGACCTGCCACCATCGACAACACCGTCGACTTGCCGCAACCGGAGTGACCAATCAACGAAATGAATTCGCCCTTGCGCATGTTGAGCGCGAATTTGTCGACCACCGTGAGCGGGCCTTTGGGTGTGGGATAAATTTTCGTGGTGTCATAGAACTCCACGTATCTGTCGGCATCTTGCGCAGGCTTGGGTTTGAGTTCGTTGCGCACTGCATCGGGTAAACGCTGTGCCGTAATCGGCACCACCGTCGGCGCGGCGCGTTCCTCACCTTCAGAGGCACGTTCAGCACCCATGTCAAGCAAGTACTGCGTGATTTCGGCGCGTAATTTTTTATACGCCTCGTCGTGATTCACGCCTTTGCGATCGCGAGGTCGCGGCAGATCCACTTTGAATTCGCGCGCCAGCGTCGCTCTGGGTGCGACGGTCAACGGAATGATGCGGTCAGCGAGCAATAACGCTTCATCCACATCGTTGGTTACTAGGATCACGGTCTTCTTGTCTTTCTCCCAGATGCTTTCGATTTCATCCTGCAATTTGGCTCTAGTCAGCGCATCGAGCGCCGACAGAGGTTCATCGAGCAACAGAATTTCGGGATTCATTGCCAGCGCACGCGCCACGGCCACGCGCTGTCGCATGCCGCCGGATAATTCAGCAGGACGACGCTCTGCCGCATGCGACAGACTCACCATATCGATGTACTTGTTGACGTGTTCGAGCTGTTGTTGCTTGTTCCATTTCGGAAACACCGCCTCAACCGCCATCAAAATGTTGCCGCGTACCGTGAGCCACGGAAACAATGAATAACTCTGAAACACCAGGCCACGATCATGCGCCGCACCCGTGATAGGTTTGCCCTTGAGCAACATCTCGCCGCTATCTGGTTTGATGAGACCGGCAATACTGCTGATGAGCGTGGTCTTGCCGCTGCCGGAAAAGCCGACAATCGCAACGAACTCGCCCTCTTCAATGCTGAGATTGACGTTGTGCAGTACTTCAGTGACATGGCCATTGGCCAGGTAACGCTTGCAGAGGTTTTTTAGTTCAAGGATGGGCATACGAAATTTCTCCAGTCTTTCTGATCCGTTCGCCCTGAGCAGCGCAGCGTGTCGAAGGGTTCCGCAGCAATGCGGAGTGGTTCGACAGGCTCACCACGAACGGAGAAGAGCTAATCGCTATCAACGTCGACCACTAAAATTCACCATGCTCTGAATCGTGAACATCACGCGATCCAGCAAGAAGCCGATGATGCCGATGGTGAACACGGCAACCATCAAGCGACTCAATGAATCGGAGCTGCCGTTCTGAAATTCATCCCACACGAATTTTCCAAGACCAGGGTTTTGCGCCAGCATTTCTGCGGCAATGAGCACCATCCAGCCCACGCCCAGCGACAGACGCAGGCCAGTGAAGATCAGCGGCAGCGACGACGGAATCACCAACTTGAACAACTTGGTGGTCCACTTCAGTTGCAGCACCTTGGCAACGTTGAGCAGATCCTTATCGATGCTTGCCACACCGAGCGCGGTGTTGATCAAGGTGGGCCACAGCGAACACAACGCGACCGTGACCGATGAAGTGATGAACGATTTCTCAAACATCGGGTTGTCAGTGACGTACATGGCGCTGACCACCATCGTCACAATCGGCAACCACGCCAGCGGCGACACCGGTTTGAAAATTTGAATGAAAGGATTCACCGCGGCATTAATGTTGGCCGATAGACCGCACAGGATGCCGAGCGGGATGGCCACCAGTGAGGCCAGCACAAAGCCGGTGAACACTGTTTTTAAGCTGGTGCCGATCTGGTCAATATAGGTCGGCTTGCCGGTGTACTTCATCTTGCTCGGTTGCGCGGCAGGGTCTTCGGCAAGACGTCCGGCATTGCGTTTGGCTTGTCGCTCATAAAACGCCGCGCGCTTTTCACGCTCGGCTTTGTGATCGGTCCACAACACACCGACTTGATTCCATACCGCGCTGGGCCCAGGAATGGTGCCGAGGCTGGTGACGATGCGCGATGACATCTGGCTCCATAACATCAGGAATACCAGCACTGCGACCACGGGCACGCCGGCCAGACGCCACAGATCTTTAAGTTGGCTGCGCGGACTTTCACCGCGCAGCATGCGCATGATCGGCACGAGAAAGCCGAGGCCCGCCACATTCAACACGCCGTAGGCCTGTTCGAAGCGACGCGCAGTGCGTGCGGCTTTGCTGCTACTGACAACTGGTTTGTTTGCAGGCACAGCCGTGCTTGCAGGTATAGCCGGAACATCGGCTTTGATCGCTGCGTTCGATGCAGACATGGGAGAGTCCTCGGATGACATGTTGCTATGAGTTGTGCGGTGAGCTGTGGGGTGTTTCAATTCCGTTCGCCCTGAGCCTGTCGAAGGGTTCTGAAATCAAAAAGTCAGAATGCTTCGACAGGCTCAGCACGAACGGAATTGAAGGCAGTTACTTGATCACGCCGCCTTCAACTTTCTGGCTGCCCTTCAAGCCCAACGCAAACTTCTCAACGTAGGCGTTGGGCTGCTTGCCGTCGAACTCGATGCCATCGAGCTTCGATTTCCACGGTGCGCGATAACCATCTGAAGTCATGGCGGGGAAGTCGTCTGCCTTGGCCTTGCCTTCTTCGATCAGCAGTTGTGCGGCCTTCATGTAGATGTCGGTGCGATTGACCTTTTTCGCGGTTTCGGCATACCAGGCATCAGGCTTTTGTTCGAGCTGGCCCCAGCGACGCATTTGCGTCAGCGTCCATACGCCATCGCTGATGAAGGGATAGCTGGCGAAGCCGCGCGAGAACACGTTGAAGTTTGGCGCGTTGCGTACATCACCCTTGCCATATTCGAAGCTATTGAGCAGGCTCTTGCTGATGACGCGCACATCGGCGCCCACGTAGTCGGCACGCGAAATAATCGCCGCGGCTTCCTTGCGATTCGCGCCGTTGTTGGCATCCAGCCATAAACCAGCGCGGATCAGGGCTTTGGTGATGGCTAACGTCGTGTTGGGATTTTTATCGGCAAACGCTTTGGTGACGCCGAAAATCTTGTCGGGAATGGTGTCGAAGAATTCATCGTCGGTGGCGATGGGCACGCCCACGTTCTTGAAGATAGCCTGCTGATTCCACGGCTCACCCACGCAGTAACCGCTGATGGTGCCGGCTTCCATCGTCGCTGGCATTTGCGGTGGCGGCACCACATTCAATTGCACATCGGCATTTACTTGGCCCGACAAATCGCTCGCCGAATAAAATCCAGGATTCAAACCACCGGCCGCCAACCAGTAACGCAACGAATAGTTGTGGCTCGACACCGGGAACACCATGCCCATCTTCAACGGCTTGCCCTTGGCTTTCAGATCGGCAACCACGGGCGCGAGTACCTTGGCGCTGATCGGATGTTGTACTTTGCCGGCAGCATCTTTCGGCAAGGTGTCCTTGATCTTGTTGTAGATGTCGTTGGAGATGGTGATGCCTTTGCCATTGATGGCCATGCTGTACAGGGTGTACATGTCGGCCTTGGTGCCGATGCCAATCGTTGCGCCCAATGGTTGACCCATGAGCATGTGTGAGCCATCGAGTTCGCCGCTGATGACGCGATCGAGCACGACTTTCCAGTTGGATTGCGCTTCGAGCGTGACGTACAGACCTTCATCTTCGAAATAGCCTTTTTCATAGGCAATCGCCAGCGGCGCCATGTCGGTGAGCTTGATGAAGCCGAGCTTGATCTGTTCCTTCTCCAGCTTCAGCGGCTTGGCATCGGCGCGTGCGCACAGCAGCGTGGCGGCAACGGCTAGTGCGGCAGCAGTCACTGCGAGCTTGATGCCGTCGCGACGCGTAAACGTCGCTGCTGAGTGGGCTGTCAGTGCAATGGCTTCTGCAGTGCCTGCTGATCGGAAAAACTGACGAGACTTGATCATGCTTCGCTCCAATGTGTGCATCGTTCTTTCACGCCGTTCCTGCGTTGCGCATGGCAATGCCATGACCATGTGCAAATCAAGAACGCAAAAAAAAGCCGCCGTCGCAAAGACACGCAAGGTGTATTGCTAACGGCGGCATTGCCTGTTTGATCCAACTTTGGATCGGGTGAACGGTTGCCCGCTCTTGCTTCCAACTAAGCAAGCGCTGTGCCAAATGTCATCTGCGTGAAAAAAACGCGGTAATTCCAGTGTTTCCTGCTGCGACGGAAATTTTCAGCGCGCAGCAAACTGCGCTGTTTTGCATCGCAATGGAGCTATTATTCTGGTGCGTCGCACAAGCATAGGGCCGCATTACATATCGATGGTGATCACCATGCTGTGGATTTTCTGTGCGCCGCGTGCGCGTCCGATGCGTCTTATCGCGTTTGATCTTACGTAGGTTCAACAATGTCTCGTATCGATATAAATCGTTGCTCCGGACCATTGCTGGCACTGATCGCAGCAATGCTGTTTGGCGCCAGTACGCCGCTAGCCAAGCGACTATTAGGCCAGGGTACCGATCCATGGCTGCTCGCCGGATTGTTGTACTGTGGTGCCGGCCTTGGACTCGGAATCGTTCGCGCGTTTCGCGATAGAAAAAACGTAGCAACGTTGACTCGAGCCGATTGGCGCTGGCTGCTTCTGGTAGTGCTGTTCGGCGGTGTGCTGGCGCCGTTATTGCTGATGTTCGGCTTGGCGCATAGCACAGCTGCCTCTGCATCGTTGTTGCTGAATGTTGAAGGTCTGGCAACCATGCTGATTGCGTGGTGGGTGTTTGGCGAGCAGGCGGACGCACGGCTCATCGTCGGTGCGCTGGCTATTCTCGCCGGCGCAGCGTTGATTTCGTATGCGGGACGTGCAACGTTGAGTGTCGGTACGCTGGCGGTGATCGGCGCGTGTATCTGTTGGGGTATCGACAATAACCTGACACGCAAACTATCGGCGGGCGATCCATTGCAGATTGTGGCTGTAAAAGGTGTCGCGGCGGGAGCGATCAATGTGCTGCTCGCAACGATGAACGGTGTTACCTGGATTGGCGCGATGCAGGTTGCCTCAGCGCTGGCCATCGGATTCGTCGGCTACGGATTGAGTGTCGTGGCGTTTGTCGTGGCGTTGCAGAAACTGGGCACGGCCAGAACCGGCGCGTATTTTTCCACGGCGCCATTCATTGGCGCGGTGCTCTCGATACTGTTGTTGGGCGAGTCCGGGTCGCCGGCATTGCTAGTCGCCGCTGCGTTGATGGCTATCGGCGTGTACTTGCATCTCACTGAGCATCACGATCACACGCATAGTCACGAGTTACTCGAACACACGCATCAGCATGTGCATGACGAGCACCATCAGCATGGCCATGATGCTGAAGTCGATGAGCCGCATACGCACTGGCACCGACACGCGCCGATGACGCATCATCATCCGCACTATCCCGATATCCATCATCGACATGGTCATTCCTGATCTTTCGGAGTCGACCATCACAAGATCTTGATGACAAGTCCAACGATGGCGCTCACTGCAATGACTTCCATGACGTTGCGCTTGAAACGAAACAATGCCAAGCCCGCCAATAGCGCAATCACTGCGGATGG
>Ga0065707_10082960_pt1 | contig 11169 bp, 9 predicted proteins | sample SwiRhicommuniRL3_FD_59094 | JGI IMG/M metagenome (GOLD analysis project Ga0065707, IMG submission 59094) | Switchgrass rhizosphere bacterial communities from Rose Lake, Michigan, USA - RL3 v2 (version 2) | ecosystem: Host-associated > Plants > Roots > Rhizosphere > Soil | place: East Lansing, MI... | reverse complement strand
CTCCCCCATCTCGCGCGCCAGCGTTTGCATTTGCTCGACAGCCACCGGGAAGCCCCAGCCGCTGATGGTCGCCACTGCTGCATCGGACGTGCTGCCCACGATTCCCGCCGCGGTATTGATGGCGAAATACACGCCAGGATCCAGCAGCGTTGCCGCGATCATCGCCATGATCGCCACGAACGACTCCAGCGCCATGCTGCCATAGCCAATCAAGCGCACATCGCGCTCATTGGCGAGCAGCTTCGGTGTGGTCCCGCTGGCGACCAGCGCATGAAAGCCTGAAATAGCCCCGCAGGCGATAGTGATGAACACAAACGGAAAGACCTTGCCGCCGAAAATGGGCCCCGTGCCGTCGATGAACTGCGTCAGTGCCGGCATTTTGAGCTCCGGCTGCATGACTAAGATGGCGATCGCGAGCAATGCAATGGTGCCCAGCTTCAAAAACGTGGAGAGATAGTCTCGAGGAGCGAGCAGCAGCCACACAGGCAGAGTTGCAGCGATCCAGCCGTAGACAATGACAAACCCCGCGAGCGGCAGGCCTGGATAGTCGAACAGGGTGCGCAACGCCGGATGGTGATCGATCCAACCGCCCCCCGCGACAGCCAACAGCAGCAGCGCCACACCAATTAGCGAAGCTTCGAGCACGCGCCCAGGCCGCCACGAGCGCATATAAAAACCAATCAAGACCGCAATGGGAATGGTCGCGAACACCGTTGCAGTCGCCCACGGGCTGTTCTTCATGGCGTTCACCACTACCAACCCGAGCACGGCAATCAAGATAATCATGATTGCGAACGTCCCGAGCAGCGCAGCAATCCCGCCTACCGGCCCAAGCTCATCCCGCGCCATTTTGCCGAGGCTGCGTCCGTCGCGGCGCATCGAAAGCAGCAAGATCGTCATGTCCTGCACGCAGCCGCCAATCACGGCGCCCACCAGAATCCACAACGTCCCCGGCAAAAACCCAAACTGCGCAGCCAGCGTAGGCCCGATCAACGGGCCTGGCCCGGCGATGGCGGCGAAGTGATGGCCGAAAACAATCCAGCGATTCGTGGGGACGAAGTCCCGACCGTTCTCGTGCCGTTCGGCCGGCGTGGCGCGCGTCGGATCGGCAGACAGCACTCGCGCCGCGATCCATGCGCTGTAAAAACGGTAGCCGAGCGCATAAAGACAGATCGCTGCAGTCACTATCCATAGCGCATTTATCGATTCGTCGCGATGAAGGGCGAGTCCGCCGAGCGCAAAGGCGCCCAATACCGCTACCGCGATCCAGCTCAAGCGTCGAAGCATCGCCGCTCCCAAATCTAAAGGCGCAAATCCTATTGCACATCGCACCGCAATGTCGCAGGATCGCAGGGGGTCAGGGAAACTCTTAGGGAGAGGGGGCAGGGATGTCTCGCAAGGCCAGATTGCATGTGCCGGGCGGGCTGTACTACGTGGTTCAACGCGGCAACGCGAGTCAGCCTGTATTTTCACAACCAGACGATTACGCCACGTTCGAAGGGCTGTTGGCGGCCATGCTCTTGCGCTGTCGCATGCGCACGCACGCCTTCTGCTGGACCGAGCATGCCGTGCATCTCGCCATCGAGATCTCGGACATGCCCATCGGACGCTTGATGCAGCGGCTTACCAGCCAGTACGCGCGCGAGATGCATCGCAAGCAGGGGCAGTCGGGGCATTTGTTCCAGCAGCGCTATCAGGCGTTGCTGGTAGACCCTGAGACGTATCTGCTCAAGCTGATCCGGCATATTCATACCGTGCCGGTGCGCTTGGGGCTCGCGCCAGTTGCAGACGACTATCCGCTCAGCAGCTACAAGGCCTATCTCGGCATGGGCTCACCACCCTGGCTCACGACCCATCTTGCGATGCGCATGCTCGGAGAGCGCAACGATCAGGCGCGGCAGGCCTATCGACAGTTGATGCGCGAAGAGGCGGATGCCCAAAGCATCGCGTGCTTCGATCGCGGCGGGCCGGACGACCCGCGCGTATTGGGAGGCCGGGAGTTCATGTCAGTGGTGCCGCGGCATCAGCGCATTTTCCGCAGCTCGCACTCGCTCGAGCAGGTGATCGATACCGTGTCGCGGACGCTTGCCTTGGAGCGCGATGAAGTGCTCTCGCGATCGCGGCAGCGCCGTCTCGCCATGGCCCGCGCATTGATTGCGTGGTACGCCACTGAACGAGGCATCGCAACACTTGCCGAGGTCGCGCGGCGCTTGCAGCGCGATCCTTCTACATTGTTCGTCGCGGTGGAGCGCTATCGCAGCTTGCGTCCGGAGTTATTCTGCCTTACGGCTTTGCACGATTCCGGGCCGCTGCTGCGAATGGCGCAACAGGCTTTTTAGAGATGTAAGGCGAATCGCGGTCGAGGAAGCGCCAGGGGCGTTGCGCCCAATCGCCTGCGTAATCCACGCCGATGCGCGTAGTGCGCAGGATGCGCGGGCGTTTGACGGATGCAGGCTCCTCCAGCCAGAGGAGGTCGCCAGACAGGTCTGCACCATTCAAACGGCGATCGATGTTCATCGCGCGACAGAGCAGGCCCGGCCCCTTCGTTTTGTCCGTCAAGTTCTCAATGGGCTCGAGAGCACGCAATAACACTGCATGCGGCACACCTTCGCGGCGTGTGACGACATTCAGGCAATTCCAGAAGCCGTAGATCAAATAAACGTAGGCGTGTCCCGCCGGCCCGAACATCACTTCGGTGCGGACAGTGCGGCCGCGCGCGGAATGCGCGGCGAGATCCTGCGGTCCAAGGTACGCTTCAGTTTCGACAATGCGGCCCACACGTCGTACGCCAGAGTCGTTATGCACCAGATGCTTGCCGATGAGCTCGCGTGCCACCGTCAGGGTGGCGCGGGCATAGAATGTACGATCCAGCTTATTCAACGGGTTAAGTGATGCTTGTGAAGTACGAGATGATATTAGGAGTCGCGCTTTGCTGCGCGGCTGGCGCTGCCGCGGGAACAGTGTATGAGCTTGTGGATGGGGCGCCACCCGTGCTCGGGGCGGACCAGCAGGTGAAAGCGGTATTCGAAGATACTTTGCCCGATCTCGCCCGCCGCTACAGCCTGGGTTATGAAGAAATAATTCGCGCCAACCCGGGTGTCGACACCTGGCTGCCCGGCCCAGGCAAGGACATTACGGTGCCGGGTCGCCGCATTCTCCCGGTGGGTCCGCGCGAAGGAATCGTCGTAAATCTTCCGGAGCACAGGCTCTACTACTTTCCGAAACGCAAAAAAAATGCCCCCTTAAAGGTGATCACCTATCCCGTCAGCATCGGCAAGATGGACTGGCGCACGCCGCTGGGGGAAACGCATATCACGGCCAAGCAAAAATTGCCGTCCTGGCGTCCGCCCGAATCCGTCCGCAAAGAGCATGCCGAGCGCGGCGAGCCATTGCCGCTAGTGGTGCCGCCGGGCCCCGACAATCCGCTGGGCGAATATGCCATGCGTCTCGATATCAAACCGGGCAGCTACATGATTCACGGCACCAACAATCCGTTGGCCGTGGGCATGGCCGTAACGCACGGCTGCATTCGCATGTACCCGGAAGATATCGCCGCGCTCTTTCCGCAAGTGCCGGTCGGCACGCCGGTGTGGCTGATCAATGAGCCGGTGAAAGTGGCGTATGTGGACGGCCAACTGCTGCTCGAAGCGCATCCGACGGTTGACGCGCAAGGGCAGACCATGGCGCCCGATGTGCAACTGCTCGGGCAATATCTCGACAAGGCGCTGGGCAAAACCACTGCAGCGATCCATTGGGACTACGCGATCGAGACGCTGAAAGCCGCGCAAGGCATGCCGACGGTGGTGGCGCTCGAAGCGGATTTAACCCTGCCGGTTTTGGGACCGCCCGAACCCTAAGCCAGCGCCGCGCGCGCCAGACTCGTCTCTTCATCCACGCGTAGCGCATAAATGCCGGCGGCGCTCGCTTCAGTATGAAGACGCGCTTCGCCGCCTGTCGCAAGACGATTCGCGTCGGAGTCCAGTTCTATCCCGGCCCATCGCAAATTGCTCAGAATGCTTTCGCGCACCCGCGGTGCATGTTCGCCGACGCCGCCGCCGAAGACGATGCCATCGCAGCCGCCGAGCACCGCGCAGAACGCACCCAGATATTTACTCGCGCGATAGCAATAAAACTCGACGGCGAACCGCGCGTGGGCCGATGAATCGGCCAACAACGCATTCATGTCACCGGTTGTGCCCGACAGCCCCAACAAGCCGGATTCATGGTTGAGCCGCGACACGATGTCGGCCGCCGGCACGTTGAGGCGTCGCTCGAGATAGGGAACGATTGCGGCGTCGATATCGCCGGCGCGTGTCGCCATCACGAGCCCTTCGAGCGGTGAGAAGCCCATGGATATATCAAGGGGGCGGCCGCGAGCGATGGCAGCGATCGAGCAGCCGCCGCCGAGCTGCAGTGAAATCAAACGTCCGCCTTCAGGGAGCTCAGGGGTGAGCTCGCACCATCGCCGCCACATCGCTTCATGAGCGATGCCATGAAAGCCATACCGGCGCACGCCAAGCGAAGCGCCTATTGAATCGGGGATGGCGTAACGCGCGGCGACGGGCGGCAGTTGAGCAAAGTAACCCGTATCGAATACGGCAATGTGTCGGGCGTCAGGGCATATCTGCTGCGCCGCGGCAATCCAGCGCATCGCAGGTGGATTGTGCAAAGGCGCAAGAGGCGCAAGCTCTTCGAGCGCGCGCAGCATGGGCGCATCGATAGCCGTCGGCCGCGTAAAGCGAGTACCGCCATGGACAACCCGATGCGTGACCGTTGCAACGGGGTGCGGCAGCCCGCCGATGAATTCACTCAGCAGCTGCGCGGCGTCGAGATTTGTGCCACCGTGTTGCTCGCTGCGCAGGCGCTGCAATGCGCCGTCCGTCTCAAATGCCGCGAGCTTGACGGAGGTGCTGCCGCTGTTGATCGTCAAAATCATCGCAAGTCCTGGGAATGGTTTCTGCTTTGGAGGGAGTGATGGCCCACGAGATGATAACGCCCTCCGCGCAAAACGGGCTCCCGCCCGAGCTCGCATCCCTCGACGCTTATTGGCGCGCCGCCAACTATCTTTCGGTCGGGCAGATCTATCTGCTCGACAACCCTTTGCTGCGTGAGCCGCTGACGCTCGAGCACATCAAGCCACGGCTGCTCGGCCACTGGGGCACGACACCCGGCTTGAATCTGATCTACGCCCATTTGAACCGTGCGATACGCGCACGCGATCTCGACGTACTGTGCATCGTAGGGCCGGGCCACGGTGGGCCAGGCGTTGTCGCCAATGCCTGGCTCGAAGGAACATATTCAGAGCTCTATCCCCATGTATCGCAGGACGCGCTTGGCATGGCGCGCCTGTTCCGTCAGTTTTCCTTTCCGGGTGGCATCCCGAGCCATTGCGCACCCGAGATACCGGGCTCTATTCATGAGGGTGGCGAGCTTGGCTATTCATTGGCACACGCCTTCGGCGCGGCTTACGACAACCCGAAGCTGCTCGTGGCGTGCATCGTGGGCGATGGCGAGGCGGAAACCGGACCGCTGGCCGCCGCCTGGCATTCCAATAAATTTTTGAATCCTGCAAGCGACGGCGTGGTGTTGCCGATCTTGCATCTCAACGGATACAAGATTGCCAATCCGACAGTGCTCGCGCGTATTCCGCAGGCGGAACTCGAAAGCCTGCTGATCGGTTATGGCTGGAAACCCTATTTCGTTTCAGGGGATGAACCCGCTCGCGTGCATGTGCAGATGGCGGCCGCTCTCGACCGGGCGCTGGATGAGATCGCAACGCTTCGCGGTGGAAAAAGGCCGCAGTGGCCCATGATCGTTTTGCGAACTCCGAAAGGATGGACGGGCCCGAAGGAGGTGGATGGCAAGAAAGTAGAAGGGCACTGGCGCTCGCATCAGGTGCCGCTCGATGGGCTCGCCACCAACCCCGAGCATTTGCGCATGCTAGAGCGCTGGATGAAAAGCTACCGTCCCGCCGAATTGTTCGACGAACGCGGTGCGCTGCGCGCGGATTTGCTTGCGATCGCGCCACGAGGCGCGAAACGCATGAGCGCTACGCCTTACGCGAATGGCGGCTTGCTCATGAAGGCGCTCGAGCTGCCTGACAGACGCAACTATGCAGTGGCCGTCACGCACCCGGGCAAAACATTGGGACAGGCCACGATGCAGCTGGGCCAATATCTGCGCGATGTCATCAAGCTCAACGCGAAGTCGGAAAACTTCCGATTGTTCGGACCGGATGAAACCAGCTCCAATCGCCTGGATGCGGTGTTCGAAGCGACGGATCGCACCTGGATGGCCGAGCAGGACCCCGACGACGTGCACCTCGCGCCGCAAGGCCGCGTCATGGAAGTGCTCTCGGAGCATTTGTGTCAAGGCTGGCTTGAAGGCTACCTGCTTACAGGCCGGCATGGCCTGTTCTCCTGCTACGAAGCCTTCATCCATATCGTCGATTCCATGTTCAACCAGCATGCGAAGTGGCTCGAGTCGAGCGCGCGCGTGCCCTGGCGGCGCGAAGTCGCTTCCCTCAATATTCTGCTGACCTCGCACGTATGGCGCCAGGACAACAACGGCTTCTCACACCAGGACCCCGGCTTCATCGACATCGTGCTCAATAAAAAGGCGGCAGTGGTGCGCGTTTATCTCGCGCCGGACGCCAATACGCTGCTATGCATCGCGGACCAATGCTTGCGCAGCCGCAACCGTATCAACACGATCGTTGCCGGCAAGCAGCCCGCACCGCAGTGGTTGAGCATGGATGCCGCCATTGCCCACTGCGAGGCGGGCATTGGCGCGTTCGGGTGGGCCAGCAACGATGCGGGCGGCGAGCCGGATGTCGTGATGGCCTGCGCGGGCGATGTGCCCACGCTTGAAACGCTGGCCGCAGTTAGTCTGCTGCGGCTGCATTTGCCGCAGCTCAAGGTGCGGGTGGTCAACGTGGTCGATCTCATGACGCTGCAACCGGCTGAAGAGCATCCGTGCGGCTTGCCCGCGCGCGAGTTCGACCGGCTGTTTACGACCGGCAAGCCCGTTATCTTTGCGTACCACGGCTATCCGTGGCTGATCCACCGCCTCACCTATCGTCGCACCAACCATGCCAATCTTCATGTGCGGGGCTACAAGGAAGAGGGCACGACCACGACGCCATTCGACATGGTGGTGCGCAACGACCTCGACCGCTTTCATCTGGTGATGGATGTAATCGACCGCGTCCCGTCACTGGGGCAGCGGGCCCAGTCGGTATCTCAATTGATGCAGGACAAGTTGAGTGCGCACCGCGCCTACATTACGCAGCATGGGCAGGACATGCCGGAGGTGCGCGATTGGGTGTGGCAGCATCAGGCGGATGAAACCGCCAAGCGCTAGTGCTCGTTAGGCGGGGCGACTTCCAGATCCATGACCATGCGCACCAGCTGCGCAAGCGAGCCGGCATTCATCTTCTCCATCACACGCGCCCGATGGATTTCAACGGTGCGCTGGCTTACGCCGAGATCGCCCGCCATCACTTTATTGGCCTTGCCGCTCGTGACCAGCGCCAGCACTTCCCGCTCGCGCGGCGTCAGGGATTCAAACCGCTCGCGGATACGGTCCCGCTCCCGCAGCTGGGCGCGGTTGCCCTTGTCTTTCTCCAGGGCGCGCTGCACGCGGTCGATCAGATCCTGATCGCGAAAGGGCTTGGGCAGGAAGTCGAACGCGCCGTGCTGCATGGCTTCTACCGCCATCGGAATGTCCCCGTGCCCGCTGACGAAGATCACCGGCAGAACAGCGCCGCGCACATTGAGCAGCTGTTGCAGCTCGAGCCCGCTCATGCCGGGCATGCGCACATCGAGCACCAGGCAGCCGGACTGTTGGGGGTGGTAGCTGTCGAGAAATTCCTGCGCCGAGCCATACGCGACGGTATTGAGACCCACCGACGTGAGCAGAGTCCGCATCAATTTACGGACAGACTCGTCATCTTCAACGACGAAGACGGTGGGCTGCGCTTCCTTAATCCCGTGCATGGAGTTCTCGATCCGTGCCAATAGGGCGCTAGCGTAGCCTGATGCGGCCACACGCCACAATGCTTCAGGCAACAGATCGCAACTTTTGCGCGCCGATCTCCCGAGTAAGCAGGGTGATTCCGCCAGCCAAGCCCGGCTGCCCCCAGCCGACGACCATTCCATCTGGAATCACGGCGCCGGTATCCACAATCACACGCCGCAGCCGGCAATTTGCGCCGATACGCACCTGCGGCAAAATCACCGCTTCATCCACGAAGCTGTCCTCACCCACCTCTACGTTGGCTGCAAGCACGCTTCGGGTCACGGCGGCGCCGCGAACCACCGTGCCGCCCGCCAGCAATGAATTGGCGACGAAGCTTTGCGAGGTTGCGCTGTCGACCAGTCGGGCCGGGGCAAGCGGTTCCGTCAGGGTGCGGATCGGCCAGGCTGGGTCGTACAAATCGATCGGCGGCGTGGGCGCGAGCAGTTCCATGTGAGCCTGCCAATAGGCGTCGAGCGTGCCGACGTCCCGCCAGTAGCCGGGCCTGTGCCCATCTCGACTCAGGAAGCGGTGCGCGTGGACATGATTCTGGTGCACTGCGATAGGCAGGATATTCCGGCCGAAGTCATGCACCGAGTCTGCGGACACTGCATCCTTCTGCAACATCTCCACCAGATAGGCGGTATTGAAGACATAGATGCCCATTGAGGCGAGCACCGTGCCGTGCTCGGCGCCCAGTGCGGAGGACGCCGGCTTTTCGATGAAGCTTTGCACCCGGCCACCCGGGTCGACGCCCAGCACGCCAAAGCTACTGGCTTCCTCGACCGGTACAGGGACGCAGCTCACTGTCATGTCGGCGCCGCTTGCCGCGTGCTCGGCAAGCAGTTTTCGATAGTCCATCGTGTAAATGTGATCACCCGCGAGCACCAGCGTGTAACGCGTACCTTGTGCCTGTACGAGGTCGAGGTTCTGATACACGGCATCCGCGGTGCCTGAATACCAGCCGCAATGCGCCCGCTGTTGAGCGGGCCAGAGCTCGACGAACTCACCCAGTGCTCGCGGCAGGAAGCTCCAGCCATGGCGCACGTGTTCGATCAGCGTTTGCGCCTTGTACTGCGTAAGAACAGCGACGCGGCGCACACCGGAATTGATGCAATTCGACAGGGTGAAATCGATATTGCGGAAGTGCCCCGCGAAAGGGATCGCCGGTTTGCATTGCGAGCGCGTCAATTCCCCAAGGCGGGTTCCATTGCCGCCCGCGAGCAACAGGGCGAAAGTGTCACGGGATAGATCGGGGGGAGATCGGCGCATCGATTCCATATCGAGGCCCGGATTGCAAAAAGCGTTCCCGCAAGCTCAGACGTTCTTGATGCGCTCCACGACGAACAGCACAGGGCCGGTAGGTGCGCCAGTGAGGGAACCGCCACGTGGCTCCATGCTCACGGCGACTTTTGACGCGCCAGCCAACGCCTGCTGCTGTGCAATGGAGAGCGAGTGCTCCTGCCTTCCGGCCTCGGGCAGCATCCCGAGAGACATGGGAGCGCCGCCGCTGTCCGGCAAGGCCCACAATTCAAACGAGCGGTCCGGCCTAACCGGGGCGCCGGGCATCGCGTTCATGCGCATTCGGCCTTGCTTGGGATCCATCTCCAATTGCCAGGCCATTTGTCCGGTGGTGTTCATAATCATGGCAAATGGCTGATAGTGCGGGGCGTGCGTGGCGCGCCATGCCGCGAAACCACCTCCCAATACGGCAACCAGCACGAGCACTGCCGCAAGGGCGCGCCAGTTAAAGCGTTGACCGTTGGGGGCGGGGCGAGAGACGGTATCCGCCGCGATGCGGCGTTCGATTTGCGCCCACACTTGAGGCGAAGGTTGGAGAGGCGCGAGCCCCAAAGCAAAAGGCGCCAGACGATCTTCCCAGGCCTGCACGCGCCGTTCGATGTGCCAGGCCTCAGCTCGCCAGCGCTCAAAACGGGCGCGCGCCGGGCCGCGCAAAGTGCCGAGCACATACTCCGCGGCCAGCGCGTCGATAAGCTTGGGGTCGTTGTGTCTCATCGCTCGAGACACTCGCGCAGTGAGACGAGGCCGCGCCGAATCCAGCTTTTGACCGTGCCCAGCGGCTGGCCGATAGCCCGCGCAACGTCGGCGTGCGAATAACCGTTGATAAAAGCGAGCTCGATGCCGCGGCGTTGCTCGCGGCTCAATTCTTCGAAGCAGTTTTCCAACGCAGCGGCGGAACGGCCCGCGCTCGCCCAATCCACATCGTGTTCGAAGGCCGTTTCGGGCAGGTCTTCTACCGATTCGTCGCGATAGAGCTGAGCACGCTCGGCGCGCAAAATATCGATGGCGCGGTTGCGCGCAATGGATATCAGCCACGCGCGCGGGCGGCCTCGCTGCTTTTCAAATTGCGCGGCGCGCTGCCAGATACTGACGAACACATCCTGCAAGGCTTCTTCCGCGAGCGCGCGGCGTTTCAGGATGCGCACCATGCAGGCGAGCAGTTGCGGGGCGACCGCTTCATACAGTCGACGCAAGGCATGCGAGTCCCGCGCGGCGCATGCGGCTATCAGACTCTCGAGTTCTGTATCGGCCGGCATAGCGGTCATACGGTCTGGCGAAGAGCCTGGATGCGCCGGCGGCGTGAGTTGACAGATTGCCGGGGCGGGCACAGGGTCTGCAAGTCCAAATTGCGATCGGATTCACTCATGTGCCCTGCCATTGCGCCTTCGGGCGTCATCACCGTAACCACCGACTTCGGACACAAAGGCCCCTTCGTCGGGGTCATGAAAGGCGTCATTCTGAGCTGCTTTCCCGCGGCGCGCATTGTGGATCTGACGCATGAGATCGTTGTCCACTGGCCGGCGGAAGCGGGGTTCTGGCTGGCGCGCGCGTTCGGATATTTTCCGGCTGGCACCGTACATATCGCTGTAGTCGACCCCGGCGTGGGGACTTCGCGGGATATCCTTGCGGTCACCGCTGCCGGACATGTCTTTCTCGCCCCCGATAACGGCCTGTTGGCGCCTGTTGTGGCCCGCAATCCGGATGCGGTCATCGTGCAGCTCGACAGTGCGCGTCTTGCCCGGTTGCGCATTCTCAAAGTCAGCGCCACCTTCCATGGGCGGGATATTTTTGCGCCGCTCGCGGCGGAACTGGCGGCCGGCCGCTGCGTGCCGGCAGACCTCGGCGAAAGGG
>Ga0065707_10000847_pt1 | contig 11170 bp, 7 predicted proteins | sample SwiRhicommuniRL3_FD_59094 | JGI IMG/M metagenome (GOLD analysis project Ga0065707, IMG submission 59094) | Switchgrass rhizosphere bacterial communities from Rose Lake, Michigan, USA - RL3 v2 (version 2) | ecosystem: Host-associated > Plants > Roots > Rhizosphere > Soil | place: East Lansing, MI... | reverse complement strand
TTTTCCGGTGATTCTGTCGGCAGGGTCACACCCGTTCCCATCCCGAACACGGAAGTTAAGCCTGCTGGAGCCGATGGTACTGCACGGGTAACTGTGTGGGAGAGTAGGAAGTCGCCGGGATTATTTAAGAAAAGCCCGCTCGTTAACTCGAGCGGGCTTTTTTGTTCACGGAAGACTTTGGAAGCTGGTTTCATTTAACCTTTGGTCGGGGCTCCTCCGTGATCTTTAACATTTGCTGCGCTAGCGGATCGGCAGGAATCTGCTTCAAGAGTGCTTCGGCTGCCTCCAACGCATTCTTAGCGGCCCCCTGGGCCTCTCGGGGCAAGGCCTTCAAGGTCTGCGCTTCGCGAAGAGCGAAGATCCACCAGATACCGCACCAGTGGAAAGTCGGCGGGAACAGCGTAACGCATAGGTGTTCCCCACAGTCGGCACGAATGATCTGCAAGTGTGAGATGTGATTCCCAAGCGAGGTTGGCAGTGGAGCGCCAGCACCTGGCGACCAAGTGGCCACAACCATATAGCAACCAGGAGGAATTTCCACTTCGAGGTGGCCGCATTTGGTTGGCAGATTGGCAAATTTTCGTCCACACCATTGCAGAATCTCACCGTTGCAGTGAAGTATGTGTACGAACCATTGAATTTGGTCGTCAATGCGACATGGATCACCAACTTTGGTGACCCAGATGTTTAGCTTAGCTGTACTCATGGTGTTTACTCCTTGTGGTGAGAGGGTGAGAGGTCGGGGGTGCTCTGCCCTTTGAGGTTTTGAGCAGCGGTCTTCCTGCGCTGAACGATTGTACGCCTGAAGGCACTTGAAGAGGGCGTGTTCGTTGTCTACAAGATTGCCAGGAGTATACCCGAAGCCAGGGTGAAAATTTGTCAAGAAATTATGCTAATAAGTAAGGTTAATTCTGGTGGGCCAAGGTTTGAGCGCTGGTTCGGTTAGTTAGTCCGTCGCCGGTGAGAATTAAGACGCTGGACTGTTCCCGCCAGTAGTGTTCTTGTGGATCGCTGCCGACGCGCCGGGAAAAGTCGTCTAGACAAAAGCCCGCTCGTTATTGCGAGCGGGCTTTGTTGTTTTCTCTTCTTCTTCTACTGCGGCCGACTGATCACACCCTCAAACCAAACCTGCGCCCGCCGAGTGATGGCGTTACAGGGAGTAAGGTTACCGGTGATGTGTAATCGTCCCTAGCGACCGGTGGGCGCGTTATTCCTTGTTACTTTCGGAGAGCTTTTGCTGAGGTGTCTTCAGGTCGGTGACCAGGACAGGACGATTTCGTTTATTCAGCTCTTTACTGGTTTGTAGGTTGAGACCGCGTGTTGCTGTGGTCGACGTGGAAACCGCGTGCACCTCGTCATTAACCATCTCCGGGGTTTGTGAGTCCGCGCTTTCGTCTTTAAGTGTCGCCTCATCCTCTGAGTCACTCGTTATTAACTCCGCTTCGCTTTCTTCACCTGGCACATCTGTGAGCTCGGGACGGTGCTTATAGCATTCTGCGACCGGCGCAAATTGTGACGCTACCTGGACCATCTCACTTGAGGGACAATCTGGACCGGATAGAAAACCTGTCTCTGGATCGATTCGTACCGTAACGATTCCCGCAGGTCTGGAGAAGGTCGCTCCTCCCAGACTCGGGCGCAGTGCCAGTGCCTCTTTCATGAAGGCGATCCACGCAGGCAGAGCTGCTTCGGCGCCGGTTAGTCCCAACTGTTTATTGTCGTCATAACCAATCCAAACGGCGCACACCAAATTGGGTGTGTAACCGACGAACCACCCATCACGCGACGTCCCGGTCTTGCCGGCAATAGCGACATTTTTAAAACTAGCTCCAGCCCTGCTCCCAGTGCCACGCTGCATAACGTCCGCCAGCATATCGGTGATCATATACGCCGTAGTAGGTCTGATGACTTGAGTAGTAGCTGGCGATACATTCGTCAGGTCCTGGGCGTCCTCACTCACTCCTGCAACCAGCGTTGGTTTAACGATTCTTCCGCCGTTTACAAAAGCCGCGTAAGCCGCGGCGACCTGAAGGGGCGTCACTTCTGTCGTGCCTAAAGCCATTGCCGGATAACTTGTCGGTCGGGGCAGACCGAATCGTACTGCGGTGTTCGCCACTCTATCGAGTCCGGTTCGCATCGCCAGTTCCACGGTCACGACGTTAAGTGAACGGATCAAACCGTCGCGCATGACAACGTCGTGCATTGAATATGACTTGCCGTAGTTGTCTGGCGAATATGTGGCCTTGCCGTATTGGAAAGTCTGCGGTGCATCGTTATAGGTTGATAGAGGCGAGATGCCGGACTCTAAGGCGGCTGAGTAGACGAATGGCTTGAAGACGGAGCCGGGTTGTCGCTGAGCATCAGTAGCTCTGTTTAGTTGCGACTCGGCATAGTTTCGACCTCCGACCATCGCCAGAACGTAACCCGTGCGCGGATCCAGCGCGACCAACGCGCCCTGCGGCAGAGTGGCGTCCCGGCGGAAGCGCTTGCTCAGGGCGTCAAGCTGTTGTAGCAGAGCCTGCTCGGCGGCCGCTTGTAGATCCGGATCGATGGTGGTTTGGACGCGCAGGACCTGCTCGTTAAGGGCCTCAGAGTCTGACGACGAACTATCCAGAACGCGATTGACCGCATCAAGATAGTAAGGGGCAACTTGGTTACCGTCACTTGAAAATGCCGCAACTGATACCGGCGCTGCCTGCGCTGCCTGTCCCTCATCCGATTTGATAATACCGTTTCGCACCATTGCCGCCAGCACCTGCCCGCGTCGTTCGCGAGCGGCATCAGGATGTCTATCAGGAGCATAACGAGCGGGACTCTGAAGCATACCCGCGATGGTAGCGGCTTCGGTCAGTGACAGGTCCTTCAGCTCCTTGCCGAAAAATACTCTCGCCGCCTGAGCCACGCCCCGAACGCCGACCCCGCTTCTTTGGCCCAGGTAGACCTCGTTGCAGTACAACGCAAAAATGTCCTGTTTAGAAAGGCGGTTTTCCAACGCCACCGCAATCAAAGCCTCATCAAACTTTCGCTGGAAGGTTTTCTCCGGAGTCAGGTAAACATTCTTTGCCAGTTGTTGTGTAATCGTCGAACCACCCTGACGAAAGTGGAGTTTGCCGCGTGAACTAAAATTGAGAAGTGCTCGGCCGATGCCCCAGATATCCAAGCCGTTATGTTTAAAGAACCTGCGATCCTCGATCGAGATTATGGCTTGGACCAGCACCGGTGGAAGTTCCTCAAAGGTCAGGTTTTGTGGTTTCCCAATCTTTACGGACGCATCCGCTGTCAACAATTCCGGTTCGAGAGAGTAGCTATTGAGCGGGCCACCATCATCCGCACTCAAGGCTGAGATGTATCCCTGGTTATCAAACTGCACACTGATCCATTCGGGACTCGCGGTTGTTTGACGAGGCAGGATGCGGACATTCTTGTCGTTTACTTTAAAACTTCCGTTCCAGATATTGCTTCCCTGGTCCTTAGCGTATCCGGCCCTCTGCAGAGTTGCCACCAGTTGTTCCTTATTCAGGCGTGCGCCTTTTTCGATCACGCGCGGAGCTGCGTAAAGACCCGCATGGCTCCTTAAGTAACCACCAGCGATTTGCTGATCGATAAGTGCAGCAAATGTGTTGTATGAGGAAATTACAATGCCACTCGTAACAGTGAGAGCAACAATCAGCGAAAATGCGACAACCTCCGCGAAGAGGCGGAGAGTGCTTCGAGTATTGACCGTTGGGCCTTTCCCGATAACGACCATCTTCCGTTTCGGGATGCCGTAGGGTAAACGAGCTACACTGATCTCGGCTGCCATACCGGGCTGGCAGCGCAACGGTTGTGCCAACAAATATGAACATCGATAGAAGGCACTAATCCTATTACGGCGAGGGGCATAAAGCCTTAATCATGAAGCATTCGCGATGGCGGGCGAGGGAGCGCGGAGTTGGACGATGGAGAATTCGTTGCGCCATGCTGGCGTTGGTTGCATCAAAAGCACTCACAATGTGCCCAACGCGAAGCGTATGCATTCCTGTCACGCTTAGACATTGGATTTCGACCTGTTAGCGTTGGGGTGAGTGTTTCTCACTTCTGCCTGCGTGCTATCCCGGGGTTCAATACACGATGAGCATAAAGTTATGACCATTGGCGTCCGTTGTTGTAGTTCGCCAGTTGAAAACCACCGACTCCGCTGGTGTTGTCAACCAGATCCAACTTAACCGTGGGACTTGATGTTCCGATACCGACTCGCCCGTCCACTTCCGTCACCGTCGAGTCCGTCAGCGTGCCCGCGCCTCCTGCAACGGTGTCAGCGCAAGCAGCGCCAAAATCGCCGACCCTAACAGCGACTTAAGCCTTTGCTTGACGTTACGCCGGTATACTCGATTCTTCATGATCCTGCTCCCTACTTGTTTCTGAACTGTTGAGTTCGCTGGAAGACGAAACGGCTGTGGTTGGCTGTGCTATGTCCATCGGCGTGTTCGTCACGGCCTCATGGGCGGGATCCGGCACGGCCCTTCTGATGACCCAAACCTCATGCGTCTCAATGGTTGTCACCGTCTTTCGCTTCTTGTAGTTCATCGGATCAGCTTGGCGATCAAAGTTCTCATTCTCAACGTGGCTTTAGCCCAGTGACTTACGTCTCCCCATGTCTTTTGAACGGTTGAAACGGTTTTCGCTGAACGCTTAATGCACGAACACACAGAAACCGTTGAAACGGTTGAAACCGTATGTGTAACTGACGGTCACCGGGCAAAAGCCATCGGGGAGAGTTAAGACCATCTTGGTCCTGTTCCATGAGATTGTTTATCGTCGCGATTGTTTGGCACCTTCGGCCGCAATAGCCAACGCCAGGGTGGCCCAGCCAGTTCCTGCGGTAGATATGAACTGATCCCGTCCGTACGGGAACCCGCTTTCCAGGTACGGCTGCAACCAGATGGATCGTGTTTTGACATGCCACGACCCGTCAGCGGCCTGCGTGCTCAAGAGATACTCGACGCCTTTGCGGAAGACAGGATCGGTGATTGCCATCCTGCCACCCGAGCCGAGTGCATACAATGCTTCTCCCGTGGCGTAGGCGTCAGACACCATCGCTGGCAACTGGCTCCATCCGCCGTCGGCACGTTGCAGCGTGGCAAGGGAGTTCGCCTCCTCGCGGATCGCCGACGCTGGCGCCCCTCCCCAGGCAAGCCCTAATAGCCTGAAAGCATGATCCTGGTTCGTCACCGGCGTAGCCTTCTCCAGCCAGGCCACGGAACGGGCGATGGCTTTTTCGCAACTCGGCTTCTCCGCCTCCGGGGCATAATTCTTCATCGCATAAATCGCCAGCGCAGCTGTCTGAAAGCTCCCCGAGTTCATCGGCGGGCGGCGACTCTCAGGGATTCGCCAGGCGCCCGCGGCGGTTTGCGAAGCCATGAGATAGCGGACGATGGCGTCGGTCACATGGGTTCGCGGCTCGTGATTCATCCCCGCGTCGAATAATTCCCAGGCGATGCTGGGGCTCACAATAATGAAATCCATCAGCTGCTCGGCCGGCGGCCTCATCGTGGCCGGCAGTTGCGGAAACGTCTTGCTAGAGGTGAGCCCTTGATCGCGGGCCAGGCCCAAGGCTGCCGACGGCAGGCTCTGCGAATGACACGAGTTGCAACCGGCCGTCCGAATGAAGGTGTTGCTTTGCTTTGCGAGCAACGTCAGAGAGTTTCCCACCGCGTCCGGGATGGTCCGCTCGCTGACACCGACGGGTATAACCCTGGACGTCGCGTTGGTCACCGGCGATAGAGACTCTGCGAGCAATCGCGCCGCTTCCGTGTGGCCGCGTTTGGCGGCGAGTGCGCTGGCTGGCTCGTCGTAATCCCCCGTGAAGCTGACGTCGGCGCCTTTGTCCAATAGCAGCCTGATGATCCCTGCCGGCATGGTGTCTGAACTGGCGGCGAACATCAGAGGCGAGTACCCTCGGAAATTGCGGACGTTGACGTCCGCGCCTTTGCTGAGCAACAACTCAACCGTGGCCTGCACGCCCGACGTAGCCGCAAAACCCAGCGCCGTTTCGTTGCGCTTCGATTTGACTTTGACGTCCGCCCCGTTCTCGATCAGCAACCGTACGGCGCCGGCATTGCCACTAGTGCAGGCGGCCATCAGTGCGGTTTCGCCGGCGCCGTCCCTGGCGTTTACTTGAGCCCCCCTCTCGATCAGCAACCGCATACCCTCGATATTGCCGCGCGCGGCCGCCATCATCAGCGGCGTCTGCCCGTTGGCGTTGGCCAGGTTCGGATCGGCTCCTCTCGCAAACAACAACCGCATGGTCGGGACGCTGTCACCCAGCATGGCCGCCAGAAAAAGCGGCGTGCGTCCCTGAGCCTGTCTGGTGTTGACTTCGGCGCCTTTCGATAGCAGCAGGCGAACCTTGGCCTCATCATGGATGGCCCAGTGCAACGGCGTCGAGCGGCGCCTGTTTTTTGCGTTCACGTCGGCGCCCTTGTTGATCAGCAACTCTACGTTGGCGAGCGGCCCGTAGCCGGCGGCGTGATGAAGCGGCGTCGAACCGCCTCCATCCATTCCCTGAACCGCCTCCGGATTGGCGGCGATCTGACGCTCAATGTCAGGGCGATTTCCGGCGCGGACCGCGGCGATCAGCGCTGCGACCTTGGTGTCTACTTGCAAGCGCGGCGTTTCCGTTACGATGTCTGTGCGAAACTCTGCGCCCTGATCGATCCAGGCGCGCAGCAGCCCGATTTCATCGTCGGAGAGCGCCCCGGTAGGAGGCATCTGCAGGCCGCCGTCGCCATCCACCACGCGGTGGATCAGCTTGCTGGCGGCGCTATCTCCGATTTTGATGACCGGACCGTAATCGCTCCCGCGCAGGGCATTCTGACGCAGGTCAAGACGCAGGCCAGCCTGCTGAACGTCAGGCCCATGGCAGGAGTAACATTTCTGTGCGAGCAGCGGCTGAATGTCTTGCTTATAGTCGACTTTCCTGGAGGCGGCTGGAGGCAGCTTGGCCTGCGCCGCCGGCACTTCGCCGGAAGCGTGGTGGGATGGCGTCAGGCTTACTGTCAGTGCTACGACAGACGTGACCAGGACGAAGAGCCTTAACGTTTTGGATGGTGTTATATGCATGATCAGACCTCCTTAGATTTGCTCGAATGAGAAGCAGAATCGCCGTCGCGCAAGAGAATCAAAACGACCTGATTCTTCTTTTTCTTGTGATTGCCACATCCACGCGCGAAGACTAGAATGAGCGCAACTCGCTCCCCCATCTTTCGCCCAGATATTCAAATTTCCTTGGACGGTAGTTGAGACGCAGCGAGAAAGTCCTAAGAAATGTCCAAGAGAAATCTCTGAAAATTCCAAAGTCCGTATGTCCACGCGCTCTCAACATTTATATGAGTTCGGTCCGTACCGTTTGGACACTGCAGAGCAGCTTCTCTTGCGTGACGGGAAACCTGTGCCGTTGACTCCCAAGGTTTTCGAGACCCTGGTTGCGCTGGTGGAGCGCAGCGGTCACCTGGTTGAGAAAGAGGAGTTGATGAAACTGGTTTGGTCGGATGTTGCTGTCGAAGAATCCAACCTGACGAACAACGTCGCGGCTATCAGAAAACTACTCGGCCAGGGTAAGAGCGGCCCGAGCTACATCGAAACTGTACCAAAGCGCGGCTATCGCTTCACCGCTCCTGTTAAGGAGTTGCCGCCGGAGACATTGGTGGTTGAAAAGCGGACCGTCACACGAGTCGTAACAGAAGAAACGGAGGAGGAGACGCAGAACGAAAAGGTCGCGTCGGCGATTGAATCAGCACCGATTATTCGCACGGTTACCGTAACTCCAAACAGCGCGCGGAGATCGAATTGGCTGGTGATGGCCGTGATCCTAGTTGTTGGAAGTGCATCCGCCTACGGCATCTACTGGCTGATTGCGCGAAGCCAGGCGCGAAATAGAGCGAGTGCGAGTGTGCCCTTTAGCGCGATGGCAATCTCGCGGGTCACCAGCTCGGGCAAGAGCAAGCACGCAGCCATCTCGCCCGACGGCAAATACATTGCTCACGTGACCGAAGATGCAGAAGGGAATAGCCTCTGGATCAGGCATGTTACCGCCCCGAGTGACGTGCGCCTTTCAGGCCCCGCAGAAAGTGAATACCTTTGGGTAGCGTTCGCGCCTGATGGCAACTCGATCTATTACATCACGTTGGATCGAGACAAGGGAGACACCGGGCTCTATCGAATACCTGTGCTGGGCGGGCCATCAGCCATGGCGGGTTACGATCTATGGCCAGTTGGCTTCTCGCCCAACAGGAAAGAGATGGCTTTCATCAAAATGGATATAGGTGAGACGAGTTATCTCATGATCGCGAACGCCGACAGCACGAATCAGCGAATCCTGGCCGGGCGCAAGAAGCCCGACTTCTTTCGAGGAGAGTGGAACGCCCCGGCGTGGTCCCCTGACGGGAAAAGTATCGCGTGTCCAGTACGACTTACCGACGACAAGGGAGAATTCGAAACCATTCTCGGCATTAACGTGAAAGACGGTTCGCAGACGCCGCTCACGACCATGCGTTGGAGCAGCGTGGGGCAGCCCGCCTGGCTTGCGGATGGTACGGGTCTGCTGCTGACGGCGCGCGAGCGCTCGACAGGTCCGAGCCAGGTCTGGCACATCGCCGTCAAAAGCGGCGACGCGACCCGCGTAACGCACGATCTAAATGACTACCATGACCTCAGCCTGACACAAGACTCGAGTAGGTTGGCGGTCGTACAAGATCAGGCGGTCTCTAACATGTGGGTCGCGCGCGACGGCGACGCTGCCAGTGCAAGACAGATTGTTTCTGAGATTGGCCCGATTAACTTACTGGCGTGGACTCGCGACGGGCGCATCGTCTATCACTCGAACGCGGGAGAGAGTTCTGAGATCTGGGTAACAAATGCAGACGGCACCATGCGCAGACAACTCACGGTCGACGCGCGCGTTAGTGATGGACTAACCGTCTCGCCGGATGATCTTTACATCTTTTTCGTCTCTGATCGCGCTGGGCATTTCAATATCTGGCGAGTCGACGCAGACGGGCAAAACCTGAAACAAGTCACGACAGGAGAGGGCGAATTTTTTCCAGAATGCTCGCCGGACGGCGAGTGGCTAATCTACCAACAGGGCTACTATGAGCCGAGGCTCTGGAAAATGCGGATTGATGGCAGCTCTCGGGTGCAGTTGACCGTCACGCGCGGGAATCGCCCTGCCGTCTCGGCGGATGGTCAAACGATCGCGTATCACTATCTTGATCCAGAACTCGAGAAATCGCAGTGGTCCATCGGCATCGTTTCATCTAACGGCGGCCAGAGACTGAGGCGGTTCAACCTCCCCCCAACAGTAGGGGTAACCAGAAAGTTTGTTCGCTGGTTCCCCGATCAGAAATCAATCGCATACGTTAACAAACCAGGCGGCCTCTCAGACATCTGGCTCCAACCGATAGACGGGAGCCAACCAAAACGCCTCACTGAATTCAAGGTTGAGCAAATGCTCGCCTTCGATTGGTCGCATGACGGGCGCTCGCTCGCTTTTGTGCGCGAAATCGAAACGCGCGACGTGGTACTTATCGAGCAGACGCAAAAGTGAATGCTGACCGGTCGCCGGAAACTACTACCGCTCGAAAACGAGCTCTCGAAAGCTATGAATTAGCTGTAGCAAATCGAAAGTTCGTTGGGCTACGTCGCTCCGACCGCCAGGCGCAAGCCAAGTAAGCCATAAGATGATGACTCAAAAAGCCCGCCCGGATGATGGCAAGCGGACTATTTGTTGCTGGGCGCGCCAGATCCTCTACTGCCGCCTGGTCAGGCTGCGCTATCGCGTAATTCTTCGGGAAAAACGCTTTCCGGAGACCGGAGTGAATTGACTGAAGGGCGCAGTTATAGCATCTGCCCGTGGAGTGCTATTCTGTTTTCGCAACTGTTTGGACATCTTCAGGCGTTTTTCTATCCATCATGATCAAATTGCTCTCAGCAAGACTGCCTACAGCGTGGAAAACGATGCCTCTGTTTTTACTCTTGTTTCTGTCGCTAGCCAACGCAACTTGTCAGCCGACGTCAACAACGTCTGGCGACAAAGGGTCGAAGCAGACCGTTCCGGTCTACGGCTACGAAGTAGTGCATGTTTTTCCGCACGACCGCAACGCATTTACTCAGGGATTGGTCTTCAGTGGTGGCAACTTCCTCGAAAGTACCGGCGAGGCGGGCCACTCCAGCCTGAGACGCGTGACGCCCGAGAGCGGAACCGTAGTGCAAAAGGTTGATGTGCCGCGCCCCTACTTTGCCGAAGGCCTGACACTGCTGAAAGGAAAGATCTACCAGTTGACCTGGCAGCATCAGCTTGGCTTCGTTTACGACGCCTTGACCTTCGAAAAGACTGGCGAGTTTAAATACAGCGGAGAAGGATGGGGACTCGCCACTGATGGCCAGTCTCTGATTCTGAGCGACGGCACCAATCGAATCCGATTTCTAGACCCGGACAACTTCCAGGTTACGAAAACGATCGCAGTACTTGACGGCCACGCGGCAGTGGAAGAAATAAATGAGCTCGAATACGTGCAGGGCGAGATCTACGCCAACATCTGGCACGCCGACCGTATCGCTCGCATCGATCCGAAAACGGGCAAGGTGGTTGGCTGGATTAATCTCGCCGGACTACTCGCGCGTGGTGAAGTACAGGATGAGGAGGCCGTCCTAAACGGTATTGCGTATGACGAGGGCGGCGGCAGACTCTTCGTCACCGGAAAGCTCTGGCCCAAGCTTTTCGAAATTCGACTAACGCAAAAATAGCCTGGTGTCCGCCCTAGTCTTGGCATGAATTTCAAGACCTACTTTCGGCTCTTCTCTTACGCAATGATCGCGGTTGCCACGCTGGCACTGTTGCTGGCGGGTGGCCTCTCCGTAACTCTCGCGGTTTTGTTTTGGCTGGTAATGCTCATCTCCTGGAAGTCGGAGGGGACAAAGTGGCAACTATCAGAACGCACCGTGCTGGTAGTAGTGTTGCTATCCATTCCGCTATTCCTGCTTGATTGGAAGTTTCAGCAAAATATCGGCGACACCGCCGGCAGAGTGGGCGTCACTGCCCTGGCCCACCTCATCGTGTTCCTCTCGGCAGTGAAACTGTTGCAGCAGAAGAGGGACCGCGATTGGGTTTTTCTGTACCTAATATCTTTCTTCG
>Ga0065707_10082958_pt1 | contig 11178 bp, 2 predicted proteins | sample SwiRhicommuniRL3_FD_59094 | JGI IMG/M metagenome (GOLD analysis project Ga0065707, IMG submission 59094) | Switchgrass rhizosphere bacterial communities from Rose Lake, Michigan, USA - RL3 v2 (version 2) | ecosystem: Host-associated > Plants > Roots > Rhizosphere > Soil | place: East Lansing, MI... | reverse complement strand
TGTCGCCATTGGCGGTATTGATGCGGATACTGTTCTTCACCAGCCGCAGAGTACAGGAAATCGTGGTGTAAGGTCCGGCAACGCATGGTAATGTCAATGTTACGGACTTGATGCGCCGGAAGTAATGACCCGGGTAATCCAAGTCGAAGATCTCCTCTGGCAGCTGGAGGAAGCATCGCCCCGTTTCTCGTAGCTCGACCAGCGCCAGTGGATTGAGCAGTGCCAGGGAAACATACTTGGTCAGCTCGTACTCGCGCCGGTTCTGCTCGAAGTAAGCCGCTTCAAGGCGATGCAAATCATATTGGAGTTTATCCCCAGAAAGTAACCCTTTCTTCAAACTGTCCCAATATCCAAAGTTAATGTAGCTGCTATCCTGCAAACCTAGCTCGAAGCGGAAGCAACGCTCTGCTCGCTTCGCCAGGTCGTATGCGAGCTGGTAGCTGCGGAAGTAAATGCCGGAGATCTGTCCGATCTGCCATTGTAACAACTCTTCGTTGGTGTACTTGGAGTGCATAAACTCATCGATCGCTTTGGCATTCTCGATCTGGAGATCTTGATTTTGCAATTCTTTCTCAGCAATGGCAATCCGCAATTGGGCAGCGGCGATTGACTGCTCGAGCTGTTCCAACTCTTTGCTGGCAAGGTCTTCTTGAAGTTTCCAATCGTCCCAGCGTCGATCGTGACCAGCATCCGTCGAGGCTTTATTGGCATCGTAGGTGGCCACATTTGCCACAAAGGTAAAGCCTCCGGCTGTAGCTTGCAGCGAGCTACCGACGTTTGGACCGCCGAACATCACACCAGCCTTTGGCGAACCTCCAAAGCCGGAGATCCCTAGATCAAACGATGGGACGATGTGGGCAATCGAGGCACCGATGTTGATCACCTGTGCAATTTGTTGGAAAGTCAATGCTTCCGATAGTTTCTGTTGTTGGAGTGATTCGCTGGCATTAATTTTCTCGATCTGTTGATAATAGTTTCGCCGGATGGTAACGAGTTCCTTATTCTTTTTCAGCCCCTCCAGATTTGCTTTGGCCTCGTCAATTTGCTGCTGGCGGACGGCTTTCACAGCTTCAAGCACGCGGAGCTCCTGTGACTGGCGTAGTAAGGCCAATGCCTCAGTATCCTTTTTTTCCAGGGCAGTCAATAAGGCACTGCCAAGAGCTTTCACATCATTGCACACTTCTTTGGCTTTCTGCAGGATGACATTGAAGCGGTATAAAGGCAAGGGCGCGTTCAGATCGGCCAGAGCACTGTTAATATCTACTCCACCCGCGACAGCTTTGACCAGCGCGCCGGGGTCGATCGGCGGTTCGAACAGGGCCAGTTGCCGCACCACTCCCTCAATATTCATACAGTTACGGATTTTGTACAGCCGGTCGGCAACCGTATCCCAGTAGCCAAGCATCTTGTCATTCCGGGGGATACAGAAATAAAGCAACGGGATGGGAGCCGGATCTGTCCCGGTCTCGCCGGTTCCGCTCATCACCGGAACCAGATTTTCGACCTGCACCAGGGCATTCGAAAACCTGTCCAGTTCTTTTTCCAACTCGTTGAACGATTCGAGCGGAGGTTTCACCTGTGGGGGAATGCGCTTGGGGCGTGGTCCAAGGATTTCTGCGGCGAGGATGTAGAGCTGCGTGGCTTCATTGATGCTCTCCATGCTATCTTGCCGGAACAGGTAATCACCCCAGGCAATCAAGTTGTCCAGGTACTTCATGACGACCGTCTTCTGGTAGGCAACCGTACGATAGTTGGCGATGCGGTGTGGCTCAAAGGGATTATTTCGCCAGTCCAAAACCTGATCCTCGAGTGCTTTCTTTAATTGAGGAGAGAAGCCGGGGATACTGGTGTCGCCGGCCAGCATACGCAGAATATTCTCGATCCGCTGTTGGACATACTGGGGGTCCGTCGTCTGGAAGAATGGCTTGGTGATCCAGTATTTGCTCATCGGCGAGCCGCCCGGCGTAGCGTTTTCGAGTCCGAGCGGATTAAAGATCAAGTGATACCAATCTCTGGCCTCTTCGAAGCGCTGTTCCTTGCTCAAGGAGTTAGCGATCAAGAGCGGCGCGTGGAACAATAACTCCCAGTTATAAGATGCGTAAGCGCCATCCGGGTCGAAGTCAACAACTTCTTTGGGATAGTACGTCTCTGTTCCGCTCTCGATCACGGCTGTCGTGGGTTGGTAGCTCTTCAAGAATTGAAAACCAGAATCCTGCAACTGTGTCTCCCGGCTCATGAGAGCAGGAATGCCCTTGAGCGGGTTATAGAGCAGCTTTGTAAAGTCGCAGACAAAGGGGTGATAAAAGTTCTTGAAGTGGAACTGCTGGAGCCGCAGGGTCTGTTGGGCAAATGCTGCCAGGTACAGGTGGATAAAGCGCATGATAAAGCGTTGCGCCAATTGCTTAAGTTTTGTGTCGGAATAATCTGGCGGGGGTTCCTCAGGAAATTGTCCATGGATGAACAGCTCCAGTTGCGTACGCTGGTCAGAAGTCAGGATCGAAAGATCCACGCTCTTGAGCCAGGTAACCACCATGCCCTCATATGTGAGCTCGATTTCTCTGATCGCCTTTTTGATGTCGGGATAATAATAAAGAACCGATCCTGAGCTTGCTTTGAGCGACGAATACTGATCGTTTCTGGTACCTCTCAACACCGGTAAGGCCAGGAACGTGCGCTTCTTGTCTTTGTAAAAAAATGGCAGCCAATTGCCTGCCTGAACCATTCTCTGGTATTCAGACAGTCTTGTCATTTGGGCCGCTATATAATAAAGGTAACCTGCGACCGATTGGCCGTCCAGGAAAAGCTTATCTAGGTAAGACAGGTGCCAAGGCGGGGTTAATTGGAAGAGATCCGGCGTCTGCATAAGGATGGGCTTCAGATACGAATCATCTTGCCTTCCGCTGTAACTGTAGGGGTTAATCAGGGTCAGGTCTTCTTGTGGTGCGTCGTTACGAGGGTGCAGTTCGGCCCATTTCATAAACTCAGGCTCATACCCGGCAGAATCCCATTCTGGCCAAATGACAGGGATGAAGGAACCAAGCCAACTCCCCAATTCTGGTGCACCACTGCACCCGCTGAGATCGAATGCACCGTCTAGATATGCCCGTGCCAGCTGGTTGCTGTCTACACTGTTTCCTTCGTAGGCAATCCCAAATCGCCCATCGATCTCGCTGCGATCGATGGCATAGAAGAGGTAATGGCTACGAACGATATCAACATTATACGAATCACTCTCATCAAACCCTGTGGATACCTTCTTCGGCGACCACTTGCCCTGGCGGTAATCACTCATGGCCATTTGCAGCCTTAACTTTTTCCAGGTTTTTGGGACATCCTGGTTGGTCTGCGGGGATGTGGAGGCCGCCGGGATTGTCATCTTACTATTGAGAGATTCATCGGGTACCTCAGTAAAGATGGGCCAGAACAGGAACAGGCGCTGGTTGACGACTGCCGCGACAAGGTAATCCCCTTGAATGTCCAACTCCACTTTTTCCCATGGCGTCCATTGGCGAAAATCGAAGCGGCGATAGTAGTAGAGGTGTGGTTCCGCCCCCGTCGTGCGCCCAAAGACATGCAGGATCGTGTTATCGCCATCATCCTCCTGATAAAACGTGGCAACCTCAAGCTGTGCCACGCCGTTCAGTTTTTCCAGGTAATTCTGGAAGGCTGTTTCGACCGTGTATTGGTTGATTTCATTCTGGAGCAGCTCGTTTTCTAGATCCCTGAAGAATTGTGAGCGATCCCTCTTGAGCTCGGGCTCGATCCAATTCTCCGGCCACAAAAAGACTTTGCGATTAGCCTCCCACACCCGGTATTTGCGCATCCACTTCCACCAACGCCAGGCACTGTCTCCGGTCGGTCCATCTGCTCGAACTGTGACATCTGGCTCTAACCCCATGAAGCAACGCTGCACGAAAAGCTGAACAGAACCAGACGCTTGCACTAACCGGCTTGTGAGCTGACAGGAGCTCATCTCTACATCGAGCAGGTAGTAGGCGTAGAGATCATTGGTATTCTCCCATTTGACGGTGGGTGAATCTGCAGGCTTTGACAGCGTCAGAAGATAGGCGGCAAGCGCATCCCGTTTGCGCTCACGTAACCCATCCTGGATTTCGATGCACAAGGTCTCCCAAGTTTCCGTTCCGAATTTCGAGCGCAATACGTCCTTGAGGGATGTAGCGTGGGTATCGTTCATGGTTGCTGCAGCAAACGTTTTTACAACGGAAACGCCCGCGTTCAGACTGTCCATAAAGTAGAAGGCGCGCTGGACCTGCTCCCAGCTTTCGACCAACAGGTAATCCGCGGGATAGGTCAGGTTGAGGCTGCTGACGAGTGCAGCCACTTCGGCAGCCACCCAGTCTTCCTGCAGCAGTTCCACATCGGCGGCGAATGCGGATGCATTTGCGTAACTGCCCGCGTTCAATTTCTCCAGCACTTCCAACAGGGTGATCCTTGTTTCGGGCAGGCGATCGCGCAGGCGCAGCAATCGGCCCAACCGCAGAAAACGATCCAGGGAGGCAATCGTCCCGGCGGAGTCCTGAGGTAGCGTGAGCAGATCCAATAACCGTGCCGGCGCGAGCAAAGCCTTCATCCGCTTCAGATCGTTCAAGGTCACGTTCCATTTTTTCCAGATCGAAGCTACCCGCTGTGCCCAGAACCAGGCATCGAATGTGAGTTTGCGCGTGTTGTAATCCACGACTCCACTCGTGGCTGCGAACGCGTCCGTAAGATGGATCAGTAGATCGATCGGTGAAGGACCTACCGCAACTACAACTACCTTGTACTCACGGAAGAGCAAGCGGGTCAGGGCTTCCGTCAGGCCGAGTTCGGCGCTGCTCAGTTGAATCACAGTATTTTCCGACAGGGTCTTGGATAAATAGGGCAGTGCCCGGTTTATCGCCGTGGCAAGATTGGCTGCCAAGTGATCATTGGCCGGGGTGTTGAGGTCTCGCAGCGGGAACTGCAGATCAGTATCCAGCAGCCAAATACGCGCGTCCGGCGCCGTGATGCTGCTTGGTTGCGTAGATAAGCTGTTGACTGCATTTCGGTAGGCCGCATCCGCGGAAAGACTATCGAGATGCCTTTTTTCTTCGGTAGACATAATGCCTGAGAAGCGCAATTGCTTTTGTTCCGCATCGTAGGAAATTTTCAGGATCAGGTCGGGATTCGGCAGAGTTTTGAAATCGACTGCATCCGGCAAATTTGCCAGTGGGGCTGTGAAGACAGGCTCGAAGAATTTGAGCGCCAGACGAGGTGTGTCGAAAAATGAATTGATCGCTTGCTGATAGCTTGCTATCCCCGTGACAGCCGCCAGCGAAGCATCCCCTAACAGAAAAGCCTTCTGCGTACCTGTCATGAACCCGCCGAAACGCAACATCGGCCTATATTGGATGGGGAGGTTGTTCGGCGCTCCCGTGATGGTTGCCGGGATCGTGAAGCCCTGGGGCAAACCTCGCACAATCACTGGCTGGCCAGGTTGGGTAAAGAGTCTTTGAATCGCTTGTTGATAGGCCAGGGTTCCCGTCACAGCCGCTAAGGAGGCATCGTTCAACAGAATGGTGCGTTGCGCGGCAGTCATAGCACCGTCAAAATATAAGGTCGGCTCGTATCGTATGGGAATATTATTGGGCGCGCCGGTCACCGTGCCCGGAAAATTGAAGCCAGCGGCTAGGTCAGGGATAAGGATATCCTGGGCAAATTCGTCGCGTAACACCGAAAGGAAAAATTCTGTGGCAGCTTCGTCACGCCCAAGTCTCTGCAATAGAGTGGTTGAGAGCGTGGTTAGGGTGGAGACATCTTTGGACGCTGTGGCACTCAGGAAGGGATACTGCGCCGAATCGAATTCGGCCTGGATTCGCTTGATTTCTTGCCGCAGGGACAAAAGGAAACGGGCCGCGTCGCTTTCTTTGACGGCGGCTTTTGCGGTGCGATCGGCACTGAGCAGCCAGTTGATCTCATCCAAAGAAAAACCGGTGAGCTTCACCTGCTCGATCGTTTCCAAAAACATCCAGGCTGCCCGTGGGCTGTTGAACACCTCGAGATCTTGGTTGAGTAGTTTCAGGAGGGTTTTCCAGTCCTGGGCTTTGTACTTGAGGAGTTTTGCCAGCCAGATATGCCTCCACAAGAAGGAGAGGTTCGCCAGAGTCAAATCGTTGTTGATATAAGGCGCAGGTGGAACAAGAGTCGGATTGACCAGATTCTTGAGCACCAGCAGATCTGCCTCACTGACTCCGAGAGCTGCCACCAGAGCAGGCGTATGATCCGAGAGTTGGTGAAGCGTTGGAAGTCCCGTGACCAGGTCAAGGACCGGCATGCCTGTCACGGGATCCAGGATGGGCCGAATGTCTTGTGTCGTTGGATCAAGCTCGAATACGGGATCTAAGGGCTGGATGAGGCGTCGGTTTAAGAACAAAGTTTGATAATGCGCGTCCTGTCGCTTTTCGTGCAGGCGCGTAAAGTGCGTTCGTGTGTTGAGATTGTCGAACAACGCGCAAACCTGTTCCACGCTGACCTTCGTCCCTAATTTCTTGCGAGTCTCACAAACATAGAACAAGTTGATGAGGAATGGCTCATCTAAATTCCCATTGCCGATGCGTGGATGACGGAGAACCAAATCAAGCTCCCACATTTTCCAATCCTTCAGCTTGCGCCAAAACCTCAGGAAGCGGTGCATCCGATCCAGCTTTGTGGCATCCAGTGCTTGAATTCTTTTCTGATCGGTGTCGCAGGAAGGATCATTGTGCTGAATGGTCATGTCCCCCGCGGGATTGATAAACAGGAGGTCGAGCAAAATAAGCAGGTCGTCGTATTCCAGCCCGGATTTATCGAGAAAGGTTTTCACTACGGCGATATCACTTAACCAGCTGACCCCACTCACACCCCAAGCGGTCTGTTGTCCGGCGGACGTTGGATCCGCACTTAGGATCAGACGTTTCTCATCAAAGGTAGCGCTCGCGTCGAAACTGATGCCGAAGTATTCGGCAGCAATCTCCCCGTCCGTGGGGTTGTTGGGCACGGCAGTGCCGCGCAAAGTGCGCATCAAGTCCCAGCGCTGCAGATTGCTTCTTTGAAACGCGATCCGGACCTCTTCGGCGAATAAGTCGAAGGGCAGGGCACGTGGGTATTTCTGCTGGCGCAGGATTTTATAGGCCTCCGGATCGACATATTGAGGATAGGCGCTGTTCTCTGCCGCACTCGCTTTGGTATTTGGCAAAATCTGGGCGAAGAAGTTTGGTGTCCCATTTTTGCGGAGCAAGTAGGTACACTCATCCCCGTGTGCGACCCACCGGTCCGGATCGGCAGGATCCACTTGGGAGAGTGAAAAGTCGCCCAGGCGGAATTTCGCTGTCGAAAACGCAGCTGCTACGGCCGCTTTCGCCGCCGCTGTTCCTGCCGGCATGGCTGTAAAGCCGACCAATTCGCGATCGTTCGCTTCTCCGGCTACTGCACGTTCCAATACTTCGCAAACACTATCGATATAGGGCAGTGTGACCAAGGCGTTGTCGCAGTTGAGCTCCACGTAACCAAGATCGGGGCGGCGGCGGAACAGCACGTCTTTTACCGTTTCGGCGGGGTTCGTGGCGCGTCGATCCTTCAGGAACATCAGGAGATCGGCATAATAAGCTGCCGCGCTGAGCACCGAACGACATTGCTCGCATTCGCAGATATCACCTGCCCGAAAGAGATTGTTCCAATTGGGGAACGTAGAAAGATCAGCACTGACGTATTGCAGCACAATAGGCGTTCCCTCGGTTTCAAGAGCTGCCAAATCGGCCACAATGGTCACAACCGCCGCATGCGTGTCGGCGGCCCGTTTCCACGCCAGGCGGGCAGTTTCTTCTGTGAAACCGGGCTTGCTTCCATACCTTCGCACGAACTCTGTTTCCCCCAAACGATAGATCCTCTGCGCAGAGTGCAAGTCGTCAGCCAACAACGTATCGGCGGCCTCGTAGGTAGGAGCGAGTTTAAACACCCGTTGGACTGCTTTCAGCTCAAGCTGAAAGTCATTATCGTTTGCCAGGGCGCGATCCGCATAGCGGAGGTCGGTCTTCAAGAAGTCATCCACAGGCGTGTGCAACAAATCAAAGTCTGCATGGCTTTCCAAAAATTGAAGAAGCGTATCACCGTGTTGCAGCCCTTGTGGTCCCCCGTTGTGTAACGCCCGTTCGAGCCCGCCTGAAAAGGCGACTGTTGGGAACGCTTCGCGAAACTGACGCTCAAAGGTTTTCCCAAGCACTTCTCCCAGCGGCTGCAGAATCTGTTCTTCCGGCCCTCCTTTACGGATTTGCGTGCTGGTTTCTTCCGACAAGATCTTTGCCTGAACCCAGCTTACCCACTCGGACTCGCTCATTTTCGCCAGGTTGCGAATCTTTTCTGGTTCACGGATATGGAAATCATCCTTGAGCCTTTTCACCAGCGAAAAGTCGTTTCCGGCAACCTCCATGATTTCTGCCAGACGAAATGAGGTGCGCAAGTCATTGATCTCTTCTTTTTTGAAATGCCCTTCTTTTTCCAAGACATCAATTAACTTCGGCGTCAGCGCTTTGTGCTCATTGTACAGTCGTGCAAATGTCGTTTGTTTATCAGGGTCTTTGATCTGAGCATGCTCCAGTGCCAGCTTAACAAACGTCGCGGCACCCGCACGCTCCACATATTGATCTGCTGCAAACAGTAAGAAGATCTCCACCCAATCTTCTGCAGCATTTCGGTAGCCCTCGGGGATTTCATTCAAGTTGAATGCTCGGACGAGTGACTTCTGGACGGTGGCTTTATCCAATGTGGGTAGGCCCCGTAAGACCCTAGTGAGCTGCTCTTCGAGCGTCTGATCCGCCGCATACGTGTAAAAGGGCGCAGCCAACACGGCAAACCAGAATTCTGCTGCGATGGCTTTCTGCTCCAGCTGATGCGCCAGGGCGAAACGGGCCAGCGTTTGTATATCGAAGCCGGTCTCCCCCTGAAGGAATGTCAGATCCCTCTCGCGGGAATCTCCATTCGGGTTTTCTTCCAGCTCCGCTGTGGACAACCCATCTAGCAGTGGTGCTAACGAACGCGTGATCTTTTCAAATAAAGAAAGCGGCGGGAGCGCCTCGGCTGGAATTGTTAAGTCTAGTTCGGCCTCTGGCGGTGCGTTAAAGAGTACGGGCGAGATCGCCAAGGGGGTGTCTGTGCTGCGAAAGGCTTTGATCACGAGGTCGGCGCTGCCTTTTTCGCTTCGGCGAATCTGGTGTGGGTAATACGAAATTTGATAAACACCCCGATGGTCTGTCTGTCCTTGTCCTAGCCATTGTTCCGCCCGTAGATCTCGATCAAACGCCTCAATTCCTAGACCTGGAACAGGAGTGCCTTTCGCATCCCGTACAATGCCGCGTACTTGCCAGGCTGGCTCGCTTGGTTGCGGTAGGGTGTAATCGATCTTTAGGTTGATCCGTATTTGCTTTTTGGCGTTACGGCGGACGGGGCTTTTGCCCACGAGTTGCTGGCCGTTGAATACCTCGATGTATACATCTGGCCCGCCGCTTTCCACACCACCGATTCGAAAATCCGTTTCCATGAAGGTGATCGTATAGGAACCGTCTGGCCCCGTTATGGCTTCCTGGCCCAGGAGATTGGGCGGGGTTTTGGGGTCCTGATGGTAGGCCCGCACGATCAAACCTTCGAGCGGTTGTTCCTCCAGATCTGTGATGCGACCGGTCAGTGTATACATTAAGCCAGAATTTGTATCCATCGTATCTTCCTCCTACTGAGCTGGATTCTCAGCGAACCCAGACTTGGTCTATTGTCAGATCTTGTTCTTGCGTCTCTTCCCATCCTAAAAGATTGATTCTCCAGAAATAGATCAGCCTAGTGATTGCAATCCCCGGATATTTCTGCCTACATATACTCTACATACAATCATCCGGAGCATGCATTCCCTCCAGAGGCTTTTGCATGTCAGTTGCGCAGGCTGCCGCCTCTTCCGGCGGCAAACGCCTGAGGCTGGTCTCAGAAGTATGAGAATTCTGGTTCATGAGGCCTGGCTTCCGATTTCAGGTGCGCTGGACTCCATGATCTCCAACACCTTCAACATTGCTTCTCGGGCATAGGCCCAGTTATGGCATTTAGAGCTGCGTAGATCTTCGAAGGCTGTCTGACATTGAAAACACTTCAAGCCAGCAATGGCTCGTGGTGTTTCCGTATTGACGAACTTTTGCTCACCTAAGATCACTTGCGCGATCATCTGACGACTATGAAGCTCATCGAGTGCCGATGCGACAATATCGAGCCAGTTGATCTCGCGCTGGCAATTCGGGCAATTTCTGCTGTCACCGCTGACCCAGAGAGGCGCGCCAATCGTCCTGGGAGGCATACCGAGGATTTCTTCGATCTTGCGAACATCCTCTTCACGGGTCAACCATTCATAACGACCCGGTAAGGAAGCCGGGGAATCATAAACTTGGCGGAAAACGGAATCGTCCACTCGATGCGTATGCAAACGTTTGTTTTGCATCCTTATCTCCTTCAAAGATCTAAAATGTGGCTTGAAACCGAAATCCAACGTGTGGTCCAAGCGAGCGACCACGAAACTGTTGGGAAAGGTAGATACATTATTTCATGGCCTTAATAGACAATCTGCAGAGTTCCGGTAATCGTCAATCCTGGTGGGGGTGAAGCGGGCGTTGTGGCAGGAGCTGTCGGCACTGCTGGCGCGGGTGGGCTATACGACAGGTTAAAACGGAAGCGAACATCTGGCCGTGGCAAGCTCCGCGGGACATCCGCTATAGCAATCCCTGCTCTGGCAGCTGTCGCGACCGAGCCAATGTCGCGTGATTGTGCTCTGATGATGGCGGGTGCATCCTCCGGGTTTGAAACGATCCCACCTAGCATTCCCGGAGTAGCCATTCCCAGACGTGTGAGGGCCTCACCACCTGTCTGCCCAATCGTCCCAAGCTCCGGCAGGAGGGTACTTGTTGAACCGGGGGCATAAATCGGCGCGGGCTGACCTCCGAAGCTCACTGAAAGATTGAAGCTGCCTTGGGATGGGTTAAGGCCAGTAGTAACGTTGACGCCAGCCGTTGTAAAGCCGAAGCCTATGTTTCCCCGAGTGTCCAGGCTGGAAAACAGGGTCGCTCCGGCGGGGCGACCTTCCACCCGAAATGTGGTCAGCCCACTACTAGGATTCACGGATACACTACCACCGCC
>Ga0065707_10001250_pt1 | contig 11180 bp, 11 predicted proteins | sample SwiRhicommuniRL3_FD_59094 | JGI IMG/M metagenome (GOLD analysis project Ga0065707, IMG submission 59094) | Switchgrass rhizosphere bacterial communities from Rose Lake, Michigan, USA - RL3 v2 (version 2) | ecosystem: Host-associated > Plants > Roots > Rhizosphere > Soil | place: East Lansing... | reverse complement strand
GCCCATCCGCGTGGATGGTGGTGCCACCGGATGCATCGTCTGACGAAAAACGGGCGGACGAAGTGGAATTAGATCAAGCCGCAGCCGTAAGATCCGAGCCGCTGCGCCACGTCCGCAACAAAATCCGAGCCCCACAGTTCGCCGCTGGCCACGCACAGCCGGCCTGCGTTCATTCAAGTGCGCAGATCAGCCCCTCATTCAGCGTCCAACGGCCATCCTTGCCTCGCATCCACCCGGCTGAAGCAGCTGTTCCGCCGTCCACCGGCATGATGACACCGGTCACGTAGGCAGAGAGTTCCGACGCCAGGAACACTGCCACATCACCACATTCCTCCTCCACGCCTTCGCGGCCGAGCGGAATGATGCGCAACATGGCATCCACTTCGTCGTCCGGACGTTGCCGCCATTTGCTCGGATCGACCGGGCCAGTCCGGTTATCCCGCGTCCCGGGGGAAAGTGTGTGATCCGGCGCGATCGCATTCACTCGAATGCCGTGGACCCCAAGTTCCAGAGCCATGGACTTGGTGAAGCTTTCCATTCCCGCCTTGCACGCCGCATAGACCGCAAATGTCGGAGCAGCGCGGGATCCTTCGATGCTGCTGACATTGATGATCGTCCCCCCTCTCCCTCCGCGGATCATGATGGGCGTGGCCGCCGCCGTTGCGACGAGAACGCTCATGAGGTTGAGGTCGATATGCCGCTGCCAACTGCGCTCGCTCTGATTGAGGAAGTAACGGCTGGCGCTTCCGCCGGCATTGTTGACGAGGATATCGAGCCGCCCGAATTCCTTGTCGGCAGTGTTGATTAGGTCACGCAGTTGATCCCCATCCATAGCGTCCATGACAACGGGGATTGCACGTCCGCCTTCGGCTATAATCGCTTCGGCAGCTTCATGCGCACGTTCGGGGATGATCTCCCCGATCACGACGCTGGCGCCGGCTTTCGCCAAGCCAACTGCGATGCCACGCCCTATACCGCCACCGCCGCCGGTCACGACCGCGACCTTTCCTTCAAGCGACAATTTTGCAATCAACTCCGGATGAACCATCACACAATTCCTGCCTGATTGAATTGCAGTCCCGGCAGCAAGGTCGGGCCTGATAGCCGAACCTTGCCGCGGTCATTCGATCATTTCAACTCGAGGCCGGCCATATCGCCTTTCTCGCGCCAATCCCGGAGCATGTTCCAGAATTTGCGCGCGCCGCCGCCATAGGTATCGGTGAAAAAGCCGATCTTGTTCTGCGTCCGGCCTTCATTGTTGAAGAAGCCCGGCGTGCATTCCGACCAGAAGCGCTCGGCATTACGGGCGTTGGCACGGAAGTCCGCGAGGAAGTCGTCGACCGCTTTGGGCGTCGGTTCGACGGTCTTCGCGCCCTTCTTCTCGGCTTCCGACAGGATGTAGCTGATATGGTCGATCTGGTGCGTAATGCCATAGAGCAGGTTCAACGAGGCGCCCGCCTGGGTCCTGCCAACCAGGAAGCAGTTGGGGAAGCCGTCGATGGTAACGCCATGGAACGTCCTGAGGCCATCGGCCCAATACTCCGACAGCTTCTTTCCGTCGCGACCGATGATGTCATAGCCCGCCCGGTCCGTGTAAGTGGTTTCGGATTCGAACCCGGTTGCGAAGATCAGGCAATCGATCTTGTATTCCTGTCCATTGGCGACGACGCCGTCCTTCGTCAACGCGTCGACCCCACGGCCGTCGGTGTCGACCAGATGCACATTCGGTCGGTTGAAGGTGTCGAGATAGCTCTCGTGGAAGGTCGGCCGCTTGCAGAACTGACGATACCACGGCTTGAGCGCTTCCGCCGTCTTCTTGTCCTTCACGATATCTTCGATCTGGTGACGGATGCGGTTCATGTTGATGTAGTCATACAGCTCGAGAAGCTGGCTGCGCTCCTTGCCCGTCAGCGGACGACCGAGCGTTTCGGCGGCGTCCCGCAGCGCCGGGCCCATCGCCATGCGGTACAGCTTGGTCCAGCCGTCGTTGACCTGATCGATTTCGACATCTTCATGTCCCTCCAGCACGTCGGCGAAGTTGGTCATGCGGTCCCACTGCCAGCCGGGCTTCAGCGACGCTGCCCATTCCGGGTCCGTCGAGGTGTTGTAGCGCAGGTCCACGCAGCAGGGCGTGCGCTGGAACACATAGAGCTCCTTTGCCCATTTCCCCAGATGAGGAATGCACTGGATGGCAGTTGCACCAGTGCCGATGATGCCGACGCGCTTGTCCTTCAGACCGACCAGACCGCCGGTGGTGTCGCCTCCGGTATAGCCATAGTCCCAGCGGCAGGTGTGAAACGTGTGCCCCTGGAAGTCGTTGATCCCCTTGATGCCGGGAAGCTTGGGCCGGTTGATCGGGCCATTGGCCATGATCACATATTGCGCCTTGAAGCGGTCGCCACGATCGGTGGTGATGGTCCACTTCTTATCTTCTTCGCTCCATTCCATGCCGGTAACGGCAGTCTGGAACAGGGCGTTCTTGCGCAGTTCGAACTTGTCGGCGATGCGATTGGCCTGGGCCAGGATCTCAGGCTGATAGGCATATTTGGTCTTGAGCGTCGTACCGGTTTCTTCCAGCAGCGGCACGTAGACATAGCCTTCGGTGTCACACGCCGCACCCGGATAGCGGTTCCAATACCAGGTGCCGCCGACATCACCCGCCGTGTCGACGATGCGCAGGTCGTCAAAGCCTGCCTTGCGCAGACGAGCGCCCATCACGAGTGACCCGAAGCCGGCTCCGATCAAACAGACCTTAACCTCGTCGAATACCGATTCGCGGGTGAAATTCGGGTCCGAATGCGGGTCATCGGAATAATGCGAGAAATCGTCCCTGATCCTGATGTAGGTACGGTCGCCCTGCTCCAGGCGCTTGTCGCGTTCGGCCAGATATTTGGCGTGCAAAGCATCGGGATTAAAATCGATTTCTCCGATGATTTCCTTGACCGCCGATAAAATTTCCATGTTTTCACCCTTTCGGAGACTCGATGCATTTGCGATGGCTTGGAGCAGGATCAGTCCGATAGCCGGTCAATCGTTTGGCAGACGTCGCCGACTGTCGTGCATACATCGGTGAGGCCGACAAACTGAAGAAGCAGCGAATATGACTTGCCAGCTCCCAGAGTGTCCCGCCCCTGCCGTCCTGCCAGCAGTTTGTCCCCACATGTCTGATTTTGACACTTCCGTCAATAACAGGAAGATTGGAATTCCATATTTGTCGCTCCTGCCGGCCATCGGTGTGCGGGAGCCCTATGTGATGCAAATGTCAGCTTGCGCGGGCCCATGGCAAGGCTGCGCGGCAGGCGCCTTAACTTGACGGAGCTGTCAAGTTAAGGCAGGAGCATACCTGCCCACGTGGCGGCGGTGTGATCCATCAACGCTTTCCCCGGTCCAAACAAGAGGCCAGCATGACTTTGCCCAAGCCAGTCCCACAACCCACCGAGGCATCGCAACCCTTTTGGGACGCCTGCCGCAACCACGAACTGCGAATCCAGCGTTGCCTGCAATGTGGAACGCTCATCCACTATCCCAAACTACGGTGCCCCGAGGATGGCGGCAACACGTTCGAGTGGGCGGAGATGTCTGGCAAGGGCGAGGTCCACAGCTATGTCGTCGCACGCAGGGCCTTCCATCCGGGGTTCGCCGAGGATGTACCCTATGTCGTCGCCATCATTGAACTCGATGAAGGCGTCCGCCTTATCTCCAACGTTGTCGGTGTCGAGCCTGAAGCTGTGAGAATCGGAATGCGTGTAACGCTCGAATGGGACGATTCATCGGGAGAATATCCGTTGCCCAAGTTCCGACCGATCGAAGGAGCTGGCACATGAACCTCCACCGCAAAGCCGCCGTTACGGGCATCGGCGAGACTCTATACAGTAAGGTGTCGGGCATGACCGACCGCCAACTTCAGCTTCAGGCCGTCGAACGCGCGATCGCAGACGCCGGAATCGACCGGCGTGACATCGACGGCATCATGCCTTCCGCGCATGGTCAGGGCTTCACCTGCGAAGGCTTTAGCGAGCATCTCGGTCTGAAGCAGTTGAACTTTTCCGCGACCGTCCATTTCGGCGGCGCCAATGGCCTCACGTCCATGCACACCGCCGCATTGGCAGTTGCCAGTGGCGCCGCGCGGCATGTCGTCGTCGTCGCCGGACGCAACGGCAGTTCCGGTGCCCGGATTTCGGGCCGTCCGCAGCTAGTCCAGGCCAATTTCGAAGCAACGCGCGAGTTTGAAGCCCCTTTCGGCGCCAATGTTCCGATGCACTTCTATGGGCTGATGGCCCAGCGCTACATGCAACTTTACGGCGCCACCAGCGAGCAGTTCGGAATGGTCGCCGTAACAGAGCGGGCGCATGCGCTGTTGAATGAAAATGCGCTGATGCGCAAGCCATTGACGCTGGAGGAGCATCAGGCGTCGAAGTTCCTTATCGAACCGCTGCACCTGTTCGATTGCTGCATCGAATCAGATGGCGCGGCCGCCTATATCGTCAGTGCGGCCGATGCTGCACGTGACGCCCGGAACAAGCCCGCGTGGATTCTCGGCGTGGCTGAAGGCCACCCGGACTCGCCGACCTCTGTCGCCACCCGTCCCGACATGCTGCGCACCGGGGTGGGCATCGCTGCGCCGCGCGCCTTTGGCATCGCCGGCATCGATCCGAATGATCTGGTTGGTGCCATGCTCTATGATCCCTTCACTTTCCTCGTGCTCATGCAATTGGAAGCACTGGGCTACTGCAAACCTGGAGAGGCCGGTCCCTTCGTCGCAAGCGGCGGCATCGCACTAGACGGTGCCTTGCCGACCAACACCCATGGCGGGCTAATGTCGCAATCTCACTCGACGGCCGGGATCAACCATATCTGCGAAGCCGTGCGACAGGTGCGCGGGACTGCCGGCAAGGCGCAGATATCCAGGCGGGGTCCCATTCTTGTCACAGGCAACGGTGATTTCGGGGATGGTGCGGTCGCGATCCTGTCGGCGGATTAATTCAGGGACCGTGTCCGCCGATATGTAAGGTGCGTGGGTTTCAGGCCATGGTCAGCTGGATCGGCATTACCCCTGGACGGAGGCCGCATCTGCAAGGTGAACCAACTGCCCGCCTATCAAGGTCGCCCGGACCTCGGCCGATCCCATGTCCTCGCGCAACGCTGCCCAGTCCTGCGCCAGCAAGCAGAGGTCTGCAACAGCGCCCGTAGCAATATGGCGGACGCGAGACAGATCGTGCGGGTCAGCAAGGAACAGGTCGAGCGCCTCCTCCGGGCTTAGTGCCTCTTGCGGACCGAGCGACCGGCCCCCTGCCGTTCGCCGGGATATCGCCGCCGCCATCGCCGCCCAAGGATTGGCGTCACCGAATGGCGCATCCGTGCCGCCAGCCATAATGACGCCAGCTTCACGAAAGGCACGCAGTCGATAGAGATGGGGCCAATCCTCCTGGGGCATGGCGGACAGATATCCATCCCCTCGTTCGCTGACGAAATTGGGCTGCACAACGACTGCCAGATCGAGCCGGGCGATCTCCGTTACCAGCGCGTCGGGCGCGACTGATGCGTGTTCGATCCGGTCGCCCGGTAGTTTGCCCGCGTCTGTGATAGCTGCCAATGCGAAGGCACATTCGGTTTCGGTCACACAATGAACGGCGATGTTTCGCCCCTGAGCGTGGGCCGCCCGGATCAGGTCGACCACGGTGGCATAATCGGGAAGATGCCATTCATGCAGGTGCACTTTGACCGGGCCGATGGCCAGACGCGCCGAAGACGAAACCGGCGCCAGTTCAGGTAAGCCGGCCAGCACAACGCTTTGCGGTAATGATCCGCCGGCCTGCTGGGACGTGAAATGGTCGGCGGCCGCGCGATCATTCTGCGGGTTCATGTCGGTAAGACCGGTTACACCCCAGCGGGCCCAACGCTCCGCCGTCGCCCGAAAATCGGGCGGGCCGCTTCCCAGCGCCGAACGCAGCCAACTGTCCTCGTCGAACAACCGCCCCGACCGACGATCCAGAGCGGCCGGACAGGCGCCATCGGTCGCGGCGCACAAATGCTCCAGTCCGAGGCTGTTGAATATCCACATCCGGCCGGAACGATGCTGGATGCGCACTGGACGATCGGCAACCACCGCATCGATCCAGGCGCGGTCGATCTCACCCGCGACGCTTTCATGATAGCCAATGCCCCTTATCCAACCAGTGCCAGTCACGCCGGAAAGGAGGTTGGCGAGACCAGCAGCATCCACGGCTTCCTGCGGCCCGCAACGCACCGACGCAAGTGCGGCCGCGCTTGCCGCGACATGAACATGATGGTCATGAAGTCCGGGAAGCAACAGCCCGCCACCCGCCTCCAAAACGGCAACCCCTTTCGTTGATGCCAGGTCATGTGGGGAGATGGCGACAACATGATCGCCGACGATGTGAACGTCCACGGCTCGCCCGTCGAGTAGCCTTGCGTTTCGGATGAGCATCAATAGCCTTCAAATCGTGCGCTGGAGCGTCCAACTATCCTGCCTGGCTCTTAGGCCATAAACGTACCGGCAGAAAGCTGCTCAAGCCACGACTGAAACGCACAAAATAGCGATCGTACCCGGCACGGCTCGGGGCTACTCACCCTCGACCGCGAGATGTTGCAGGATATCGTTCGCCGGAGCCGAAGGCGGCGAAGCAATGCGCCGCCAACGCTCAGAGGCGGATCGGAAGCGCGAGCTGGTCGACGGGAACTTAAGCTACCCGGCGAATGCAGGCGCGTAGTCAACACGGCCGGTTGGTGCCTCAGCAGCGAAGTTCAGACGCATGAAATATTCGGACGGCGCTCCGTCATAACGCAAACCATTGTCTCGCTCGAACCCAAATCGACAATAATAAGCGGGATCGCCAAGGACCACGCACCCAGCAGCTCCCTGAGAGCAAAGTTGAGCCAGACCCATGCGTATCAGAGCCGACCCGATGCCCCGGTGCTGGTGATCGGGTCTGACCGATACCGGCCCAAGCCCAAACCAGCCTTTATCTGCTCCGTCGATCGTAATCGGCGAAAAGGCGACGTGTCCGACAACAGTGTTGCCTTCGACCGCGACCAGCGAGATCGTCAGTGCACCGGCCGTCCGTAGCCGTGCGATAATTTCCGGTTCAGTCTGGTCGCTGTGCTCCACACTGGCGAACGCCTGTGCTGTGACTTTGGCGATTGCGGAGTGATCACCCTCTTGCTCTTTTCGTATCATCATCGTTCGGAGTGTAACGATTGTCCGGTGCTGGTCCATCGAGTTTAAGATCTTGGCATCCGCAATGGGGGGGAACCGGCCGGCCCCCCTTCGAACCATTGCTGTTCAACGCATCAACCTAATGCGGCTTTCATTTCTTGCTCGGCATCGGCGTGAAGTGCCCAGAAATTTGGAACGCGTTCCCCGCGAAGGCGCCGCTCGAGCACGGCAAGGTGCGAAGCCCAACCGCTCCCGAAGTTCTTGGCATCGCTATGACCACGCAGTCCTGTGTGTGCAAGAATCAGGCGGGTTCTGCTTTCACCTTCCGGCGAAAGAGCGAATGTTACCTGTCCCGCCTTGCCCTCTTCCCATTCAATGGTCAGCAGGGTCGGCGGATCAAATGCGAGGATCTTCTCCGACCAGCTGTTGCCAACATAAGGCTTGTATTTATCGGGCGTCGCCACTTGGTCGTCAGAAAGTTTGTCATGGTCCATCGTCATGCCAAATTTACCGCCCACGCGAAGGTCGGTCGGTCCAGCCATAAACCAGGTGGAGCGAAGGTCCGGCTCAACGAGGTAACGCCAGACTTTGTCGATAGGTGCGTCAAGCACGCGCTCGAAGCTCAATTCGTCCGGGGTGACCTTGTCAGTCATCGCATTTCTCCTCCACTGTCGACAGCCAGAGCCGCTTCGAGTGCGTCCAGCTGACCGTTCCAGAAACTTTCCCACTGCCCGAGCCATTCGCTCGCCTGCTTCAGTTGCGCAGCGCTTATTTTGCAAAGTCTTTGCCGCCCTTCCTTTCGGCGCTGGATCAGACCTGCCCTTTCCAGGATTGCGACATGCTTGGCCGCACCTGCGAAGGACATGGCGTAAGGTTCCGCCAACTCCCCGACTGATTTCTCGCCCAAGGCGAGTGCTGAGAGCATTCCGCGCCGGGTTGGATCAGCCAATGCTGCAAACGTTGCGTCGAGATCATATTCAACCATATAGTTGAAAATGTCAGTGCAAATGCGAATAGTCAACTAGAAAGTTGAATTTTTGTGTCTCTGGTGCATTCCATCAGCGAAGCGAGGGACAGGTCACTGCTCCTGAAACACCGCTCGCGCCATGATGTCATGCTGGATTTCGGCGGTTCCTGCGAATATGCTTTGCGACCTGTCGTTGAGATAACGCGGCACGGCCAAGCGCATCATGTCTCGCGCGGGCCCATCACCTGTTTGGGGGAGTGGGCGCTGCGTCTCCCAGTTTCTCGCTTTCCTTCAGGGGTGCCGGATGCTCGGATAGATCATGCCATCGGCAAACGAGGTGCAGCTTAAAGGGACGACGCACTAACAATCGAACCGGACGTCTTGGTGAGGATCGACCACGAACTTGAGCTTCGACAAACGGGCCGCGCATTGTGCAGGATCGACGGCGGTTTATACACAACAAGTCCTGACCGGTCTATGCGATATATTGATCAATCGGGAACGATTATGAGGTGCCCGATTGCCGTATTACTGCAAGGGATGTGATAGTGTCGATGAAGGCGCTTGACCTTGCGACCGAGAGCGCCGCGCATTACCAGCCACATGATCATCTCGATTCCTTCGCTACCAGTTTCGCGCAGATATTCGATGTGCTGGATGTGACGAACATCGTCGTTGTCCTGTTCCAGCAAATCGAGGAACCTGTTGTCCCACTCGCGATTGAGCAGCCCTGCGCGCGGACCTTGCAACTGGTGGCTCATGCCGCCGGTGCCCCAGATCTGCACATTCAGGTCTTCCGGGAAGCTTTCCACGGCCCTGGCAATCGCCTCACCCAGCGCCCAGCAGCGGTTGCCGGACGGCACCGGATAGGTCACGACGTTGACGGCGAGCGGTACGACCTTCGCCGGCCACCTTTCCGGCTGGCCGAACATCATCGACAGCGGCACGGTCAGGCCGTGATCCACGTCCATCTCGTTGATGATCGTCATGTCGAAGTCTTCGAGGATAAGGCTCTGCGCGATGTGCCATGCAAGATCGGCATGGCCTTCCACGTCGGGCACGGGCCGCGGGCCCCAACCTTCGTCGGCGCTCCTGTAGCGCTCGCCACAGCCGATGGCGAATGTCGGGATGATGTTGGCGTCGAAGGCCGATGCGTGATCGTTGTACACGAGGATGACAACGTCAGGCTTCTCGACCTTCTCCCATTCCCTGGTCCAATCAAAGCCCTGGAAAATAGGACCGAAGTAGTCGTCGCGGGTCTTGCCCTGGTCGACCGCGACGCCGAGCAGGGGAACATGGCTACAGCCGATGCCTGCGGTGATGCGTGCCATATCAATAGCCTCCCTTGATTGAACGCTGTCCTTCGGGGGAGCGCCCACCTGCGGCCATCATGGCCTGATACTCGGGGAACGACATGTCGGTCATCGTCGAGACGCCCTGAGCAACGCTCAAGCCATCGGTGGAGATGAGTTTCGCCAAGAAGTAGATGTTGCCGCCCAGTTCAAGCATTCGGTTATAATCGCGCGCCAGCAGTGCCTCGCGTTGCTCGTGAGACATTGGCCATTCCATAAGGTAAGCGCGCTCGTCGGCCTTGAAGCGCTCGCGGTTTTCCGGCTTCATCAGGCTCATCGCACATTGATTGAGGTGATACCCAGCACGCGCCCGGGCCGCAGTATACACGCGAGTCCCCGGAATATCGTCAAACTGCGCAAGATACTCGTGAATGTTTATGCCTGATGGCGTCTTCATGGCTCCACTCCGGTTTCAGTATAGTGCTTCGTGCCACGACATGGTCGCACGTCTTGTGGTGAGCCGCCTGGAGCAACCTCCCTCGCGGTCGGCACCCCAGGCAGTTGAGGCAACTACTGCTTGGTTCGCCAGCCTTCCGCATAGTTATCCCGAGCGACCTCCGAATAAGGCACCGGAGCGACAACCGCCTTGATCTCGGTTTGTACGTGCGGCTCCACGGTGGGCTTGGATGTGCCGCCATTCGGTTCACCCCAGAGCAGCGATACTTCGGTGCCCGGCGCCGCAAAACCCTCGTCCATCATCGCCAGCGTCAAGAACTTGCCCTCGTTCGCGGTATAGCCGATCCAGGTCGACAGGCCGACCATCCGGCCGCCGCTCAGCACCTGGTCAAACGGGTGCATGGCGTAGACCGAGCTGGGGTATTCCATGAACTTGGCGCGATCGCCTTTCGACAGGGCGGAGCTCTGCACGCGCATCACGTCTTCGTTGTCGAGCGCGAGGGTCACCTTGGTGCGGTGTGGCTCGGCGGCCATCTTTTCCAGTGCCGCGCGGCCGATGAACTCATGGTCGAACTTGATGAACGGCCCGTATCCCAGATCCCACGGAGTCGCGTAGTAGCCCTCGATCGAGTCCGGCACATAGCTACCGCCGACGGAGCACTTGGCCTCGTACGAATTGGCCGACAGCCACTCGCGATAGGATTTCAGCTCCTCGCCGGTGTAGATCGCGGGGAACGGCGAAGGGATCCAGCCGGATTCGAGCGTGTTCGAGGAATAGGTACGACCACCCACCAGGGCCATGCCGTATGCCTTGCCCGCCTCGACCAGGGCGCCGTGAACCGCAGCGTAGTCCTCCCAGGGTCCATACAGTTCCCATCCCGGTTGGCCGGCCATGCCATGGCGCAACGCGTTCACGGTCCTGCCGGCGATCGTGAGATGGGTGATGTTGAAGAACTTCAGGTCCGGCGGCGTCGTACCCGTCGCGACCTCGATGATCTTCATGGCGTTCGGTCCCTGGATCTGGAACCGGTAATTCTTGCGCTTACCATCGGTGCGCATCGCCCAGCGCTCGTCGCGCTCGACCGTGACGTTCCACTTGCCCGAGGCGGCGTGGAACTCGACCCATTCGAGGGCCGGTGCGCGGCCGACGAGGTTGAACCGGTTCTCCTCCAGATAGAACAGGATCACGTCGCCGATGACATGGCCATACGGCGTGACCGGGACGAACTGTTTGGCCTTGTCGGGCACGAAGCCCTTGAAGCTGTTGACCGCAAGATACTCCAGCATG
>Ga0065707_10082957_pt1 | contig 11181 bp, 10 predicted proteins | sample SwiRhicommuniRL3_FD_59094 | JGI IMG/M metagenome (GOLD analysis project Ga0065707, IMG submission 59094) | Switchgrass rhizosphere bacterial communities from Rose Lake, Michigan, USA - RL3 v2 (version 2) | ecosystem: Host-associated > Plants > Roots > Rhizosphere > Soil | place: East Lansing... | reverse complement strand
CCGGCGGTTACCTGCCGATGTCGGCAACGGTCGCGTCGCAACGGGTGTTCGCTGCGTTTCTCGGTCCCGATCTGAGCGAGCGCACGTTCTATCATGGACATTCTTACGGCGGGAATGCACTGGCCGCAGCGGTCGCACTGAGGCACCTGCAGCTGTTCGAAGAACAGGAGGTTCTCTCGAACGTGTTGGCGCGATCGGCGCAGCTGCGAACTGCGCTGCATGCTCTCGCCGAAACCAAGGAGTGCATCGAAGAGATCAGGCTGATCGGCCTCATGGGCGCGGTTCAGATCACGGAAGCTGCCGGCGCCTCGCGGACCGCACGCAAGATCGCGGCTGCGATGGTTCGTCGCGGTGTGTTGACGCGATCGTTGGGGAATGTCGTCACCCTGGTGCCGCCGTTGACCATCGCCAGCGCCGAGATCGATCGCATCGTCGCTGCGCTTGCAGCGGCCATCGGTGAGGTAGTCGCGTGAGTCACTGGGATAACTGGGTCGCGGAGCAACTGGATCGTGTACGTCGCGAAGGTCGCTGGCGCAAGCTGATCGCTTATGACGGTGCAGACGTGACGGGCCGGGTGAATGGCCGCGACATCGTTACGTTTGCGTCCAACGATTATCTGGGACTGGCGAATCATCCGCAGGTTCGGGCGGCGGCGCATGAAGCCATCGAACGATGGGGAACGGGCGCAACCGCATCGCGGCTGATCGTCGGCACGCGGCCCGTGCATCTCGAACTCGAATCGGAAATCGCGCAGTGGAAACACACCGAACGTGCGCTCGTGTTTCCGAATGGTTTCGGCGCGAATCTTGCCGTGCTGGCGACGCTCGGAGCGGCAGGTACGATTTTCAGCGATGCGCTGAATCATGCATCCATCATCGACGGTTGCCGGCTGGCCGCGGCCAGCGTGAAAGTGTATCGCCACGGCGATGCAGCGCATCTCGAAGACCTGCTGTTGAGCGCAACCGGTCCGAAGATCGTCGTCACCGATGCGGTGTTTTCGATGGACGGCGATGTGGCCCCGTTGCAGGACATTGCGGCATTGTGCGTGCGGCACGATGCGTTGTTGATAGTAGATGAAGCCCACGCCGTATTCGGATTGGACATGCCGTCTGTCGACGGGCTGCAATTGCTACGTGTGGGTACGCTGTCGAAAACGCTCGGTGCCCTCGGTGGCTGGGTAGCGGGATCGGCGTCGATGATCGATCTGCTCATCAATCGCGGCCGCGCTTTCATTTTTACAACCGGGTTGAGTCCCGCAGACACTGCTGCAGGACTTGCAGCGTTGCGTGTCTATCGCAGCGAAGAGGGAGATGCGTTTCGCTTGCGCCTGCGGCAGCTCGTCGACCAGCTCATCGTCGGTCATCCATCGCCGATCGTTCCTGTGATTCTCGGCGAAGAAGGGCTTGCTGTCGCCGCGGCGCAGAAATTGCTCGAAACCGGATTGTGGGTTCCGGCTATTCGCCCGCCAACCGTGCCGGTGGGCACGGCGCGCTTGCGCATCGCTCTGTCCACCGCCCACACCGATGCGATGGTGCAGAGATTGAAGACCGCTCTGCTCGACCAGCTTCCTGGGAATTGCGAGTTCCTGCATGCCATTCGTTGATCGTCCGGCGCGTCTCGTCGTCGTCGTCGGAACAGGTACCGAAGTCGGCAAGACCTGGGCATCGTGCAGGTTGCTTGCGCATGCACGCTCGCAGCGGCTGCGAGTGGCGGCACGCAAGCCGGTGCAATCGTTCGATGCCAACAGCACCGAACCCACCGATGCGGATCAGCTTGCTGCGGCGACGGGCGAACCGGCGGAGTCCGTGTGTCCGCGTCATCGCTGGTATCCGGTAGCGATGGCTCCACCCATGGCCGCCGAAGTTCTCGACCAGCCGGTGCTGTTGCTGGACGCCTTGACCGAAGAGATTCGCTGGTCCGCGCACATCGATCTCGGGCTGATCGAGACGGTCGGAGGACTACGTTCGCCGATCGCTCACGATGGCGACAGCCGCGACCTGGTCCGGCGCATCGAGCCCGATGAAGTGCTGCTGGTGGCGGATGCCGGGTTGGGCACCATCAACGCGGTGCGCCTGGCGACCGAAGCGTTGTCGTTCGCCAAGGTGACCACGCTGCTCAATCGCTTCGATGCCGACAACGAACTGCATCGTCGCAATCGCGAATGGCTGGAGGTTCGCGATTGCTTGCGCGTGATCGTCGATCCCTGCGCTTTCTAACTCCGGGAACACTGCTCGCGGCAGCGAGCTGTGTACCGCGGTATTCCCGTTGGTCATCCCCAATATTCATCTTCGGGCCGCTTTGCTGCCGGATGAAGAATGGGACAGGCACCTTGCTTCGCTACAGGAGCCAGTCCCCGGTCAGCGCGAGCGCCCACGCGGCAATCACTGTCGCAACCGTCAGTGCGCCCGCTATAAACTGCCCGAGCCTGCGGTCGAGAAACGGCGTTCGTACGTGACCATGAGCGACGCCTAGCAAAGCGCCGGCGGCGAAGCCGCTCAGGTGCGCGAACACATCCGTGTTCTCACCGCCAGCGCCGGTGATTCCGAGCAAAGCGATCCCTGCGATCAGCGGAGCCCAGCTGTGAACGGAGCGCTTCGAAGCCGCTCTCTTACCGGCCCCACGGCGCCACGCATACGCTGAGACCAGCCCAAGCATGGCGAATACCGCGGTCGATGCGCCGATGGTCTCCTGGTGGTCCGGCATCACGGCGCTGTCCAGGAGATTGCCGCATACCGCTGCAACGAGAATGCTGAGCCAGGCGCGACCGTTACCGAGCAATTGAGCCGCGAAGAAACCGAATGGAACGCCGAACGCAAGGTTGCCCAACAGGTGACCCAGGTCGGCGTGCAATGTCAGCGCCGTGACCGCCCGCCACCATTGATGATCTGCCGTGGCGGCGTGTGTCAGCGCTCCTGCAGCAAGCCAGTCAATGCCGCCGTAACTTTCACCGACCAGCCAGGCAATGCCGATCAGCATGACGACATAGGCGCATGCACCTATCCAGGCACGCGGATGCACCGGCAAGGGGGCCGGGGTGGCCACGATCACGCGGCTCTCTTCGTCGTAACTCTTCAGGTGGCCGATGGCGGCGGCGGCCAGTTCCTCGGGAACCAGCAGGGAAAACAGCTCGTCGGGCGACAGCACCGTATAAGTCGTATGGGTAAATAACGCATATTCGATGCCGACGGCCCGCAGCACGAAGGCGCGTTGCTCGCAATCCGCCAGCCGGTGGGAACGGTAGATTTCCGTCAGCGCCATGATGCCGGCCTCCATGGGGGCCGGGCCGGCCGGTTGCAATAGCCCCTCTTCCCATTCCGTGACGCAATGAGGCAAGCTAGGCGCGTTTCCGATACCCGCTGAACCACGTGGAGGGCTGCCATGCACCGAGAGTTCAATATTATCGAAGGGGATCTGGAAGTGACGGACCACTTGGAATTATTCGGGATCTGTCACGGCGACATCACCGTGAAGCCCGCGGGACACCTGAATCTGAAAGGCGTCTGCACCGGCGATGTCGAAGTCGAAGAACATGCCACCGTCGAAATCAGCGGTATCGTGCAAGGCAAGCTGCGCAATCTCGGCGGTGAAGTGGACATCCACGGCATCATCGAGGGATCGCTGCTCTCCGACGCAGGCCGCACCACCATTCATCGCGATGCGATGGTCAAGACGTAACCCGCAATCACTCTTGTCGATACGAAGTCCGGCAACGCTGTGCCTGCTGTTGCTGGCCTTCCTCCTTGTCATTGCGCCAATTGCCGCGCATGCCGGACTCACTGAGTATCGTCTCCCTCCAGAACTGCTGGAGAAATCGGAAGCGCTGTATCGCACGCGCATGCTGACGTTCGTCGCAGGCACGGTATATGGAATTTTACTGCTGATCGCGTTGCTGTATTTCCGCGTTGGCGCGCGCTATCGGAATTGGGCAGAGCGGGCCAGTTCGCGTCGTTTCGTCCAGGCGCTGGTGTTCGTGCCATTGCTGTCGATTACCGTGGATGCCCTCAGCCTGCCGATCGGTATCTACGGCCATTCGCTGTCGCTGAACTACGGCTTGTCGGTGCAGGGCTGGGGGTCCTGGTTCTGGGACTGGATCAAGAACGAGCTCATCGGCATCGTCATCTCTACGCTGCTGATCTGGGGCCTGTACGCCATCCTGCGGCGTTGGCCGCAGCGCTGGTGGTTCCATGCCTGGCTCGCGACCATTCCCGTGATGGTGCTGCTGGTGTTCATCACGCCGGTGTTCATCGATCCGCTGTTCAACCAGTTCGATCCGCTCGAACAGAAGCAGCCGCAGCTGGTGACCGAACTGGAGAAAGTCATGCAGCGCGGCGGGCTGTCCATCGAGCGCTCACGCATGTTCGAAATGCGGGCCAGCGACAAGGTGACCACTTACAACGCTTACGTGACCGGCATCGGAGCGAGCAAGCGCGTCGTCGTGTGGGACAACACGTCGAAGGACCTCACCATTCCGCAGACCATGTTCGTGTTCGGCCACGAGCAGGGACACTACGTGCTGAATCACATCCTCAAGGGCATGGCGTTCGCAGTGGGCGGACTGCTGCTCGTCTTCTATCTTGCGTACCGGACCATCGGCGGCTTGATTCGGCGCTGGGGCGCACGCTGGGACGTTCGCGATCCCGCCGATTGGGCTTCGTTCCCGGTGCTGCTGCTGATTTTCACCGTGGCCAGCACCGTGGCTCAACCCGTCGTGGTCGGCGTGACGCGTCGCATGGAACACGAAGCCGATGTCTACGGCCTCGAAGTGATCCATGGGCTGGTGCCCGATTCGGAAGCCGTGGCGGCGCAGGCATTTCAGAAGCTCGGCGAGAAGGGACTCTCCTACCCGACGCCGAATCCGCTGTATGTCCTGTGGACCTACGACCATCCGACCATCGCCGATCGCGTAACGTTCGCCGCGCAATACCAGCCTTGGAATGAGGGCAAGCCGACGCGATTCGTGCATTGAGGCTGCAGCGCAGCGCCACCGGACTGCCACAATCGCTGCCGATACTCGCTGGTCATCGATTCGGATACGGAGTCGCCGAAGCATGCAAGAGCAGCAACGTAGCGTGTCGGGAAACGCATTCCCGATCATCCTGATTGCCGCCGTCGTTCAAGGCTGGGCCTTGTACGGCCTGTATTTCGCCATCGAACATAAACACTGGCCCGCCACGGATGCGCCCTGGCTGACGGCGCTGTATTCGATAGCAGTGCTGATTCCCGCGACGGTGCAGTTGCTGGCGGATCACATGCGCAAACCGATTGCGCTGGGGATGGTGGCGGCAATGGCCGTCGTCCTCTTCTATATGGGATGGCACGGCGGCGCTTCACTGACGGCAATCATGGTCGAGCAGCGCAACGATTTCGAGGACCTCGTGCCGTTCGCATTCGAACTGGTCGTGTTGTGGTTGCTGGTGCTGCCTTTCCTGCAAGCGCGCCTGGTCGGTGGATCGTGGCGGCTGCAATACGCAACATTGTTCGCAACGGCCTGGCGGAACAAGCTGGCACTCGCGGAAGCGGCGGCGTTCACAGGCGCCCTGTGGCTGCTGCTACTGTTGTGGCAGTTGTTGTTCAACATGCTCGGCATTGCCTTTTTCCGCACGCTGTTCCGCGAGCCGTTGTTCATCTATCCGGTCACGTCGATCACCTTCGGTCTCGCGCTGCATTTGATCGGTTCGGTGGAGCGCTTCAGCAGTATCGTGCTGGAGCAGGTGCTGAACGTGCTCAAGTGGCTGGCCGTGGTCGCGGGACTGATCCTGGCGATGTTCACGATCACGCTGCTGTTCAAGCTGCCGGGCCTGTTTGCGACCGGAGAACGCATCATCAGCGCCGCATGGCTGTTGTGGCTGGTGGCAGTGATCGTGCTGCTGGTCAACGCGGCGTATCGCGATGGCACGGTGGAGCGGCCTTATCCACGCTGGATCGCTGTCGCATTGCGCATCGTCGTGCCTCTGGCTGCCGTCATTGCGTTGACGGCGATGTACGCCTTGTACGTGCGTACGACGCGATATGGCCTCACCGTCGAACGCGTGTGGGCGTTCGTCGTCGCCGGAGCGGCGATTGTCTATTCGATCGGTTACGGCATCGCTGCGTCGCGCGGCGGGCGTTGGATGGGCGGCATATCGCAGGTCAACATCGCTGCCGCGCTCGCGTTGATTGCTGTCATCGCCCTGGCGCTGACGCCGATCCTGTCTCCATACCGGCTCGCGGCGAACAGCCAGGCGAAGATTGCGGCCGCCGTCGAACTCAACGTCGAGTTCGATCGGGATAGATTCGACTCGGCGCTGACGACGCTGCGCTTCGACACCGGCAACTATGGCCGGCGAAGGCTGCTTGAATTGGCCAAGATCAAGGATCGTCCCGACGCTGAGAAGATCCGCGCGGCCGTGGCAGCTATACAACTCCAGCCCAATCGCTGGGGCGGTGCGGCTTCGATAACAACGATCGAAGAGGCACTGGCATCACTGCCTTTGTATCCGGCGGGCGCAGCCATGAATCCGGCGTTGAAGCAGCAGGTCATCGAGCGGCTACGAGGCCAGTCGACGCTCAGCCGTGCGATGCTGGACTTCGGCCTGGGCGGCGTATTCGTCGACCTGGACGGCGATGGCCGCGATGAGTTCGTAATGCTGCAGAACGCGCGTGCCGACCTGTTCGAGCAAAACGGCGAGCGCTGGTCGTTCGTGGGCGCGATGAATGATAGTCAACTCACGGCCCAGCCGATGAACAATCGTGGCGCCTCGCGGCTCGCTGACGATCTGACGGCCGGTCCCGTCGAAGCCCGGGCGCCGCGCTGGAAGAATCTCATCGTCGGCAAGCGCGAATATCGGCTCGATCGCTGATGGCTGTTTTTGAACGCTGAATAGTGCCTGCCAGTCCGCGGTATCGGTCGGTTTCGCAGTCGTGTCTTGCTAGACTGCACACGGTGGCGAACACCAGGTGAGAACATGTACCAGCTCTATATCGGTAACAAGAACTACTCGTCATGGTCGCTGCGGCCCTGGGTGCTGATGACCGAGCTCGGCATCGGCTTCCAGGAAACGATTGCACCGCTGTCGCAGGGATCGAGCTGGGATGCGTTCCGGAAATTTTCGCCTTCGGGCAAGGTGCCGTGCCTGATCGATGGCGGCATCACGGTTTGGGATTCGCTGGCCATCTCCGAATATCTCGCCGAGCGGCACGCCGGTATCTGGCCGAAGGAAGCGGCCGCGCGAGCTTGGGCACGTTGCGCGGCAGCCGAGATGCATTCGGGGTTCCAGTCGCTGCGTGGACAATGCCCGATGAACTGTAGTCTCCGCGTGCGGCTTCGTCCTGGCCACGAGGGCTTGCAAAGCGATGTTCGCCGTATCGAGGAGCTGTGGGCCGAAGGCCTGAGTCGTTTCCGCGGTCCCTACCTTGCGGGAGATCGGTTCACCGCGGTCGATGCCTTCTTCGCGCCGGTTGCCTTCAGGATCCAGACCTACGCCATCCCGGTCGCCGCTCCTTCGCTCGACTATGTGCAGCGGTTGCTGGGGCTGACAGCGATGCAGGCCTGGTATACAGCGGCGCTGGCGGAACCGTGGCGTCAATCGGTGTATGACTCGGAAGCCATCGCGGCGGGCGAACTGTTGCAGGATCTGCGCAAGCCCTAGACCTCGCCTCGTCGCAGGCGGCTGTCGCCGCCGGCAGAAAAATCGCCGTCCGCGAATCCAGACAGCTGCCTGTCACGTAGGTGGCTGGACTTGGCAACGCTTCTGCATTCAATGGACATAACAGACGAAGAGCGCTCGCTGCTGCTGCAACGCTGCGCTGCCGGCGATGCCTCAGCCTTACATACTCTGTACGACCAGGTCGCCCCGCAACTGTTTTCCATCCTGCTCCGTATTCTTCACCGAGCCGATCTGGCGGAGGAGGCCCTGCAGGAAGTTTTCATGAGTGTCTGGCGCAATGCATCGAGTTATCGTCCCGGCCGCGGCAGTCCGATGGCCTGGCTCACCAGTATTGCCCGCTATCGGGCGCTCGATGTCCGGCGCAGCCTGCGGCCCGATCAATTCTCCGGCGACATGATGGAATTTGCGCAGGAAACGGTTGCCGCCGAGGACACGGACCTGCTGGAGAAGGCCAGCCTGAGCGCCGATGCGCAGCGCCTGGCAAAATGCATGGAACGCCTGACGCCGCAGCAGGACCGCGTGATTCGCCTGGCCTTCAGCAACGGCCTCACGCATGAAGAGATCGCCGCCCGGATCGGCTCTCCGATCGGGACCATCAAGAGTTGGGCTAGGCGCGGGCTGCAGGCGCTGAGGCAATGCCTGGACTCATGAACTACCACCAGCACGCCGAACTCATCGATCGCCTGGCTGCCGAGTACGTGCTCGGTACATTACGCGGCCGCGCCCGGCGTCGTTTCGAAAAACTGCTGTCCGGCAGCATCCCCATGCGACGCGCCGTGCAGAGTTGGGAACGGCGTTTGTTCTGGATGTCCGCGGGGCTCAAACCGGTCGAACCCCCTGCGCGTGTGTGGATGCAGATCGCCGCCCGCATCGGTGGGACGAAGACCGCGGCGATGCCGCCGCCCGTAACGACATCTCATTTGTGGCAGGCAATCGCTGCGTCAATTGCAGGCATCGCGCTGACACTCGGAATTCTACTGGCGACACGCCAGCCCGAAGTCCAGGTACGTGTGGAGACACAGGTGGAAGTGCAGCCCGTGCAAGCGGCGCACACCGCCATCGTTGCGGATGCCACCGCTCCGATCTGGGTATTGAATGCCTATCCCGGCGCTGGAACGGCAGCCGCCGAACTAAGAGTGCAAGCTGTCCGCGAGATTCCTCTCGCCGACAATAAATCGTTCGAGCTGTGGATGCTGCCGGACTCAGGAACGCCGCCGGTCTCGCTCGGCCTGCTGCCTCGCAGCGGCAGCGCCGTGTTGCCGCTGACAGCGGAGAAACTTCGCACGCTCATCTCCACGTCCAAGGTCGCCGTGAGTATCGAACCTGCGGGCGGTTCGCCTACAGGCGCTCCTACGGGCGCCATTCCTTACGTGGCGCCGCTGCTGCACATCGCTTAGCGGTGCGGGGACATGCTCCTGAAGCGAACCATAAGGTGCGTGTCCCCCTTCTTCATCCGCAATTGGAAGATGAAGAAGAGGGACACTCCTCGAAGCGAGGAATGTCCCCGAGCGGGCTGCCCCAGCGCTATTCTCATTCTGCTGTTCTCGGCTGCCGCGTGCGCCGAGCCATTCATTCCAAGCAACGACAGCATGGTTCTCGAACGCGTGCCGGCCGCCCAGGAAACGCGTCAATTGCAGCCGCTGCGGGATAGGCTCGCGCGCGATCCAGGCGATCTGCCCAGCGCACTGCAGCTTGCCCAGGGCTATTTGCGCATCGGCAGGCAGACCGCCGATCCTCGCTTCACGTCCTATGCGCAGGCGACGTTGAATCCGTGGCTGCAGGGCAAGGCTCCATCCGCGGACGTGCTGGTGCTGAGCGCAACGGCGCTGCAGAGTTCGCATCGCTTTGCGGAAGCGCTACAACTGCTGGATCGTGCGTTGGCGGCGGATCCTCGCAATGGCCAGGCATGGCTGACCAAGGCAACCATCCTGCAAGTGCAGGGGAAATTTTCCGACGCACGCGGCGCATGTGCCAACGTGCTGCGCACAGCAGACCAAACGATCGCTGTTTCGTGTATCGCTGGCGTGAACAGCTTGAATGGCAAGCTGGAGAACAGCTATCGAAGCCTGGCGCAATTGAATGAAGCTGCCGGTTCGCCGACCGGCGAACTACGAGGCTGGATTCAAGGACAGCTTGGCGAGATGGCCGTGCGTCTTGGAGATCCACGCGCGGCAGAAGCTCATTTGCTCGCGGCGCTGCAGGCGACGCCGGGAGATGTCTATCTCAAGGCGGCTTACGCCGATCTGCTGCTCGCACAGAGGCGCAACGCTGCAGTGCTCACGCTACTGGCAGACAATGAGCAACAGGACGTGTTGCTGCTGCGGCTCGCCATCGCCGGGACTCGCCTGAAACAAGCGAAAGGAAAGCGCTGGGCCGATACTTTCGAAGCGCGATTCAACGCAGCGCAACGCAGCGGCGATACCAGTCACTTGCGCGAATACGCACGTTTTCTGCTCGACGTTCGCGGCGACGCCGCGAAGTCGCTGCAGATGGCAAAGCTCAACTGGCAGGTGCAACGTGAGCCCGCCGATGTGCAGGTGTACATCAAGGCTGCTCGTGCGACGCGAGCACCCGGTGCAGACGCCGAAGTCATCGCCTGGATTCGCGACACGGGCTTCGAAGACCGCACGCTGCCGTCCGTACAGACGAAGGCGGCGATGTGATTCGAACCGTTCTTTGCACCATCCTGCTGGCCTGGAGCGCTCTAGTCCAAGCGCACAAGCAGAGTGACAGCTACCTGACAATCACTCAGCCTGCCGAAGGCGCGAGACTCGATGTGCAGTGGGACATTGCGCTCCGGGACCTGGAGCATGCGATCGGCGTGGACACGAATGCCGACGCAGCCATCACGTGGGGCGAACTCAAACAACGGCTCGAACCTATCGTCGCCTACACCACGGCGCATCTGCAGCTTGTGGACTCGGATAGCAACGAGCCACGCGATTGTCCGCTGCGGTTCCAACGATTGCTGGTCGATGAGCATGTCGATGGCAGGTACGCCGTGCTGCGATTCGCGGCGGGCTGTCCGGTGCGCCCTGCCAAAGTCGAGATTCGCTATTCACTGTTGTTCGACATCGATCCCAATCATCGCGGTCTGGTCGATGCGCGCAGTGCCGGCAACAGTCACGCGGCAGTGCTGGCGAAAGATTCGAACGTTGCGACGCTGGATCTGGCGGCGACCGGAGGACCTGGCTTCGGCTCCTTCATCAACGAGGGCATCTGGCACATCTGGCAAGGCTACGATCATGTGCTGTTCCTGTTGACGCTGCTGCTGCCGGCCGTGGTCTTATACAGAGATAGACAATGGCAGCCGCGGGAATCGCTGCGCGAATCCTTGCTCGACGTAGTCAAAGTCGTCACGGCGTTCACCTTGGCGCATTCGCTGACGCTGACGCTGGGAACATTGGGTTGGGTCTACCTGCCGACGCGCATCGTCGAATCGGCGATTGCCACGACTGTCCTGCTCGGCGCGTTGAATATTCTCTTTCCCGTGGTGCGCGAACGGCGCTGGCTGGTGGCGTTCTGTTTCGGCCTG
>Ga0065707_10001844_pt1 | contig 11190 bp, 6 predicted proteins | sample SwiRhicommuniRL3_FD_59094 | JGI IMG/M metagenome (GOLD analysis project Ga0065707, IMG submission 59094) | Switchgrass rhizosphere bacterial communities from Rose Lake, Michigan, USA - RL3 v2 (version 2) | ecosystem: Host-associated > Plants > Roots > Rhizosphere > Soil | place: East Lansing, MI... | reverse complement strand
ATCCTCTAAAAACAAAGCGCTATGATTATTTAATTGCCTTATTGGCATATTTTGTAATTTCCCTTATTGTTTTAGGGCAAATTCTTTTGTCTCCAGGTACGGTCGGCTTCTTTCATGACTGGTATATAGGACCATATCATGAAATGAACGAATTATGGGCCAAAAGCGGTCTTTACAAATGGGATTCCAAATTAGGTAACAAAGGTTACGATACGGATTGGCTTCTTAAGTTAATTTTTCTTCCATTACCTTTTCTGGGAGGTGAGATACTCTCTAAGGGACTGTTAATTTTAATCATGACATTCAGTGGATTTGGAGCTTTTTGTCTTGGAAGACGACTAAAATTAAGTTGGTATGTGTCATTTGCAACTGGGATTTTATACATCTTCTCGCCTATAGTTTTTACAAGAATTGTGGCAGGACATCTGTATTACCTAATTGCTTACTTTCTAGCACCTTTGATTGTGGACAATTTCTTAAAAGGTAAAGAAGAAAATAACAACAGATATTTCATTATTGCTGGTCTTTTACTATCTATTGCAGTAGTCCAGCTCCAGTTCTTAGTAATGATATTTTTCATTTTAATTATTTTTTTACTTATTGACCTTCAACGTATTAAGAAAGGTATTATCGGTTTATTTATTATTTTTACCGTCACTTTTCTTGTAACGTTCTCACCAATCTTTCTTCCGCAGTTTCTTGTCAATGTGAGTGAAGTTCCATTTAATGTCAATCAACTATTGACATATCATGCACTGGCTAGCGCATCTGATTTAGCAAAAAGTTTTAGAATGTTGGGTTATGAGGCACAGCCTTATAGTTATTTAAATCTAGGTACCGGAAGAGATCTACTCGAATCTAATACAGGTATTATCCCATCTTGGATATTCTATTTAGATTTTGTCATTCCAATCGCCGGATTTTCAATTCTCTTTTTTAGGAGAGATAAGTATACCATATCATTAGCCGTAATCTCAATAGTTGGTCTGTATTTATTAAAAGGACTGAATCCTATTTTTCCACAAGTCTTTGCTTATTTATTTATTCATGGCCTTTATATCTTCAGAGAAATCTGGCATTTGGCTTTCTTGTATGGCTTCTCCATAACTTTTATGATAGCGTTCTTCATCCAATGGATAGTTCAGTTAAAGATCAAACCTGTTCTTAAAATCGTAGTTCCTATTTCGCTAATTTCTATTATCGTCGTATCGAATGGATATCCACTATTATTGGGAAATTTCGCTGGCTATCTACAGACATATGAATTTCCAAATGACTATCATACGCTATATGACAAAATTAGTTCTGATCCTAATAACAATGTTCTAATCTTACCTTACGTAAATCCCATCCGATACGACAATTTAACATTAAAGGGCCTTGATCCTTTGGTACTTAATACGCCTGCCATGATCTTTCCTACAGTTTTGGGTAATAGGGAATCTCCTACAGTCGGAGTTTCAACATGGTTACTTTCAGCTATGCAAGAGAATAAGACCGATAATCTCGGTAAAGTTTTGAGTGGGTTTGGAATAAAATATGTAATTTTAAGAAATGACTTTGTATCATACTATCCCGGCTACACACCTTTTAGCTCACTCCCACTTTTCAGAGAAAAATGGGATACTCCACTAGAACCAATTCTTGATTCCCAAAACGATTTGAAAGTAATTTCAAATAAATCTCAATACAAGATCTACGAGAACCTAAACAATGTAAATAAAATTTTTGCTCCTGTTACTACTGCGGGAGGACTATCTGACTATGATTCCTTACTTTTACTCTCAAACTTTACTTCACTGTCCAATGTAGCTCTGTACCCATCTGTCTCTGACCGGGACTCCTTAACCTTCATAGACGACAAAAGAGAAATAAACATGTCTAAAAATGACTTTGTTGGCATAAGTGAATTTGCTAATTCATTTGATGCCAGAAACGGATGGGTTGATAATGTCAACTCATTCGGATATGATCACATATTAACAACAAGAGTCAATCAAGGTCTATTCAGTGACTCACCAAATTCGGAAGTTTCATTTGAATTACCGAATGGATTCAAAAACAAACAAGTAGAAATATGGGTCAAGGCGCTTTCATGGGAGCAAGGGGGCAAAATAAATGTCCAGATTGATGGAACAAATCACACAGTACAATTAACCTCAGACGATCGATCATTTCAGCTGTTCAAGATCTTCGAAGGACGGTCTGACAATCCCTATGATATATTGATACAAAATGTCCAAGGCAAGAATTATGTGGAGGGATTCTACATTAAAGAGGTAAATTCTCAACCCAATAATAGTACGAATAAAATGTTCGTGACTAATTTAGATGAGGACCTTGGTCCTAATCTAGTGGCCAATTCTGATTTCGAATTGATAAACAATCATACTAAACTTCCGTTGTACTGGAATGATTCACTTAACAAGTGTGGACCAACATTTACTTGTAAAACCAATGTTACCTCTGGTTGGAACGATAAATTGAGTTATCAATTTTCTACAAAACGTCCACACAATAACAACGGGAGTTGGTCATCGATTTATGGTCAAGAAATCAAGGTTGATCCATCTAAAAGCTACAGACTCCTCACCCACATGAAAATGAATAAATATGCTGTTCAGTCTCATGTATTACTTGAAGGATTCAGTGAACATTCCAGAAAATGGTATCAAATTGAACAGTGTCCTGCTGGGATCGAAGGACGACTACAATGGGCACAGTTCAGCTGCGTAATAAAGATTCCAGAGAACACTACCAAGGTAAGACCGGTATTAAATGCTGGATGGTCATCTCAACCAAAAGTAGCTAGAACTTGGTTTGATGATCTTTCCTTAAATGAAGTAACAAATCAAACTAAGTCTTATAAGCTATCTGAAATTAAGAAATTCATTTCATCGGAAGGCTTGGGTAACAAATCTTCAGCGATATCAACAAACATGAAGATACTGGGATATGATAATGATGTTCCGACTCATTGGAAAATTCGAGTTAGTGCACCTAAGGCAGGCATAATAGCATTCGCTGAACCTTACGATAAAACCTGGCAAGCAACCGTATATAAAGATGGTAAAAAAGTTGATGTCGTTAATTCAAAGCCGTTATATGGAGCAATTAATTCTTTCGAAATCAAGCAGACAGGAGCTTTGGATGTAGTCTTGGAATTTGCCCCGCAATATTGGTATGAGGTTGGTCTGGTAATCTCTGGAATAACTATCGCTTTTTGTATTTTTTACATTGTTTATGATTACAAAAGAAGTAAGAACACCAAGACTTTAAGTTAGTCTGTCGGGCTAGGATTAAAAATGCATTTTGTATTTACCAATGATCTTCCGTCTAAAATATTCTTTATCGTTTTGAAATAAAGATATAATCAGGTAATAAGTCCAACGGTTTTTGTCTTTCTATACAAGTCGATTATAAGACATACGACGCCGGACGATATAAGCCAATAGCTCAGGACAGCTATCTGACCTGAGTAGTCTGATTTCTGAAACGTTAGGGCACCTGAAATTACTAGCAGTAANATTGCATAGGCTATGAGTATTCTTGGNTCGAATCTATAAACAGAAAAANTAAGAATAAGTATGACAAATATTATTAAATTTAAGATTTCCGCTTTCGGAAATGCATACGCAATGANAACAGCCGCAAGAGTTATAATGAAAGGAACGNTTTTCTCATACCGTCTTGCNATGCGAAAAAACTCCATTTGTTTCAATACCATTTATCTTGTAAGTAGTTATTTAAAAAGTAGCACTCCTGTAAAGGATAATTGGCTTTTGCCTTTTCATTTACGGTAAAGCCATTATCTATAACTATTTATTGAATTATTATTAACTTTGTCAGAGTTTCATTTGTGGACATGGATAGCGATTCATTATATTTCTTTCTTCAAGTCGAGGAGAAAATAGAATATGTCACATGAAAAATTTATGAATTCGAGTATGTTTCTTTTTATGGACCTTATTGTTGTTGCCGCTGGCGGTTGGTTATACTGGCTCGTAATTTCAAAACTCGTTTCAATCTCTGATGTTGGTCAATCCACTTCGGTATATAGTCTAGTTGTCTTGATTAGTACCATCGTTGGCCTTGGCCTAGAATACCCATTACTTAAAAAATCCTCAACAGCACGCTCTAAAATAGTAGGGTCAGCAGTTCTCATCGAATTGACGATTACTATTGCTGTAGTGCCTTTAATAATTTACAGTTTAAACGATCAGCATCTTGAATCTTTACAAAGTTATACCATGATAGCGTTAGTAATGGTAGTATCTATATCTCAGGGATTTGTTGCTCGTTACGCATTACTTGGAATTTCTGCTTCAAAGACTGTCCTTGTAATTGATACTATTACTACAGTTGTAAAATTTGTGGCAGGTTATTTCCTGGTATCATCTGGATTTGGAGCCCTCGGAGTTTTATTATCATTCATGTTGCAAGCACTGCTCACCGCTTGTATCGCATTATCTTTGGTATACAAAATATTTGGATTCAGCTTTGGAGGCCTCAAATACATTAAAGATACCTTCAAAGAGGGAATTGTGAATATGCCTTCAATATTTTCTAGGACACTTATAGTCAGTCTGAGTGTAGTACTACTCGCTTCTTTTGGTATAACCAGTTCTGAGATAGGCATTTTTTACATAGCACTGATGATAAGTGTAGTGGCAGGCGGTCTAATTTCAAGTACGGCATACATGGTTATCCCTGCTTCCTCAATGGCACAAACGGATTTGACTTCTGGAAGCATAAGAATTGGAATAAGTCTAACAGCTCCCATAATAGCCTTGCTGCTAACTTCTCCCCACTTTGTTCTTTCACTCATAGGAACAGAGTATGTTTCTGGCCAAACAGAGTTAATGATCCTGGGCGTAGGAATTTTACCTTTCGCCGTGGCAACAAATACAATTTCTCGTTTCAATTACTTGGGTATGTCAAAAAGACTTTTGTTTATAGGATCTCTACAAATGATAGGATTTATCGTGAGTTTTATCCTCTTGGTACCGCCGTTCAAGGGAGTTGGTGCTGCCATCTCTATTCTCATATCATATTCTGTCTCTTGTATACCGGCATTAATTTGGTCAGAAAAAATCTTACTTCGTTATATTGCTAATACAGCGATTGCCATAATCGTTGGCTGGGGTATTTCAAATATCGTCAAGTTACTACTTCCTTATTCAATTATTAGTGAAATTACAACTTTACTCACTTCCATAGTCGTTACGATGGTAATCATAGTTGCATTGAAAAATACTTCGATAAGCGAGGTAAGAACATTATTACAAACAGTTATCAGGGGTACTACTTGAGAGTAATTCACTGTAACTTATAGTACACTATACCACATAGACGATATTAGAAAACTGAACTGATGGATAAGATAAATCAGTAGTTAAAGAATTTGTCAAAATGCTATCATTACTTGTTCTACTTGTTCTAATATGATCATAAATCAATAATTCAATCAGCTGAGTTTAACAAATAGTTGTTGTAGTCCTAAAGTGGTAAAGTTTGATTCTCAGATTCGGAACTATACCCTTCGGAAGAGTTTTGAGACAGGTAGTACTCCTCTAGCAGTTGATAAGTAAGGCATATACATTACATTTTTTTTGAAGCGTTGACCAAACCGATTATAGCTTGTACCTCTCTATTGGCAACGTCTTGCCAATCCAAGACCGTTCCAATTCTGCCTGACATGCGGCCATGATTATTGTTACTGATTTGCTTACCCAGCAATTCGGTAACAATCTTGGCCATTTTTCTAGTGTTACCCTTTTCAACCATAATTATGTGTGTCTCAAATACCTTGTACGCTCCTATGTCGTATAAAACAACATCAAGTCCGCAGGCAATTGCCTCTGCCACTGCTATCCCCCACCCTTCTTCATAACTTGGAAATATGAATACCTTGGATTCTTTCATAATTAGATATTTCTCATGTTCCGATACAAAACCCATTATCTGAATGTTTTCCCCGAGGTTAGATTCTTTCAATTTAACTGATAGGTTTTTATATTCTGGTCCGTCGCCTACTATTACCAGTTTTGATTTAGGGTAACGGAGAGTTACTAACTTCCAAATTTCAATGAGATCATAAATTCCCTTTCTCTTTACTAATCTCCCACAAAAACAGGCATCGTATATAGTGTCATGAATGGCTTTGACTGAATCTATAGCTTTGTAATCTACTCCGTTGCTTGACAATAATATTTTATGAGCCTCAAACCCCATGCCTATAAGTTCTTCTCTTACCTGCTCATTTACCACGAACAAAATGTTTGCGCTTTTAATGAGCGGTAAACTTAGCCGTTCTCCTAGGATGGAAATTCTACTCAACATGCCTCCTCTAAAGTCGGAGTGCTTCGCAATGATATGGTGCACGTATACGACGAGCTTTGCCCGGAATCTATAACGTAAAATAAAACCTGGCAACGTGTCAAACAACAAATGAGAGGAGCATATTACCACATCTGGTTTGTCTCTAAAATCTATGAATATAGCGCGCATAATGCGTTTAAAATATGTTGGAATTAATCGAAAACGGTCTACTGCGTTAGTCCCTGATGATGATAAGTAAATCTTGTACTTGTCAGAAAGCAATGACCTGGAGAATAAAAATCCGAACTTAGGAATGACCAGGGAAATGTGATGAGAATTACTCCATTCTTTCATAACGTTCAGCATGTGATAATCACCCCCTCCTATATTTTTCCCACTCCATCCATTGATAATAATCAGCAGCTTCAATTCGATGATAATATATCGATTACACATAAAAGAATTAGTCTTTTTTTCTTTACTATTTATCATCAGATAATCTGTCCTGCTAAACGGGCTGCTAAAAGGGGGATTTTGCTATCAAGCAGTAAAAATATTTCGTAGTTTGTCCTAAGAATAAATTTAAACGCGATAAGTAGACATAAATGTATCTTAAACATGCTTTAAATGAAAATTGGCTAAACAGGTCTTCGTTTCGAGATTGGCAGATGACACTAAGAAGAGTATCTCCTGGTTGCTTGATAGAATCGAAATCCCAGATACCCTTACCAAAATTTGTATCAAGCCTAACTTGAATGACTATCGAAAATGGGAAACAGCGTCTACTAGTGATCCGTACATATTAGATGCCCTTTTATCAGTTCTGAAAAGCCGTTATCCGAAAGCATCAATCACTATTATTGAAAATGATGCAACAGGTGTAAATGCAGATAATATATTTTCTTATTTAGACATGGACTCTGTTGCAAATAAATATGGTTGCAGGTGCGTAAACGTTGGGAGAGAACAATGGAGAAGCGTTAGGATAGACGGGTTACATTTTAAGAGTCTCGAAATTCCTGAAATATTAAGTGGGGCGTTTTTTATAACATTTCCTAAACTGAAGACGCATACTATTACAAAATTAACTTGCAGCCTAAAAAATCAGATGGGATTATTCCGTTCCAAACGCAAAGTACTTTATCATCACATGATTGATGAACTAATAGTCGACTGCAATCTAGCAATGAAGGCGGACATATCAATAGTAGATGCAAATTTAGTGATGGAGGGCAATTATGGTCCTACGTATGGTTCGCCTAGGAGGTTGGGATTACTAATAGCTAGTAATGACATAGTAGCAGCGGATTCATTGTGTGCGAAATTCTACGGATTAAATCCAAAATCTGTTTCACATATTAAGAAGGCGTCGCAGAAAGGTTTAGGCGACATGAAATATAACATACTTTCTGATTTCGATTTTGATTTGCGTAATTACAAATTGAAATTTTCCAAAATTCTATTTCATCTAATTCGAAAAGGTAGTGCTGGTATCCGAAGATGAAAGTGGCGCTGGTTGGAACTGGGACGATAGCTGAGACTAATCATCTGCCGATCCTTATTTCAATTCCTGATGTGGAAGTTGTCGCTGTATGCGATAGTAATGAAAGGAGACTCTCAAGAGTAACGGAAAAATTTAAGATTAAAAATAAATTTACCAATGTAGATGAAATGTTGAACTCTACTGACGCAGAAATCATCGATATCACTACTCCTGGATATACACATTATGAAGTTGCTATGAAAGCGTTACTATCTAACAGGAATGTATTGTTAGAAAAACCTGCAACTCTGAAAACAATAGAGGCTAAGAAACTAGAAGATATGTCCAAGAAATCCAATTTGAAGTTGGCAGTTTGTCAGACATATAGATATAGTGAACCAGCAGTTAGGTTTAAAAATATTCAGCAAGAAGGAGGAATTGGAAGCATTGATCGGATTATTGCAATTCAACATGGAAGTACAATTTTTGGGATGGCACCGTGGTTTTGGAACGAAGACATCAGCGGAGGTATATTGTTTGAACTTGGAATCCATGCAGTAGACCTTCAATGCTACTTGATGGGAGATTGGAAAAAGGTGTTGGATGTTAATATCTATTATGATAAATCACTAAAATTCATAACTTCAATATTAGCTACAATAAAATACGAAAATGGAATAGGTGTCATCGACCTAAAATGGCTTAGTTCATCGAGTTTTATGCATCTGTATATCAGTGGCTCCGTAGCTGATGCAATTATGAAATTTTATCCAGAAGGTTTCATTTTGCAACAGGGAGACTTCGCTCCATTATCTGAGTTTATAGGAGAGCTTAACAGACTTTGGAATTTTGGTTATAGCTCCTTTAGAAAAAGGTATTACAAAAAATGGGAGCTACCACATCGCACCATAATAGAAGATTTCATTAAAAGTGTAAAAACCGATCATGAACCATTGGTTCCTATACGGAGTGTAATTCCAACGATTCGACTTGCAGAAGAAATTTGGACCAAGGCAAAGGCGTCTAGGGCTGTAGAAATCCAATAGATAGCACTATGTACCCTCTGCGAGGAACGAAAACATGACAATATCTACGTATAGAGTTAGCTGATTTATTACAATAATTGTAATATTCGAGGTTTTCATCATTGTCATCTTAGATGTGAGTATGGAAAATAAAGCAAAGAAGGCGTAAACATTTACCTATAATTTGATTTTGTGAGCCAAAGGTCATTTGGGGACCCACAGTTTTCTCCGAAAGTTAAGGAGTTTCTTATTCGATGAATACGGAATTTTCATCATATAATCCTTCAGTCCAATTAACTATCGACTACAAATTAATCTTTACATTTTTACTTTCACTTCATTTTTGAAACGAAGAACTCTAAACTCTTGAGAATCACAAGACCAATGCTTAGAACTGGGTGCTTTATCAAAGTTATCCAGTTTTTATTTCTTAGGTAAATGCCTGTCCTGCTTCCTACACCAAGTTGTTGCTGCGAATAGCTCTTATATTTTTGTATGTATATTCTTGCAGTCTGTGAATAGTAACGCTTCTTCTTAAGCCAGTTTAAAAGTTTGAAATTGTCTTCATCATGAATAATAAATGACAAAACTCTAACAGCTGTTTTTAACCCAATTTTTTCAATTCTTTGTGGTAGAGTGCTTTCTTCATACATGATCACCTCTTCATCGAAACCTCCTACCTCTATTACTTGGTTAGTTCGGAAGAAGCGTGCAGACTCAACTTTTGTACCGTAATAGAAACTTCTTTCAAAATCTCTCACTTTCACCCAAAAACTAGGTCCTGAGCTCTTCTCTGGGATCACTATCCCTCCTACATCTGGAGCTTGCATTGCTTTGACACATTGTTCAATTACTGTAGGTTCTAAAACCATGTCAGAATCGACAAATAAAACAAATGTTCCATTTGCCTTACGTGACGCAAAGTTTTTTGCAGTTGTTCTTTCTACGTCCAAACTAAAGATTCTGGCATTGAACTCATCTGCAATACTGATTGTATCATCTTTGGAACTTTTGTCTATGATCAAAATTTCAAAATTCTGGTAAGTCTGTGTCATTAGGGAGTCAAGGCACCTGCGTAGTGTTCTTCCTGAGTCCTTTGTTGGAATAACAACAGAGACGAGGCCTGTATTAGCGCCCGCTTCATGCTTAGTTACATCATTTTTTTTCTTACCAGCCATGCACTAATTAAGACAAATCTTATAGTCCAATTTAATATTGATCATTTTGGACGCTCTTCCAACATTGTCATTATCGTAATTGCTTTTGGTACCCAAGTTTCTTTCTATCTGTCTGGAGCACTGTAACAGTTTTGTACATTATTCACATAGTTTTTCTGTTGTCAAGCGCCAAAGCCATATGATGCGATGTAGATGACAATAATCAATTTGTTCATATCATAAAGATTCAGTCGCTAAACTGATTTCAGGCTAAAGGGTACCAAGGTAAGTTCCGAACTAGATTTCGTCTTATCCTACGTGGATAAAATTTGTAGATAGAAAAAAGAACAACAAGGAGTACAAAAATCAATAGGATTTTCAAGATCCGCTGCAATGGGGTATATGCAAGAAGAAGAACTACCACAAGAGGTGTCATACATTCTCATGAGCATGAATATATTTATAGCTGGGTAACCATACCATTGAGGTGCGAATACTCTGGTTTAATTGGCGTGATTTAAAAAATCCAGACGCCGGTGGCGCAGAAGTTTATACTTACGAAGTCATGACTCGATTAGCTAAAATGGGCCACGAAATTACACTTTTTTGCCCTTTATTTCCAAATGCACCACAGAACGAGAAAATTGATGGGATTGAAATAATCAGAAGCGGAGGAGTATTTACAGTTTATCTAAAGGCAAAACAGTTCTATAAGAGGAATAAGGATCGCTACGATCTAGTTATTGATGAAATAAATGGAAAACCATTTTTGTCGCCCAAGATCGTAGGAGCTAAACCTGTTTTGGTTCTATTTCATCAGTTGATTCATGAAATATGGTTTTATGAAACGCATTTTCCTTTGAACTGGCTTTGTTACCATTACCTTGAAAAAAAGTGGCTGTCAGCCTACAAGAATACTCCGGCGGTAACTGTGTCTGCTTCTTCTCAAAAGGATTTGGAAGAACAGGGTTTTAATAAAGCATCCATAGTTCCAGTTGGAGTCAGTACTAAACCTCTGGGAAAAGTGGAACAAAAAGAATTACAGCCAACAATTATCTTTTTAGGTAGATTGAAAAGACATAAGATGCCAGATCACGCACTAAGGGCCTTTGCTCTGATCAAAAATGAATTGCCGCATGCAAGAATGTGGGTTATCGGTGTTGGTAATATGCTTGAAGAGCTCAAAACAATGAACATTAAAGAC
>Ga0065707_10082955_pt1 | contig 11192 bp, 7 predicted proteins | sample SwiRhicommuniRL3_FD_59094 | JGI IMG/M metagenome (GOLD analysis project Ga0065707, IMG submission 59094) | Switchgrass rhizosphere bacterial communities from Rose Lake, Michigan, USA - RL3 v2 (version 2) | ecosystem: Host-associated > Plants > Roots > Rhizosphere > Soil | place: East Lansing, MI... | reverse complement strand
CTTTCAAGCTCAATTCATCCTTGTAATCCTTCTTTAAGAGAGTTTGGGCTGCTGAATGGTTTGCTCCAATAGAGGTAGCTTTCCAACCAGAATAGTTACCGGATGGATTAGAAGTGAATAATTGGAATTGATATCTATCGTCATAACCGGCGTATAAGAAACTTACACCAAACGGTCTTAAACCACCATGTTGAGTATAACCTTGTTTCACGTCACACACCTTCTTGATCAAGGTCTCACAAGGAATCTCTTCGTTATAAACCTTCAAATATTGTTGGGCATTGATACGGGCGTTATTAACCAAGATCGATGCGTCGGCAGTCATACCAGCCACTGCGCAAATCATATTATCGTTGATGACATAGAGCTTCTCTGCCAGTCCATCATTGTCCAATAATTTGGATGTTACTTTCTTTTCACACGCTAAGACAACACCTTCCGATGACAAGATCCCAATGGCTGTACCAGCCAACGAAATCGCTTCTTGAGCATATTCAACTTGGTATAATCTACCTTCGGGTGAGAAGATGGTGGTTCGGGAATCGTATCTTCTAGACATTGTGAGTGAATGTTTGAGTTTTGAGATTAATTAGTGAGGTTACTAGAGTTTATAGTGGGGTCGTTATGTGAGGTCGCAATGACAATTATCCCTAGACGTTGATATCTTGGTGGTTCCTGGTAGTTGAGTGGCAATAGATTTTCGATTTGGTGAGCGGTGTTTATGGTGGGTCGTGTGGGGAGAAAAATTGAGATCCAGACAAGACAGACAAGATGAAGCCAACTTGATCGATAATACTACGAGTTTATTGTTAGGGACACAAAGGAAGAAGGGTGAGGGTGAATAGCCGAAATTGCTTGATAAGAAAGAAGTTTCTATGTTGGAAATCAAATCAATGAAATCCTGTTTGTAAATTTACGATGGTTGTAAGGTTTGGCTGCGAAATATAACTAAGTGCTGAGGTTTTACCACAAAAAGATCTATGTTAGATTAGTGAGTAGTAGTTTAACAGATCTTCTGTACTGTAAGATTGCAATGGCTTCTGGTTTAAATGACGGTTCTTGCAACAACTTAGACTCTTTGGTTTAGAAAATGACCGATCGCACACAGTCATTATAGGGAGTAGAGCTAGCTGGAGCAGGCGAGTTGAAGACTTTCACTCTTTATGGAAGTGAATCATAATCCCGTAGTTGCTTTGCAAGCTGAAATTTCAGAATTTACAATATCTAATCTTGTAAGAAACCAGGATCTTATTTACGAGATTCTTATAAAATCGGGCAAACCGTGTCGATTCTTATATATTGATTAAGAAACTCCACCAAATGGGAACTGTTTCCTACCTCAAGTTTGACTCCATAACTTTGGAGATTTCTGGATACACAGCTGGATTTCTAGAAACACAACTGAATATTTATTGAGAAGTATGGGAACATATCGGGAAATGCATCGTGAATATTGGCATGAATAGTACGGTCATGAAAACTTATAGAAACTTTGATAACCCTAATAACAGAGACTTCCAATATCCAAACTTCTACTAATTAGACTACGGGGTTTTAGTACTAACGATTGGTAATACTAGTAACCTAACATAACGAAGTCGTGCGAGTACCCATTTTACGTATCTGATTCGCTTAACAAAACATCTCAGTACTAAAAACCAAAGTGACTTGTGGTAACATGAGAGTGTTTGTCACGTCGCTCAATGTTCCAATAGGGTACACCACCCCTTCGTTCCCGTCACTATTTTGGCCCCTAGGAAATGACAAACCTCGCTATGAAGCTCTGTTCCTATACTTCTCCATAGATATCTGGAAATTCACCCTCTACTGGTCCCTCCTCTTCTTTGGCGGGATATACCTCGGCGCTGGTGCTATTGCAGTCTTCAACAACTTGTTCAACAATTATCGCCATAGTGTTCCTATACTGAAACTCTCTATGATTGGAACAGTAGTGATACTTTTCTCATACATAATTGCTGGACTATTCAAAGGATTCGCTCTGGGAGCGGTGATCGGTTTACTATTAAGTGCTATATATAGAGCTGGTTCTTTAACAATGAGTACTTGGATTCCATTCAGTTGGGGGGTTGCTCAGATATTGTATGATATTTGCAGCTCTTATCTGACAAGTCTGATAATATTATAAGCTCCAGGAAATTTTAGCCGCAACAGACTGGTAATTCTGTAATGATTGATACCAAAATCGCAGAGTTCTGCTATGGCTAGAGCCTGTTCTAATAGGTGGTAACGACTGGTTCGGAAATGGAATACCTCTAAATAATATAGAAGAAAAGCTCACTGGTCGGAAACCATTAAACATCGAAACTCACAAAATTGTCATTAGTTGCTTTCACGTTCCAAAGGATCAATCAGACTGAAACATGTCCAACTCCTTAAAGAATCTCTCACCACGATCATAGTTACATTCAAACGATTGTCGCTACCGAGAGAATAATTAGCAGAGACCTTCCTAGATCCTCTGGCTTGGACTCAAAGGGTTAGCGAGACGAATATTCAGCATCGTATCACAACGAAATTAAAATGAATATTCTAAAGATTATATCGCCATTTAGCATAACATGATCAATAACACTATAAGTATTTACAAAGTTCGTCTCATAGGAGTCTTGTAGTGTCTAGAATGCACAAGCCGTATCATAATTTCAAGTAAACAAATTGTTAACTGTAGCTATGTGAATAGATGTATAATTATCAGGCATATCCGGCGTATCTACTAATATTTCGCAGCCATGTCGCGACGCGCCATGCGACACAAAAATCCAAAATCAAGTGGTGGAATCCAATTCAGATACCAAAACATCTAGTCGCCATGGTCGATACCAGCTTTCTTCTGATCAATCCGGCCATTCACACGTTTCTAAATCTCCACAATTCTCCGTCATGCTCGTCACATCGTTCACAACTCGTAAATCTTGCCCATGAAACACTTCAACTTATGAACAACCACCAAGCGTTGGCTCCGTCATATCAAATCCTAATCAACTACTTAAACTCACAAAGAATAGCACACCCCTACACAGAAAGATGGGTGACTAATATCTCCACCATTAGTGAAACACTTCTTCAAACTTTTGAAGGAGAGATAAAGTCACTTTTGGCAAAAGACTACAGGTCCCAGACTTCTATCCCCACTCACGAACTCTTTACCAAAGTCAGCAAAGTCGTGGAGTCCTCGTTAATCCAAGGAAAATACTACATGGCACAATACTTTCTTGATAGTTATGGGACTCTTGTTCAATTCATCTCACAGCCGGCGACTCACGAGATTTTGGTGGAAAATAGCTATCTTCAGTATCTATTTTATCAGTATATCATAGGGATATATCGTGCGATATGGTTTCCAGTCGAAGAAATTAAATCTCTGCAAAGCTTCACCTTTTCCAAAGAGCCAGAGTCTATAAATGCATTCAAGCTGGTCGAAAACTCATTCAAGAAGATAGTTGTCTACTATTCAAAGAACGAGACGTTACTCAAGAAGGATTGTGATGAGTCAAGGTATTATTGGCTCGCGCGTTATGTCCGACTAGCATTATTGTTTATGCAACTTCGGTTTGAAGAGTTTAAGCATGAGTTTATAGCCATCAAGAATGAATTTGAAGACTACGACATGGAAGATTTCTTATCAGGACTAACTTTGAAGTCTGCAATCTTGATCATGTACGGTATCACGCTTCTTCTATCCAAGCCATTTAAAGAGTTATCCTTAATTGATGACGACGTCATTATCGATCTCTTCATTGCTAAAGACGATTCTTTGCAAAGCATGTTTTATTACGGGGTACTATTACCGTTATCAAAACCAAATTTCAAGCTTGTTCAGACCAACTTGAACAAAAGTGACCTTACCGAGTTGCTACAAGCACATCTTGGATTTACATTACCGCTTCCCCTCAAGAATTCCGTCAACCAGAACTTTCTTGAATATGTTCTTTTGATTATTCAATTCAAGTCTTTCATATCTATCATGTCTGTAACCAAACAAATTCCTGCGGAGAAACTTTTCTCGTTGATGGGATTTGACGATCTGGTGTCTAGTGAAGAAATCATTCAAAAGCTTATGACGTTGATTGGTGGCTTGGGGTTGGGAAAAATGGGGGTTGGTTATAATGCTGATGAGAAAGTATTCTACAACGACGAGGTAAATAGAGAGAAATTGACCGAGATGCTACAAGGCGATATCGAAAGGTTGGCTAGAGATATGGAGGGAGAAAGTATGGCAACTTTAATGAAAGGATTGTTGATTGAAAAGTATTTTAACTAGTCATTATAATATAATCTTTACGATTATGGAACCATTATATTTTGTGCTTCATTTTTTATTTAGGCATCCAAACCCGACGAGCTCTTGATCCAATTGAAACACTGAACACAAGAGAACTTGAAAGCTCGGGAGTTTAAGAAATACTGAGAATACCTGAAGAGCTATGAGAGAATACTGAACTCACAAACACTTTAGGTGAATACAGAAGTCAAGAACTATTCAAGAGAAGAAAATGAAGTACGAGAGACTCTAAGACTTCCTAAGTGACTCTATGTATATTAATATGTGTATCAGGAGACTAAAACTATGTCTCCTACTGGGAAGTGCTAGCACACTATTCAATAGATCTATATAATTTATAAATCAATTCCATCATATATAACCTTCCAGCCGTGGCATTAAATCTGACATTTCCAATATCTAGATCTATGGTTATACCATCATTTGTGTTCTGTTCTTCGTCATGGAACAAGAGTTGTTTGACCAAGTAACATGCAATCATAATCAAATATACTCCACAGTCATCGAAATTATCCTGTTGGTCACAGAGCATCTTGACCACGTCTATCTTCTTGTTCCCTTTGACTATAGACTTGCACGAGGAAAGACGAGTGGTTAGTTCTCCTAACCATTCCTTCTCTGCGTCGTCGTCATCGATGTTCATGGAGTCGTATACATAAAGTCGATTCTCAAGGACCGAGAACAATGCGAGTGACCAATGGTCACCGTTGTTGACGTCCTCAAAGTCGATATTGTCGTTGTCTATAAAGTTGATGGGTAAAAAGATGAATTTCAGATCCTTTAAGTCGTCGAGAGGCAATATCGCCTCGATATTGTCCGGGGGAAAATGAAGGAATAGTTGTACTAGCGAAGGGTTAAGCAATTGGACCTGGTGGTTGAATTTGTGAAGATCCAGCTTCGGTTTTAGAAAGTTTTGATATATAAGTTCAAACATCAACGAGATGTTATTGTCGTTGAGCCATTCTTCGGGCCACAAGAGGTCGAGATCTGATCGGTAGACTGCTGTGGAGTGATACTGGAAGAGTTTACAATCGTGAGATCTAGACTCGCCAGAGAGTGTAAGGATCTTATTGTACACTCGTTTTAAGTTGGTGGTGGTCGCGTACGAGGACCCATCCCCAACACTGTCGCCAGCACTACTATCGCCGGCATTTTCCTGTTCTCTCTGCAATTTCCGTCTTCTGGCAGCATTGACTTTCTTCTGCAATCTCTTCTCCTTCCTCTCTGATTTAGTAAGCTTTTTCATGGGATCTTCCACCTCGTTGTCGGCGTCGTCTTCCCCAGATTCCAGGAATACGTCGTCCCAAGGAAGCTGTTCAAACCCCACACTTTTCACCAATGGTCTACCTCGCCTCCCCAAGACCTGTCGTATGGATCCCATCCCCACACAGAACCCTTTCTGTTCATTATATACAATTCGAGTCATGGGTCGGAGTCTTCGTTTGAATCTCAAGATTTAATTTTTCACTCGGAAGTAAAAGAAGTAGTTACAGAACGATAGATTTGAACCCTTCAAAGTTCTCAGAGTGACTCTATACCGATCATATCACAGAATGTCGCCATATCGTTATATTCTTAGAGTGAATACACGCTTCCTCAGAGCGAGTCCACGCTTTACGAGTCCTTGTCGCTACTTGAGTCTTCAAACTCGTCCTGCCCCAAATGGTCAGGGGTTAGGACAGCCAACCCACGAGACCAGACCTCACTATATCCCAGTGGCCGGCAATCTTACTCCGGGAATAAGTGCATTAGAGTATTACAACAGACGGTTAAAGTTTTCAAAGAATATGCCCGTGAAATCGATCGCCATTTTTGTGGGCAACAGTGTGGCCTTCAGCTCTGGAAGCGTCTTCTACGACTTCCAACAGGACAACGACTTGTACTATATGACTGGGTGGTTGGATCCTGACTCGGTTGCTATAATAGAGAAGAAATCTGACTCCGGTAGTGACGACGATGTGGTTTTGCATATGTTGGTTCCGGCAAAAAACCCTAGAACCGAATTGTGGGAGGGGCCTAAGCTGGGATTGGAAGGTGCTTATGACTATTTCAACGCCGATCACGTAGAAAATATCGACAGGGCTCCACAGTATGTTCAACAATTGGTCAACTCCGCAGAAGTTATATTCTGGGACGATAAGTCCAAGAATTCCGGAGGACTGCCGTTCAAGAATTTCTTTGGAATAGGAACCTTCAAAAGCGACAACATATCGGACGTTGTGACAAGGTCCAAGAAAACCGTTCGGTCCTTAAAGTCCATGGTTGCGGAGGAACGTTCCATCAAGTCCGAGGCAGAGATCAACGTCATGCATGCTGCTGGAGTTATATCTAGTCGAGCCATCAATAAGGCTATTGCCCAAGTAGGCTCGCCATCGCCGATACATACCGAGAAAACTCTCGCCCAATACTTGCAGTACCAGTTTGTTAAGGGTGGTTGCGACAAACAGGCGTACATTCCTGTCGTTGCCAGCGGAAAGAATGCATTGACTATCCACTACACCCGTAACGACGATTTGTTATATAAAGACGAAATGGTGTTTGTCGATGCTGGGGGCAAGCTAGGCGGATATTGTGCTGATATTTCGAGAACCTGGCCCAACTCTACAAATGGATTCAGTGACGCTCAGAAGGATATTTACGAGGTGGTGTTGAACACAAATAAAAAATGTATTGAGCTATGCAACGAGGCCAAGAACGTCTCGCTTAATGATATCCACGAACATTCAGTGAAGCTTTTGACTCAAGACTTGCGTAATTTGGTTGGGTTTAGTGATGTTTCTGCCGGCGATGTCGCTAGGATCTTGTACCCACACTACATTGGCCACCACTTGGGTTTGGATTTGCATGATATTCCATCGGTATCCAGATTCAAGCCGCTCGTGGAAGGGAACGTCGTCACCATCGAACCTGGATTATATATTCCTCAAGATGATAGATGGCCAAAGCATTATCAAGGTATTGGGGTTAGAGTGGAGGACGATATTGCGGTGGGTAAAATCAGCGACGAGATCTTGAACTTATCTAGTGGTTGTGTTAAGGAAATTATAGATATTGAGTCGTTGATAAGAAGTGGAGAGGTCACTACTCCTGGAGCCCATGATGAGTTGATAATCTTAGATATTTGATCAGAAACAGGAAAAAGTGGACACTTGTTCCAGACTTACCAAGATAATCATCATAATTGATGATGTCCCTGTACATATTCTAAAATCTTCAAAATTGATGATGTGTCTGTACATATTCTTGAAAAACTATTCATTAAAACTATTTACAATAATGTAGTCCAATATTAGCGCCTGGCGACAAATAGGGCAATGAAAGTAGCCAATGAGCTACATCTAACATGATAAAATAGACCATACTCTGAGATTTTCAGATCTCATTTAGATTTCTGTACTGAATTTTCAAATTCTGCTATGTCTGGTTTAGGCTTTTATCTTTTTCATCAGTCAGTGTTTAACGACCAATATTCAACAACAAAGAGTTCTTGGATCCATCGTCTCCACTTGATCCCTTACCACTTGGTATATATGAAACGTTTGGAGAGTTGGCCAAGGTTTGTGCGATATCCTTCGAAGCTTCTAATCTTCTAATCATCAATAAACCATCACCGGCCTTGGCCAAAGCCCTGGAGACTGTTTCAGCACTCTCGGCTTCACCCTCAGCTCTAATAACACTAGCCTTTCTTTCCTGTTCTGCCTTTTCTACAAGGTACTTAGCTCTCTCAGCATCTTGCTGAGCAATCTGTTTTTGTTCAACTGCCTTGGTGAATTCTCTACCAAAGGTCATGTGAGTTATGGATACATCTTCCAATCTGATATTGAATTCGTTGGCTCTTCTAGACAACTCTTGTCTGATTCTAGCACTGACAACCTCACGCTGGGTAATCAATTCTGCTGCGTCGAATTGCGCAACAATAGACTTCAAGACTTCGTTACCAATAGCTGGTAACACTCTTTCATCGTAATCCAAACCCAAACTTTGATAAATGGTTGGTAATTTCATAACTTCTGGTCTGTGCAAGACTCTTAAGGTCAACGAGACATTTTGTAAATCTTTAGAACCGGTGGTGGTGGCAATAGTCTTTGGCTTAGTTCTGACATCATACACAATTGCTTTCTGTAACCATGGAATCAAGAAGTGGGTTCCTTCCCCAATTACATCTTGTTGCACACCCTTAAGACGGTCGAAAATAACGGCTCTCTTTCCACCTTCGACATCATAAAGTGCAGATTGACCTAAAGTGATGGCTATCCCCGCAGGGATAGCAATTTTGGATATGATTTCAGCAAATCTACTGGACATGTTGTTGATATAGAGGTGAGTAGAAGGAGAGTTGATTTTGAAGTTTTTTGATTGCCACTGAGTGTGGGTAAATCCGCAGGTTAGGGAAATATTACAGGTTATGTAAAAGAAAAAATACACTTTTAACAGTGCAGTTTACATAGGATGCAAAGAATGCTTACAACCAAGCAACACTAAAATCGATATGAAAACAACGGCACGCCTAACCAGTGAACTCAGTAAATTAATCTATTAAAAATTTACAGAGCTTTCATAACTGGGATTTTGAAAAAAAACTTCTAGAACAGTTAGTATCTAGAGTTCTTGGTTCAGACGTTGAAACAGCTAGTCTAGAATCACTATTACAAACAAGTCGTGTTCTTGTAGCTGAGAGTCTTCAAAACATTACATTTACACAGTCTAAAGGAAATATAATTGAAGTTTTATTAATGTACAATTTAATAAGTGGAAAATATAAAACTCCCAAGAAAACAAGACAATCCAACAATGGCTCGGTTGGATCAGCCAGGAAAATGAAAGTAGATGCAAAAGATGTAGGCTGGTGATGAATATGATTATTGTGTCTAATATGTCGATTACGAGACATCAGCAAATGAGCGGAATGAGCGAAATGATGTCGTGTTGTGTGTTGGATCAATATGAGGCTGGACTGGGAAATTTAAAGAAATAAATTCAAGGAACAGTTCCACGTAGATGTTCAAAAGATTAAACCTTGCCATGCTGTGGCAACGAGGAGAGTCGAGTCGAGTCTCTTGTATGGCGAAGACTCTTTTTCTAACTCATGAATACAATCCCCTTTTATTATATTTCCTAAATTGAATGCTCGAATTATCTGTTTTGATTTAGAACCCTGTAAATTTCTCTCCTGTTTTAAAAACTACGTCCAGTTGAATCACCTCGCATGCCAGTGACACTAATTATCAATAAAATAGACCAAAGTCCATGCTGCACCAGCAGCAATCGAACCAATGGCCACCATCTGCAAACCCTCACTGATCTTTTTACCCTTTCCACAATCGTCCCCAAGGGAAATAGAAGTCTTGATGTAACCAAAAATGAATAATGTGACCAACATAACAATCACGGAAACCAACAATCCAGTCTTAACTACTGTTGTGAAGAAATATGGAAATAATGGAACGAACCCACCCAAAAAGTATGATATCCCAATAGTTAAAGCAGAGGTAAACTCTCTACCTTCAGCAGGTTCTTCTAACCCTTTACCGAACCTGATTACAAAATCAATCAAGTTCTTAGGTTGAGAATCCAAATCCTTCAAGAAGGAAGCAATAGTTTGTTCCGAGGCACCCAACTCAAACATAATTTCGGCGGCGTCTTGGTTGATAAGTTCTGGTTTCTTGAAAAATTCCAATTTCTCCTTCTTCACTTGAGACTTGTAATATTCCGCTTCCGATTTTGCTGCCAAGAACCCCCCTAATCCCATAGATATGGCTCCACTGACCAACTCAGCCATACCACCAGTGATAACTAATTTTGAATCACCCAACGATGATAACCCTGCAGTCAAGGCAAATGGAACAGTCAAACCATCACTCAAACCAATTATAATATCTGACATGACTCTTGGATCAAATTTATTGAAGAACCCCATATCCTCAACGTCGTCGTCATCGCCTTCATTAACAGACTTCATAGCATTCAATACGGATTCTTCAACAGCAACTTCTTGTCCTCTGTCGGTGGATCCATATGGATTTTGGTTGTTTTCTAAAAGACGATCAACTCTTTCCAACTCGTCATCTGATTTGTTTCTGGTTAAGAATGCTCCTATCAAGTTTTTAACTCCTACTATCGACATTGCTTTTGTGTTTTTGATGTGTGGTATAGGATGGGTGAATAAGATTTTCTATAGATATCTCAAGTCTGACAGATCAACCTTTGAAGTAGAAGTGGCGTAGACTGTTATAATTTTCATTCTGCCGTTCAATGCCATCGTTTTGGATTGCAGAGTATCTGCAGGATTATCCATGATTGCTCTGTATGCATGATTAGTATTATTGATATTTTAAAGGATGAGTAATGAAATTTATTTGATTGGCTGAATTGCACCACCCCTCGCAACGGCAAACGTATATCACCAGGGACCCTAACCTTTCTTTGGGGAATTTCCATTACATAATCATTTATGTCTATAGTAACATTAATTACAACCGTTTCAATAGGCCAGTGTTCAACATGTTAATACCTAGCAACCTGTACCGTTTTAGAAGTAACTGCAAATTGACGTTTTCGGGCCGACTTGACTTTGTTTGTTTGCCATTTGATTCCTTTGCATAGTAAGAATTTGGAAATTGTACAAATATTATAAGAAGCCTCCTTTTACATGTGACAAGGTGATACTACGCTAAGGCTCTTGTTGGGGTATTGACTCTTGAGTTGTTCTCTAAAATGTTCTCATGAGAGCTCTTTGTAAGTTTCCCATTCTTCAAACTCTATGTATTAATGCATCCAAATATATATCAAGAACCCAAAGATATTGTACTCTACACACGCTCACCGTTACAGACTCTACACATACCCACCACTATATACTCCTGCTATATAAGCAGTACAGAATAGTAAT
>Ga0065707_10082956_pt1 | contig 11194 bp, 11 predicted proteins | sample SwiRhicommuniRL3_FD_59094 | JGI IMG/M metagenome (GOLD analysis project Ga0065707, IMG submission 59094) | Switchgrass rhizosphere bacterial communities from Rose Lake, Michigan, USA - RL3 v2 (version 2) | ecosystem: Host-associated > Plants > Roots > Rhizosphere > Soil | place: East Lansing... | reverse complement strand
CGCCAGCCTGAGTTCCGCAGGCCCGGATTGCAGAAAAAGCCCGGCACACTGCCGGGCTTTTTCGTTTTGACGGAAGCTGTTCAATGCTCCGTCGTCCGGCGCCGGATTAGGGGTGCCTGCCCGGCGCACGCTACAATGAGCGCCTTCAGTCTTATCGCGGAGCGCTCGTGAGCGCATTCAAAGGCATTCCCATCGTCCCTGCCACCCAAGCTGCCCAGGCGCCTGCACCTCGCAGTGGCGACAAGTACCGTACTCCCCAAGGCTTCACCGCGATCAGGGATGGGATCAAGGCGTCGCACGGAGCTACGCCCGTCGTCACCGGCCGCAAGCCCACCTGGCTGCGTGCGCCGATGCCCGCGGGCGCGGCATTCGATACCGTCAAGGACATCGTGAAGGAACACCGGCTCCAGACCGTGTGCGAAGAAGCCAAGTGCCCCAACATCGGCGAATGCTGGAACGCAGGCACCGCGACCCTGATGCTGATGGGAGCCGTGTGCACGCGTGCCTGTCGCTTCTGCTCCGTCGATACCGGTAATCCTCGCGGTTGGCTGGATACGGAGGAGCCCGCCAATAGTGCTCATACCGTGCAGCTGATGAAGCTGCGCTACGTCGTGCTCACCTCGGTGAACCGTGACGACCTGGACGACGGCGGCGCCGCGCACTTCGCTGCCTGCATTCGCGAGATCAAGCGGGTGAATCCGTCGACGGCCGTCGAAGCGCTGACGCCGGATTTCCAGGGCAATCTCGCCGATGTCGAAACGGTCGTCGACTCGGGGCTCGAAGTGTTCGCACAGAACGTGGAGACCGTGCGTCGCCTGACTCATCCGGTTCGCGATCCGCGCGCAGGCTACGAGCAAACATTGAATGTGCTGCGGCACGCGAAACAATTCCGTCCTGGCGTGCTGACGAAAACCAGTCTCATGCTCGGTCTCGGCGAAACCGATGCGGAAATCGAAGCAGCGCTGCGGGATATTCGCGCTGCCGGCGTCGACATCGTCACGCTCGGACAGTACCTGCGGCCGACGCCGAACCATCTGGCTATCGAACGCTGGGTGACGCCGGAGGAGTTCGAACAGTATCGCGAGTTCGCTCTCGGGCTCGGCTTCCTGGAATGCGTCGCGGGCCCGCTGGTGCGATCCAGCTATCGCGCAGAGCGCGCCCTCGAACGCAATAATGCGGGCCTCGCGCTGGGGCGCGAGAGTGCAGGCCTTGCGCTGGAGCACAGTGCAGGCCTGCAGCGCCGTTGACTCCGCTACTCAGATGGCTCGGTCGGCGCGATTACGTGCCGACGTGGCGGTCGATGCAATCGTTCACCGAGACGCGCAGCAGCGAGGCTCGTGACGAGATCTGGTTTCTCGAACATCCGCCGGTATTCACGCTGGGGATGAATGCCAAGCCCGAGCATGTGCTCGCGGCCGGCGCTATTCCCGTGGTGCAGATCGATCGCGGCGGGCAGGTGACTTATCACGGTCCCGGCCAGCTCGTGGTCTATCCCTTGATCGATGTCAGGCGTGCGTCCATCGGCGTGCGGCAGCTCGTCGTCGCATTGGAGAACGCCGTCATCGCTGTGGCTGCACAGTGGAACATCGCAGCAGTCGGCAAGCGCGACGCACCGGGAATCTATGTCGACGATCGCAAGCTGGGCAGCATCGGTTTACGGATTCGCCGCGGCTGCAGTTATCATGGCCTCGCCCTCAATGTCGCGATGGATCTCGAGCCGTTCCAACGCATCAATCCCTGCGGCTTCGCCGGCCTGCAAGTCACCGACCTGCACTCGCTGGGAGTGACAGCGGATGTGCGTGCCGTTGCAGACCGGCTGGCGCCTGCATTGCTCGAATCGATGGGGATGTCGGGCGAGTTGGAATGGGCCGAGCAGTAATGACGGTATTTTCGGTCTTGGTCTCAATTGTTACAGGCCACTAAACATGCGCGCAGTAGTGCTCAGGAATTACGGTCCTCCTGCACAGCTCAGTGTCGAGGATGTTCCGGCTCCGCCACTCAAAGCGGGCCAGGTGCGATTGCGTGTGCACGCAGTGGGAGTTGGATTTCCCGACGCATTGATGGTGGCGGGTAAATACCAGTTCAAGCCCGAAGCGCCGTTCACACCGGGCAGTGAAGCGGCAGGCGTCGTCACCGAAGTGGGGCCCGATGTCACGGACGTGAAGATCGGAGCCCGCGTACTTGCGTTGGCAGGGCAGGGAGCGCTCGCGCAGGAGTGTGCTGTCTCCGAAGAGACCCTCATTCCTCTGCCGGACGCCATGAGCATGGCCGCAGCAGCAGGATTCCTGGTGAACTACGGCACGGCCTATCACGCGCTGGTGCAGCGGGCGAATATCAAACCAGGCGAGACATTGCTGGTGCTGGGCGCGGCCGGCGGCGTCGGCCTCGCGGCGATCGAGATAGGCAAAGCACTGGGTGCGCGCGTGCTCGCTGCAGCCAGCACCGATGAGAAACTACAGCTCGCGAAGGAGCACGGCGCCGATGCCGTGTTCAACTATACGAAGGAACCGATCAAGGCGAAGGTGATGGAGTTCACCGGCGACCAGGGCATCGATGTCGCCTACGATCCCGTCGGCGCCGAGTACGCGGAACAATCCGTCCGCGCCATGGCCTGGAACGGGCGCTACCTGGTGATAGGTTTCGCAGGCGGCAAGATTCCGGCAGTGCCGTTCAATCTGCCGCTGCTCAAGAGCTGCTCCATCGTCGGCGTGTTCTGGGGTGCGCACACGCGCCGCGAGCCCGATATTCACGCTGCGAATCTGCAAGCGCTATTCAAGCTGTTCGACGCAGGAAAGATCCGTCCGCACGTGACCGAGTTCGAGGGACTCGACCGCTTCAGCGATGCGTTGGACGTGCTGAACGGTCGCAGGGCGAAGGGCAAAGTCGTGATTAGAGTCGCGAAGGGAGATTGATGCCCCATCCGGCTTCCCCCGGGGACCGGGGGAAGGGACAAGGATGAGGCCGTCTGTTGATTAGAGGACGATCAGCACTCGCTCGCAGGACGTGAGTTCCCGATAGAGCGCATCGAGCTGCTCGCGGCTATCCGCCGTGAAATTGAACGTCAGGCCGAGATAGCTGCCATCCTTGCTCGGCCGTTCCTCGATATTGAGCGGATCGATGAAGCCCACGTGCTTCTGCACGATGCCCAGCGCGATGCTGCGAAAATCATCCGTGCGGCGTCCCATGACCTTGAGGGGAAACGCGCAGGGGAATTGGAAGAGGGTGTCCGTCATCGGGCCGATGTATGGGCTGAGCGTCGGGAGTTCAAGCCAGGGCCGTTGTGCTGCTCCATCCGGTCTGCTGCTTCCTTCATCCGCAACTCACAGCGCCGGCGTGCCTGCCAGCGCCTGCCTCGATTCCACGAACGCACGATACACCTTCTGCCACCGCGGTCCGGGTTTGCCGTTGCCGATGGGGCGGCCATCGATTTGCGTAACGGGGATGACGTCGCGCGTTGCCGCTGCAATCCATACCTCGTCCACATGACGCAACTCTTCGACCCCCAACCGGCGGATCTCCACCGGTAACAGGTTCGACATCAATTCGACTGCGGCATCGCGAGTGGTGCCTGGCAGGATGCGATGACTGTTCGGCGGCGTACTGACCGCATCGCCGGTCACGAGGAAAATGCTGGTCGAAGAACCCTCCAGTATCTCGCCCTGGTGCACGATGATGGCTTCCTGGGCGCCGGCGTCGGCCGCCTGTTGCTTCATCAACACGTTGGCGAGCAGGCCGGTGGCCTTGATGTCGCAGCGGCCCCAGCGGAAGTCCTCGACCGTGATCGCCACGATGCCGTTCTCGCGAACGTCATCCGTCAGCGCCGGCAGCGGCGAGGCCATCGCGAATACGGTCGGCTTCGCCTCGGGAACCGGAAAGGTGTGATTGCGCCCGAACTCCATCCCGCGAGTGACCTGGACATAGACATACATATCCTCGGCCCCGTTGCGTGCGATCAGTTCCTGCAGCAGCGCCAGCCATTCCGCATGCGTATGCGGCGAACGGATCCGCACCTCGCGCAGGCTGCGTTCGAGCCGGTCGAAATGCTCGCGAAAGCGATACATTCTTCCCGCCACGACCGGCAACACCTCGTACACGCTGTCGGCGAACAGGAAGCCGCGATCCAGCGGCGAAATGCGAGCCTGGTGCAGCGGCTGATATTCGCCGTTGAGATAGCAGATGGGGAGGGGAGCGGCCATGAGGCAACCGTAGCGGTCAGAACCAGGAAGTCATGTCGTCCCAGAGGCGGCTGAAGAAGCCGGTCTCGGCGACGCTGGCGAGAGGATACAGATCGTAGCTGCCGATCGTTTGGTCGCCGCGGCTGATTCGCATCTTGCCGACGGCTTTGTCGGTCGCGATCGGTGCGAACAGCGGCTCCGCTACATCGGCTGCGACTGCAATCGAGCCTTCCTGTCCGCGTGGAATCGTCGCCCAGATATCGACCGTCGGTGCGAGCTGCACCTGTTTCGCTTCTCCCTTGCGTACGTTGACGCTGAGCACCGGCGTCTTGGCAGCGTAGAGCTGCCGGGTCTCGTAGAAACGGAAGCCGTAGTTGAGCAGCGCAAAGCTCGCATCTTCACGTGCGCGAATGCTCGGCGAGCCCATGACGACCGATACGACACGCATGTTTTCGCGCTTCGCGGAGGACACCAGGCAGTAGCCCGCCGATTCGGTATGGCCGGTTTTGAGTCCGTCCACGGTCGGGTCGCGTTCGAGCAGGCCGTTGCGATTCTGCTGCGTGATCTTGTTCCAGGTGAACTCGCGCTGCGAATAGTACTTGTAGTAATCGGGATAGTCGCGAATCAAGGCACTCGACACCACGGCGATGTCGTGAGCAGTCGTGTAGTGCTGCGGTCCCGGCATGCCTGGAGCGTTCTCGAAATGCGTGCTCACCATGCCTAGCTGCTGCGCATATTGATTCATCATGTCGACGAACACCGGCTCGCTGCCCGCTACGTGTTCGGCGAGCGCCACAGTCGCATCGTTGCCGGACTGCACGATCATGCCCTGGATCAGGTTCTCCACGCTGACCTGCGTGCCGACATCGACGAACATGCGCGAGCCGTCCTGGTCGCGGGCATGCGGGCTGATCGTCACCATGTCGGTGAGCTTGATGCGTCCTTCCTTGAGCGCGTGGAACACGGCATACGCCGACATGAGCTTGGTCAGGCTGGCGGGCTCCAGCCGTTCATCCGCATTCGATTCGGCGAGGACCTGGCCGGTGAGGAAGTCCATGACGATGTAGCCCTTCGCCTGCACCGTAGGTGCTGCAGGAATTGGGGTGGCTTGAGTCGCCGGCGTGCCGGGTGCGGCGGTAACACCAGCGATGGGCGCAACCGTATTGGTCGCGGGGGCTGCCGGTGCGGGCGGTGTCGACGAGCCCGAACAACCGGCAACGCCAAGCGCGGTGCTGGCGATAGCGGACAACAGGATGCGAAAGCGTGGGTGCGAAATTTGGATCATTGCGATGAAGGGTCTATCTGGTCCTGCGGCGGATTCTACTGCAGGCAATGAAGTTGAAAACGGAGCAATTGTGGCATGGGGGTGGAAGCATGGCGCCAGCATGGCACGAGCGTGGCCCAGCATGCCCCCACCCGGGCCTCCCCCGCGCAGCGCGGGAGGGGATTCAGTTGAGGCGGTATTTATTCGCTCGCCAGGCGAGCGTCGGCAAAACCAAGCGATTTCAGGCGCGCCAGCGCCCTGTCGAACTCGTTGACGTTGGGAATCGGTCCCACGCGCACACGAAACATAGGTTGACCGTTCACCAGGTCCTGGCGCACAAGGGCATTGCTGATTCCTTTGGCGCGTAATTGCGCCACCAGCCTTGACGCATTCGCCTCTGCACTGAACGCGCCTGCCTGTACGAACAATGCCTGTCCGGCGTTCGGTGTGGGAACGATGGGCGTCTGTCCTGGAGTGAGCGCACGCACTTCCACGAACGCCGTTCCATCGCGAATCATGTCCAGTTTCATCGCGGCGGTGTAGGAGAGATCGATGATGCGCGTGTCCTTGAAGGGGCCGCGATCGTTGACACGCAAGGTGACACTGCGCCCGTTACGAAGATTGGTGACTAGTACGTATGTCGGCAACGGCAGCGTCTTGTGTGCAGCTGTCATCGCATACATGTCGTAACGTTCGCCGTTGGCAGTGGATGCCGCATGGAATCCCGGGCCGTACCACGATGCCACGCCGCGCTCGGCGTAACCCTTTGCGTCGGGCAGCACGAAATACCGTTTGCCGAACACTTCGTAGAAAGGGGGATTGCCCTTGCGGGATCGCGGTTCGGCGCGAGGCACCGGCTCGAGCACCGCGCCCGGATCGACCGGCGTGGGAACGGGTTCGGGTGGCTGCTTGGGTCCTGGAATCACGGGAGGAGTGCCGGCGCAGCCTGCAATCGCCAGTGCCGCCACCAGCAGCAATGGCTGCAATCGTCGCAGGCGGCGAACCCAGCTCATCTGCTTTCCTGGGGAGCTGCGGCTTCGGGAGCACGCGCTGCGCCGAGAATGGCGCGGCCCAGATCGTTCACCGCGTTTGCGTACAAAGTGCTGCGGTTATAGCGGGTGATGACGAAAAAGTTGGTGAAGCCCACGCGATACTCGGGCCCGTCCTTGCCGGTCAGGATGATGAGCATCGCCGGTGAGTCCGGTGCGAGTGTGGTGTCGAAGATCACTCCCTTGTCCCGCAGCGAACCCACGGTTTCATTCAGCGCAATGCTCGAGGAGCTGTCGAAACGGGAAAGATCGGGATCCTGCAGACTCGCCTCCGCAAGCACCGGTTCGCCGCTGCGCCAGCCATGGACGCGCAGATAGTTGGCGACGCTGGCGATGATATCGGCGGTGTCGGACCACAGGTCGATGTGGCCATCGTCGTTGCCGTCGACGGCGAAATTGCGATAGCTGCTGGGCATGAACTGGGGCATGCCCATGGCCCCGGCATACGAGCCCTGCGCCTTCTTCGGGTCGATCTTCTGTTCCTTGGCGAGCAGGACGAACTGCTGCAGTTCGCTGCGAAAGAAAGCTTCGCGCGCCGGAAAATCGAAAGCGAGCGTGTACAGCGCATCGACCACGCGGAAGCGGCCGGTGATGCGGCCGAACGAAGTCTCCACGCCGCAGATCCCGGCCACGGCTGCTTCGATTCCATCGTCCGCAGCGGCATCGAGATGGGCCGCATTCGCCGACCAGAAGTCCACGCCCTGCTGGATCCGCTTCTCGGTCATGAAGCGTTCGCGATATTCGTACCAGGGCACCACGCGTTCGGCCGGCCTGCTGATGGCATCGAGGATGGACTGCTTGGTCACCGCCTGCGCGAGCAGCTTCTCCAGTTGCCTGGCATCGACCGGAAAATCGCGGGCGGTGATCGCGATGAACTCTTTGACTTCGGGACGCAGCGGCTTCTTTTGGACTGCCTTGGTCGCGGCGAAGCACGGCGCTGCAAACAAGGCAGCCAGTGCGAGGATGAAAATCGGCGGGATCACTCTCAGCGCCCGACCAGCTTCCGCTTCGCGCACAGCGACATCAGGATGCCGAAGCCCGCCATGAGCGTCACCATGGAAGTACCGCCGTAACTGATCAACGGCAGGGGCACGCCGACCACCGGCAGCAGGCCGGTCACCATGCCGGTGTTCACGATGGCGTACACGCTGAATGTGAGTGCCAGGCTTCCGGAGACGAGGCGTGCGAACGTGTCTTGTGCGCTGGCAGCGAGAAACAGCGCACGACCGATCACGAACATGTAGAGCAGCAGCACGGTGCACACCCCGATCAATCCCCACTCCTCGCCGATGACGGCGAAGATGAAATCGGTCGAGCGCTCGGGCAGGAACTCCAGCTGTGCCTGGCTGCCTGCCAGGTAGCCTTTGCCGAACACGCCGCCCGAGCCGATGGCGATGGTCGACTGGATGATGTGATACCCCGAGCCCAGCGGATCGCTCTGGGGATCGAGGAACGTCAGCACGCGCTGCTTCTGATAGTCGTGCAGGAAAAACGTCCAGGCGACGTACGCGACCGGCACCAGCAGGCCGATCACACCGAAGATATACCGCAGCTGCAGTCCGGCCAGCAGGACGACCATGCCGCCGCCCGCCGCGACCAGCAGCGCCGTGCCGAGATCGGGTTGCTCGGCGATCAACAACGTGGGCACGGCGATCGCCGTCATCACGATCAGCAGCGACAACACGCTCGGCGGCAATGGCCGCTCATGCATCCACCAAGCGCAGGCCAGCGGCACCGCGAGCTTCATGATTTCCGATGGCTGGAACCGCACCACGCCGAGATCGAGCCAGCGCTGCGCTCCCATCGAGATATCGCCCTTGATCATCACGATCAGCAGCAACACCAGTCCGAACAGGTAGATCCAGGGGGTGGCGGTGCGAATCATGCGAGGAGGAATCTGCGCGAGCATGATCATTGCCACGACCGCGAGCATGAAGCGCATGGCTTGAGCTTCCAGCGCATCGAGGCCGCGGCTCGACGCGCTGTACACGACGATGCCACCGATCATGGCGATCAGCGACAGGCCGATGAAGAGCGGACCGTCCAGGTGCAGGGCAAGGAGCAGCCGCGCCGATCCGGTCAGCGTGCGCTGGGTGCGGGAGGAGTCGAGCGTATCGTAGTTCATGCTCACTCCCGCCCAGCCGGCGCGACGGCCACTGCCGGCTTGCCTTTCAGCTTGGCCTTCTCTTCCTGCTCGGCCAGCTGTTCCGGCGTCAGCAGGTAGGTATCGAGAATCTTGCGAACGATGGGTGCTGCGTACGCGGAGCCGCCGCCGGGTGCGTTTTCGACGATGAGCGCCACGGCGATTTTCGGCATCGGCGCATCGGCCGGCGCGAACGCGGTGAACCAGGCGTGGTCACGCAATTGCTCGATGAGTTCGTTCGCCTTCTTCACGCGTGAAGTGGATGCCGCGGTGAATACCTGCGCGGTGCCGCTCTTGCCGGCGATGAGATACATCGCGTTGGCGGTGGCGCCGCGAGCGGTTCCGTAAGGCGCGTTCGCCACGTCGACCATGCCGCCGATCGCCACGTCCCAGGCAGCCGCATCGACTGCTTTCGCCGCGGGCAGGGCTTTCGGTGTCAGTTCGCGAATCTCGCCTGTCGTAACGTCACGCACTGCTCGAACGAGGCGTGGAGCAAATCGCTGGCCGCGCGCCGCGAGCGTTGCAATGTAACTGGCGATCTGCAGCGGCGTTGCCGTCATGTAGCCCTGGCCGATGCCGACACTGATGGTATCGCCCGGATACCACACCTGCATTTCCTTGCGGCGGAAGGAATTCCGCTTCCATTGCGTCGAGGGCAGGATGCCGGTTTTCTCGCCGGGAATATCGATGCCGGTCAGGTCGCCGAGTCCGAACTGGCCGAGATAATCGTGGATGTGATCGATGCCCATCATGTTGGCGAGATCGTAGAAATAGACGTCGCACGACGTGGCGATGGCCTTGCGCATGTCCACAGTACCGTGGCCGCCGGGTTTCCAGTCGCGCCAGGGCCGGCTGACGCGCGGCAATCGAAATTGTCCGCGGCAGAAGCGCGTCGCCTGCGAACTGATCACACCGTATTCCAGCGCGGCGAGCGCCATCATCGGCTTCACCGTCGACCCTGGCGGGTAGGCGCCGCGGATGGCGCGATCGAGCATGGGACGGTCGGGATCTTCGGTCAGCGTGAGATAGTCTTTGCGCGACAGGCCGCGAACGAACAAGTTGGGATCGAAGGCCGGCGTACTGACGAACGCGATCACATCGCCGTTGCTGGGATCGATGGCGATCGCCGCCGCACGCTGGCCACGCAATTGTTCTTCCGCGACCCGCTGCACTCTCGCGTCGATGGTGAGGAACAGGTCGTTGCCGGCGGTGGGCTCGCTGCGTACCAGCTCGATGTTGTTGCGTCCGATGCGTTCGACCCGCCGGCCTTGCGCATTGACGAGCAGCTGCTGCGAGCCGGCTTTGCCATGCAACTCCTTTTCATACGCGCGTTCGACACCCGCCTTGCCGGTGAGCGTGATGCCGGAGTACTCGTTCATGTCGAGTTCTTTCTTGTCGTCCTCGCTGATCACGCCGACGTAGCCGATGGCATGCACGCTGCTCACGCCCAACGGGTAGTAGCGCGTCAATCGAGGGCGGATTTCCACGCCGGGAAAATCGTGGCCGCGTGCGGCGAACACGGCGAGTTCCTGTTCGGTGAGCTGCAGCTTGATCGGCACGGCGTCGAAGCTGCGGCGTCCGCGGATGTCGCGCTTCAATACGGCGACCTGGTCCTTCTCGATGATCCCGATCTCGACCAGGCGGTTGAGCGTGTCGTCGATGTTCGCGATCTGCTCGCGGATCAGTTCGAGCTGGTAGGAGGGCCGGTTGGTGGCGAAGGGCAGGCCGTTGCGATCGAGGATCAGCCCGCGATTGGGCGGCACCGGCTCGACACGAATGCGATTACCCCGGGACAGGTCCACGAAGTAGTCGTATTGCACCACCTGCAGGTAGAACAGGCGGGCGATGATGGCGCCGAGAGCGAGCAGCATGATGATCGCGGCCGCAAGCGCCCGCGTTTCGAACAATCGCTGTTCGGCGTGGTGATCCTTGATGCGGACGGAGGAGGCCATCAGTCCTCATCCAGAACTAAGTCCGGGCCGCTCACCGGCGTCTCCGGTTCCAGGTGTCGAGCACGGCGACGATGATCGGCCAGAAGACCGCACCGCTCACGACCGGCGCCCAGCGCTGCCAGGACGTGACTTCCTGCCCGATGATGCCGTCGATCCAGAAGATCAGGAATTCGTAGATGGCCAGCAACATGAACACGGTCAGCGTCTGGTGATAGATAGGGAAGATGCGCATGCGCAGCTGCTGCTTGTGCGTGAAGAAGGCGACCAGCAGGAATCCCGCGGCGTGCTGGCCCAGCAGGGTGCCCGTCAGCAGATCCGTCGCCAGGCCGCACAGCCAGGCGAACATCAGCCCTGCGATGGTGGGCGCGCTCAGGGACCAGTAGATCACGAACAGCAGCAGCAGGTTCGGGCGCCACGGCTCGACGATCTCCGGCAGCGGCACCAGCGAGAACAGCAGCGCGAGAATGACGGTTAAGGTAACCCGCAACCCGCTCGATCGGCCATCACCGGTTGCCATGGATCATTCCGCGGGTGAGGGCGTAGTAGGTTTCTCGACGGGCGGCTTCGCTGCCGGCGGCTTGGCGTCCGCTGGCGGTTCCGTCGCTGCCGCC
>Ga0065707_10001819_pt1 | contig 11196 bp, 9 predicted proteins | sample SwiRhicommuniRL3_FD_59094 | JGI IMG/M metagenome (GOLD analysis project Ga0065707, IMG submission 59094) | Switchgrass rhizosphere bacterial communities from Rose Lake, Michigan, USA - RL3 v2 (version 2) | ecosystem: Host-associated > Plants > Roots > Rhizosphere > Soil | place: East Lansing, MI... | reverse complement strand
CCCGAGCTGTCAAGAAAGCAAAAAAGCGCGCGAAATCAAGTTAAGTGCGCGGTTCGAGATGGTGGTTTGAAGCTGGCCCTGGGCTCCCAGGCGGGTGGTCTACCAAAGCGGGGGTTGCCTCAGGATTCTTTTTTTGCCGGTTCGAAGGATTGAAAGAAGTGCGACTCTGCGACCGGGCGCGGCAATTCTAAGGCCGCGGGGCTATCGAGCAACACGATGCCTTCGTCTTTCGTCATCGCGAAGGGATAGTCGCCGGGTTCCACCGGAGTATGGCGCATTTTCTTTATATGGATGACCCGTTCGCACCGGCCACTCAACTCGGTCGTTTTTAACACGAGTACTCCGGACGCGAGAAATTGCTCTATGTGAATCGCTCCGTTCTGCTGCCCGTGGGCTTCGGCTATGTGGCTTGTAAAGAGCGTCGTGGTATTTATTTGAGACTGAATCAACTGAATGAGTGAGCGTGCGTGGACTTGAACCGGAGTTGTTGGATTGGCCGGCTGGAGCAGGGGCGTAATCGGATCGATGATCAAGATGGTTGCGCCCAAAGATTTCGCGTAGTTTCCCAGATCAGCGACCATCTTCTGAGGATCGATGCCTTTCTCGGTTGCACTGCCGCTGGCGGCATCCAAAATGACTAAACTCTTGTTTTGGATCTGTTTCTGGAGATCCCATGAAAAGGACGCCGCGGCGGCCAAGATTTCGGCGGGGCGCTCGTCCACGGTTACGTATACCGCCTTCTCGCCCCGCGCCAGGCTGCTTGCCAGAAATTGCAGGCAAGCGACGGTCTTGCCTGTGCCGGTGTCGCCGGTCAAAAGATAACTGCGACCCGTGATAAAGCCGCCGCCAAGGAGCGCGTCGAGCCCGGTGATGCCTGTGGAAATGCGTGCGAGTTCCATGTCGGGACCTAGGATTTGGGCGGCGTAACCCCCGAATGGAGGACGATGCCCTGCTTTTTGACAATGTCAAATTCGAGTTGTGCCGGTTTAACTTCAGTACAGCGCATCTTCTCGACAATCATGCTGCGGCTGAAGTCTTTGCCGTTCCAGATCATTTCCAATACGATGGCGCCGGCCACAAGGTATTCCTCAATGCCGTGCATGCTGCGCTCACCGGTGCGCGGAACTGCATAGGAGGTCAAGACGTTGGTTGTCTGGGTCGAGGAGCGCAGCAGTTTGATCAGCAAGCGGGTCTGATCTTGGATTCGAGCATTGGTGTCGCGTAAAAGCACGAATGGACCGGCGGGGTCCAAGACCATTCTTTTCGCGCCGATCTGATTGACGAATGAAGCCAAATCGCCGACGGCTTTTTGCACGTCGAACTGCCGGTCTTTGCCTCCTCCGGGAATCCCGCTAAGATAAGTTGCAGCATTCAAGATCGCCAGCTCTTTCGCATCGACGCGGGATTCAAGGTCCCATCCCAACGAAGCGGCTTGTTCGAGAACATCCATGGGGCTTTCGTCCGCGGTCACGTAGATGCCTTTTTCACCGCGGTTGAGACCATCAACCAAAAACTGCAGAGCGAAAATGGTTTTTCCCGTTCCCGGTTCCCCGGTAACCAGGATGGATCGGCCCTTCGGCAGTCCTCCTTCGATCAAAGGATCGAGTCCTACGATTCCTGTCGGTACCCGTTCAGTCTGTAACATAAATTTTCTTCGGCAAACCAAACGCCCATTTCGATTCGAACACGGCTTGCCTCAAAGCTCCCTTCAGTCCAATTGCCAGTGACTAGCCCATTCCGATTCTACGCTCGCCAGCGTCTCTTTGAGCCAAAGCCGCTGTTCCAGCGGCGTTGACCGACAAGACCATTTGCTCCGTCGTTTGCCGTGTCCTTGCCGGTCAATTCGAAGCGCGGTTCCGGCGTGAGAGCTGATTGCGTCTCACCGAACACGAAATCATGCGAGCGATGCTCTTTTTGGCTTTCACTTTCCAATTGCCGGCGCAACGAGTCGATTTCTTGCCTTAAGTTCTGCTCGCGCCCGCGCGCCTCGGCCTGATGTTCCTCCAGCGCCCATTCTTTCTGGCTAAGTTCGGCCTGGAGGAGGGCAAGCTGGGCTTGAAATTCGTTGCGCATGCGCTCTGCTTCACTGCCGTAGGTGCTCTCTGCCCGTGAACTCGCCGACTCGATCGCGCTATCATGCTCCTTTAACCGGTCGAGTTCGGATTTGACCCGGACCAGTTCGTCGTTGCGGTTTTGCAGGATTTCATTTCGCTCGTGCGCCTCGCGCGTCAGCCGATCGATTTCTTTGTGTAGCAATTGTTCCAACCGCGATGCGGAGCTCTCCTCGAATTCCGTCGCGCTTCCCGCGGCCGATTTGTCCGCGTCGTCAATCTTCATTGTCTTCTCCTGTTCATCGAACTCAGATCTGTTCGCTGGCGTCGCCTCTTCGCCCCGTTGTGTTTGCTTTGTATCTCGAAAATGAGACTCCATCCCCGCCGGCCCGACTTCTGCGAGCCGCTGCGTTCGCTGAGTGATTTCGGTTTTTAGCTTTGCAATCTCCGCGTTTCGGGCTTCGACCAGCAATTGTTTATCCGCCAGTTGGAGTTCGAGCTCGTGAATTTTGGCGCCGAGCCGTTTTTCTGTCTCAAGGGCCTCCGCTTGCGCGGCGAGACGTGCGTTTTCTCTTGCGTCTAAGCGTTGTTCCACTTCTTGCCGTTCCGCATCAGCCTCGGTGCACGCCCTCTCGACAGCCGCAGCGCACTCCTCCAAATCGCGCCGGCTATGCGCCAGATCCTGTTGCAAAGATTGGATTTTGCTATGGAGCGCCAACTCGACTGCGCTGACCGCTTCACGCCGTTCGATCAAAGCCCGCTCTTGAACTTCTGCTCGATGCCATAGAGAAGCGATTTCCTCTTCATTGGTAACACGCACGCTTTCGAGTTTTGCGATTTGACTATGGAGAGCTGTGATTTTGGCGTCGGTCTCAGCTTGGGCTCGCTTAAAATCGAGCTCCATCGAACGCAGTTGAGCGAGGAGATTGTCCAACTCATTGAGCAGCACGACAGCCGGAACAAGTTTGGGATCGGTGCGAGTATCCATTTGGAACCTAAGTACTGCGTTGTGATCGATCTGACTCCAAGTCGACCAACTTTGAGCTTATAGCTAAAAACATGCCATCGGATAATTTGACAGGTTCGTTAAATCAACTACTTAGGACAGTCGAAGCGGGTTATTTGGTGTCAAGGTTGGAAAAATCAGGAATTCGGGACAATTTCGGGAATTCTTGGACAAAATTGTCTCTCCGGCCGTCGGGAACCTGTACGCCTTTCGGTTCGCTTTAGGGTGATTGGACCGACGAACTGGAGCTACACGAAACGGTTTGAAATGGACGAAAGCTGTCGATAGACTTCCGCGTCATGACCAACTATTTCCGTGCGAACATTGCCGCTATGACCGGTTACATGCCGGGCGAACAACCCCGGGATCCGGCAATCATCAAGCTCAACACCAATGAGAATCCCTATCCGCCATCCCCCAGGGTTTACGCGTCATTACGAAAAGCGATCAATGGCACGCTACGCCTTTATCCGGAGCCCCTCAGCGACTCCTTACGCTCGGCGGCCGCGGAGGTGTATGGACTGAAACCGTCGAACATCATCGCGGGAAACGGATCGGATGAGCTACTATCGATGTTACTGCGTTGTTTTGTCGGCCCCGGCGATCGAGTCGCTTTTCCTGAGCCGACCTACACGCTTTACGATACGTTAATCGAAATCCAGGCGGGAGTGCGCGCCGCGGCGGATTTTCCAGCGGATTTCTCTTTGCCCGTTACACTCGCGGCGCAGAATGCCGCGCTCACTTTTCTGTGCAATCCTAATGCGCCGTCAGGCACCCTTGTGCCGTTGGTCGAAATCGAGAAATTGGCGCGCGCGGTGTCCGGTATTTTAGTCGTCGATGAAGCTTACGTCGATTTTGCCGAAAGCGAAGGAGCGTCGTCGATTCCGTTGATCCAACGAGCGCCTAATCTGATCGTGCTGAGAACATTTTCTAAGGCGTTTTCGCTTGCGGGTATGCGCATCGGGCTGGCTTTCGCATCGGAGGAAATAATTGCCGGCTTGATGAAAGTAAAGGATTCATACAACCTCAATCGCTTGAGCCTGGTCGCGGCAACCGCGGCCTTGCAGGACATGGCTTGGATGGCGCGCAACGCGCGACGCATTCAAAAGGGCCGAAAAAAGCTCAGCGCGGCGCTCAAACGAATCGGCTACGAAGTGTACCCGTCCCATGCGAATTTCATCCTGGCGCGCAAGGCGGGCCGGAATCTGAAGCCAATTTACGAGGAGCTCAAGCGGCGCAAAATATTGGTGCGCTATTTTGATGCTGACCGACTGCGGGATTGTTTGCGCATCACCGTAGGCGCGCCCAAGGAGATTCAGGCTTTGATCCATCAGATATCGGCGCTCGGCGATTAATCGAGCGGGCTGCAGGAAAGGAGAATATCAATGGCACGGATCAAAATCATTGAACTCGACCATATCGTTCTCAACGTGGATGACATCGAACGCTCGCTTTCGTTTTATACCGAAGTGTTGGGGCTGAAAGGCGAGCGGGTCGAAGAGTTTAAATCAGGCAAAGTCGGGTTTCCTTCGGTCCGGGTTAACGCCGGTACCATTATTGATTTGTTTCCGAGGAAACAGCCAGCGTCCGCGGCGGATGGCAAGAAGAATAACGGCAACTTGAACCATTTTTGCATGGTCGTCGGAGCGAAAGATTTCACCGGCATAACGGAATATTTAGTGGCAAATAACATTGCCATTCGCGAGGGCCCGGTGTCGCGCTGGGGCGCCCGCGGGCAGGCAACATCGGTTTATTTTCTCGATCCCGACGGCAATGAAGTGGAGATTCGCTGCTATTGATTTGCTCGTGCCGGGCCGACGATTATCGTAGCGCTGCTCGGCCGCAATCAAAGCATGAGCTTACGCTCGCCCACAGAGGATGAAAATGGAAGGGCTTCCCTCCGCACGTTTGCCCCGCGCCTCGTCATTCCCGCGCACGCGGGAATCCAGGTTTGTTTTCCGGCCCAATTAGCCTGGATACCCGCTTTCGCGGGTATGACGGAACGCTGCGGTGACTTTTCGTATTCGGGTTTTTCGTTCTTATAGATCATCCACGCACAAGTATTTTCGAAGAAGACACCGAGTGCGCAGAGTTCGAGGCTTTGCTAACATTGAAAAACTTGCCTCGGTATACTCCGTATTAGGATCGCTCGCGCGACCTGCGCAGATGATTCGGAAGCTAATAGCACTCGGAGTCGGAAATTGCTCCCGCTAAGGCGCAAAGTCGCCAAGTTCGGAGGGGAAGATTCTTATGAATGATTTCATCAGTTTTTCCGACCTTTGCGGCCTTTGCTCCTTTGCGGGAGATACTCCGAGATTCGCTTGCGGCTTCGCCACGCCGGGCCTCCGCGGTGAAGATTTCTGTCTCCGCTGCTCCGACTACTGCTGGGCGACATGCTCCACTTTGATCTTGACGATGCGGCGACCTTCCATATCGACAATGGTGAGTTTGTAGCCGTTGTCTTCGACCCACTCGCCGGCGCGCGGGATGCGTTTCAGCTTGGCTAACATGAAGCCCGCGAGGGTGTGATAGTCCGGCGATTCCTCAAAGGGCAGACCGAAGTCGGTTTTTAAGTCTTTTAACAATGCCGACCCCTGGATGACCAGGGATCCGTCCGGAAAGCGTTCTACCGGGCCGCGCTCTTCGCGGTCGTATTCGTCGCGAATCTCGCCAACGATCTCTTCGACCAGATCCTCGAGAGTGGCGAGCCCTTCGACTTCACCGAATTCATTGACCACGAGCGCTATCGCGAGCCGGCGGCGCTGCAATTGTTTTAACAGCTCGCTGATCGGCAAGGTGCTCGGCACAAAAAAGGCCGGGTGGAGATGATCGCGAATCCTGAATTCGGTTTTTTCCACCAACGCCTTGAACACATCCTTGTTGTAAAGAACGCCGATGATCTGATCGAGCTCGCCTTCATAAACCGCGATGCGCGAGAAACCGCTCTCCACGAAGCTCCTGGAGACCTCTTCAAACGAGGCATGAACTTCGATGGCGTGTATTTCGGTGCGCGGGATCATCACCGCCTTCACCGGAGTGTCGGCAAATTCGAAAACGCTATGGATCAGCTCTTTTTCAGTCTCGTTGAAGATTCCTTTGGCTGCACCCTCGCGAATCAACGACTTGACTTCCTCAGCGGAAATAAAACTCGCGCCTTCGGCTTCAGAGACGCCGAACATCCTGAGCACGGCGTTGCTCGATCCAGTCAGGGCCCTGACGAATACCGCGGTGGCGCGCGCGAGCAAGTCAATGGGCCGGGCGACGAAGCAGGCAATCTGCTCGGAGTACTTAAGCGCGAGGGACTTCGGCACAAGCTCGCCGAGAACCAGCGACAAATAAGAAATCGGCAGGACCACGATTAAAAGCGCCAGCGCGCGCGACCAGCGCGCGATCAAGGCGATGGAGGATGCGGCAAACTGGGGCTCCAAGTAGGCGATAGCGGCGGCACCGCCGATGGCGGAAGCGAATGTTCCAACTACGGTGACGCCGATCTGAACGGTGGCGAGGAAACGGTCAGGATCGTTTTTTAGCCGCGCTATGATCGACGCGCATTTGACGCCTCTGTCGAGCATCGCGTCGATGCGGCTCTTGCGGATCGCTATCACGGCAATTTCGGACGCCGCAAAAAAGCCGTTTGCCAATATCAAGGCGTTGATCAGTATCGCCTCAAACCAAAAATTTTCCATAGTCATGGCGTCCGTCTCCCAGAATCACGGTCAAAGGACCGGCAAAACCAGGACGTTTTGCGTGCTCGGATAAAAATGAGGAGGGTTAGTCAATTGTCGGGGATAGAACCAGGCTCTGACGATTTGCTTGAATTGTAGCGCCGGACTTGCAAAAGGCAAGCGGCGGCGTTTACCCGATAAATGGTTTCAAGTAGGATGGCGCCGGGAGCCGCCCTTGGCCGAAAAGCACGACGAAAGCGCCTCGATACAAGGCACCATCAGCCGGATCACTTACCAGCATCCTGAAACGCACTATACCGTGGCGCGTCTGGATGAAGACGGGGGTCCGCCGGTTACGGTGGTCGGGACGATTTTCCCGGTCGCCGAAGGGGAGGAGATCAAAGTTTCCGGCGTGTGGAAACGCCACGCGCGGTATGGCCTGCAATTTCAAGTGCAGCATTGGGAGAAAATCGACCCGTCGACGCTCGAAGGCATCGAAAAATATCTCGGGTCCGGCATGATTAAAGGCATCGGGCCCACCTACGCCAAACGTCTGGTGGCGGCTTTTGGCCTGGACACGATCCGAGTTTTGTCCGAACAACCGCTAAGAATTTTGGAAGTCGATGGAATTGGTGAAACGCGCGCGCGCCGTATCATGGATGCCTGGCAAGCCCAGCGCGGCATGCAGGATGTCATGGTGTTCCTGCAAGGGCATGGTGTGGGCGCGNCGCTGGCGCTGAGGATCTACCGGGTATTTGGCGCCGGCACCNTCGATCANGTGCGCGAAAATCCCTACGCGCTGGCGCGGCAGGTGCACGGAATTGGTTTTCTGCTGGCGGACCGGCTTGCCGATCACATCGGTATCCGCGGTGATTTTCCGCTGCGGGTTCAAGCCGGGGTGTTGCACGTATTGCGCGAAATGGCCGAGCGCGGCCATTGCTACGCCGAGCTTGCCGCCCTCAAGCGCAATGCCGCCGCGCTGCTCAATGTCGAGGAAGACCCGGTCGAAGCAGCGGTGGGCAAACTCAGCGCGAGGGGCGATCTGGTTCTTCAAGAAACCGATGAGGGCGCCACACAGGTCTATCTGGAGGAGCTTTATCAAGCCGAACGGCGCGTGGCGGCAGCCTTCCGCGCGCTCTTGTCGACGCCATCTTTTGTTCAGCGCGAGAAATTTGGCGATCCTTGGGACCGGTCGGGCCGCGCCGCGCGCGGCGCCATCGATCTGCTCAATCCGGAGTTGTTTGGACCTTCGGCGATCGTTTTGGATGCAGACCAAATGCGCGCCACGGAACAAGCGCTGCGTGAAAAGGTTCTCGTGATTACGGGCGGCCCGGGAACCGGCAAGACCACGTTGTTGACCGCGTTGCTGACAATTCTCCGTCGCGGAAAGGTCAGCTTCGTCCTGGCCGCGCCGACGGGACGGGCCGCCAAGCGGATGGCGGAAAGCGCCGGAGAGCAGGCGATGACGATACACCGCCTGCTCGAATTCAACCCGCGCGAGGGCGGCTTTCAGCGCGGCGAGGACAATCCCTTGGAGGTGGATTTCGTCATTGTTGATGAAACATCGATGGTTGACATATCGTTGATGGACAACCTGCTGCGCGCGGTGGATCCGCACAGCCATCTGATTCTCGTCGGCGATGTCGACCAATTACCCTCTGTCGGTCCGGGCAGCGTACTGCGCGATTTGATCGAATCCGGGGTGGTCCCAAAGGTTGTGCTGCGACGCATCTTTCGCCAGGACCGCGAAAGTTTGATCGTCGTCAACGCGCATCGGATTCTGCAAGGGCAATCTTTGGTTTGGGGCGAGGACGGCGACAAACGCGACTTTGTCTTCATGCCGCGAGAATCGGAGGAAGAAATTCTTGGCACGGTGAAGGAACTCGTTTGTGAGAGTATCCCACGGTCGCTGCAGCTCGACGACCACGAAGTCGCGCAAACGATTCAAGTGCTGACGCCGATGCATCGAGGTTTGCTCGGCACGATCAATCTCAACCGCGAGATGCAGGCGCTGCTCAATCCGTTCGGTCAGGCGCTCGAACGCGGCGGTTTTGCGCTGCGCGCGGGCGACAAGGTCATGCAGCTGCGCAATGATTACGACAAGGCCGTGTTCAACGGCGATCTCGGGCGCATTGCCAGCATCGACCGTGAGGACGGCAGTTTGAAAGTCGATTTCTTTGACAAGCTGGTGGCGTATGAAGCCGATGAGCTCGATGAAATCGGCCTCGCCTACGCGACTTCAGTGCACAAAAGCCAGGGCAGCGAATATCCGGCGGTGGTGATTCCACTGCATACCTCGCATTACTTGTTGCTGCACCGCAGCATTCTTTACACTGCGGTGACGCGCGGGAAAAAGCTTGTCGTGCTGGTCGGCAGCAAGAAGGCGCTGGCGATGGCGATTCGCAACCTGCGTGTGGAGAAAAGAAATACCGGGCTCAGAGAAAAATTGACCGAACTGCGCGAGCGGCAGATTTGAGCTATTGGAACAAACGGCCGAGACGCGCGTCACTGTGTTTTATGCCAAGGCGCTTGAGGCATGCCCAGATCGTCGCCTGGTTACTATTGATCACGGGCTTAGCGAGATCCTGCTCTAACGGTCCGATGGCTTCGATCATTCTTGTGTTCGTGCAGCTTAGAAAATAGCCGTCGGCTTCCGCGCGGGTATTTTCTTTCACGACTTTTTGCCATTCCGCCGGCGTGACCTGAGAATAGGCGTAGGATTCCAGGCCGAGGCCCAACTCGTGCAAGACCGTATAGCCGGCCTCGGCCAGATAGGTGACTTCGTGCGCGTTGGTTTCTTTTACGTAGGGACTGATGAGCACGAGTTTTTTTATGCCGCAGCGATCGAAGGCCTGAGTGATCGCCTGCGCCGTCGTCATCGTCGGACAGCCGCTCGCCTTCTCCACCGTTTCCACGATGGCGGCTTCGTGCGCGAGGCCGTTCTCCATGGAGTTGGCGGTGCAATGAAAAACAATCACAGCGGGTTTTACATCGGAGAGCGCTTCGGCCGCCTCCGTGAGCGAGTCCTTCAGCTCAGCCCAGGGTTTGCGCCATTTGCCGGCCATGCGCAGCCGGGTGACGTGGATGCCGACGCCGGGCGGTGCATAATCATTGAACTGCCGTTCGGTCAAGGTGTTGCTCGACGGAATGATCAGGCCGATGCGTTGCTCTGTGCTCATAGGCCCGCGGCTCCGAGGCTATAGAACCGGCGCGCGTTCCCGTGCAGGAAGGCCGCCTTATCGGCTTCGCCGATGTCGTTATTCTCAAGAAATTCGTTGATCTCGTGTTTGCAAAACTCGTTGTTGACTTCGTGCGGATAGTCGCTCGAAAAAACCCACGGTTTGTTGCCAATTCGTTTGATTGCGTGGGCGATATCCGGTTCTTCGCCTTCGCAGCCGACGAATATTTGTCCGGCGTCGATGTGGCGCGCGATATATTCACTGACTTTTTCCTTGGGCCGGAGCTCGAGGAAGCGTTTGCGCGGATCGTGCTGGATGTGGGTTTCCCAGGAACGGTCGAAACGCTCCAGGCAAACCAGCATCCATGCAACGCCGCCTTCCATAAAACCAAACTTGACGTTGGGGAACTTATCGAAAATGCCGTTAAAGACCATGCCGCCGAAGGAAATCATCTGGCCGAATGGATGCCCGAGAGAATGAACCGGTGCATAGGGACTCAAGTCATCAAGACCCATGTTTTCATGCGCGCCGCCGTGGACGCCGATGGCGCAGCCTAACTTGTTCGCCTCTTCGTAAATCGGCCAATAGCGTTGGTCGCCCAGGTTGGCTTGGATCCCCGTCGACGGCAGCATGGCGCCGCACATGCCGAGTTCCTTGACGATTCGCCGAAGCTCTTCCACGGCCGCCTGCGGCTCCTGCAGCGCAATCAATCCCATTCCTTTAAAACGCGGGCTGCGCTTCATGTACGTGTTGTAAAGCCAGTCGTTGTAACCGCGCGCGACGTCAATGGCCCAGTCGTGGCTGACGATCTTGCCGAAGGCTAAACCCAGTGTCGTGTAAAGGACGGTTTTTTCGATGCCGACATCTTCGAGGAAATTGACCCAGCCTTCGGGGCCGACTTTGTTGAAAGCGCCCGGCGGAAAATCATGCATGTTGGCAGAGTGTAAGTGATCCAGCGGCGGAAACGGATTAAAAAAAGGATGGGTGTCGTATTTGTCGCGATAGGATTGCGGCATGTAGTTGATGATCGCTTTGGTATCCTCAATCACATGACCGTCGCTGTCGATAATCGTATGGCCTTGAAATGGCATGGGCATTACCTCCGATTTATGGCGCTTAGGTCATCAAGGTGGGGGTAATTTGTCAAGACTCGGCGCGTCCAGCGTCTAGCGTTTTGCGTCTGGAGTTTTTAAGACCAACTCTAGTGTCCTGTAACTAAAGTTCGTTTAACAAATGGAGCACATGGCAGTGGCCGAAATCACGCCCAAATCCCCCTTGATCCCCCTTTGCCAAAG
>Ga0065707_10082954_pt1 | contig 11200 bp, 9 predicted proteins | sample SwiRhicommuniRL3_FD_59094 | JGI IMG/M metagenome (GOLD analysis project Ga0065707, IMG submission 59094) | Switchgrass rhizosphere bacterial communities from Rose Lake, Michigan, USA - RL3 v2 (version 2) | ecosystem: Host-associated > Plants > Roots > Rhizosphere > Soil | place: East Lansing, MI... | reverse complement strand
TTCGCCATCATCGGTGCGTCGACGCAGATCGGCGGAGCCACCGAGCGCCGCCTGTACGTCGCCCGCCTGTTCGATGAGCGCTTGAGCAAAGTACTCACCGATCGCGTCGGCGTGACCATCCGCCTGATCAGCTACCAGGCCTTCAGCGCTGACCGCAAAGTAGACGAGTTCACGCGCTTGCATTCGGCGGGCCTGTCCGATGGCAGATCCGCAGTGGCCCGCATTCGCGACCTCGATCTCTACGCCGCGAGTTTTCCGGTGTTCGCGTCGACTGGCGAGGCGATTGCGTTGCTGGAGGCGCGGCTGCCGTCGAAAGAAATCGATGCATCCGTCGGCAGCCTGGTCACGCGGCTGCTGGCGACGGCGATAGTGCTGGCCGCGCTCGCGGTGCTGGCGGGCATCATCATGGGACAGCAGGTGACCGGCCCGGTGGCGACGCTCACCGATGCCGTGGAAAAGCTCGGCCATGGCGACTTCTCGACATCGATCCCCGTCGGCGGCACACGCGAAGTCGGAAGACTGGCGCGCACGATGGAAGATATGCGCAACAACCTGGTCGAACTGACGGGAACATTACGCAGGCGGGAAGCCGAGGCCCAGGCTGTGTTGAGCGGCATCGTCGAAGGCGTCTACGCCGTCGACAAGTCGCGCGTGATTCGTTACCTGAATCCGCAGGCAGCTCGATTGCTTGGTGTGCAGGCGCACGACGCAATCGGACGATTCTGCGGCGATGTGCTGAAGCCCGGGGCGGTCGACGGCCATCGTCCCTGCGACACGCGTTGTCCGATTTTGCTCGCGCGTGTGGAAGGCAGCTCGCAGGCGACCGAACACCTTCATCTGCGCGAAGGTTCTGCACGTACCACGATCATTACCAGCGCTGCGCCGGTGGATGAGCTGCAGGTGCAGGTGATTCGCGATGAGACCGAACTCGAAGGCGTTCGCCGCGCCCGCGATTCGGTGCTGGCTAACATATCGCATGAATTCCGCACGCCGCTTGCTGCACAGCTCGCGTCGATCGAACTGTTGCGTGAAGGCATGGATACCATGCCGCTGGAACACCAGAAGGAACTGGTGTACTCGCTGGAGCGCGGCAGCCTGCGACTGACCCGACTGATCGACAATCTGCTCGAAAGCGTCCGGATCGAGTCGGGGCAGCTCGGCATCCGCCACCAGAGCGTGGCGCTCGAAGAAATCGTCGAAGATGCCGATGCGTTGATCGGTGCGTTGCTCAAGCAACGGCGACAGACCCTGGAGCTGCACATTCCCGCAGACCTGCCCCGCATCGACGGAGACGGCCCGAGGCTGACGCAGGTGTTCGTCAACCTGATGGCGAATGCTAGTAAATTCGCACCCGAGGACAGCGTGGTCCGCATCGGCGGTACACAACGCAACGGCCGCGTGCTGGCCTGGGTCGAAGACGAAGGTCCGGGCCTGCCCGCGGCGGAGAGCGAGTCTATTTTCGAACGCTTCTATCGCGGCCCGGAACACGAACCCGAGCCCGGCGGTTTGGGCCTGGGATTGTGGATCGTCAAATCCATCGTGGATCGTCACGGCGGTTCCATCGCAGCACGGCGTACCGAAGCCGGCCTGACGCGTTTCGAAGTCGAACTGCCGGCAGCCACGGACAGCGATGACGGCGTGCACTCTGTATGACTCCAGTCTGTATGACTCCAGGTGACTTCGGGGGATGACGGCGCCGTGATGACTGTATGCCCGAACGACATTAGGGATTCGCCACGTTCTATGTTTCAGTGTCGCCCATGAAAATACTCTCCGCAGACGACGACAAGGATCTGCTCGCATTGATTGCGTTCACGCTGTCGCAGGCCGGCTATCTGGTAGTGAAGGCCGGCGACGGCATCAGCGCCATCAAGGCATTCGAGGCCGAAGCGCCGGACCTGGTGGTGCTCGATATCAATATGCCTGGGGCCACCGGATTCCAGGTCTGCGAGGCCATTCGTGCGAAGTCGCGCGTGCCGGTGATGATGCTCACGGTCCGTGGCGAAGAGGAAGACCTGGTCAAAGCGCTCGAGCTGGGCGCCGACGACTACCTGAGCAAACCTTTCAGTCCGCGTACGTTGCTGGCTCGTGTCAAAGCCTTGTTGCGACGCGCCGGCATGGAGAATTCAGCGCCGCTCGCTGCGGGCCGCATCCGGCTCGACGTGGAAGAACATACGGTGCAGGTGGGATCGAGTTCAGCGGTGCGTCTCACCAAGCTGGAACTCCGCTTGCTGCAGATGCTGATCGCGAACGCCGGACATACCGTCAGCTCGGACCGCCTGCTGATGCAGGTGTGGGGCCACAAGGGGTCGGGCGATCGCCAGCTGCTCAAGCAGCTCGTGCATCGCCTGCGGCAAAAGATCGAAACAGATCCGGCTGCGCCGCTCATGCTGCAGACGGCGCCGGGCGCAGGTTATAAGTTGGTGGTGGAGTAGTCACCGTCTCATCACCCGACGGTTACTTATTTGCTACCGGCAATGCTCTAGCCTGTGCGCTGCGATTGCAGCCATGAGTTGAGTCTTGTCACTACTGTTACGCACTATTGTCATCGTCGGCGGAGGATTTTCCGGAACCGTCGTCGCCGCCAATCTGCTACGCAAGCCGCCCGCCGGGCCGACGCGGCTGGTGTTGATCGAACGCAATGCGAACGTCGCACGCGGCGTGGCTTATGCGCAGCGTTCCTTTCCCTACCTCCTGAACGTGCCTGCGGCACGTATGTCGGCGAGTTCGGCAGCGCCGCAGCAGTTCCTGCAGTTCGCCAAGCGGCGCATTCCCAATGTGACCGGCGAGGATTTTCTTCCGCGGCAGCTGTACGGCGAGTATCTCGAAGAGGTGCTCCTCGCAGCGCAGCTCAGTGCGCCGTCGAATATCCGGTTCGATATATGGCGTGGGGAAGTCACTGGCATTCGCCGTATCGAGCGGCACCTGCCGTTGCAAGTGGAGCTGGCTGACGGTCGTCGCCTTACCGCAGACGATGTCGTGCTGGCGCTCGGCAATCCGCGACCGGCCACGCTCTCGGCAGCGAAAGAGATCGTCGATCATCCCGCCTATGTCGCCGATCCGGCCGCGACCAATCTCACGTTCAAGCGCAGCCAGGAAGTCCTGGTGATTGGCACCGGCCTGACCATGGCCGACGTCGTCAACGCCGCTTCGTCCGATCCTCAGCAGATTCCGACCATGCATGCGCTGTCGCGGCACGGCTTGATCCCGCCGCGCCAGACGCCGTTTCGTCCCGATGCCTTTCGCGGCGATGGCAATGCATTGCTGCTCGCGGCGGCCACTTCATTGCGAGGACTGACCAGCACGGTTCGACTGCTGGCTGCCGAAGCCGAAAAAATGGGCGGCGATTGGCGCGAAGCAGTGACCTTCGTGCGCCACATGGCGCCGACGATCTGGCAGCGCATGCCCGAGCGCGATCGCATGCGCTTCATGCGTCATCTGCGGGCGCCTTGGGATATTCATCGGCATCGCCTGCCTCCGGAAGTACTGCAGAAACTGGATTCGCTGCGAGCGTCCGGCCGCTTGCAGGTTCGTGCGGGACACATCTCGCGACTCGAAGCGGCAGGCGATCGCATCAAGGTGACCTATCGGCCGCGCCGCAGTGAAACGACGACGTCGCTGGTCGTCGATCGCGTGCTGAATTGCACCGGCCCCGACTACGCCATTGCTCGTTCCACCGAGCCACTGTGGCGCAACCTCCTGCAAGTCGGCCTGTGCGTTGCCGATCCTCTCGGCCTGGGATTGCGTACGGGACCGAAGGGTGCAGTCATCGATGCGAGCGGCTGGCCCGGCCCGCATCTTTTCTATGTCGGTCCCATGCTGCGTGCCGACCACTGGGAAGCGACCGCCGTCGGCGAGTTGCGCGGGCATGCCGAGCAGCTCGCTGGCCTGCTCGCCACCGATCGCAATTGATCCTGCTTTGAAACGCAACAACTCCTGGATGTGAGTGCTCATGAAGATTCTGGTCGCCGACGATGACGCCGATCTGCGCGCGCTGATTGGATTTACGCTGAGCCAGGCGGGGTTCGATGTCTGCACCGCCAGCGATGGATCCGCAGCGCTGCGGGCGTTCGAGCGCGAGACGCCCGATTTCGTCCTGCTCGATATCAACATGCCCGAGCCCGACGGCTTGACGGTGTGCCGCGAGATTCGCTCGCACTCGCAAGTGCCGATCATGATGCTCACCGTGCGCGACCAGGAAGACGACCTGGTCGCGGCATTCGATTCAGGCGCCGATGACTATGTGCGCAAACCCTTCAGTCCGCGATCGTTGCTCGCCCGCGTGCGCGCATTGGTGCGACGGTCCGAACCGCTATCGGCAAGCTCCATCAGTGCAGGGTCGCTGCGACTCGATCTCGAGCAGCACACATTGCAGATCGGCGACACCGTCCCGCTGCGATTGACACCGCTGGAACTCAAAGCACTGCACCTGCTGATGACCAGTCCCGGACGCACTGTCACGGCAGAGCGCTTGTTGATGCACGTATGGGGTCGCAACAGCTCCCGCGAACGGCGCACGTTGAAACAGCTGGTGTATCGATTGCGACAGAAGCTGGAAGCGGAGTCCGCTGCACCCAGCGTTCTGGTAACTACGCCTGGCGCCGGTTACAAACTCGTCGTGGACTGAGCCGCGGAACAATCGCGACGTTGCTCCGAGCAAACACCGTCGTGGAGAAAGCAACAGTCGCGTAACTGCAATGGCGACGCATCACAACATGCATCGCCAATGGCCATGTGCTCACAACAAAAGTGCAGAAACTTTCTCGCTGCTGCTGGGTCCATTAGCCTCGAGCAGGCGTAACATTCGCATCGAGGGAGCGGGAGGATTGAAGAAACGTTTATCTCGGGAACCGGCACGAACACGGCGCGTTACGAGACGCCGGACGGGGACTGGCTCCTGAAGCGCAGCGCAAGGTGCCTGTCCTCATTCTTCATCCGAACCGAAGTGAGAACAGATTCGGATGAAGAATGGGGACACCGTCGCTGCCGCGACGAATGTCCCCGGCATGCAGCCGGTCCCGGAAGGCCTCATGACCATGCGGCCGATGGTGTTTGCAGCAGCATGGGAATGTACTTCCCGGTACTGCGCGACGAAACGACCGATGACGAATGAGTGCGGACAAAACTTATGCTCGATGAGCTGACAGAATCGTGGACGGACTGGCGCCAGGGCGTCGTTGCTGTCATCAGGACCGAATTCAGGGACATCTTCAACGAGATCGACGATGCCGATATCGACTGGGAGGCGTGGCGGCCGCTGTTCGACGAAGGTCGTACGCCGCAGGCTGCGGTCGACAAGGCATTCGTACGCAATCTCTGACCCGTAGCCGGTCTCCTCTTCGGTAGGAGGGCACTGACGGCGCCGCGGCCGTTGACTAGAGACGGTAGAATGGGGACAGTCCTGTTCACGACGTCCCGTAGCTGCGGGCACCGGGCAAGGAATCGTCCCGACCGATGAAGCGAACCCAGCGCAACCTGTTCATCATCATGTCCGTGATGATGGTCGTCTACCTGTTGATCGTCCGGCTGCCGCCGCCGATCGCTCTCGGCGTGGCCGTGGCGATGGTCTCCGTTGGCGTGTTGCTGGCCGCAGTTGCTTACGATTACTTCATCGCACGCCATCACGCACGGCGGCGCCGTTGGCGCAAGGCCGCCGAGCGCTACCAGGTCTTCGAGAAGAAATTGCTTGCCGGCAGTTGGCGCCGCGCGACCGTCCTGGTCTACCTGAGCATCTACACGTTCGACGCCATCGCCATCGTCCGTAACGAGATCGCGCAAAGCCTGATGAATCTCGACGAGTTCGAGGTTGCCGAGCGCTGGCTCAAGGAAGCGCTCGATCGCGACCTGCAATTCGCCCCGGCGTATGTGAACCTCGGAGCGATTGCCGCGATCCGGCGTGACGCGGTCACGGCTCGCAAACAAATTTCACGAGCGGTGCATCTCGGGTACAGCCCGGAAGGAGCGCAGCAGGTGTTGCGCCGAGCACTGGCGCGGGGCAATGCCGCCGGCGGCGGCCCGGTCGACCAGCGGTGATGTCACTCGTGCGCCATCATTCCTTCATCGAGCGCTGACACCAGCGTTCCTTTCGCTGCGAACGGCCAGTTGCCGCCGTATTCGACATCGACGATCACCAGCCGGCCCTGCTTGGTGGCCAGCCTCACCGTGTCTTTCCATACCGTCTTCTGGTTGGCCGTCTCGTAGGTAAGACGCACGGTCACGGCATATTCATGCACCAGCGCTTCGGTGCTGAGAATTTCGAACGCTGACGGGCCTTCGAACAGGCTGGAGAACAGGTCGCCTTCGGCGAACGCCGGCTTCTCATCCGGCGCACGCGCCACATCCTTTTCACGTTTCTGCCAGGCACGTTCGAGCAGCGCCTGCAGGTGCTGGCTCAGGAAGGGCGCCATGCCTTGCAATTGCTGTGGGGTCGGCGCGCCGGAGAAATGCAAGGCGATGCGCTTCTTGTAGAAAGCCGCAACGATGCTGGCTGGCGAGTCGGCGGCCATCGTCAAGGGCGGCAGGACGAGTGCAAGCGTAGCGAGCAGGACCGCGGTGATACGGGCGACCATGGGTTTCCGGATACTGGGCAAGGACGTGCCTGCGGACGGAGGACGGCGGTATTTTCAATGGGCCGCCGTTAATTTTGCAACGGCACTGCTCGAGAATCAGCGCTGCAGCACATGCGCGGGCTGCGATCCGCCATTATCGCTGCCCGCCGTCTCAATGAGCTTCCGCCGGTGGCGGAGCATTGCCGCGGATGGGTCGGCAGAAAGGCACCAGGATCAGGGCGATCAGGAACATCCAGGACATCAGGCGGAAGACGTCGTTGAAGGCCAGCGTCAGCGAATTGCGAGTGACGATGCGGGCCAGTTCGGCTTGGGCGAGCAGCAGGGCATGCGCAGGATCCGGCGTGTATTGGGAGAACTGAGAGGCGAGACCGGCAATCATCTCGCGCGCGTGCTGACCCGCAGTCGCTAGATTTTCGCCCATGCGGGCGAAGTGAATCCGCGTTTCATCCTGGAGCCAGGTGTTGACGATGGCGATGCCGAGCGCGCCACCGAGATTGCGCATCAGGTTGAATAGTCCCGAAGCGTAGCGTAATTCGATGGGCGCGAATCCCGTCAGCGCCAGGTTGACGCTCGGAACGATGCACAGCATCACCGCGAAGCCGCGTAGCAATTGCGGACCGAGGAATGCGACGAAGCCCCATTCTTCGGTGATGTGCGAGGTCCACCACAGGCTGACGGAGAACAGGATCAGACCGGCGGTGATGGTCTTGCGTGGATCGACAGTCTGCGACAGGCGCGCTGCGATGAGAGTGCTGACGATCTGCGAAAAGCCGGTGACGAACACGGTGGTGCCGATCTGCATGCTGGTGAAGTCGCGGACGCGGCCCAGGAATACCGGAAGCAAATACGTCGACGAATACAGTCCGAAACCGATCACCAGGTTGAAGACGCAGGCAAACATGAAGGTGGGCCGGCGAAACGGCGTGAGCCTGACGATGGGACCGTTCGAGTTGAAGGAGCGTTCGAGGAACAGTGTGAACGCGACGAGCGACAGCCAGCCTGCGGTGGCAATGCTCGGATCGCCGAACCATTCGTGTCGTGGTCCTTCTTCGAGCACGTACTCGAGTCCGCCGAGAAATACGGCCATCGAGGCCAGGTGTGCGTAGTCGATCCGGCGCAGCATCGATAGATTGGGCCGATCGACACGGATCACCGTGGCCGCCAGCACCGTCACCAATATGCCCGGCACGATGTTGATATAGAAAATGGAGCGCCAGCCCACGGCATCGGTGAGCCAGCCGCCGACGGTGGGGCCGAGTGTCGGAGCGAGCACGGACACCATGCCGAGGATCGCCGGGATCATCGCTCGCTGCGGCCCGGAGAACAGCGTGAAGCCGGTCGCGAACACGGTGGGCACCATCGCGCCGCCGACGAAACCCTGGATCACACGAAACCAGATCATCGAATCGATATCCCAGGCGAGGCCGCACAACGCGCTGGAGACGGTGAACAAACCGGCCGACAGCGTGAACAGCCAGCGGGTCGACAACGCCTGCGCCAGGAAGGCCGAGAACGGGATCATCACCAGTTCGGCCATCAGGTAACCGGTCTGTACCCAGCTGATCTCATCCGGTCCGGCCGAGAGTCCCGCCTGCACATCGTTCAACGAGGCGGCGACGATCTGGATGTCGATCAGCGCCATGAACTGGCCGAACGCCATGATTCCGAAGATCAGGAACTTGCGGGCAGTGGGCAAGTCGCTTGGTGCAACCATCGGGGCAACGGGGAACGCCGGCGGCGCAGAGCCCAGCGAGGCGGCGGTAACGCTCATGACGAAATACCGAAATGGCACATGGGACCGGCTCCGCCGACTGGCATTCATGAAATGATGCTGATAATATTACAGCCGTCATACCAGTTGGGGCAACTCGAATCGGACGGCACCATGCGCTACGACGCCGAACACAAGCAGAAGACGCGGGAGAAAGTCCTGCGCGCCGCGACCAAGGCCATCCGGGCAGACGGTCCGCATCGTCTCGGAGTGGCCGGAGTGATGGCCAAAGCCGGGCTGACGCACGGTGGGTTCTACGCGCATTTCGAATCGAAGGACGACTTGATCGTCGAAGCCATCGGGCTGATGTTCGACGATGGCCGCGCACGCATGCAGTTGGAGACCGAGGCGCGCGAACCCGTTGCGGCGTTGAATGCCTATATCGACTTCTATCTATCGGCTCGCCATCGCGATGCAGCCACCGGCTGTCCGATTCCGGCTCTCGCTGCGGACTTGCCTCGACTGAGCAAACCGGCACGCGCCAGGTTTTCCGCCGGTGTGAGCCGGCTGCGCGGGCTGCTTGCGGAAAAACTGCAAGCTGCAGGTCATCCCGATGCAGCGGCAGGCGCAAGTTCCATGCTTGCCGAATTGGTCGGTGCACTGTCCTTGGCCCGAGCAGAAGCCAATCCACAAGAGTCCGATGCGATCCTGGAAAATTCGCGGCGCTCGGTGAAGGCCCGATTCGGCCTCGGGGTGAACGCATGAGCGTCGTCGAAGCGGAAGCTGTCGAGGCGATCTCAGCACGGCGGGTCATGGAAAAATGAGCGACACCACTCTTACTGCAAACAATACGGTTGCCGCACCGCTGCCCGCGACACGGTTTGCGATCTCACGCAAAGCCCTCATCGCTGTCGGCGCAGCTGTGCTCCTGGGCGTACTCGGCGCTGTCTATATCGCATCGCCGAAGAGCAGCGTGGCTACCGACAACGCTTATATCCAGGCGGATAGCTCAGTCGTCGCTCCGAAAATTCGCGGACTGGTCGCTGAAGTGCTGGTTCAACACAATCAAGCTGTAAAGCGCGGCCAGCCGTTGGTGCGCATCGACGCCGAAGAATTCGAGGCGCGAGTCGCAGCGGCGAATGCGGATCTGGAAAACGCTCAGGCTACAGTCACCGCAGCTCAGGCTGCATTGGTCTCGCTAGCCGCGGAGGAAGAACTGGCCGACTCCAGTATCCGTGCGGCGAAGACTTCGATCCGCTCGGCAGATGCCCAGCTGGTTCGCGCCGACGCAGACAATCGTCGTTTCGAGAACCTGGTCGTCTCCGGCGCGGTGGCTCGCAGCGAAGTAGACCAGTATCACGCTGCGGCGATCAGTGCCCAGGCTGACGCGGATAAGAGCCGTGCTCAATTCGATGTGAGCCGCAACCAGGCTGCAGTCATTCGCGCCAAGCGCATGACACTGCAAGCGGCACTTGCCCAGTCGCAAGCAGCGGTAGCTCGTGCTCGAGCTGCGTTGAACCTGGCGAGTCAGGACCTGACGCACGCGACCATCGTCGCTCCCATCGATGGCGTCGTCGGCGATCGCCAGGTGGAGCAGGGCGACTATGTGCAGCCCGGCTCCCGCCTGCTCACCATCGTCCCGCTCGATTCGCTGTATGTCATCGCGAACTTCAAGGAGACCCAGACTGCCCGGATGCTCGCCGGCCAGCCGGTCGACATCGAAGTCGACGCGCTGCCGGGCGAAACGCTGCATGGCGCCGTGGAAAGTTTCGCTCCCGGCTCCGGCTCGCAATTCTCCCTGTTGCCCTTCGAACCGGGCACCGGCAATTTCACCAAGATCGTCCAGCGCGTACCGGTCCGCATCCGCTTCAACGACGACCAATCGCTAGTCACGCGGCTGCGGCCTGGCTTGTCTACGACGGTGACTGTGCGGGTGAAATAGGCCTTCGGGGACAAGTAGGTCTTCGGGGACATGCTCCTGTAGCGCAGCGGAAGGTGCCTGTCCCCATTCCCCATCCGGATACAGATTGGGGACACCCCGACCCGATCCATCATTCGCCACAATTGACCACCGCCCCGCCTTCGACCTTCCCATCCACAGCATTCCGCCGGCGTGAAATCGCCATCGAGACCGGTCCGGTCGAGATGGGGCACGTCGATGGAAACACATACAGAGTCCTGGAGTTCGAGTAAGGCAGTCCGAAGTCTGGGTTCGCTGGTCAAGCGGCAGAAGCATTGGCCGCCATCGATGGCGGCGGCGCCCTCGGCGGCGCCGGGACTAGGTAAACGATCTGCGTGGCAGCCGCAGACCTGGCACAAGTTGCAGCTCGTCTGCCTGCTGGCCGGCTTCCTCGTCTTCGGTCACAGGCAGGCTGCCGCGGCAGAAGATATAGGCGCGGGCACGCTCACCTTCACTGCAGAGAACCAGCAATCGTTCGAGGCGCCGCGCCTGCACACCGAAGTGCAGATGAAGATCACGGGCATCGTTGCGCGGGTCGAAGTCCATCAGCGGTTCGAGAATCGGGCAGAGCAGTGGGTCGAAGGCGTGTATGCGTTTCCGCTGCCGGAGAACTCCGCGGTCGATCGGCTGCGCATGACGGTCGGCGAACGTGTGATCGTCGGTGAGATTCACGAGAAGGTCGAAGCGCAGCAGTTGTACGAGCAGGCCAAGGCCTCGGGCCAGACGGCGAGCCTGGTGCAGCAGCATCGAGCGAATCTGTTTCGCACATCGGTAGCCAATATCGGGCCGCATGAGGTGATCGATGTCACCATCGGCTATCTGCAGATCGTAGACCAGGACGCCGGACGCTATAGCCTGCGTTTTCCGCTGACGATCACGCCTCGCTACACTCCCGGCACGAGGGTCGAAGAGACGCTGGCGGACGAAGACCAGGACCTGATGCCGCCACTGGCTCACGCC
>Ga0065707_10082953_pt1 | contig 11201 bp, 12 predicted proteins | sample SwiRhicommuniRL3_FD_59094 | JGI IMG/M metagenome (GOLD analysis project Ga0065707, IMG submission 59094) | Switchgrass rhizosphere bacterial communities from Rose Lake, Michigan, USA - RL3 v2 (version 2) | ecosystem: Host-associated > Plants > Roots > Rhizosphere > Soil | place: East Lansing... | reverse complement strand
GCACGAGCGCCCGGCGCGTCTCGCGACGGGCGCTCGTGCCCCCTTGGGGGGACGGCCCGCAGGGCCAAGGGGGACCAATGACCGGCTGGACCCTGCGCCTGCGCCAGCCGCCGGCTCTGCGGGTCGACCTGCGCGGCGTCACACCGGCCGCACTGGCGGGAGCCGACGTCGAGCGCGTCTGCGTCGCGCATGCCAATGCCATGGTGCCGCTGGCCGAGTTCTTTGCGGTCAGCGCCCGCAGCGACACCGCGTTGGTGTTAGAGGGCGATCTGCGCCGCTTCGACCGTGTGGGCTGGCAGATGGACGGCGGCGTGCTGATCGTCGATGGTTCGGCCGGCGACTACGCGGGCGCCGGCCTTCGCGGCGGCGAACTGCGCGTGTGCGGCAACGTCGGTGCATTGGCCGCCTGCGAAATGACCGGTGGTCACTTGGTGATCGAGGGTGACGTCGGCAACTTCGCCGCCGCTGCGCTGCCCGGCAGCATGGACGGCATGCGCGGCGGCACCTTGATCGTCAAGGGCTCTGCCGGCGAGCGCTTCGGCGACCGCATGCGCCGTGGCACGGCGGTGGTGTTCGGCGACGCCGGCGACTTTCTGGCGTCACGCCTGGTGGCGGGCACCATTGCGCTGGGCGGGCGCTGCGGCGCGCATCCGGGCTACGGCATGCGCCGCGGCAGCGTGGTGTTTGCCGGGCCGTGGCCGGTGGTGCCACCGACCTTCGCCGCGAGCCGTGCACCGGTCTCGGTGTTCTGGCAGCTGTTGGCGCGCGATCTGGCACAGCACGGCGGCGTGTTTGCAACGCTGCCTGCGCGGCGCATCGAGCGCGCGCTCGGCGATTTGGCCGCCGACGGCAAGGGCGAGCTGATCGCCGTGTTGTGAGTTCAGGGTGCGGCGGTCATCGGCGCCGCCGCAGTGGTCTCGGACAGCGCCGCGCGCAGCGCAGCAACACGCTTGCGCGTGCCCGGATGGGTGGCCGTGTCGTGCTGCATGCCCTGGCGCAGCAGCGCCGCGAACGCGTGCTGCGGATCGACGCCCAGGCGGCGCAAGGTGTCGAGCGCCGCCACGTCGGCCGCATGCTCATGGTGATGCGACAGGGTCGACGCATCGCGTCCCAGCGAACCGGCGACCGGGTCGGTGGTCTGCGGCGTCACGTCGCCCGGAACCCAGCGCTTGTACACCTCGCACAGCTCGGTCCAGTGGTGGCCGGCCACGTGGCCGAATTCGTGCGCCAAGATGAACAGTCGCTCGCCCTCGGGCATGTCGGCCAGCGACTCGTTGGCGATGATGGTGTGGCCTTGCAGGGTCTCGGCCAGCGGACCATCTTGGGTCACCCGCAGCTCCACCGACTGATCCAGCGCGTAGGCTTGGCGCACCCGCTCGAAGCTGAGGCGCACGGTCTCGCTGCGCGAACCCTCTGCCGCCGCATGCACGGCGTCCAGGCGTTGTTGTTGCGATCGGCGCAGGACGTCGACGATATCTTCCGAATGCGCGGACCCGGCAAGGAGCCACAAGAGAATCGCCAACTGCACCTTGCGCATGATCCCGTCCCCACGGAGACCCTGGCACCCGAAGCCGTCGAAAGGGGGCGACGCCGGGCCAGTGTCCGGACCTCGGGCAAACCCTAGGCCTGCCTCGATTTCGACGTATTTCAGGCAAAGATTGAATCCCCTTCATTGGGGATCGCAACCCATTCGGCGACTAAATCACGGCTGAATTGCGCGCTGAGGCGCCTTCGTCGGGCGTCGCCTCCTCAATGTGATGTACCGCACGCGAGCTGTGCGACGTCCGCCAGGGGCGGGCGCGGTCACTGCTCCAGGCGCAGGATCTCGAGTTGTTCGGGCACGGTCTCGAAAGTGCCGGTGCCTGCCGGCATCTGCATCAGCGGCTTGCCCTGGGCATCGAGCAGCCACACGCTCGGATAGACGAGCAGCCGCGCGCGCTCATCGCCCAGCCGCTGCATGAACTCCTTGTAGCTCCACGACTGGTTGCCGATGCGAAAGCGCAGCCGGTCGGCCTGCACCTGCAGGCTGCTGCGCAGATCGTAGACCAGATAGTCCTTGGCGAAATGCGGTACCAGCACATCGGCATTGCGCTGGAGAAAGGCCTCGTACTTGCGGCAGTAGGGGCAATCGTCCGCCCCGAGGTAGACATACAGCCGCTTGCCTTCGGCGCGGGCGCGCCGCAGCGCATCGCTCAGGTCGAATTCATAGCGATCGGGCACGCCGGCGGGCTGTACAACTGTGGCGCCGTAGCGGGACGGCAGTCCCGCAGCTACTGCGGCGATGCTGGCCCACAGCGCGATCACCAGCCCCCATGTACGCAGCGGGGTGAGCCAGCGGGTCACTTCAGCCTGCGCCGGACACGAGCAGCGTGCCGACGAAGCTGGCGTCCTTCGAGTCGGTGACTTCGGCGCGCAGCTCGCCCGGCCCATGTGGCACGAAGTTGAAGCGCAGCGTGGGGTTCTCGCTGACCGAGAAGTCCAGGTCGGCATTGAACACCTTGCGGCGGTCGTAGCTGATCTTGATCGAGCGCACGAAGTGCGGCGGGATGTACATCACGGTGACGTTGTTCAGCTCGAACCCGGTGTCATTGGGGTGCACCACGGTCACGTCGGCCGGCGTCGGCTGGTCGAGTTTCAGACCTGCGGGCAGCTTGAGCACGGTCTTGCCGATCAGGTGCAAGGCATCGCGGTTGGGTGGCGCCGAGCAGCCGCCCGAGGTCTTGACGTAACGCGAGTCGGTGTGCAGCTCACCATTGGACAGCTCGCTGACCACGCGCACGTGGCTGTACTCGTCCACCCGCAGACGGGTTTCGAAATCGGCCTGACCGACTTCGAGGGTGAGGTCGAGCACGGCGGCCAGCGGCGACGGGTTCTTGTCGACCACGAGCCACATGCGGCGCACGAACAATTGCGGCGTCTGCGGCAAAGCGGACACCACCTTCACAGGCACCGAGGCGCCATAGGCGGCGCGCAGCGGGACGTGCAGCTGCACCACGTCGCGGCCAGCGCGCGGCGTGCGCCCGGCAAACAGGCTCGCGGCGACGCGCTCCCACTGCGGCGACGAGTCGCTGTGCGCGGCCGAAGGCAGTCCGCCTTCGGCCGCGAGCGCGGGCCACACGACAGGCGCTGCGCTGAACGCGGCGAAGCACTGCAACGCACGACGGCGCGATGATGACAGATCGGTCATGTGGATCCTCCGGGCGCCGTTGTGAATACACAGGCGTTCACTTCATGTTCTCCGGCTTGAACATCAACTCGCGTTCGAAACGCAGAAACGCGATCGAGGCATTGCGGCGGTGGATGATGTCGTACTGATCCCAGCGTGCGAACTCGGGCAGCTCGGCCGCCTCGCCCACGCTGATCAGCGAGGCACCAGAGTTCACCAGCGAGCGTACCTTTTCTTCGAGCCGGCGCAGGTATGTTTCAACCGCCATGATGCCGCTGTCGGCGTCGATGACCGCCCCGTGGCCGGGCACGACGACGCGGGCGTGCAGTGCCCGCAGCGCGGCCAGCGCGTGCTGCCAGGCTGCGAGCTCGCTGTCCTGAATGTCGGGCACGCGGCCAATGTCGAGCAGGCCGCCGGCAAACAGCACGCCGCTTTGTTCGTCGAGCACCGCGATGTCGCCAGGACCGCTGGAGTGGCCGAAATGCAGCACACGAACCGGGCGGCCGATCAGCTCCAGCACGTGCGATGGTTCGTCGAACTCCTGGTCGGGCTTGTACATCTCGGTGTCGTGCATCGCGGCGTCGCCGAGGGTCTGGCGCAGCACCTTCAGGCAGAGTTCGCAGCGCGCGGCCATCAGGCGGGCGCTGCGGGTGTGCATGCGAATCGCGATGCCGCGCGCGCGAAACGCGCTGCCGCCGAAGACAAACTCCGGCCTCACATGGGTGACCAGCGCGAGTTTGACCGGCCGGTCGGTGACGCGCGCGATCGCCGCCAACACCGCCTGCGCGTGGGCGTATGAAGTGCCGGTGTCGATCACGATCACGCCGTTCGGGCCGACGATGAAGCCGACGTTGCCGATGCGTCCGAGGTTGTCGGGCTCGGCAGCGCCGGTGGCGCCTGGCAACAAATACACGCCCGGCGCCACCGACTGCACCTGCGGTGGCCAGGCATCGAATGTGGCGCAGCCGCCGAGGGCGCCGACCATGCACGCTGCCGCAGTGGCCAGCGAGGCGAGGGCGGCGCGGCGCCGCAGCGGCGGCGATCCATCGTCGGCACAACCAGCGGCAGCGTGCGCGCCAGTTGCGCCCGCCATCATGGCGTGGCGCTTCGCGACACGGGGTCGCCGACGAAGCGCAGGTCCTTCGTGTCGACCACCGTCGCGCGCAGGTCGGCCGCGCCGCTGCCGTTGCGAGGCAGGAAATAAAAGCGGAAGCTCGGGTTCTCGCTGATCGAGAAATCCAGGTCGGCCGAAAGCACGAGTCGGCCCGCGTAGGTGACGTCGATGTTGCGCACGTAGTGCGCCGGCGTGAATTGGCGCGTGGCCTGATCCATCGCCAGCCCGGTGTGGTTGGGATGCTGGATCGCCAACTGCGCCAGCACCGGCTCGCGACCCTGCAGGTCGCCGTCGATGCGCATGCGGATGCGACCAAGCGAGGCCTGTGCGGCCGCGGCATCGGCACCCGGCGCCGCCGAGCAGCCGCCCGAGGCCTTGACGAAGCGCGCGGTCATGTACAGCCTGCCGTCGCTGGTTTCGGCGATGGCGCGCACGTGCGAGTAGTCGTCGACGCGCACCCGGGTTTCGATGTCGGCGCGGCCGCTGTCGGGCGTGAACGTGAAGATCGCCGAGATCGGCGATGGATTGGCATCGATCACGAGGTACAGCTTGCTGACGTAATAGCCCGCGTTGGCCGGCAGCCGGGTACGCAACGCGATCGGCACCACGGCTGCATCGACGGCTCGCGCCGGCGCCTCGAGTTGAAGCAGCGCTGCGGGTGCCGCGGTGATCGGCCGATTGTCGAACAAGCTGGCGTGCACCTTCTGCCACACCGGGCTGGCCGCCGGATCGTCGGTCGGCTGCAGCGCTGGCGCCGCGCTTGCGCGGGCCAGGCCCAGCAGCGCCCAGAGGGCACCAACGACCGAACGCCGCAGCGCAGACTGCATCACGGTGACCTCGGCCCGATCAGGCAGGCCTTCTGCACCTTGGACTGCAACTCGCGCCAGCGGGCCAGCTGTGGTTTGACCGTTTCGTTGTCGCGCAGTTCGCCGCCGCGCTCGCCGCCGATGGAAATGGCGTTGACCACCGTGGTCATGCTGACGTAGTCATCGAACTTGATCTGCTCGGCCAGGCGATCGACCGCGCACGAACACTTGCTGATCATCTCGAAGGTCGGCCCGGGGTGGTCGCGCATGCAGTCGTTGACGTACAGCACCCGCTCTTGCGTCGGAAAGTCATTGGCCATCGCGGCGGCAGCGCTGGCCAGCAGGGCGGCGAGAAGGGACAGGCGAATCGGGTTCGGGCTCATGAGATGTCACCGGGTTGGCGTCAACGCAGCGCCGCCGGCGGAGCGGTGCCGTCGAGCCAAAGCGCCTCGGCAAGCAGCGGCACGTCGGCGTCGGTGCCACTCACCTGTGCGAGGATCGAAACCACGCCGCCGGGCACGGCGGATGACAGCGTGAACACATACTGCTTGGAAGCCAGCTTCTCGAAGCGCCCCCGCAGCGGATCGTCCAGGTAAGGCGCGAGGCGGATTCGCTGCGCCGGCACGCTCTTGCCGCGGAAGTCGACGCTGGTGTCCTCGATCGTCGCGCTCTGGTACACCGCCATGCGGACGCGCTTGCGAAAGTACGACGACTGGCCTTTGGTCAACCGACTCATTTCGCGCACGTCGCGTTCGAGGAAATACAGGATCACCGGGTTGCCCTGCGCCGAGGGGATCTCGGGCAGGACCAGGCGCCGCTCACCCTGCAGGAATTGCGCGCTTGCGGCGCAGCAACTGCCATCGGCTTGCTTGGCCAGCAGGATCGACACGCGGTCGTCGAAGCCCGGCTCCAGGGTGCCCGATTTGCGAAAGCCGTACTGCAACGCCAGCGGCGGCCGCAGGCCAGCCAGATGGTTGCTGACGAACAGCGCCTGCTCGGCAGCGGAATAGTTGTCGGCCGCCAGCGCCGGCAGGGTGGCGGCGATCGAGAGGATCAGCAGCCGGCGCTTCATGGCAACGGTGGCAGGCCTAACGCTTGACCGCGTAGGACTCGTCGACCAGTGGCACACCGAAGTCGCGCAAGATGGACTGAATATCGGCCCGCCGCGATTCGATCAGGGCCTCGATCTGCTGCTTCCATTCGCGCTCGCCGTAGCGCACGCCCATCGCCATTTCGTAGTCGAATTGCACCCCCGGCTCCGACTTCAGCGGCACGACGCGCAGCGTGGGTGACTTCACGCGCTTGGCGAAATAGCCGGCGATGGGGCCCCACACGATGGCAGCGTCGATCGCGCCGGCCGCGAGATCCTTCTCGATGATCTCGCCAGGGTATTGGGCGGGGTCGGCATTGAGCATCTTGTACGGCACGCCGCGCTCGACCAGGCCGTGCCGATTCAGCCACTCGGAGGCCGGCGAGCGATCGTAGACACCGATGCGAAGCGCCGCCAACCGCGCCTTGTCGAGCGCGAGAAAATCCTGCCCCGAGCGCACACCATCCAGGCCCTTGCCTTCGGCGAACACCAGCGCGTAGGTCGAGCGGTAATACGGCTTAGTCACCGACACCTGGTCGAAACCCAGCGGCACGCCCATCACGATGTCGCAGGGATAGTCCTGGCCCGGCAGCTTGTAGCGCAGCGTGTTGCGCACGAAGTTCATGCGCTGCGGAAACGAGTAGTAGGTCACCGGCAGGCCGAGTGCCTTGCCGAACAGTTCGGCGATGCGGTTCTCGATGCCCTCGCCTTTGGTGTTGGAAAAAGGCAGATTGTTTGGATCCTGGCACACGCGCAAGGCTTTGCGCTCGGGCGCCTGCTGGTCTTGCGCGACGACCGCGGTGGCACCCAGCGCGAGCGCGAGCGCGACGATCGCGGGCAGCCGCATCATTGCGAGATCGCCTCCACCTTGGCGCGCGTGATCGCGCCATCGGAGCGGCCTTTGAGGTAGGCGTAAAGCTGATTGATGTTTTCCATCACCATCTGGCTGTTGCCGAAGCTCTGCATGCCTTTGTCGAGCCTGCCGTCTCGCACGGTCTTGATGAAGTCCTCCTTGCTCAGCGACTTCAGGCTGTCGACCAGTGAGGGACCGACCAGGCCCTCCTGATTGGCGCCGTGGCAGCGGTCGCAGGCGGCTGCGCGCCAGGCACGGAAGCCCTTCAGCGTTTCAGGGTCGACCTTGTAGCCATCGACCACTTTGTAGAGATCGGCCGACCAGCAGGTAACGGCACCTGTCAGCAACACCGACACGAGGAGTGTCTTTCGCAGCATTGGCAGAGCATCCTTTCAAGAAAAAGGGACGGCGCCGCCGGCACCGCCCCTCCTTGTTGTATGCGGGGGCCGGCAGGGCAATCCTGGTGCCCCGCCGAGTAGCCAAACGCATCAGTTGGGCAATGTGAATACAGTCAGCGAGCCGCCGAGCTGGGTGTAGCTGTTCAGCTCTTTGTAGCCGCCCACCGCGCCCAGGCCGTCGGTGTCTTTCTCCAGGCCGGCCGCCATGCCGATGCCGGCCCAGCCGCCGATGCCGGAGAACACCCCGATGTACTGCTTGCCCTTGTACTCGTAGGTGAAGACGTTGCCGATGATGCCCGAGGGCGTCTTGAACTTGTACAGCTCCTTGTTGATGTCCTTCTTGTCGACGCACTTCAGGTAGCCCTCGAGCGTGCCGTAGCAGGAGAGGCCGCCCGCGGTGTTGAGCGCGCCGCTCCAGACCGAGAACTTCTCGGCCTTGGTCTGCACGATCTTGCCGGTGCCGGCGTCCCAGGCGATGTAGTTGCCCATGCCGCCGTGGCTGCCCGGCGCCGGGAACATCGACAGCGTGGCGCCGACATACGGCTGGCCCGCGGTGTACTCCACCTTGAACGGCTCGTAGTCCATGCAGACGTGGTTGGTCGGCACGTAGAACAGCTTGGTCTCGGGGTCGAAAGCCGCCGGCTGCTGGTCCTTGCTGCCAAGCGCCGCCGGGCAAACGCCCTTGGTGTTGACGTCGGGACCGTTCTTCGCCGTGCTGTACTTGGACACCACCTGCGGCCGGCCGGTCTTCATGTCGACGTGGGTCGCCCAGTTCACCTTCGGGTCGTACTTCTCGGCCACCAGCAGCGCGCCGTTGGTGCGGTCCAGCGTGTAGCCGAAGCCGTTGCGGTCGAAGTGCACGAGCGCCTTGGTCGCCTTGCCCTTGACGTCGATGTCGGCCAGGATCATCTCGTTGATGCCGTCGAAGTCCCACTCGTCATAGGGCGTCATCTGGTAGACCCACTTGGCCATGCCGGTGTCGACATCACGGGCGAAGATGGTCATCGACCACTTGTTGTCGCCGGGCCGCTGCGCCGGATTCCAGGTGCTGGGGTTGCCAGTGCCGTAGTACATCAGGTTCAGCGCCTTGTCGTAGCTGTACCAGCCCCAGGTGGTGCCGCCGCCGATCTTCCACTGATCGCCCTTCCAGGTCTTGAGCGACGAATCCTTGCCGACCGGCTTGACCGCGCCATCGGTCCAGGTGGTGGTTTTGTCGGGGTCGATCAACATCTCATTATCCGGCCCCACGCTGTAGCCCTTCCAAGCCAGCTTGCCGTCGCTCAGGTTGTACGCCGCGATGAAGCCGCGCACGCCCCACTCGCCACCGGAGATGCCGGTGAAGACCTTGTCTTTGAAGACATGCGGCGCGTTGGTGTTGACGGCGCCCAGCTTCGGATCGCCGTTCTTGGTCTGCCACACCACCTTGCCGTCCTTGGCGTTGAGCGCCACCAGCATGCTGTCGGCCTGCTGCAGGATGACCTTGCCCTCGGCATAGGCCAGGCCGCGGTTGACCGTGTCGCAGCACATCTGCGGGATCACCGCCGGATCCTGCTTGGGCTCGTACTTCCAGACGATCTTCTGCGTCTCCAGCTCGATCGCGAACACCTTGTTCGGGAACGGCGAGTGCAGATACATCATGCCGTCGACCACCAGCGGCGAGCCTTCGTGGCCGCGCAAAACGCCGGTGGAAAACGTCCACGCGACCTGCATCTTGCCGACGTTGCCCGTGTTGATCTGCTTCAGCTGGCTATACCGGTGGTTGTACATGTCACCGGCCTGCATCGCCCAGTTGTTCGGATTGGCGATGTTCTTCTCGACGTCGGCATTGGCTTGGGCCATGCCCGGCAACGCCAGCAGTGCCAGCCCCAGACGCCACCATGTGCCCCGAAGGGATTGCCCAGAAACTCGCATCAGTGTCTCCTCGTTGTGAAAACCGTGGCCCCGACCTTCGGGAGCGCCCGTCGGCACTCCTGCCGCGCGGCCTTGATACCCGGCAGCGATGCATCCGCAACTTCTGCGCCAGATAGGCCGGACCGATGCGGTGGCGTCGATCGGCCCCAAGCCGCTCACTGCGACGTCGGGCCGCCGGCTAGGGAAAGCACTCAGGCGGCGGTGCCGGCGCTGGGCCGGCGCGCCGGGCCGCGGCAACAAGATGCGCCAAAGCCGTTGCATCGACAGCGGCACAGAGTGTTCCATCGCGCCGCGACCCGAGCGCGCAACTCAGGTCTGTGCTTGCCGCAATGCCGTGGGCCGGCAGTTGCTGGCCAGTGCCCTGCTCGTGCACGATGGTGCATCGGTTGAGGAACACCATGGACCGCGACGATGCACAACTGACCGACTGGCGCGCACGCGCACTCGCACTCGAAACCGAGGTCGGCCGCGCGCTGGTTGGCCAGCAGCGCGCCTTGCGGCAGGTGCTCACGGCCATCGTCGGGCGCGGCCACGTGCTGCTGCAAGGCGACGTGGGCGTGGGCAAAACCACCTTATTGCGGGCGTTCGCGCGCGTGCTCGGGGGCGCGTTCGCGCGCATCGAGGGCACGATCGACCTGATGCCGTCGGATCTGATCTATTACACCTACATCAACGAAGAGGGCCGCCCGGCGGTCGAACCCGGGCCGCTGATCCGTCACGGCGAAGACCTTGCGGTGTTCTTCTTCAACGAGATCAACCGCGCGCGGCCCCAGGTGCACGCGCTGCTGCTGCGTGCCATGGCCGAGCGCAGCGTGCAGGCCTTCAGCCGCGAGATCCGCCTGCCGCATCTGCTGGTGTTCGCCGATCGCAACCGCGTCGAGCGCGAGGAGACGTTCGAGATCTCCGCCGCGGCGCGCGACCGCTTCATGATGGAGATCACCATCGACGCGCCGGCCGACGACGCGCAGCGGGCGGCGCTGGCGTTCGACCCGCGCTTTCACGACGCCGACGCGCTGGTGGAGTCGCTCACACCGGCGATGGTGGCGCACCCTGAACTGAACGCGTTGAGCGGGTTGATCCAGCGCCGCGTGCACGCCACCGAGGCTTTGCAGCGGTACGCGCTGTCGCTGTGGCGCGCCACGGCAGAGCCGGCCCGCTTCGGCGTGCGGCTGTCTGACGTCGACACCGAGGCGTTGATGCTGGCCGGCGCCAGCCCGCGAGGCATGAGCCTGATGCTGCGCGCCGCGCGCGTGGCCGCGTGGCTCGATGCCCGCGACCACGTGACGCCGGAAGATCTGCAAGCTGTATTCAGCGCGACGACGGCGCACCGCCTGGTGTTCCAGCCGGTGTACGAGATGCGCCGTCACGACATCGCGCCGCAGTTGATCGCCGCGCTGCTGGCCAGCGTGGCCGCGCCATGAGCGTTACGAGCGCCGCCCGGCCTAACAGAAAGAAGGCGCGCAGCGCCAACGAGAAGGCGCGCAGCGCCAACGGAGCACACATGAACGCAGCACCGCTTGCCGAGGTGCACTACCGCATCGCCGGCCGGGTCGGCGGCATCGTGCCGGGCCACCACCGCAGCGCGAGCGGCGAGGGCGGCTTCGAATTCCGCCGCTACGCCCCGCTGTTCGACGCACCCGACGTGCGCCGGCTCGACCTGCACGCGACCCTGCGCGATCCGTTCGGCCAGTGGCGCGTGCGGGTCAACAGCCTGCGCCAGTCGATCCCGGTGGCGATCGTGGCCGACCTGTCGGCCTCAATGGGTTTCGAAGGCGCGCAGCGCAAGATCGACGTGCTGGCCGACGTCACCGCCAGCCTGGCGTGGTCGGCCTGGCGCACCGGCGACAGCTTCGGCTTCGTCGG
>Ga0065707_10082952_pt1 | contig 11210 bp, 6 predicted proteins | sample SwiRhicommuniRL3_FD_59094 | JGI IMG/M metagenome (GOLD analysis project Ga0065707, IMG submission 59094) | Switchgrass rhizosphere bacterial communities from Rose Lake, Michigan, USA - RL3 v2 (version 2) | ecosystem: Host-associated > Plants > Roots > Rhizosphere > Soil | place: East Lansing, MI... | reverse complement strand
CGGCGCCTGGGCTGCGCGGAGGTTAGGATGCACATTCGAGAAGGCTGCAACTGCCACGAGGCCAGCGATCAGCCAGAGATGTCGTTTCATATTCGCGCGGGAGTATAACAGGATTCGTTTCTCGGCGACTCTCGGTCGATACGCACCGCGCTATTGTGCCGCGTTCTGTGACAGCTGGCAGTCGGGATGATTCGGTCCGTCCGGCGCGTTGAGCCGGCTCATCAGCGCAGGTGACGCCCCGTTCGGGTCGAGCTCACCGATGCGCTTGTTCACCCACAGTACCTGGTACGCCAGCCCTGGCAGGGGCGCGGCTTCCGGCGAGCACGAAAAATTATTGAAGTGCAGGTTGACGAGGTAGAACTGGCGACGCAGGCGACGTACCACCTCGAGGAACTTGCGTTGGTCGGTCCCATGAAGCTCCATCGGCATCTGCACGATCCTGTCGAGCACGACATCCGAGGTCGCCATCAACGAATCCCACTCGGCCCCTTCAATGTCGATCTTGACCAGCCATGCCCCGTTCGAATCGCCGTGTCGCGCGATCTGGGAGGCGATCGTGTCGAACCGATGTCCGTCGACCGTTTCTGCTTTGGCTCCGACGCATTCGTCGTGAAACACGAATCGTCCGCCGTCACACGTCGGACGATGTGGCGTGAAGCAGTCGTACTGATGGATCGGCACGGCAAGCTGCCTGGAGACGTCGCATCCCCAGTTGTCTTCGGTATCGATCCCGTACGAGAACGCGGCCTGCACGCCGCCGGTCAGGTTCTCGCACATCAGATACCCACCGTCGTTTGCGCCGCCGTAACGTTTCAGCGTGCAGTTCTTCAGCGTGACCGTTTTGAGCTCGTCGAGAAGCGCCTCGCGAACCCGCCGCGCTCTCGTCACACGCCCAGGAAACAACCCCAGGCCATAGGCCGCAGCCACTCCGCCAGCGATCACCGCCAATGACGTCACGATCCGGCGCGTTTTCTGCTTCACCGCTTCGCCGTCGGGTTACTGCAGATGCCGGTCTCGACAATATCCGGCACGCTGTACACCCTGTAATCGACGCCGAGATTGCCGCCAAAGGACCGCTTCGCCTCGAAGCTCGCAAGAACTCCGAGCGGTCGAAGCGTGGGATGCTCGAAGAGACCCTCTGTCACGATGACCCAGTTGCAGCCGCCGAGTTGCTCGATGCCACCGTCCAGGACGGCGCCGAGATTCGGCACGCGCTGCGCCACCACCGGCGTTTGCGTCAAATCGAGCCACCCCTGTCCGACGAGCGCTATCGTCCCCGGAGTGGCGTGCTCGCGTATCCACGCCTGGGCGAGCACATGGGTTGGCTGACTGAGCCGGCGACTGAACGACACCGTTCCGGCCCACACGGGTTGCGATAAGACTCCAACGACGGTCACCGCGAAAGCGGCCTGAAGGCCGCGTGACCACGACGCCGGCCGTATGGCCATCCTGGCCTGAATGGCATGAAGGCCCGCGAAAAGGGCGGCGGCGCCGGCCACCGCGACAAAGGGCACGAGCGGATACGCCCAGCGAGGTACCTGAAGCGGCCGCTGCGTCATGAACCAGATGTACACGAGCGGAAAACTGATGAATATCCAGAGCCTCGGATTTCCCGCGGACAGGGCATAGGCGGCAAAACCCACGGCGAGGAACATCATGGCCCATCCCGGCCCGGCCCAGGCAAGCGTCGTGACATAGACCGAGGCCGGATCATCTGTTGACCAGCGATGTCCCGGGCCGGTGAAGGTATATTGCGTGGCCAGCTGGCGCAGAAGATTCGGAAAGTCCGCCCAGACGAAATGATTCGACACAGCGACCGCCAGTCCACACGCCAGCACTGCGACGGCAGATGCGCGAATACTGCCTCGGGCGTTGACCGACGAGCACGAGCACGCCGCGATCATCACCGGAGCAAGCGCAAACACCGCCGAGTATTTGATCGCCGCCGCGACGCCCGCGAGCGCACCGGCGGTCGCGATCCAGCCGAGCTTCCCGCTGTCGTAGTACGTCAGTGCCGCATAGATCGCGGCCGTGACGGCGAGCACCATGCCGGGGTCATTGCGGACCATGATCGTCGTTTCGACGGAGATGGGCACGATTGCCACCAGCAGCGCGCCCAGCAGCCCGACCGCTGTGCCGGCTAACCGGAATCCGACCAGGCCGGTGATGACGACCGTAGCGGCAGCGATCCAGATGTTGGCCAGCCTCGCGGCTTGTGCGAACGACTCGACCGGTAGCAGCGTCACGTGCGACGTCACGAGGCCGCTACCCAGACCGCGAAGAAAACTCAGAAGCGACGAGGCTGCGAAAACCCAGAACACGACACCCGGATAGTGCTCGATATGGGCGTGGTGCAGCTCGCCAGTTGCGAAGAATTGCCGTACATTCGCCGCAATGCGGCGCTCGTCGATGTCGAGCGGCGTGTGGCCAAGGTCGGCCGAAAAATTCGGGAGTCTGACGAGTACCGAAAACACGCAGACGGCGAAGAGGCCGATGCCGAAGGCGTGCGTGTGAAGGACGTCTCGCCATTCACCTGCCCGCCACGCTCTGCTCTTTGCGAGGCGCAGCAGGTGCAGCGCCGCCAGGAGTGCCGCTAACGTGCCGATGTCTGGAAGGAATTCACGAAAGACGCCGACCACCCTTAAGACCAGTGCAATCGACGTCACCGACAACAACACCACAAGAACGTTCACCGCACCCGATAATACGTCAATGCAAGGGGTTCTCCGTCAAACGAAAAGGGCCGACGCTTTCGCGTCGGCCCGTCGATGGCAGCCCTGAAGGGCTGCGCTACCGAGATTTTCTCTTTGCGCCTTTGCGTCTCCGCGTCGAGACGACCAAGCATGCGCGGCTGCCTCACACTACGCGCACCCGCTCGTCGATCCGCAGTTCGCGCACTTGTAGCAGCTTCCGCTCCTCACCATGATCGACCCGCACATGCTGCACGGCGGCGCGTCTTCCTGGTTCTGAATAGCCGCGGCGGCGTACGTAGTCGGGTTGCTCGTTGATTTTTTCGGCTCCGAGACAGCCTTGAAAGGCTGTGCCACCGATGTGGCAGGACCAGCCGCTTGTGCTGATCCCGTGCTCGCGCCGGCCGCCGGACGCTCCTCGATCCGCCGATCTTCCCTGTTGTTCACGCCCGCGTGGTACTGCGCTTCCTGCGAGAGGAACTTCGTCGCCAGCCACCGGAAGATGTAATCCACGATCGACTTCGCGAACCGGATGTCCGGGTTCCGCGTCATGCCCGACGGCTCGAAGCGCGCATGGCTGAACTTGTCCACGAGCACCTGAAGGGGCACGCCGTACTGCAGCGCGTACGAGATGGCCTGCGCGAAGGCATCCGCGAAGCCGGAGATCGTCGACCCCTCCTTCGCCATCACGAGGAACAGCTCGCCGGGCTGCCCATCCTCGAAGAGGCCGACCGTGATGTAGCCCTCGTGGCCGGCGATGTCGAACTTATGGGTAATCGACTGACGCTCGTCCGGCAGACGGCGGCGGACCGGCTGCGCCATGCTGGCCACGACCTTCTCAACCTCAGCCTGCGTCTTGTCCTTGTCTTTCGACGTGTTCAGCGGTTGCGTGCGCTTGCTGCCGTCGCGGTAGATCGAGATGGCCTTCGCACCGAGCCTCCACGACTCGATGTACGCCTCCATGATCTCTTCGACCGTCGCTTCTTTCGGCACGTTCACCGTCTTCGAGATCGCGCCAGAAATGAAGGGCTGTGTCGCGCCCATCATCTTGATGTGCCCGAGATAGTGAATCGACCGCTGGCCCTTGCGCGCCTTGAACGCGCAATCGAACACGGCGAGGTGCTCGTCTCTGAGCGCCGGCGCGCCTTCGATCGTCTCGTTCTGATCGATGTACTCGACGATCGCCTTGATTTCCTGCTCGTTGTAGCCGAGCTTGGCGAGCGCCATCGGCACGGTCTGGTTGACGATCTTCATCAACCCGCCGCCGACGAGCTTCTTGTATTTCACGAGCGCGATGTCGGGCTCGACGCCAGTCGTGTCGCAGTCCATCATGAAGCCGATCGTGCCCGTCGGCGCCAGCACGGTCGACTGGCCGTTGCGATAGCCGTACAGCTCGCCCAGGCGCACCGCCTCATCCCACGCCTGCCGCGACGCGTTGTACAGCTCGATCGGCACGTTCTTCACGTTGATGCCCTTCACCGCATCGCGATGCTTGCGCATGACGCGCAGGAACGGCTCCCTGTTGGTCTCGTACCCGGCAAACGGGCCGCCGTTGTCGCGCGCGATGCGCGCCGACTGCGCGTACGCCTCGCCCGTCATGATGGCTGTCAACGCCGCGGCGTAATCGCGTCCGCCGTCGCTGTCGTAGGGCAGGCCGCGCGACATGAGCAGCGCGCCCAGGTTCGCATAGCCGAGGCCGAGCGGCCGGTAGGCGTGGCTGTTCTTCGCAATCGCCGGCGTCGGATAGCTCGCGTTGTCCACGAGAATCTCCTGCGCCGTGATGAGCGTGCGGCACGCGGCCTTGTAGGCCACGAAATCGAACTCGCCGTCGGACCGCACGAACTTCATGAGGTTGATCGACGCCAGGTTGCACGCCGAGTCGTCCAGAAACATGTATTCCGAGCAGGGATTGGACGCATTAATCCGGGCCGTGTTCGGGCACGGATGCCACTCGTTGACCGTCGTGTCGAACTGCATGCCGGGGTCGCCGCACACATAGGTGCCTTCGGCGATCAGCTTCATCAGGTCGCGGGCCTTGTAGGTCTCCATCACCTCGCCGCTCGTCACCGCTCTGGTCGACCAGTTCCCATCGTCGAGCACCGCGCGCATGAACTCGTCGGTCACCCGCACGCTGTTGTTCGAATTCTGGAAGAACACCGACGAGTACGCCGGACCGGTGAACGAGCCGTCGTAGCCGGCGTCGATGAGCGCCCACGCCTTCTTCTCTTCTTCCACCTTGCAGTTGATGAACTCGACGATGTCGGGGTGATCGACGTTGAGGATCACCATCTTCGCGGCACGCCGCGTCTTCCCGCCCGACTTGATGACGCCCGCAAACGCGTCATACCCCTTCATGAACGACACCGGCCCCGACGCCGTGCCGCCGCCCGCCAGGACTTCCTTGGACGATCGAATCGCCGACAGGTTCGATCCCGTGCCCGATCCGAACTTGAAGAGCATGCCTTCGGTGCGGGCGAGCGTCAGGATCGAGTCCATCGTGTCCTGCACCGAGTTGATGAAGCAGGCCGAGCACTGCGGGCTCTTTTCGAATCCGCAGTTGAACCACACCGGGCTGTTGAATGCGGCCTTCTGGTAGACGAGCAGGTGCTTCAGCTCCGCACTGAAGGTCTCGAGATCGGCATCGCTCGCGAAATAGCGGTCGTGGCGGCCCCATTCGGTAATCGTGTCCACGACACGGCCGATGAGCTGCTTCACGCTGTACTCGCGCTGCGCCGTCCCGATCTGCCCGCGGAAGTACTTCGAGACGACGATGTTTGTCGCCTGCTGCGACCAGAACGAAGGCATCTCGACGTCGCGCTGCTCGAACACCACTTCGCCGCGCTCGTTGCCGATGACCGCCGACCGCCGCTCCCAGGTGACCTCGTCGAACGGATCGACGTTGGGTAGCGTGAAGAAGCGCGGGAACTCCAGCCCCGGCGACTGAGCCGTACGAGGCTCGCCATTCGATGCCGTGTCCTGCGCCCGGCTGTCTGACTCTTGCGCGGTTGGCTGCTCAGAGCCTGTGATGTCGTGAGCCTCGCCTCGTTCCATTCTCACCCTCCGATTTCCGGCGTCCCCGTTCCGAGGCGCCAGACCCTGCCCAAAATTTGAAAATGCGCGGCCAGAGCGAACCTTCGCCTTTGGGTTTGTATTCGCTAAATGATGCTGACCTTTGATGCCGACGCGACGTTCTCTGCGAGAAACCTTGGGGGAGGCCCCGCGCCTATCTGCTCGCGTTCAGGCGGTCAAATATGCGCTCGACTCTGTAGGATGTCAAGCCTCAAAACTACCATATATTGTGCGTTAGATTTAGGTCGAACGCAATATATCCACTTCCGCCGAGTCGAGCACCATAGCCGACTCAACTCGTTTTCCTGAGATTCCCAGTAAAATCAAAGGCCTGGACGCTGCCACGGACCAACCCCGGCCCGAGCCCACATCAAACGCGGTCGCCACGGCTCGCGCGACCGCGCTCTTCGAGATTGCCCTGTGCTCCGGCATTCCCTCGCAGTTCGCGATCGCGTACATGTTCGCGTTCGCGGGATTCACGCCGCTCACCAACGGCGAGCTCTCGTTCGGCTACATCGCGACGCTTCTGCTCCTCGACGCGACCGTGCTCATCGCCCTGATTTTCTGGCTGCTGAGCCGCCAGGGGGAGCGCCCCAAAGACGTGTTCATGGGACGGCTGCCGGTGGGCCCCGAGTTCAGGCTCGGCATCGGCCTCACCGTCGTCGTGTTCGCCCTCGCCGTCGCGGTGCTGTCGGCCACCAGGGTGCTCTTGCCCGCGCTTCACAACGTGAAAGAGAACCCGCTGCAGCAACTGATTCAGACGCCGATGCAAGCGCTCATTCTCGCCGTCGTCGCGACGATCAGCGGGGGCCTGCGCGAGGAGATCCAGCGCGCGTTCATCCTTCACCGCTTCGAGCAGTATCTCGGTGGCGGGCGTGTCGGGTTGGTGCTCTACAGCCTGGTGTTCGGCTTCGGCCACAGCTTGCAGGGATGGGATGCGGTGCTGGCCACGACGATACTCGGCGCGTTCTGGGGCGCGGTCTATCTCATGCGGCGCAGCATCATCGCGCCCGTCGTGAGTCACTCGGGCTTCAACGCCGCCGAGATATTCGTGTTTCTCGCTACTGCAAGATCGTGACGTCGGCGCGCCGTCGCAGATCGGCGATCCAGGCGCCGACGAGCGACTGACGCCGCTCGGCAGCGAGCCTCGGCCTGGCCGCCTCACCGCTCTGCCGGACCTCTTCGTCGGTCGGCTGTGAGGCCGCGGAGAACCGTTCGTCGAGATAGGACGCGAGCCGCAGGTCATCGGCCGCGTAGATTCTGAGCACGGCCTCGTCCACGCCTCTGGCCTCGAGCACGCGCGAGAACTCGCCCGCCGATCCGAATCGCGCGCGTATGCGCGCAATCCGCGCGTCGATGGCCGCAGCCGTCGGTTCCGGCGGCACCACGCGGCGAACTTCGTTCAGCATCAACAGGCGATCGACAAGCAGGGCCAGGCCGCCGGTCTGACGATCGCTGCCAGCCGGTGCCTCAACAAGGCCCAGATCGAGTGCCGCTTCCAGATCCGATAGCGTGATGATCTGGCCGGGCATGATGGCGAGCACCTTCTCGATAATCTCGGCCTTGGCACTGACGATGAAAGGGCTGAGGGCTGAGGGCTGAGGGCTGAAGAGCCACACGAACAGGCTGATCGTGGCCCGCCACGCGTGACGCGAACGGCTCTTTGGTTTTACATCCATGCCATCTGCCATTTGCCCTCTGCCATGACGTGTATCTATCAAAAGGCCTGCCCCAGCGAGATGTGGAGCGCGGTCAATGGCTCGCGGTCACCGTTCGGCAGCAACCTGCGATCGAGCTTGAATCCCAGGTCCACGCGAATGGGACCGACGGGCGAACGATAACGCAGGCCGAAACCAACCGAGCCCCGCAACTCCGTGAGATCCATGTCGTCCACATTCGCAAACACGTTGCCGCCATCGAGGAATGCCACCGCACCCAGCCCGCCACGAACGGGAATGCGTGCTTCGGCGTTCAGCACGATCAGCCCGTGGCCGCCTTTCGGAAAGCCGTCCTGGTCGATGGTCTCGGGCGTGCCGAGCCGGTCGAGCGCGAAGCCGCGAACCGTATTTTCGCCGCCGGCATAGAACCGTTCGCTCGCCGGAATGTCTTCGACGGTGATTTCCTGTCCCTCGCGGTTGACGGTTCTCGCAAAGCCCGTCGCCAGACCGACGCGAGCGCCGAAGGCGAGAACGGTCGAGCGTGCGCTCGGCACCCGCCGGTAACTGAATGCCTGGAGAAACGTCTTAATGAAACCGACCTGCGAACCAAGCGCGCGCGCCGCCAGTTCGGCGTCCGCGCCGGTGAGCGTGCCGGAATCCGGTTCCACGGGATCTCTTCGCGTGTCCCGAATCACCGACCCTGCCACGCTCGACAGGCGCACCTGCGGGAACAACCGGTCGATGACCGGCTGCGCGGCGAAGTTCGATTTGATGTTGACGAGCTGCGTGTGATCGAGACCGTAGTGGCCGATCACCAGGACCGCGGGCGTCACCCGCCGCGTGAGGATCGCATTGGCGCCACGGCGGTTGAAGTCGAAGCTCGATCGCACGCCCTGCTCGACGGCCGCGGTAAACGTGAAGTCGGCCGCGGTATTGAAGACGCTTCGCTCGCCGAAGGTCAGCCGCGCCAGATATTCGTTGAACCCGTATCCCCCGTCGTCGACCGGAATTGGGGCCTGGCTTTCAAGGTCGCTGAGGCCGGTCTTACGAAAGCTGACGCTCGTGAACAGGCCGATCGATCGATCCTTGCCGAACAGGTTGCGCCGGTTCACCTGGAAGAACCCGCGCGGCGCGAGCTGGAATTCCTCGACGGCATCGCCGCCCGCCACCGATCGGACGAGCCGGCGGCCGCCTTCGATGCCGCCGCCGTACGAGATGGTCGTCACCGGGGCCTCGTCAAGGGTGATGACGACGTCCCGGAGGTTGGTTTCGCCGGGAAGCTGAAGATAGGAAATATCGACGCGCCGAAACAACCCGAGCTCGGTCAGGCGCCTGCGCGTCTCGTCTTCCTGATTCTGCGACAGAGGCTGTCGGCTCTTGAGTTGTACCTCGCGAAGAATCGTCTCGCGGCTGGTGCGTTGATTGCCGACGATGAGCACATGATCGATCAGGATCTGCGGGCCTTCGTGAATATCGAAGTTCAGCTCGACCTTCGATCCGTCGCCGATGCCCTTTGGCGCAGGCTGCACCGTCACTTCGGGGTACCCGCTATTGAGATACAGCACGCCAATCGCGTCGGCGTCTGACGAGATCTGCGGCTCGAAATACGGTTGCCCGGGAGACGCTTTCACGGCCTTGCGAAGCGCCTCGTCGGTAATGGCGGTGTTACCCTTGAACACGACCGAATCGACCATCGAGCGCACGCCTTCGGCGATGACGAAGCGGACGCGCACGTACTCGCTGCCGGCCTTCGGCTCGCGCCGTTCGAGCTGCGACGTCACTTTCACTCCCGCGAACCCACGCTGGCGGTAGTAGCCCATGATTCGTGACGCATCGGCGCCGGCAATCGAGTCGCTGAACGCCAGTCCACTCTTCGTCACGAGAAGCGGCGCCAGCTCTGCCGATGTGATCGACGTGTTGCCCGTCACTTCGGCCTGCTCGACGATGCACTGCGGTCCGCGAGTCACGGTGAACGTGACGCGCAGCACCTCTTCCGCTTCAGCGCGCTGGTAGTCGGCCCGCGGGTTGCAGAACCCGCGCTCGCGGAAGTGGCGCTCGATGCCGAACTTCGAGTCCTCGAGCAGATCTTCGTCGACCGAGTGCTCCCGGGCGATCGGCACGAGCAGGTTCCGTTCGCTCGTGCTCAGCGGATCTCCCTGGAAATCGATCTCGACGCGCGGTCCTGGCTCCACGCTCAAGGTCAGGTCAACCGCGGTATCTCCGTCTACGAAGCGCGCGATTTGCGTCACGCGAGCCTCGTAGTACCCCTCCGCGCGCAGCTCGCCGGCATACTTGATAAGGCGCTCATCGAGCTCGACCCCGTCGTAGCCTTCGCCGACACGCAGATCGAGCGCGCCCAGCAGCTGCGCCTGCGATCCACGCGGCGAGCCCTGCACGTCGATCTTCGCAACGCGCGCCCGCGCACCAGGATGGATGGCAATGACCATCGTCGCGTTCGATGGATCGCGCGCGGGACCGGCGCTGATGGTGATCTCGGCCTTCGGATAGCCCCGCTGGCGATACACGGTCTGAAGCGTGGACGTCACCTGGTTCGCCCGCGCCAGGGACAGCGACGAGCCATGACGTTCCTGGACGACACGGCGCAGTTCGGCTTCCGGAACGCCGAGCTGCCCGGAAAAAGCAATCCTGCGGAAGCGTTGTGCCGGAATGAGGTTGTAGGTCAGCACGACGCCCGCGTCGCGAAGCGACGCGTCCACCTGTACGTCCTGATACAGCCCCAGCCCGAAGAGGTGCGCCATGCTTTCGCGCACGTCGATCATGGCGAGCGGCGAACCGGTGTGCGTTTCGATAATCTCGAGGAGCGTCGGATCGCGCATGTCGACGCCGTTGGCCTGCAGCCGGATTTCGACGACGGTCTTGCCGATGTAATCAGTGACCGCAGCCTCGGACGTGCGGCCGATGGCGAGCAGGACAAGAAGGAATACGCACCTCAAAATTCTTTCCTTACACGAATGTCCAGTGAATAGCTCTCGTCTTCGTTCCGGGTCAGGATCCAGGAGAGGCGATCGGTCTGATCGTATTCGAGGAGAACGATTTGATCGCTCGTCGAGCTGAGGCTGCGCGAAAACGTCAGATACGCGCGGTTGGAAATGCGCTTGCCGATGGTCAAGCGTGCCGACGGGTTGAACCGCGCCGACTGCTGTGTCGTATCCGACAGAATCGGGGTGAGCTGGAACGTGTCGACGCCGAACGTCGATTCTACGACTTCTCCGATCTGCCCCGAGATCGGGTTCACGAGCATTCGCGCCACGCGCGCCTGCACGAGCTGCTGTTCGGTACGGTCTGGAGTCTGCAGCGCGCGCAGATCGGCATCCTGCCCTGTCGCGGTGCCGAGCAGCAACGACGCCACTTCGATGGGCGGCAGCGGAGGATCCGACATGAACACGGGCCGCAGCCGTTGCATCGTGCCCGATGCGCTCAGCGTGACGCGATAGGTCTGCCCGGGTACGCGAACCTGGGTCTCGGCGGCGATGTCGAACATCGGCTCCATGCGCAATGGATTCGTGAAGTCGAGCGTGCCGCGTGTCACGAGGTATCGGCGCCCCTCGAAGATGAACTCGCCGCGCGAGATCTCCGCGCGTCCAAACACGATCGGCCGGTCGTAGGTGCCGCGAAATTGCAAATCGGCGCTCGAGACAATCGTCGCGTTGCTGTTCTGGATGCGCAGCGTCCCGGGCGCGATGACCCGGACGTCCAGACGCACGGGCGGAATGTTGCTCGTCGACGCCGCCCCCGCCACGATCGGGGTCCCGCCGCCCGATCCCCCGCCGAA
>Ga0065707_10001209_pt1 | contig 11226 bp, 11 predicted proteins | sample SwiRhicommuniRL3_FD_59094 | JGI IMG/M metagenome (GOLD analysis project Ga0065707, IMG submission 59094) | Switchgrass rhizosphere bacterial communities from Rose Lake, Michigan, USA - RL3 v2 (version 2) | ecosystem: Host-associated > Plants > Roots > Rhizosphere > Soil | place: East Lansing... | reverse complement strand
TGCTTGTGCCCGTAACGGGTTTCGCTGCCGAAGCGCCTCGTCCCGGCGGCGAGCTCGTTTTTGCCGTCGGCGAGGTTCCGCCATCCTTTGACGGGCACCGTGAAACCACGTTCGGCATGCTCCACCCGGTGGCGCCGCATTACAGCACCTTGCTGCGCTTCGATCCGCAAAATTATCCGAAGATCGTCGGCGACGTTGCCGAGTCGTGGTCGTTCTCGAAGGACGGTTTGACGCTGACTGTAAAGATTCGCAGGGGCATCAAGTTTCACGACGGTACCCCGCTCACGGCGCAGGACGTCAAGGCGACCTATGACAAAATCATTTTTCCGCAGGAAGGTGTTGCCAGCGCGCGCAAAGCCTTGTACGCGATGGTCGACAAGGTCGAAGCGCCGGACGATGCCACTGTTGTTTTCAAGCTCAAACATATCGCCGCATCTTTCTTGGCCAATCTTGCTTCGCCGTGGAACTTTATCTACAGCGCCGAACGTCTTAAGAAAGATCCGCGCTGGTATGAGAAGAATGTGATGGGATCGGGACCCTTCGTATTCGCCGAACACGTGGCGGGTTCACACTGGGTGGGCAAAAAAAATCCAAACTATTTCATGCCGGGACGCCCTTATTTGGACGGTTTTCGCGCGATATTTATTCGCGACACGGCTCCACGCGTCGCGGCCGTGCGCAGCGGCCAGGCGGTTGTGGAATTTCGCGGTTTCAATCCGGCGGCCCGGAGCGATATCGTCAAGACCCTCGGCAACAAGGCGGTGGTGCAGGAGAGTCCCTGGGCGTGCACTATTCTGGTGACGCTCAATAACGAGAAAAAGCCGTTCAGCGATGCGCGGGTGAGGCGCGCTCTGACGCTGGCCATCGACCGCAACGAAGCATCCAAAGCGTTGGCGCAAATTTCCGTCATGAAGTACGTCGGCGGCGTATTCCGCCCGGGGTCGGAATTCGCCACGCCTCAAGCGGAACTCGCCAAGCTTCCCGGCTTCGGTAAAAACATCGAGGCCGCGCGCGCCGAGGCCAAACGTTTGCTAAAGGAAGCCGGCGTCGCGGAAGGATTTTCGTTCGTCCTGAAAAACCGCAACGTCAAAGAGCCGTATGAAGTCAGCGGCGTTTTTCTGGTCGATCAATGGCGTAAAATCGGCCTCAATGTGACGCACACGCCGCTGGAAGGCGGGCCTTACTTCAACGATCTGCGCCAGGGCAATTTCGACGCCGGCGTCGATTTCGACTGCGAGTTCATGGACGAGCCCGATCTGTATCTGCTCAAATACTTGAGCAGCGACAAGAGCCCGGTGAACTACTCCCGCTACAAGGATACTGCCCTTGACGAGCTTTATGAGCGGCAAAGCCGCATGCTGGATCTGAAAGACCGCCTGCCGCTTTTGCGGCAAATGGAAAAGCGCGCCATCGGCGAGCAAGCCTATCAGTTTCCTCTGTTGTGGTGGCAGCGCATCGTGCCGCATAGCAGCCGGCTCAAAGGCTGGAAGATTGGGCCAAGCCACTACGTCAATCAGGATCTGCGCGACGTGTGGTTGGCGCAATAAGTGAAGTCGAGGATGGAGGATCGAGAATTGCGGATTGAGCCATCCTCGATCCTCAGGCCTGGTTGAAAAGTGCGCCAGTATATCCTGAAACGCTTGTTGCTGATGATCCCTACGCTCCTGGGCGTGGCGGCGCTGGTGTTTTTTTTGCTGCGCATCGCGCCGGGAGATATCGTCGAGCTCAAATACGCCGGCAGCGGCACTTTTGCGCCGAAGGAAGCACTCGATCGCGAGCGCGCGCAGTTGGGACTGGATAAGCCACTCGCGCAGCAGTTCGTCGTCTGGATTGCCGGTATCGTTCGCTTCGACTTCGGCAACTCGATGTGGACGGGGAGACCGATCATAGAAGAAATAAAGGTTCGCCTCGAGCTCAGTTTGCAACTTGCCGTGATGGCAACCCTGGTCGCGATCATCCTCGCGATTCCGCTGGGAACACTGGCTGCGGTGAAGCAGGATACCTGGGTGGACTATTTCGTGCGGATTTTCTCTATCGGCGGACTGGCCATGCCGTCCTTCTGGTTGGGTATCGTGATCATTCTCGGTTTCCTGATCTTCTTTAAATGGATGCCGCCTTTGACCTTCACCTCCTTCTGGTCCGACCCGCGCGCCAACCTGGCGCAGCTCATTTGGCCGGCACTGGCTGTCGGTTATCGTTATTCAGCCATGGCGACGCGTATGACCCGCTCGGCCGTGCTGGAAGTGCTGCGCGAGGACTACGTGCGCACGGCGCGTGCGAAAGGGCTCTGGGAGTCGACGGTGATCGTCAGGCATGCGTTGCGCAATGCGCTCCTGCCCATTGTGACGGTGATCGGTTTGGAATTTGCGTTTCTAATCGGCGGTTTGGTGGTGACGGAGCAGGTGTTCAATTTAAACGGCATCGGCATGCTGTTCGTCCAATCGATCACGAACCGCGACTACACGATGACCCAAGCACTGGTGCTGCTGGTATCGTTCGCATTTATCTTTATGAATTTCCTGATCGATCTGCTGTACGCCTGGCTCGACCCGCGCATTCGTTACCAGTGATCGGGTTGTGTGCATCGCCGGTTCAACCCGAAATAGAATGCGTTCCACGATGCAACCCTTTATTGCCGCCGCCCGGAGTTTCGCGTCGGAGCGGCCTCTGGGCGCCATCGGCGCGGTCATCGTCATTTTGATGGCGGTCGCCGCGTTACTGGCGCGAACTCTCTCCCCCTATGACCCGCTCCAGACCGATTATGGAGCCATGTTTCAATCGCCGGGCACGAGTCATTGGTTCGGCACCGATTCCTTCGGTCGCGACGTGTTGTCGCGACTTCTTTACGGTTCACGCACGGCTTTATGGATCGGCTTCTCTTCGTCGATTCTCGGCACCAGCATCGGCGCCGTGATCGGTGTTTACTGCGCCTATTTCGGCGGCCGCGTGGATCTGCTTTTGCAGCGTTTGATGGATATTCTGCTTTCTTTCCCGCTCATCGTGCTTGCCCTTGTCGTCGTTGCCGTGATGGGCTCGGGAGTCTGGAACGTGATCTTCGCCATCGCGGTGCCGATGATTCCGCGTGCCGCCCTGGTGGTGCGCAGCAGCGCTCTCGCGCTGCGCCAAATGCTCTTCGTCGAATCCGCGCTCACGCTGGGCGCGAGCCATGCGCGGATTATCTTCCGCCACATGCTGCCCAACGTCATGGCGCCCTATCTGATCATGCTGACGGCATTCCTGGGACAGGCGATTCTTCTCGAAGCTTCGCTTTCGTTTCTCGGCCTTGGAGTGGCGGAACCGGTTCCGGCGTGGGGGCTGATGCTGCGCGGAGCGGCGGTGGAATTCGCCGAGCGAGCGCCGTGGATGGCTCTTTTCCCGGGACTGGCGATCAGCCTTGCGGTCTTCGCCTTCAACGTGTTGGGAGATTCGTTGCGCGACGCTCTGGATCCGAAATTGAGGCTGCCGTAGTTGTTTTTGGCGCGGACGGAAGGTCTTCCCGAGCAAAGGGAAATTGATCAGAAACTTGTTGGTGATAAGGGGTTAGGGGGTTACTCTTTGCCCTTCCACAGGTCGAGGCTCTTCGAACCGCTGCGCCCGTGGTAATAACTTTGTTGCAATTTGACTAGTTCGGCGCGCGTCATTTCCACTTTTTTTGTTTCGCCGCCTCTGCTGACATATTCGAAGAGGACATGGCGCTGGTCGCGAAAAATTCTGACCAACCGGCCTTCTTCGGCGTCAATGATTCTGCCGATGGTGCGCAGCACTTCGCCGAGGTTATGGATGTCAGGGATCTTCCCCAGTTGAATGCGCCGGTGCAGGCCGGCCTCGTCGATACGGCTGATGTCGATAGGATTGTAGGTCCGGTTCACGCTTACGATCTCCGGTTTATCCGGCGGTTTGTCCAAGCGAACCGTGTTGAGTTTATGAATAATATTTCTTAATCCTGATTTTGGCGCTTCGACGGGTTGGGGCGGCGCCTTGCTTTCCGAGCGCTTGCGATCGCAGCGCACGTGCACGACAAAGCTGCGCTCCTGCTGCTCGAGTTCAAGCAGCTGAGGAAACAGGTCGGCGAGATCTTGACCGATGGCCCTCAAGACCCGCGCATAATAATTAGATGGTTGATTAGCTTCCACCTTGTACAAGCTCCGACAAACGAAGTAAGCGTCCTGTCCTCAATCGAATGCTAGCAGGCTACTGAAAAACCCTCTCGGAGTCCTTCGACATGGCTCAGGACGAACGGAGAGGATTTGAAATCGTTGAGGATTTTCCGTTCATGCTGAGGCTCTCGAAGCATTCCGAACCTCTTTTCAGCACCCTGCTAGAATACCTGACGGCTCGGCCGTGGGTCCACGCTAAAGGTAGAGCCATTATATTACGAAACCGGCAGGCTGTCTCTCCCAAATCCGGGGGCGCGACCGGCGTTCGTTACCGTTCGCTCGGCTTTGGTTCGTTTGAGCCGCCCCGTCCCGCGGCATAGCGCTGCTGCAGCTGATACAATTCGGTGTTGCTGAGTTCTTCCTTACGCGCTTTGCCCTCGGCGTCCTGATACTCAAAGATGATTTGATGCAGGTCCTTGAAGATTTTAACGGCGCGCCCGTTCTGGGCGTCGATGACTTTCCCGATGGTCCGCAGTCTCTCGCCGAGACTATAGATGTCGGGCATGCCGCCTTCATCGCCTCGGTGATCGATTTTCTGATGGTCCAGCCGGTCGATGTCATGGGCGCTATAGGTTCGGGTAAATGGGACGAATTCCAAGTCAGGCTCGTGCTTCGGAACACGAATGATGTCGCTCACCCTGTCGACAAGTTTTTTTACGCTTATCCAGGAGGACGTACCCTGGTCATGCATTCGGCTCTTTGCACAAAGACCGTTGGCGACAAAATCATCGCCATTAAGCTCTATGGCCAGGTTTTCCGGAAAAAATGCGGCGAGATCCTGGCCGATCACTCGTAGAGCGCGGGCATAAAACCCGGTCGTTTGTTCCATAACAAGGTTGAGTAGCTCAAATAAATTCACAACGTGAGTTGGCAGTTGCGAAAATGGCTAGGTGTCTGCGATATGGGCTGCGTAAAAAATGAGCTTTGATCGCTGGCGGGGTACCGATTAAGGCTTTGAGCGAAAGCTTGTCGCACCCGCGAAATCCTCTTGGGCGTCTAGGGTACGCGAATTTGGCCAAAGGTCAAGAAAAAAATTTGCGACCCGGGGTTATCAGCGTCGGATGCGGCGCGAAATAAACGCCGCCGGAGCGATGCCCATCCAAGCACACGGTGACGCAAATGCCTATTCGCCCGTGATCGCCTTCGATGTTCCACGGTCGGCTGAAGAGATCCATGCCTGGCGCGGCCGCGACGACAAAATGCCGGCGCGGCCGTGACCAGGGTACGACCCTTCTCGCTTGCAAGACTGGTATGAGTTAGTTAGCGGCTTTGAAGAACTTGTCCGCCCATATTGGTGATTTTGTCCAGGCGAATCACCACCGCGGCGCCTTTGCGTTCGGGATCTTTGTCGAGTTCGTCCTTGACGGTGCGGGCCATGACCTGATCGCGGATCGGACCATCCTCGTGCATCGTCGCGGTGCCGTGAAAGCGCCATGCGGCTTTGGTCTTTCCGTCTCGGAACAGCACGACGACGCGCGGGTTCTCCTTGACGTTCTTCATGTGCTGGCGCTTGGTGCGCTCCCAGTAGGCGAGCGACTCACCGTCGAACACCATCATGCTGCCTTTGTAGCCGATGTCCGGCTCCCCGTCGCCGGAAACCGTGGCGAGGATGCACGGGCAGCCGTTGGCCAGGGCATTATCAACGAGTTCTTTCATCTGATCGACAATTGCAATCATAGGTCACCTCCTGGAGCGTAGTAACAAAATAAGAGCGCTGTGGTCAAATCGAATTTGGCCTACCTCGCGAAGTGCACTACAGTAGATCAATTCGAGAGGGGTTGCGATCGCTACGCGCATATTTTGAATGTGGTACCGGACTTCAGTTGAGCTGTTTGTGCACGAACTCGATGATCTTATCGGTCGCCCGCGCGGCGTTGGGCGAGTTCGCGTTTCTGCCAATGAAGCCTTCGGCTTCGCCTTCGAATAATTCCAGTTCCAGATGCCCGCCCGCTTTGCGGTAACTCTCAACGAAGCGTTCGCGGTCGGGTATGGGATGCGCCATGTCGGCGCTGCCCTGAATATAGAGGACGGGCGGCAGTTCGACTTTTTCCCCGCTTTCGATCGCGCGCGTGGGGCTGCCTTCGGCCATCGCATCCTCGGTTCCCCAGAATTGATCGTGATTGGGCAACACTCGTTCGGCAAACTCAGCGTGCGAGCCGCCGCGTTTTTTGAGGTCTTTGGCATATTCGTAACGTCCAAGTGGATCGATGACGGGCCAGCACAGGATGGCGCAGCGCACGCTCGCATCGAGTTGAGTAGACTCGGCAAGGGGTAACGCCGCATAGCGGGGATCGCGCGGCCGCATGGCGGCGAGCATCGCCTGGTGTCCGCCGCTCGAGCTGCCCATAATTCCGACCAGGTCAGGGCGACTGCGCAACCCGCCGCCGCGAGCCTTGAGCCAGCGTATCGCGTAGTTGATGTCCATCAAAGAAGCGGGATACGGTGCGACGGGTGGCATGCGCCAATCCAGTGCTGCCACTACGACACCGCTTTTCGCCAGCGCTTCATTCAGTGCATCATCGTTGGCCCGATCGCCGCGGCACCAGGCGCCGCCGTGAAGTTCGACGACCAGCGGAAAAGGCCCGGCGCCGGACGGTTTGAAAAGGCGCAATAGCAGGGGCGCGTCGCCATGACGAAGATATTCGACGTCCTCGATTTCAAGATCATGATTTGTCAGTGCGACGGCTTCCATGAGGACCTCCTTGTCATTCGATAGGGCACAAAACGCCAAACGCAAAACTAATTTCTCGTCTCATAAACAATCGCTAGGGTCTCCATTGTCATTGCCGCGGAAGCGGGAACCTAGCGGACCTTCGAAGCCCTGGATTCCGGCTCGCGCTAGCTAACGCCAGCTTGGCCGGAATGACGTTCGATGGTGGTCACGAATTCAAAACACCCCGCCGCCGTTCGTTAGTCCACCGCCACCAGCTTGCCGTCGCGATGCTCGACGGTCTTGCCGGTTAACTCCATCCCCGCTTGAGCGGCGAGGACAAAACCGTTGCCGAGGGTCTCCGGACCGGGGAGCCGCTTGCGCGCTTCNTCCGGCGCGTCTTCGGTGGCGATGGCTTGTTTGGGGCTGAAGGCGACGACNCAGACGTTCCACTCNCGCTCCTCCTCGGCGACGAAGCGGGTGAATGTCNGAATCGCATCTTTGCTGACGACGTAGGGTGACGCGCCGTGATTTTCCGGCCGTCCGCCGCCCCAAAGGTTGACGATATTTCCCGAGCGCCGCTCTTCCATGAACGGCACGACGTACTTGGTGCAGAGAAAGGTCCCGCCGAGGTTGGTCTGAATGACGCTGTCCCAAAAATCCTTGCTCAAGTTGCGCACGCGCGGCCAGCGCGGGATGCCCCAATTGAAATGCGGCACGATGCCCGCGTCGTTGATCAAGGCGTCGATTTGACCGAAGCGTTCCACCGCCTCATGCATCAACCGGCGCACGTCCTTCTCATCGCGCACGTCGGTTGGAACCGCGATGGCGTCGCGGCCCATGTTCTTGACCTCGCCGAGCGTCGTATGCATGCGCTCCACGTCTGCATCGGCGAGCACGATCTTCGCGCCGGCCTTGGCCAAAGTATGCGCCGCATGCCTGCCTATCCCCTTGGCTCCCCCGGTAATAATCACAACTTTGCCTTGCACAGTTTTCCCTCCTCGCTGGGATACGTTCCTGTCCTGTTTGTTCCGCGACCCCAACACTCATTATTTCAATGACCCTTTGGACTGATGGAGTGCTGGAGCATTGGGTTGACCGCTCCCCTCTACTTGGCGGTCTCTTCGGCTTTGAAGCCAATGTCCTTGTGGCTGCCGTCGCAGAAGGGTTTGTTCTTCGACGCGCCGCAGCGGCACAGATAAATCGGGTCGACGGCATTGTCGGCATACTCCTTGCCGGTGTAGTCCAACACCTTGGCGCCGCCGGCGACTTCGTAGGGCCCATTTTTGAGAGGTTTAACCGTCACGTTTGCCATAGAGGGCTCCTTGGCTCTATTTTTGACGAACATTGCACACTGGGCGGGATGGATCAATGTTTGTAGTGTTGCAAATCTGACGGGTAGCGCCATTGCCCGCGCCGCTAAGTTCATGTTACTAGGGCGCTATGAAAACAATGATTTCTCTCTTGGTCCTTGTTATTGTCTTATCTTTTGCTGCGCCTGTCCGGGCGCAGGAAAAAATCCGGGTGGGCCAGGGCTCGATCAGTTTGCAGTCGGGCCTCATGCATATCGCCAAGGATCGCGGCATCTTCGCTAAATACGGCCTCGCCGTCGAGACGATTTATATTCCCGGCGGCTCGACGAATATCCACGTGCTGATCTCCGGCAATCTCGATCTGTCGCAGTTGAGCGGCGCGCCGGGCGTGGCGGCCAATCTCGAAGGCGCGGATATCGTTTATTTCGCCGGCTTGCTGGACAAGCTCAATTATCAGCTGATCACCCGTCCCGACATCAAAAATGTCGAGCAATTGAAAGGCAAAAAATTTGCCGTCAGCCGTTACGGCTCCTCCGCTGATTTCGGCATGCGCGCGATGCTCAAGCGGCTCGGCGTCGATCCGGTCAAAGAAGCGAGCATCCTGCAGATCGGCGATGAACCGGCGCGCATCGCGGCGATCAAATCCGGCAATGTCGACGGCACCGTGGCCAACGCGCCCTTCGGCATCGAGGCGGAGCGACTGAAGCTTAACGTCGTGGCGGATTCGGTGAAAATGGATATTCCCTTTTTCAACACCGGCCTGCTCGGCAGCAAGCGATTTCTTGACAGACAGGAAAGCAAGGTCATGAATTTCCTGCGCTCGTATCTCGAAGCGATCAAAGTTCTCAAAACCGAGCGCGACTATTCGATCAAAGCGCTGGCGCAATTTACCCGCGTGAGCAATCTCAAGTCGGTGGCGGAAGGGTACGACTACTTTGTCAAACAACTCGAACCCGTGCCGTATCCCTCGGTCGCAGCGATGCAAGCCGTGGTCGACCAGATCGCCGAGAGCAATCCGAAAGGCAAAGGCATCGATGCGAAAGCTTATGTGAATGACCGTTACCTCAAGCGCTTGGAAGAAGAGGGGTTTGTGAAGAAGATTTGGGGGAAGTAAAGGAGAGTCTCGGTCGAGCGTCCGGCGTCTCGCGAGACCATTCATAATCTCAGTCAATCATCCGCACCATTTGATATCGCTCGCCATGTTGGATAATTTCGAATGCTCTTACACTTACGAAATGTCTTGGAATGGATGAGTCAGTGATACTGTCGCGCATTGCTGTCTGATTAAGCAGCGGTGCGCATGTGGAGATCATAGAAAGGAACCATGGAAAAGGTGATCCTCATTCGTCGCTATTAACTTGTTCCGTCGTCCTCGCCAGCCTGAGCGCTTTTCTCGGATCTCTCGATAGCGCCCTCAATATTTCGTTTCCCGCGATCACCGCGGCATTTTCATTGGAAGTGAGATCGATCCAGTGGGTGATCGTCTGCTACGTGTTGCCCCACGCGAGCCTTTTGTTAGGTTGCGGCCGGCTTGCCGATGTCTGGGGTCATGGGCGGGTGCTGACGTGCGGGCTGCTGGTGAGCTCGGTGGCATTTCTTGGCTGTGGACTGGCGCCGACGTTCGGCTGGCTTATCGCGGCGCGCGTGGGACAGGGCGTGGGAGCGGCGCTGATGTCGGGGTCGGCTCCGGCGCTGGTCACCTTGACGGTCCCCTCGGAAGCGCGCGGCCGCGCTCTCGGCATCTTCCAGATGAGCATGGCGGCGGGTTATGCCTTCGGGCCGTTGATAGGCGGCGTCCTTGTCGATCTATTCGGCTGGCGCGCGGTCTTTTTGTTCCGTTTGTTGCCGGCGCTGTTGCTGGTCTGGATCGCGATGGCAAAGCTACCGCCATTTAGAGAACGCCGCGACGCGCAAGGTTTTGATCTTGTGGGAGCTCTCACTCTCGCCGTAAGTTTGGCGAGCTTACTATTGGCGGTCAGTCAAAGCCGAAGAGTGGGTTGGTCATCGCCGAATGTGATCACGCTGGGGTTGTTTTTCATGATGTGTTTTTCCGGATTCATCATAACGGAAAGGCGGGTCACGGCGCCGGTTGTTAACTTGAGCCTCTTCAGGCACCCGCCGTTTGTCATCGCCAATCTTCTCGCGGTGTTTGCCAACTGCGCTAGATTCACCATCGGATTGCTCGTGCCCTACTATGTGATCGATGTGTTGCGCTACCCGGCGGCCACCGGCGGCACGCTGATGCTCGCGGCGGCAATCATGACCCCGCTAGCCGCACCGGTGGCCGGCAAACTATCCGACCGATTTGGCACAGCCGCCTTGAGCGCGCTCGGTTTGGCTCTGGAAGCGCTCGGCCTATGGATGGTCAGCCGATTGGATGCGCAGGCGGACTACCTCGTTGTCGCGGTCGCGCTCAGTTTTGTTGGGCTGGGATTGGGCGTGTTCGAGGCGCCGAACATGAGCTTTGTGATGGGGGCGATTCCGCGCAACCAACAGGGCGTGGCAGGCAGCATCGCCAATATGATGCGCACCCTGGGAATTGTGTTCGGCGCAACACTTTGGAGCACGCTCTTCGACGAACGCCGGCAATTCCATTTAGAGTGGCTTTCCATTCCTCAACCGGCAGCGTTCCAGATATTCGTCCCGGCTTTTCAAGATGTTTTTACAGTCGCGGCGGGACTTTGCGTAGCAGCTTTCGTTTTGTCGCTATTTCGCCGACAGGAATCAGCCGAATTGAGACACGGCAGAGCAGAGAACAAGTGACGTTACTCTTTCCTTGCCGTACAGTTTGTCATATTCTCGCGATCATTCGGCGAAGCCCTTGATGCTTAACTATGCACTCGTACAAGGTCGAGCGGCTGTTAGGTGAGAGAAACCGAGACGCGCTTTTCGGCTTTGGAGGATGTTGATGACCCCTGACAACCAAACCTACGACATGCTGCTCAAACTCGTGAAGACGCGCATGAGCGTGCGCAAGTTCAGGCCCGATCCGATTCCGGAAGATACGATCCACAAGATCCTCGAAGTCGCGCGCTGGGCGATGTCGGGCGCCAACTCGCAGCCGTGGGAGTTTATCGTCGTCACCGATCCCGAGATCAAGAAGCAA
>Ga0065707_10082951_pt1 | contig 11235 bp, 8 predicted proteins | sample SwiRhicommuniRL3_FD_59094 | JGI IMG/M metagenome (GOLD analysis project Ga0065707, IMG submission 59094) | Switchgrass rhizosphere bacterial communities from Rose Lake, Michigan, USA - RL3 v2 (version 2) | ecosystem: Host-associated > Plants > Roots > Rhizosphere > Soil | place: East Lansing, MI... | reverse complement strand
TCGCAACCTGCCGAGGCCGCGCTACGGAACGGCTGCGGCGCTTCGACAGCAGGTCTGCCATACGGACTTTGTAGTAATCCGCAACAGTTTTCTGAATATTCTCGATGGTCACCAGCCGCGCTTGCAGCGACAGCAGATCTTTGAGCGCTTCCTTGGCGAAATCCACCGTTATCGCCTGGCCGGTAAAGCGGGAATTTGCGATTACCCGGCGTAGAGCCCCCTCGAGCTCGCGCACGTTCGAACGGATGCGTTTTGCCACGAAAAAGGCCACTTCTTCCGGCAATGCCACCCCCGCCGCCTGGGCTTTCGTCATGAGAATAGCCACGCAGGTTTCAAGCTCCGGCGGCTCGATGGCCACGGTGAGCCCCCAGCCAAAGCGCGATTTCAGGCGTTCTTCAAGGCCGTTAACTTCTTTCGGGTAGCGATCGCAGGTGAGGATCACCTGGTGCTGGCCTTCGAGCAGCTCGTTGAAGGTGTGGAAAAACTCTTCCTGAGAGCGATCCTTTCCGGCGAAGAACTGGATGTCATCGATCATCAGCGCATCGAGCGAGCGGTAGGCTGTTTTGAATTCGTTCATGGAATTGTGCTGCAGAGCGCGCACCATATCGCCGACGAAACGCTCCGAATGCACATAGGCGACGCGCGCGTCCGGACTGTGCTGTCTGATGGCATGTGCAATGGCATGCATCAAATGGGTTTTACCCAACCCAACCCCGCCGTACAAAAAGAGCGGGTTGTAAGCTTTCCCGGGATTTTCCGCCACTTGCGCCGCAGCGGCCCGCGCCATTTGATTGCTTTTGCCTTCCACGAAACTTGCAAAAGTGAAGTCCGGATTGATGCGCGCGCCGACGACGATTCCATCGGCGCGCCGCCCCCGAACAGGCGCAAACGACGGCAAAGTCGGAGCAGCCGCAACCTTGCCGTTGCCACCCCCGCTGCCATTGCCATTTCGTGAACCGATTTCCACCGTGACGATAGGCGCATCGCCCGCGCCGTCTTCCCGCAGGATCTCCCCGACGCGAGGCAACAGGTTTGCCGTGACCCATTCGACGACGAAGCGATTGGGCGCAAGCAGCTTGAGCGTGCCAACGCCCTCCACCACCTGCAGCGGACGCACCCAGGTATTGAATTGCTGCTCGGGAAGCTCGGCTTCCAGAGCACGCACACAACGGGTCCAAAGGCACACTTCCACGAGCTCGAAGTCTCCCGCGTATCCGCAGATGTAAGGTGGACAGGGAAAAGGGTCGTGGAGTCTATACCTGCCGCCGCGGCGCTTGAAGCTGTAAACGCATTGACCTTGCGCGTCCGGCAGCTTAGTCTTGCCGGCCTTTTTGGGAGCCCCTTCGTCATGCAACGTACCTACCAGCCGAGCAAAGTGCGCCGGGCGCGCACGCACGGATTTCGCGCACGCATGGCGACCAAGGCCGGCCGCCGGGTCTTGAACCGCCGTCGCGCCAAAGGCCGCAGGAAGCTCATTCCTTAAACGGTAGGCCATTGATTCCCGGCCCCGCGGATCGCGTTCGTTACACCCTGCCCGCCGAGCGACGTATCCGCCGCAAGTCGGAGTTCGACGCTATTCATGCGCGCGGTCGGCGCCTTGGCACCGCGTTTTTCGGCGTCACGTTGCAGCTCAATGAACATGGCGCACCCCGACTCGGCCTGGCAGTTTCGATCAAAGTGGCCGGCAACGGTGTGGAACGCAATAGAATCCGCCGAGCCATCCGCGAGTCGTTCCGGCTGCATCAGCACGAACTGCCGGCGGTGGATATGGTCGTAAGTGCGCGCAGTCGCGCACGCGGGGCTGCAAGCGGCGAATTGCGGGCGGCTCTCGAAGAGCTATGGGGTATGTTGAAGCGATGAGCGCGCGCGTTTCATCGGCGCGCTTCGCGCCGTTATTGCTCAGGGTTCGCCTCTTCGCGAACCCTGTAAGTCCTGCGCGCAGCGCATGAAAAGGCGCAGCCCATGACAATCTACGTTGCAGAAGTCGTGATTCGTTTTTATCAATTGACGTTGAGCCCAATGCTCGGGCCGACGTGCCGGTTTTATCCCTCCTGTTCCAACTACGCGCTCGGCGCTATGCGGCATCATGGTTTCGCGCGCGGCAGCTGGCTTACTCTCAAACGTCTCGCTCGCTGCCATCCCTGGCATCCGGGCGGCATCGATTTCCCTCACTCGCACCCATGATGAAAAATCCCCGCATTCTGCTGTGGACTGCGCTTGCGCTTGTTCTGTGGCTCAACTATCAGGCCTGGCTCAAGGACTACACGCCGCAAGGAGCAACTACCGCGGTGACAAATCCGCAGAGCTCCGCTAAGACATCGCACGATCTCAGCGCGGAAATCCCGAAGCCCGCTTCCGTAAATGGAGAAGCCGTGCATTCCGTGACACCCGCCGTAGTCGCGAGTGAGCCCGACTCCAGCTCCGCTGCGGGCTTCGTTCGTGTACGCACCGATGTGCTCGATCTCGACATCAGCCGGCAGGGCGGCACGCTGCAGCGGGTGGACCTGCTGCTATATCCCAAAGTGAAGGGCGGCCGCGAGCCGGTGCGTTTGATGAATCAGGATCCGCGAACGCACTACCTGCTGGAAACGGGTCTCACCGGCCCAGCGAGCGGCGCCTATCCTACTCATTTATCTGAATTCACCGCTGCACAGCAGGACTTCAATCTCGGCTCCGCCGCGGAACTGCGCGTGCCATTGGAGTGGTCCGATGGCAAAGGCTTGGAGGTAACCAAAACCTATGTATTCCGGCGCGGCCAGTATCGCGTGGACGTTGAATATAGCGTGCGGAATCATTCGGGCGCCGCGCAGCAAGTGGGTCCGTACGCTCAGATCGAGCGCACCGACCCTCCGACCAAACGTTCGATGTTCGATGTCGAGAGCTATGCATTTCACGGACCGGCGATGTGGGACGGAACCAAATACCGCAAACTCAAAATCGATAACGAAGATGACCGCCGCCTGGCGCAGGAGGTCAGCAATGGCTGGGTCGCGGCCCTGCAGCATCATTTTGTCGGCGCCATCGTGCCCCCGGCGGATGCGAAGTGGCGTTTCACGCTGAGCGCGGAAGGGCGTAATTATCGGCTGGCGGCGGCGGGTCCGGCAGTTCCTGTCGCCGATGGCGCCACGGGCGTTCTGCATCAGACGTTGTACGTGGGGCCGAAGCTGCAGTCGCAACTCAAAGCCATCAGCCCGGAGCTGGGCCGGGTTGCGGATTACGGCCACCTGACCTTGCTGTCGCAACCGCTGTTCTGGTTGCTGCAGAAAATCCACGGCCTGCTCGGAAACTGGGGCCTGGCCATTATCATCGTCACTTTCCTGTTGAAGCTCTTGTTCTATCCGCTGTCGGAAGCGAGCGGCAAATCCATGGCGAAGATGAAAATGCTCGCGCCGCGGATCAAGAATCTGCAGGAAAGCCACAAAGGCGACCGCGAAAAGCTCGGGCGCGCGATGATGGAGCTGTACCAGCGCGAGAAGGTCAATCCGGTGGCCGGCTGCCTGCCGATCATCATTCAAATTCCGGTGTTCCTGGCTTTCTATTGGGTGCTGCTCGAAAGCGTTGAGATGCGCCAGGCGCCGTTCATGGGCTGGATCAACGATCTTTCCTCGCGCGACCCATTGTTCATCCTGCCCGCCATCATGGCCGCGGCGATGTTTATCCAATACAAGCTGAACCCCACGCCTCCCGATCCGGTGCAGGCCAAGGTTTTCATGTTCATGCCACTCGCCATGTCCGTGATGTTTGCGTTCTTCCCGGCGGGCCTCGTGCTCTATTGGGTGACGAACACGGTGCTGTCGATTGCGCAGCAGTGGAATATCAATCGGCGCATTGAGGCCGGCAAGAAAAGCTGACAGGCTTGATGCATGACGCGAGCCGATACCATCGTGGCCGCAGCGACACCGCCGGGACGCGGCGGCATCGGCATCGTGCGGGTATCAGGGCCTAAAACGCCCGAAATCGCTGCGGTGATGCTAGGGGAAGTGCCGCAACCGCGGCATGTCACTTTCGCGCGCTTCATGGATGGGCAGCAGCAGCCCATCGATGCGGGTCTCGCGCTGTTTTTTCCCGGACCGCATTCCTACACTGGCGAACACGTACTCGAGCTGCATGGCCATGGCGGGCCGGTAGTGATGGAAGCGGTGATCGCACGGGTCCTGGAATTAGGCGCACGACGTGCACAACCGGGAGAGTTCACGCAGCGCGCCTTTCTCAACGAAAAGCTCGATCTGGCGCAAGCGGAGTCCATCGCGGACTTGATAGACGCGGGCTCGCGCGAAGCGGCGCAAGCTGCCATGCGCTCCCTGCAGGGCGAGTTCTCCGCAATGGTGCAGGGGCTCAATGAAGCCGTGATCGAACTGCGCACCTATGTCGAAGCGGCCATCGATTTTCCCGAAGAGGAAATCGATTTCCTGGCGGATCGCGATTTTACCGAACGTATTCAAACGGTGCGCGATCACTTTGGCGGCGTGGAGCAGAGTGCGCGCCAGGGCCGTTTGTTGCGCGATGGCATGATCGTTGTGATTGCCGGCCGACCCAACGCGGGCAAATCGAGCCTGCTCAATCGCCTCGCCGGGTACGATGCGGCAATCGTCACGCCGATTCCGGGCACCACGCGCGACATATTGCGCGAGCGCATCGCCATCGATGGCATGCCCCTGCATGTGCTCGATACCGCAGGCTTGCGCGAAGGCGGCGACGCCGTCGAAGAGGAAGGCATCCGCCGCGCTGAGGAAGAAATGAAACGCGCCGATCGTGTGCTGTTTGTAATTGACGCCGCGACCGATCCTGCGGGCGCCGCTTTCCGGGATGAGCGTGCGCGCTTGCCGGGCGATGTGCCGGTTACGCTGGTATTCAACAAATGCGATCTGGCCATAGGAATTCCTGTCGCCGATACGATTGCCGGGCCGCCGCGCGTGACGATTTCTGCGCTCAACGGACAAGGCGTCGATGTGTTGCGCGCCCATCTCAAATCCTGCATGGGCTATTCAACGATGGAGGCGGGAACGGTATCGGCGCGGCAGCGGCATCTCGATGCGCTGGCGCGCGCGCGGCGCAGTGTAGAAGAGGCTGCGCGACAATTGATCGAGCGCCGCGCTGGGGAGCTGGTGGCCGAAGAATTACGCGCCGCTCAGCAAGCGCTCGGCGAAATCACGGGTGAATTCACTACGGACGATTTGCTTGGCCGCGTGTTTTCGAGTTTCTGCATCGGCAAATAGGCCCTGTTACCGACTTTGTCACCGTCTCTCTCTAGCCTGCAAGCCCTCCCTCTCAGGCAGGCTCCGCAATGGAATCGAGCTCACTCAGACTGACGATCTGTGGCGGCGGCGCTTCAGCTGTTCTCTTGTTGACCGCGCTACGCAATCGGGCGGTTGGGAATGTTGAGGTCACGATAATCGAGCCACGCGATCATTTGGGATTAGGCGTGGCCTATTCAACGCAATGCCCGCTGCATTTGTTGAATACCCGCGCCGGCAATATGTCGGCCAATGACAATCCGGACGATTTTTTGAACTGGCTGCGTCGCGAGCACGGGCGGCGGCCGCTCAACTGGACTCGCAACGATTTCGCACCGCGCCGGCTCTACGGGCAATACTTGCAAGCACGCCTGCGGGATGTGCAAGCCGCGCCGAATATCCGCTTTCGATGGTTGCGCTCCACGGCCGATTCAATTGTCCAGCACGAGGGTGAATGGGAAGTAATCCCCGCCAAAGGCGATCCCGTGCGGGCGGACGTCGTGATTCTGGCCACTGGCAACGAAGCTCCGCGTTCCATGAGCACGCGCGCTGCGCCTCAGGCGCGCCCTTTCATTCTGGATGATCCTTGGGATGATGCGGCCAAAGCCGATGTCGTGAGCGACGCTCCGGTTCTATTGATCGGCACCGGCCTGACGGCTATCGATATGGTTGTCGAGCTGCTGCATCGCGGCCACACGGGCCCAATCTATGCGGTTTCACGCCGCGGGTTAGTGCCGCGATGTCACGGCGCGGTGAGTGCGGCGCTGGATGGCTGCGGGACCACGCTGCCTTCTTCCGTCCGCGGGCTCGTGCAGCACGTGCGCGCACGTGTTGAAAACGAGCAGCGCGCCAGCACCTGGCAGAGTTTTTTCAATGAAATGCGTTCCGTGGCGCCTATGCTCTGGGCGCGTTGGGATTCGGCCGAGCGCCGCCGATTTCTGCGACATGTGCGTCCGTTTTGGGATGTGTATCGCCACCGCCTTGCGCCACAAGTGCACAGCCGCATCGCACGCGCGATATCACGTGGCCAGCTCACCGTCCTGCGAGGACGGGTGCAGGAAATCGAACCGCTTACGCTCGAAAACGCTTTGCGCGTGACGGTGCGCCAGGCCACAGGCGAACGGTTGCTGAAGGTTTCTCGAGCGATCAATTGTACGGGGCCGGAAGCGGACCCACGCCACACCCCTAATCCTTTGCTGCAAAGCCTGGTGAGCGATTCCCTTGCGCGGGCGGATTCATTGGGGCTGGGCCTTGCCGTAGATCAGCATTCGCGTGTCATCGCTAACAACGGCTCCGCGCACGGCGCCCTGTATGCGCTCGGGCCCCTTACGCGCGGCAGCCGCTGGGAAGTGACAGCGATCGCGGAAATTCGCGACCAGGCGGCAGCAGTGGCTCGCAAGCTGGCCCACGGCTTCGCTCTCGCTGCAGAACGTGGCGCAGGTCTCACGCCGTTAGGTACTTACCGCCAGTCTCTCGCGTAAGTCACGGACTTTCGGCTGCTGCCGCATTCCGTATCCTGCCGCCCTCGCGCTGCTCCTGACGTGCTTGCCTTCGCGCTTGCGGGCCCGACTATTCCAACGCGGCAGGAGCAGCAGCGACCAAACAAGCTAGCATCCCGTTCATGGGCCGCCTTGTTTCCCTTCCTCCGCATGTCCGCCTCGCGCTCGAAAGTCTGTTTGGCGCGGACGTGGCGCGCGTGCAGGTCATCGAGCATTCTTTGTTTACGCGGCTGCATGGACGCGCAATCGCAACTACGCGGCGCGGCCGCATCTATTTGCGCGGCAGCGCGGCCGATTTTTTCACCGATCCCGTATTGATGCTGCACGAGTACTGTCACGTACTCAAACAATGGGAGCCGCGCTTATTGACGGTCGCGCGTTATGTCGGAGAGTGTTTGCGCCGGGGCTATTGGGATAACCGCTTTGAAATCGAGGCGCGCGAGTTCGCGGCGGATAATCTCTATCGGTTCCGCGCCTTGTTGACCCGGCTAGCCGAGTAAAGCCTCGCGGTGGTAGAGCTTGCCGGCGAAGGCCGCGAGCAGCGCGCCGAGCGCCAGCGTTACGCCAGCTGACAGCGCCAGATGCAACGCCGGCACGGCTTCGTCGCGCAGCAGCGCGGTAATCAGAAAATGCTGGCTGAGGGATGGCACGGTCATTAACCATAGGGTGGGACGCAGTCCCAGCATGCTTGCGAACACGAGCGGCAGAGTAGGGATGAGCAAAATCAGGCCCAGATAGGTCTGGGCTTCCCGATAGCTGCGCGTGAAGGCGGCGACAATAGTCATGAGCGCCGCACCTAGCGGCACGAGCGGCAGCGAGTAAAGAATCATGCTGAGCGCCGTAAGCGGACCGAAGTTCACGCTCATACCGAAACGCTCCAGGCCGACGAAGCGCAGCAACACGGCGAATGCGCTGACGGTAAGCACTAGCGATAAGCACATGTAGGCGCAGGCCGCCAGGATCTTGCCGTAAATCAAATGCTCGCGGCGCACCGGCAAAGTCAATAATGGCTCGAGCGAGCCGCGCTCGCGCTCGCCGGCGGTGGCATCGATGGAAAGATAGAGACCGCCCATCAGCATGGTCAGCAGCACAAAATAACTCAGCGCGCCGAGCGCGAGCACGGAGCGGCTGGAAGGGGTTGAGACATCGATGTTTTGCACCGCGACAGGCGCGAGCACCAATGGATTGACACCGCGCGCCACGATACGCAGGCGTGCAATGGAAAGACCATATTGGCCCAGCGCCGCCGTGACCCGACTGGCGTCCCGTTGATTCAGCGAGTCGGACGAATCGGCATACAAGAATACTGGCGCGGGCTCAAAGGCGGCGAACCGACTGGCGTAATCCTGCGGAATCAACAGGATCAGCTTGTGGCCTGGCTCGCGCACCGCCGCGCGAGCGGTCTTGTCGTCGTACGCCGTGGATTGAATGGTGATGCCCTGCTCACGCAAATGGCTTACCAGGTTAGGCGCGCGCTCTGCGTGGGCAACCGTCAAAGTCAATGGTTTGTCCTTCGTGCTGGCGCCACGCTCAATGGTCAAAAACAAGACAGCGCAGAACAGCACCGGCCCAAACAAGGGCCCCAGGATCAGTGCGGAAAGCAGCGTGCGCCGGTCGCGCAGATTCTCGCGGAATTCCTTGCTGAAAACGGTGAGTACTGCGTGACTCATGCCAGCCCGTCAGCAGTGCCGATGAGTTGCACGAAGGCTTCTTCGAGCTGGCTCTGGCCGGTGCGCTTGCGAATTTCTTCCAAGGCGCCGTGCGCGACCACGTTGCCGTGGGCAATCACCACTACCTCATCGCAAAGGGCGGCGACTTCCTGCATCACATGGCTTGACAAGAGAATGCAGTGGCCATCTGCGCGCAGTCTTTCCAGCAAATGCCGCAAATTGCGCACGGCCATGACATCGAGCCCATTGGTAGGTTCATCGAGCAGCAAATTGCGTGGCCGGTGCACCAACGCGCGGGCGAGCGCAGTTTTGACCCGCTGGCCTTGGGAAAAACCCTTCGCGGGACGATTGGCGAAGTCGCGCATCTCGAGCAGCTCGATCAACTCGTCGGCGCGGGATTCTCGCTCGGGGCGAGACAGACCATGGAGCGCACCGAAATAGAGAATGTTCTCGCGCGCGGTCAAACGCGGATAAATACCGGCGGCGTGCGGCAGCACGCCGATGCGGCGCCGCGCTTCCAATGGTTCGCGCACCACGCTGACTCCATCGATCGTGGCATCGCCGCCGTTCGGCGCCAGCACCGTATAGAGAATGCGCAGCGTGGTCGATTTACCTGCACCATTGGGCCCGAGCAAACCGGTGATGCGGCCATCGAGTGCGCGCAGGCTTACATCGCGCACCGCGGCGACCGAGCCGAAATTCTTAGCTAACGCCTGGGCTTCGATCACGGAAAGTCAGGGCGGCGGGCCGGCGAGGGTGGTGAAGAAAGGCATGGGGCGAACACGCTTGGTGCAGGACACATCCAGTTTGTCCAACGAGCCGCTCGCCAGGAAACGCGCCAAAACGCCGTCGACGCAAGGCGCAACGATTTGTCCGTGCCCCAGATCCGGCAGCACCACATGCAGGCTGTGCTTCAACCCCTGTCGTGCTTGCTCCGCATACACAGGTGGCGTCACAGGATCGTTGCCGCCGGAAAGCAGCAAGACCGGCACCTCTGTTTGCAGCGGCTTATGGAAATCCGCATCGATGGGCCCGCGCGGCCAAACCGCACATAAACTGCGCAACGCATCGAGCTGCGCGGCGCCGATAAAAGTGCTTTCAAGCTGCGCGCGGTCGATGCGTTCGGCGGGCGGGTAGAAAGGGACATCTTCCGTGCACACTACGGTGTTGTGCATGCCGTAGGCGAGCATGTCTTCGTACGCATGGCTCATCATCAGAAATTGACTGGCGAGCGGCAGGTAGTCGCCGGATTTTTGGGCCACATCCAATGCAAGCGGCAGCAAGGCTGCTTGATCCGGAGTGTAGATGGCAAGGCGCAACACCGTGGCGAGATGCAACGCGGAGAACTCAATATGTTGCCCTTCGCCTGTCGTGGGGTCGGCAAGGTTCACGGGGACGGACTGTGCCGCGAGCGCGCTGCGCAGCGCCTGATAAGTGTCCACGGGATTGCCGAAGCGTCCGTGGCAAAGGGTTTCGTGCGCGCAGCGCGCCAGAATACTCAACAGAGCTTTTTCGGCATCCAGCGCGAGCGAGGGCCCGAGAGCGAGCTGCGGCGGCACGACGCCGTCCAAAATCACTGCGCGCGTGTGCTGGGGGTAGCGACGCAAATAATGTTGGGCGACCCGTGTGCCGTAGGAGGCGCCGTATAAATTGATCAACTCGTAGCCGAGCGCGGCGCGCACCTGGTCGAGATCCTTCACGGCGATGCTGGTCGTGTAGAAGGCCACGTTTGCGCGCTTGCCGAGGGCGTCGAGACACCTTTTGGTTTCGGCCGCCAGCACGGCATCGCTGGCGCTCAACATCAAGTCGTCGTCGAGCTCGCAATTGAGGGGATTCGACTGGCCGGTGCCGCGCTGGTCCACCAGCACGATGTCACGGTCGCGGTGGATGCGTTCGAACGCGGGCGCGGCGCTGGCGTACATATCGGTTGCGGAACCGCCGGGGCCGCCCGCAAGCAGGAACAGCGGGTCTGGTGCCTTACGTCGATTGATCGCGGGTATTCGCGCCACGCGCAGGGAGATACGCCGGCCATTGGGTTCGGCACGGTTTTCCGCCACCGCAAGCGTGCCGCATTCCGCCTCAACCATCGAAAGATGCGCTGGATGCTCGAGCTGGCAAGGCTCGAGCGTGAGAGGCGCCGGGTTTGCCTTATGGACGGCGTCGCTTGAAGCGCTTAAAGGCAACAGCGCCCATAAGGCCAATAAGGCAAACCCGGCACCACCCTGAATTCTCATCCGCGTACAATACGCGACCCTTTCAAGCCGTTGTACCCGCTTGGGTTCCATGCGATTCGCTCACCCCTACGAAGTCATCGTGATCGGCGGCGGCCACGCCGGCACTGAAGCCGCCCTCGCCGCGGCGCGCATGGGCGTGCGCACGTTGCTGCTCACTCAGAGCATCGAGACCCTGGGGCAGATGAGCTGTAACCCTGCGATCGGGGGCATCGGCAAAGGGCATCTCGTTAAAGAAATCGATGCACTGGGTGGCGCGATGGCGCGCGCCACGGATCGTGCAGGTATCCAGTTCCGCACATTGAACGCGAGCAAAGGTCCGGCGGTGCGCGCCACCCGCGCCCAGGCGGATCGCGTTCTCTATCGCCAGGCGATTCGCTCGACGATCGAGAACCAGCCGAACCTCACGTTGTTTCAGCAGGAGGTCGCGGATCTCGTCATTGCAGATGGCCATGTGCAAGGCGTCGTCACGGTGAGCGGCATCGTGTTTGAAGCGCCAGCGGTTGTACTCACGGTCGGCACTTTCCTCGGTGGCCGCATTCACTTGGGTTTGGAAAATTACCAGGGCGGGCGTGCTGGCGATCCGCCCTCGAACCGGCTT
>Ga0065707_10001499_pt1 | contig 11240 bp, 13 predicted proteins | sample SwiRhicommuniRL3_FD_59094 | JGI IMG/M metagenome (GOLD analysis project Ga0065707, IMG submission 59094) | Switchgrass rhizosphere bacterial communities from Rose Lake, Michigan, USA - RL3 v2 (version 2) | ecosystem: Host-associated > Plants > Roots > Rhizosphere > Soil | place: East Lansing... | reverse complement strand
CGCCGCGCGGTTGAAGTCGAGGATGCGCCCGCCGTGGTTGGACACAACCAGCGCATCGGCGCCGGAATTTATCGCCACGCGCGCGTCGGCGGCTCCCATGATGCCCTTGACAACGACCGGTAGCTTCACCTGCTGCTTCATCCATCCGATATCTTTCGGCGTGGATTTATGTCCCCTGCGCGGTTTGCCGTCCTTGGTCGAGAGCGGCACTTCGTCGCCGATCTTCACCGGCCGCACGGTGTCCATGGTGATGCCCACCGCGGCGAAGCCAAGATCCTCCGCCGTCTTGGCGTACTCCGAAACTTCCTCTTTGCCGCGATTCATATACGCCATGAAAACCAGCGGCGATTTCGCCGCGCTGCGCCAGCCTTTGGGGTCGAGCTTCGCGGCCTGGCTAGTGAACATCATCGCGCCGGCCCGCTCGGTTCCCTCGGCGACCTCGCGTTCGGCATCCGGGCTGATCAAGCTAAAGCTGCCCACCGGCGCGGTGATCGCTGGAATGGGTAGGGCATGACCGAACAGCTCGATGGAAATATCCGGCTCGCTTACGTCATGAAAGATTGTCTGGCGAAAAAGATATTGGCGAAAGGCGCGCGGATTGCGGTGAAATGTCGCCCTGCTCTCGGCCGCGCCGTTGAAGTGTTTCCAGGCTTCGGCGGGCACCCTCTGGCGCATGATCTCGCGCAAATCGCGCAGTCCCATCTGCTCAAGCGATTTTTCAGTCATGGCACCTCAATTCGGTGAAGCAATTTCCCAGCAATTGGTGCCGGGATCTCTGAACCAGAATGACGCACAGTCATTGTGTTCTTGCAGCGGCGACAAGTCCATGACGCCCAACGATTCGCCCGATCGGCTGAACTCATCAAAGGCCGCTTTGGCCGCCTCTTTTGACTCCACGGTCAACGTATTGCGAAAGTTCGGCGAAAACACTTTTGGATTTTCCCGCAGGGCGCAGACGATGAAAGTCTTCGTGCTCGGATGCTTCAGGTAGATGACGTGATCGCTGAATCGATGCACCTCGAGATTCAACACCTGGGTATAAAAATGTTTGCTGGTTTCCATATCGCGAGACACCAGAGTGCCGTGCGTGAAAGCCTGCGGCACATAGCCGCGCCCCGGAAAGCGCTCCTCGGGGTAGATATCTTCCCAATACGATTTTTTCACCCCGCCGAATTTTTGCGCCGTCACTTCCTTGCGCGCGAAATCTTCGTAGCACTCGATCTCCCAGCCGTTGGTGCCCGGTTCGACGAAATAGCAGGAATAGGAACCGTGGCTCCAGGTCGGCTTGCCAATGGCGCCGAGCTTGTATTGGTCTTTGTGCGCCGTCAGATACTCGTAGGCTTTGTCGACTTCTGCCTTGGTCGCCACGCGCACGCCCCAGTGATTGTGCATGGGCTTGGCCGGAGCATCGGGTCCGCCTTCATGCAGCACCAGCACCCAGGGAGAGTTGGGATGTTTGAGTGTCGCTTCGCCGGCTTCTTCAGAGATCTTTTCGAATGCCAGCAAATCGATCATCACAGCCATGGATTCCTGCAAATTGCGGCATTCCATATGTGTCGTTGAGAGCGCGAGTGGTTTGATCATGGTCCGAACCTCTATTCTTAGTCGCTGAAAATTTACAGCGCTATGTCTATCCTGTCAAACCGGCTTTCCCAACTGCCATCCGGAAAAATCGCCTTGAGCGCTCAAACCATTGCGCTACCCCGAAAAATCGACCTGATTACAGGACTCGAAAATTCTCTCGAATCGTTCAAATATCTTGATTGCCTTTGTCCAGTGCTGATGCGCGCTGATTTTTGTCCACGTATCTCCACGTATACAAAAGAACAGCGAGGATTCCAGTTGACTGTTCGGCCACTTGTTAGCCCGATATTTATGCTTTAACAATAGGTTCCGTTGGTTCACGCAAGTCCACCGATTGAATACCGTAGCCAAGTAAAGTACTAGTGTCTGCACCCGGATAAGCAAGGTTATGCCCTTTGAATACCTTCCCGTCATGGCGCAAAACTCCGCGCCCAAGCCGCCCCGCGTTTTAGCGACGCCAACGGCGCGGGCTTGGCTTCCTCTTGCAAAACCGGTGAGCGAATCGCGGGTGGCGTTGTTGAGCAGCGCAGCGCTTCGGCTGACCGACCAGGAACCGTTTATTCCGCGCGAAGATTTGAGTTACCGGAGCGTCCCGTCGGATCCGCGCAGTGGCACGATCACTATTGATCACCACTCGGGCATCGGCACGGTGCCGAAGCAGGATCCGGAAATCGTGTTTCCCCGCACCGTTCTCGCGGCACTGGATGAAAATGGCGCGATCGGCGCGCTTTCGCCGCTGCACTTTTCGTTCATGGGCGGCGTCCGCCGGCACAGCGAGATCGAGAACGAACTTGCGCCCGCGCTGGCCGACGAGCTCGCCAAAGCGCGCGTCGATCTCGCCTTGCTCGTTCCGTACTGACCCTTCTGCCATGAGACCGTCGGTCTCATCGCGCACGTGATCGAGGGACGCGGCATCGCCACGCTGGTGATCGGCACTGCGTACGACATCATGCGCAAAGTCTCGCCGCCGCGAGCGGCGTTTGTCGATCATCCGGTCGGCAGGACATTTGGGCCACCGCATGAGCGCTCGCGTCATCAAGCGGTTCTGTCGAGAGCCCTGGCGGAGTTGCCCAAGTTCACTTTCACCGGCGAAATCCGCGATCTCGGCTGCCAGTGGTTGCCCGGCGGGAGCCGAGAATGGGAGGCGGATCTACGCGCCGAAATGCTCCATGACCGTTGACTCAAGGCAAATTTTAAGAGTTAATTGCGAGCTAGAATACCCCGGACAAAGGAGCATTGAATGTCGAAAAGTCTTATAAAAATTTGCGCATCATTGGCATTGTCGCTAGCGCTGGTTTTGCCGGCCCACGCAGCCGCGCCATTTTATGAGGGGAAGTCCATTCGCATTATCGTCGGCTTCTCCGCGGGCGGCGGATTCGATACCTATTCCCGCCTGATCGGCCGCCATATGGGCAGGCATATCCCCGGCAACCCGAGCGTGGTCGTCGAGAATATGCCCGGCGCGGCCAGTCTCGTGTCCGCCAATCACGTTTACAATATTGCCAAACCCGATGGCCTTACGATCGTCAATTTTCACGGCAATCAGGTCATCAATCAGGTTATCGGCAAACCGGGCATCGAATTCGATGCTCGTAAGTTTGAATACATTGGTATCCCGACCCAGGATAACGTCGCCTGCGCGTTCTATAAGCCAAGCGGGATCACGACATTCGACAGCCTGCGAAATGCCAAGACGCCGGTTAAATTGGGTGGGGTCGCGCCGGGCGACACCACATACAATACGGCGAAGCTTTTGATTGCGGCGCTCAAGCTGCCGATCCAGCTCGTCGCCGGCTACAAAGGCACCGCGGAAGTGCGTCTCGCCGCAGAAGCCGGTGAAGTCGCCGGCGGCTGCTGGCAATGGGAGTCGATCAAATCGATCTGGCGTCAAGGGCTGGATTCGGGCAATGTCGCGGTCGTCTTGCAGGTGAATGCCAAACCCCATCCCGAACTGGCCAAGGTGCCCAATGCCGTCGATTTCGCACCCAATGAGAACGCTAAACTGCTCCTCAAGTTCGGCGGCCACGATCCATCGGCGATCACTCGCCCCTACGCTGTCGCGCCGGGCACGCCGAAAGATCGTGTGCTGCTGTTGCGCAAGGCATTCGTGGAAACCCTCAAAGATCCGGAGTTCCTCGCTGACGCGAAAAAATCGCGCCTGGATACCGATCCACTGACCGGCGAGCAAATCGACAGGATCGTCGCGGAGCTTTTCAAAATGGACCCGTCGCTCGTTAACCAGTTGAAAGAGATTTTGAAGTAGGCTGCGAAAAAACCACCTCAACGAGGAGAAATCATGAAACGAATCATCGGCACGCTCACGCTCCTAACCCTGTTCATCACTTCGGCTGCGGTCGAGGCCCAGGATGTGTTTTACCGAGGCAAGTCCGTGCGGATTATCGTCGGAGCGTCCGCGGGCGGCGGTTACGACACCTATTCCCGCACGATCGCCAGGCATATGGGCAAACATATACCGGGCAATCCGGCAATCGTCGTTGACAACATGCCTGGAGCTGGTTTTTTGATTTCGGCCAATCACATGTACAACGTCGCCAAACCGGACGGTCTGACCGTCGGTCACTTCATTGGCGGCCTCTTCCTGCAGCAACTCCTAGGCAAGCCTGGCATAGAATTCGATGCACGCAAGTTTGAATATGTGGGCGTACCGGCCCAGGATAATTACATGCTGGCCGTGCACAAGAGCACCGGCATCACCACCATTGATCAATGGCTGTCATTGAAGACACCGGTCAAACTCGGAGGCGTCGGTGTCGGCTCGGCAACCGATGACATCCCCAAAGTGCTCGCCGCGGCCATTGGCTTACCCATGCAACTCGTCTCCGGCTACAAGGGCACTGCTGATGTGCGGTTGGCGTTCGATAGCCAAGAAATTTTGGGCGTCTGCAATTCATGGGAATCCTTCAAAGCGACTTGGCGCAAAGAGCTTGATACGGGGGAAGCGGTAATCGTATTGCAGAATACCGCGAAATCTCATCCCGAACAGTCCAAGGTGCCGCTGGCGATCAGTTACGCCAAAAATGAAGAGGGTCAGAGGCTCATTCGCGCCCTCGTTCATAGCGTCGGTCCAACGGCGCGACCCTATGTCTTACCTCCGGGCACGCCGAAAGATCGGGTGCAGATGCTCCGCAAGGCATTTATGGATACGGTAAAAGATCCCGATTTTATCGCCGACGCAACCAAGGCAAAACTCGATCTCAATCCTCTCGACGGCGCCGAGTTGGAAAAAAATGTCAAAGAAGTTTTTAACCTAGATCCAAAATTGATCCCGCGCGCCAAGGAAATTCTGAAGTAACCTGCGCCCTCGCGTCTCAGCGAGCACAGCTTCTGAATGGCTGACCGAAACGCGGGCACAGGGATATTTCCCGAATGCGCCGTTTCTAAATTCTCGCCCTGGAACGAAAACAGCCCGCCGGATACATGCGCGATCTCGGCGGCCTGTTTTTTATGAAATATGACGAAAGTTAAGCCGCTGCTTGTTGCTTTTCCGCGGGCTGGCGGCGCGCGCGGCGGCGTTTCTTCCCTCCGCCTGCCGAACCCTCGTTGGTCGTTTCTCCGCCGACGAGTTCGATGATCGACATCTGCGCCGCATCACCGTGACGGATGCCGATTTTGATGATTCTGGTGTATCCCCCGGGGCGATCTTTGAAACGCGGCCCGATGGTATCGAAGAGTTTTCTCACCACGGCCTTGTCCTGCACGATGCCGAGAGCTTGCCGGCGCGCGTGCAAATCGCCGCGCTTGCCGAGCGTGATCACGCGATCCACCCAGCGGCGCAGTTCCTTTGCTTTGGGATCCGTGGTGCGGATCTTCTCCTCACGCAACAAGGCGGTGATGAGGTTGCGCATGAGCGCCCAACGGTGCGCCGAGTTGCGGCTGAGCTGTCTACCCGATTTGAGATGGCGCATGGTTCAAACCGTCTCCTTCTCGGCGGCGCGCTTGCGCGCGTCGATCTCTTCACGGGACGGGAAATGATCGACTTTCATTCCAAGCTCCAGCCCCATTTCCTTGAGAATTTCCTTGATCTCGTTGAGCGATTTGTGACCGAAGTTTTTGGTGCGCAGCATTTCTTGCTCGCTTTTTTGCACCAATTCGCCGATATATTTGATATCGGCGTTTTGCAGGCAATTCTGCGAGCGCACGGAAAACTCAAGCTCGTCGACGCTGCGAAACAGGTTCTCGTTGAGCGGCACCGGCGGTCCGTCTTCCTTCTTCTCGGCGCGCGGCTCGTCTTGAAAATTGACGAAGATGCTCACCTGATCCTGCAGAATCTTTGCGGCGTAGGCCATGGCGTCGTCCGGTTTGACGCTGCCGTCGGTGTGGACTTCGAAAACCACCCGGTCATAATCTGTGCGCTGGGCGACGCGGGCATTGGCGACATTGAAGTTGACCTTCTGCACGGGCGAGAATATCGCATCGATAAAAATCGTGTCGACCGGCGCGCCCTCTTCTTTATTGCGCTCGGCCGGCACGTAGCCGCGGCCGAGTTTGGCGAGCATTTCGACTTCGAGCTTGGCGTCGCGCGACAGCGTGGCGATCTTATGGTCGGGATTCAAGATCTCAACCGACGGCGGGGCGATGATGTCCTTGGCGTAAACCGTTCCGGGCCCTTTGGAGTCGATCTTGAGAGTCTGCTGTTCACTTTCGCTTAGCCGCAGGCGGATCTCTTTCAAATTGAGGATAATATCGGCCACGTCTTCGGTCACACCTGGCACCGTGGAGAACTCGTGCAGGATCCCCTTGATGCGCACGGCCACGATGGACGCGCCCATCAGCGAGGACAGCAAAATCCGCCGCAGTGAATTCCCGATGGTCTGGCCGAACCCTCGCTCAAACGGTTCGGCATAAAACTTTCCATAGGTTGGCGTCAGAGTTTTCTCTTCCACCTCCAGTTGTCGAGGTTTAATCAATTCCGTCCAATGCTTATACATTGTCGACATAGCGTCTCCCAATATCGAACTTACTTTGAATACAATTCGACAATCAGTTTTTCGTTGATGGGCATGGTCACATCGCCGCGCGACGGCAGAATCTTGATTCTCCCNCTAAGCGTATCGCGATCGACTTCCGCCCAATCCGGAACACCGCGCCGNTGTGCGCCTTCCATCGCCGACANCACTCGGCCGATTTGGCGGCTTTGCTCCTTCACCGAAATCACATCCCCGGCGCGGACGGTGTAGGAGGGAATATTGGTCTTCTTCCCGTTCACTAAAATGTGGCCGTGCCGAACCAAAGTCCGAGCTTCGGCGCGTGAGCTGGCAAACCCGAGCCGATAGGCGACGTTGTCCAGCCGCCGTTCGAGCAACACCAACAAAGTCTCGCCGGTAATGCCTTTCGTGCGGTTAGCTTCGGCAAAGGTGCGGCGAAACTGATTCTCCAGCAAGCCGTACATGCGTTTGACCTTCTGCTTCTCGCGCAGCTGGATGCTGTACTCGGAAAATTTCGGCCGCCCCTGGCCGTGTTGCCCCGGCGGATAGTTGCGTCTTTCGATCGCGCATTTGTCCGTATAACAGCGCTCGCCCTTGAGAAAGAGCTTCAAATTCTCGCGCCTGCAGAGCCGGCACACAGAGTCTGTGTATCTAGCCAATCTTCTTCCTCCTAATCATGATCACACGCGCCGTCGCTTCGGCGGACGGCAGCCATTATGCGGAATCGGCGTTACATCCTTGATCAAGCTGATATTGATGCCGGCGGATTGCAGCGCCCGCAGCGCCGACTCCCGGCCTGCGCCGGGACCGCGCACAAAAATCTGCACGCTCCGTAAGCCATGATCCATGGCTTTCTTGGCCGCGCTATCGGCCGCCTGCTGGGCCGCGAAAGGCGTTCCCTTACGCGAGCCCTTGAATCCCATGGCGCCCGCGCTCGACCAGGAGATCACATTGCCCTGGTAGTCCGTGATCGTGACAATCGTGTTGTTGAATGTCGAATGAATGTGCACCACGCCTTCGGCAATGTTCTTGCGCCCGCGCTTGCGGCGCGCCGCCCGTTCGGCGGCCTTGCCATCTGCCGGTGCTTCGGCTTTCTGCTTTTCGTCGGCGGCGTCTGCCATAAAATGTCTCCCTTTAACCCTTTGACGGCGCCTGCTTCTTGCCCGCGACCGTCTTGCGCGGCCCCTTGCGGGTGCGCGCGTTGGTATGCGTCCGCTGGCCGCGCACCGGCAGATTCTTCCGGTGACGCAAGCCGCGATACGAGCCCATGTCGAGGTGGCGCTTGATGTTGCCGGTCACGTCGCGCCTGAGATCGCCTTCGACTTTGTAGCTCTGATCCATAGCCTGGCGGATCTTGACCACATCATCATCGCTCAAATCATCGGTCTTTAGATCCAAGGAAATGCCAGCCTGCTTGAGAATGGCGCAAGAGGCGCTGTGGCCGATCCCATAAATATAGGTCAAAGCCACTTCCATTCTTTTACTCTTGGGCAAGTCTACGCCTGCGATACGTGCCATACTTCTACTCCGTTCGAAGTTTTTTTGCGTTGCAAAACAAATCGTCCCTCTAACCTTGTCGCTGCTTGTGCTTGGTGTTTTCGCACAGCACCCGCACCACGCCCTTGCGCCGAATCACCTTGCACTTGCTACAAATCTTTTTCACCGATGCTCTTACTTTCACGTCTGCTCCTAAAGCTTAACGCTCGCGGAAAATGATCCGTCCCCGAGCCAAATCATACGGAGACAGTTCTATCTTCACCTTATCGCCCGGCAGAATTTTTATGTAATGCATGCGCATTTTACCGGAGATGTGCGCCAGCACTTTGTGGCCATTTTCCAACTGCACCCTGAACATTGCGTTGGGCAAGGTTTCCAGTACCGTGCCGGTTACTTCAATCGCGTCTTCTTTTGGCATAGGAAGCCTGGCTGTTCTACTGCTCCTCTAACTAAATCTGACTCAAGATAAATGGCCCGTCTTTGGTGATCGCAACCGAATGTTCAAAATGGGCGGCTAAACTACCATCTTTCGTTACAGCCGTCCAACCATCGTCCTTTATTTCGACTTCATAGCCGCCGATGTTCACCATGGGTTCGATGGCTAGAACCATTCCTTCTTTCAATCGAAGGCCGCGCTCAGGCTCGCCGTAATTGGGCACCGGCGGTTCTTCATGTAACTTCTTACCGATACCGTGGCCGACAAACGCGCGGACCACCGCATAACCCGCGCTCTCGGCAACTTTTTGCACCGCTGCGCCCAAATCCCCCAGCCGCTTTCCCTCATGGAGCTGCTCGATGCCCTTGTAGAGCGACTGCTCGGTCACGTCCATCAGCCGCCTCGCTTCATCGCTCACTTTGCCGACGCCCACCGTAATCGCCGAGTCGCCGTAAAATCCCTCAAAGATCACTCCATAGTCGAGTCCGATGATATCGCCCTCGCGCAGCGCGCGGTTTGACGGGATGCCATGCACAATCTCCTCATTGATCGAAGCGCATAAGCAGCGCGGATAGACGCGCCCCGCGACGCTGTATCCCTTGAACGCGGGAATCGCGTTTTTCTTTAACGTCAGCTCCTCGGCTACGGCATCGAGGTCAAGCGTCGTGACACCGGGAGCCACGCGCCGCTTTAACTCTTGCAGCACCTCCGCGACAATCACGTTCGCCCGCCTCATGATCTCGATTTCTCGAGGCGACTTGAGCGATATCACGCAACCACATCTCCCAACGCCCCCCGGATCCGGGTGCGGATTTCGTTGATCGCGCCCACTCCATCAATCTCCCGCAGCAAATCGCGCTGGCGGTAGTAATGGGCCAGAGGCGCGGTTTGGTTCTCGTAGACCTTCAATCGATTGGCGATGGTCTCTTCTTCATCATCATGGCGCTGATAAAGCTCGCCGCCGCAGAAATCGCATACGCCCGCCTTTTTTGACGGGCTAAATTTCACGTGCGACAAGGCACCGCATTGCTTGCAGCTGCGCCGACCCGCGAGCCGTTCGATGATCATCGTGCGCGGCACTTGCACCGACAACACGCGGTTGAGGCTCAAGCCCATCTGTTTCAGTATCGCATCGAGGCTCTCGGCTTGAGGAATCGTCCTCGGAAAACCATCGAGAATAAAACCACTTTCGCAGTCTTTCTCTTTCAAGCGCTCGGCGACCAACTTGACGATCACATCGTCCGGCACCAAAGCGCCGCTCTCGAGGTACTGCGCCGCCTCTTTGCCCAGCGGAGTCTTTTCCGCCACCGCCTTACGCAAAATATCACCGGTTGAGATCTGGCAAGCGGCGAATTCTTCCTGAAGCAACTTTGCCTGGGTTCCCTTGCCGGCACCTGGAGGCCCCAGCAACACCACGCGCGCGCCCCTGGCCACTATCCTAGCCCCTTCTTCCGCGTAGCCGTCCCCGCTTCATAAACCCCTCATAGTTGCGGGTGATCAAATGCGTTTCCATTTGCGCCACCGTGTCGAGCGCGACGCCGACGACGATCAAGAGGGCGGTACCGCCGAAATAAAAGGGCACATTCAACTGCCTGACCAAAATCGTCGGCAGGAGCGAGACAACACACAAATAAATGGCGCCGCTCAGAGTAATCCGCGAAAGCACGCGCTCGATGTACTCTGCGGTTTTCTGACCGGGGCGAATGCCTGGAATATAACCGCCCGCCTTTTTCATATTTTCGGCGACGTCGCTCGGATTGAAAACCACGGCGGTATAAAAGAAGGCAAAAAATATAATTAAAATCACGTACACCAAATCGTGCAACCAGGTTCCGGGCGCTAGCGCCGCCGAAGCCGTCTGCACCCAAGGATGGTTGGCAAATTGCGCCAATGTGGCTGGAAAAATCAACAGCGACGAAGCAAAAATTGGCGGAATGACGTTTGCCGTGTTTACCTTCAAAGGTAGATGCGAGGTCATGCCGCCGTACATTTTTCGCCCGACCACCCGCTTGGCATACTGCACCGGGATGCGGCGTTGGCCGCGCTCGACAAAGATAATCGCGCCCACAACCAAGACACTGAGAACCAAAATCAACAAAGCGACCAATGGACCCAGTTCGCCTTCACGCATGAATTGTAGCGTCGTGGTGACGGCCGAAGGCAGGCGGGCGACGATTCCGGCAAAAATGATCAAGGAGATGCCGTTGCCGATGCCACGCTCGGTGATCTGCTCGCCCAACCACATGATAAATGCGGTTCCCGAAGTCAGGGTGATTACGGTCATTAACCGGAACCCCCAACCGGGATTCAGAACCAGGCCCTGGCCGCCGGGCCCTTGCGTGCCTTCGAGGCCGACGCTGATCATGATTCCCTGGACGATCGAAAGGACCACCGTGCCGTAGCGCGTATATTGGGTGATCTTGCGCCGGCCGGCCTCGCCCTCCTTGGAAAGTCGTTCCAGGTAGGGAAACACGACCGTCAAAAGCTGCAAGATGATCGAGGCGCTGATGTAGGGCATGATACCCAAAGAGAAAACCGAGAACTGCTCCAGCGCTCCGCCGGAAAATAAATTGAGAAAACCGAAGAGCGTATTCTGCTGCTGATCGAAGAACGCCGCCATTGCTTGGCGATCGATCCCCGGTGTCGGCACGTGCACACCCAGGCGGTATACGGCGACCATCGCCAGCGTGAAGAGCACGCGGCGGCGCAATTCCGGAACGCGTGAGGCGTTTTGAAAGCCACTAAGCATGAATTGCAATCAACTCCGCTTTACCGCC
>Ga0065707_10082950_pt1 | contig 11247 bp, 13 predicted proteins | sample SwiRhicommuniRL3_FD_59094 | JGI IMG/M metagenome (GOLD analysis project Ga0065707, IMG submission 59094) | Switchgrass rhizosphere bacterial communities from Rose Lake, Michigan, USA - RL3 v2 (version 2) | ecosystem: Host-associated > Plants > Roots > Rhizosphere > Soil | place: East Lansing... | reverse complement strand
GTGTCAAGTGCAATTCACGCTCGCCAGGTCGTTACGCCGTTCGATTTTCCACGGGAAACGGGACGCATCCCGGAGATAGTCGCGGATCGTGTTTGCACCAGTCCGCCGTTCTTCGGCGGTCGAAGCCTCTGTGATACCGATGATGAGCATGAACGCCCTCGTCATCTCATCAACGAGACGAGTTCGCTGCTCCCCCACGGGCAAGTCCCGAAGCGTGCTGGCGGACGCACCTACTCTCACCAATGCATGCTCCATAGGGAACAGATTGTCTTCGATCTCGCTGGTAAGCCAAGGGGAATGCCGCTGACGAATGTCCCGAAGCTCGTGAGCGAATGTTAACGTCTCCGGCTTTGGGCCTCTCCCAGCCAGTTCTGCCATTCCAGCATTGACGCGATCGAAATATGCGTCGCAGAAAGCGACATGCTTGTCGAACACAACTCGCGACATGTGAGACGCGACCGTGAGCGTAAAATCGTTCTCGCGCTCCAGTCGTTCCAGTTCTCGCTCGTGCGCGAGGGAATCCCGCCACAGTTGGACAAGGATGCCAACTAAGGCCGCGGCGCCCGGAATTGCAGCGATGCCCCGAAATGTATCCGCGACAGGGAGCCAGAGCGCAGTCCCGAGCGAGGCTAAGAAGACAGCGGCCGCAACCGCGTAAACCTGCCAAGTCCAGCGGAGTTTTGTCATCGCAAGGTTACCGCGAAATCAGAACGAGAGAAGTCCGCAAACAACCACCGCGACGAACCAAACGACCCCGATTCCGAATGCCAACGCACAGGCATGAGACCATGACGTCACTTTCTTGGACAGCGCATTCAGCTCTATCTGGGACGGCTCGGTATCGCCGGAGGGGGTTCGCCTCTCCAAGATTGCGAGTAGGCGCTGTTTGAAGGCCGCCGATGCCGGGTCCTCGACGAAGGGCAGATGAGCCAAGTCCCAGGTCGATCTGTGGGATGCCACGTCATCCGCGAGCAGCAGCTCGGCCATGAGAATCTTTGCGCGGACCCCAATCAGCACCGCTATCACCCACGGGGCGACCGCGAGAATTAGCCACCATGGGCTGTCCGGAACGAATCGAACCGGAATCTGGAAAGCGAGCAGAATAGCGCCACCGGAGAGCGCGATCAGCCAAACCAACGTAGTGTCCTCGTGATTGTTGCTTCGCCGCGCGATCTCCCAGCCCTCCCGTAAGTAGCTGAGGGTCACCGCATGGGCCGCCTGCATTCGCAGTCGTTCCTGATCACGGTTATCGCCTGCGTTCATCGCGACCCAGTCTGCGCCACTTCAGGCCCAGCAATCGCGGGCGCAGGTAAGGTGCACGCTGGCAGCACCGCTGGATCCCGCCCGCTCAGGTGCCCGGCGGTCGTCTTCCGCCCGTACCTCGTCGCGCCTTGGTAGGTCGCGGCCGTGATGTAGTAGACGCCCTGCCCCGGTGCAGGCGTCGGCACGGTATCCGCCACCGTCAGGTAATCGCCGACGTGTGGCGTGGCCGCGGGGTAGCTGCATTGCAGCGGATGCGCCTGGGCGAAGTCGAGCGGCCTCGCCAGTTGCCCCCAGTACGTGTCGAAGTGATCGGCAGCGGCCATGCCTTCGGGCATGTAGGGGACGCGGAAGGCGAGCGCGGCCTGCGGGGTGAAAGACTGAAGAATGTCGAAGGTCGTCGGAAACCCCTCGAAGACGAAGAGATCGACGTTGCTATACGGCGTGCTGTCGCAGTTGAAGTCACGTCGCTGAATGAGCGCGAACACGCGCCCCCCGACGGGATCTACGGTCCTTCCCTGCAACACCGCGCCGTCGGCACAGTTCCCCTGTACGCAACGGCCATCCAGGACAGCGGCGAGGTGCTCGCTGACGCCGTCGAAGAACTTCAACTCGAGACGGCCAGGCTTTGACCCGTTACATGCGAGCGTCTCCGTGCGGTCGAAATTGACGATGCGACCGAGCGCGTCAACGTTGCTCCCAGAGAGTCCTTCACACGGGAAGGCGGGATGCCCCGCAGACGGCTCCCAACCGCATGCAATCTCGCGGCAGGTGATCCCCGGGTCGAGCATGATCCAGTCCGTGCAATCGAGCGGCTGCCCCGGCTCGCTGGCGAATGCCGGGATGAGAGCTATGGTGCCGCAGACAATCGCGGCCACGATGACGTGCTTGGAGTTCTTCACGATCGCTTCGTTCATTGTTTGTAGCTCCAGTCCTCGCCGGCTTGGTCAAGCGTGATGATGGGATCTCCCTGGGGTAGCTGACAGTAGGCCTTCACGTCGTAGACGAAATTCTTCCATCTGGCCTTGGCAACGTCAGGTCTCTCGTTGTAGACGGCGCTGGTATCAATCCAGACGGTTGGGTTTCCCGTCTCCACCAGGCCGTAGGCATTGTGATAATTCCCGCATTCGATGCGGAGTAGGAATACGCCTTTCCAGCGCATGAACTGGGCTTCGCTGATCTTGGGAGGTACTCGGGAGCACCAGGCAATGTAGCCTGCGACAGCGCCTACCAGCAGGAGGTACGGGACGTACTTCTTCATGCTCAGCTTCGTCCGAAGACCCAATCACCGGCGGCGAATCGCATGGGGCACCCCTCCAATGTGAGGGACATATACCCCGGTTGGCGGTGATTGAGAAGCGGCATGCCATAAGATGCGCGCCAGGGTGTGAACGCGGAACGAGCTCGCGGCCATCGTGAGTCGAGGAGAAGGAGCAATGCCAACGATTTATTTCGATTCATCGTTCTATGTACACCTTCGTGAGACTGACGAATCTACTGCCCAGAGGTTCCTCTCTGACTTGAACGAACTCGGCGCCCAGCTTGTCCTGTCGCGACCCCTCTTGCTGGAACTTCTTCGCTCCACAGCACCTGACGGCGACCAACAACGTCTTCACTCTCGCATTCACGCGTTCGGCCGACCCACTCTGTTCCTAGAGGAGGATCTGAATTGGCTTGTGTTGTTGGCGCCACTGAATGAACGGAAAGGCTTTGCACTAGGTCTAAGTCAGATCGACGGTGCCGTCGAAACGACTCGATCTGTGAGACTTCTCTGCGAGTCGGGCTCTAAGGAGGAAATGGATCAGTTCATGGCTTCAAAGCAAGATGCCGTGCGCCAAATGGGCTGGCTGAAGGACGACGGCAGCTTCGACCTCGATAAGATTCTACCGTTCCTCAAGGAAGAGTTTGGATTCGACGCAATCACCGACTCCCCAGACGAGATCGCCAGGAAGATTGGCCAAACGATGAGGCAACGATTTGGAGACTCCGCTGTTGAACAAACGAACCAGATTGCACAGGTCTCAGCGGCGACTCTGGCGAAATCTTCGCGTCCCGTTCGGCACGCAGCCGGCTTGCTAAGCCAGAAAGCTCAAGGCCGGCTGTCGCGGGATTATCGCGATAGCTCGCACATCAATGAGTTCATCTCGCACTCGGATGTGATCAACTTCCTCCAACTCGACTCGAAGCAGTTGCGTCGCGTTTGGGCAGACCCTGACCATCCACTGCACAGCGAGAAACTCGTCGAACGTTGCTTCGCAGCAGACAACCTGTTGGACGTAATACCTACGATTCGGACGCTCGCCCGCTAGAAGAGCGGCCGCTCGATCTGTCGTTGCAACGTGGGTTGACTGTTACGAGCCGGTGCCGAGCGCGAGGGATGTGATCGCGTGGTCACGGACATTCCCGGCGGTCGCGCGGAGGATAAGGACCTGTTCGTCGGTTGTGAGGGTGGTGGGTGAGAGTCGACTCATCAGTATGTCTCTCCAGAACCCTCGGCCGCGGACCTCTCCGACGGCGGCCGTGTCACCTCTGCCATGAGCGCGGTCAGCACTCCATTGGCGCCCAAGTCGAACACATCGTTGAACGCGTCGGCGATGAACAGCAGGTGTTGCAGCGCGATGATGGGGCTAAGGGCAACAGCCGGCATCGTGGCGACCGTGTTGAACCATGTGGCGCCGTCCGCGGTTCGAACGAACGACGCTTCGATTGTTGGGTTGGAATGGACGAAGTCTGTTCCGTAAAAATGAAACAAGTAGCTCTGTTCCATTCCCGCGGCTGCTGCCATCTTCTCCGGCGAGCTCGTCAGATCCCGCCACTTGAGGTTCTTCTCGACCTTGCGGTATTCCTTGTAATCCCGTTCAATTTGATCGACCGGCACCCGAGACAAGTCGACGCCAGGCATGAGTTTTCGAGCGAGGTCGAGCCGTCCGTGCTGTTTCTCGGCGAGAAAGAGCGCGTACGCCTGCACCCTCGCATCTGACTCGGCCTGATGCACCCAACGTACGGTGATTGCCTGCTCAACGAGCACGCGTAGCAGGACCTCAACATCCTCGGCATATCCCAAGAAGAACAGGTGTCCGAGTGCTTGCGTGGTCTTTAGCGCCTTCACGAATTGAAAGAGCGTAAAGAACTGGACGCGAGTCATGCCGCCCATATCGCGGCCATCAAGCCGCTCCGCCAGTTCGTGGAGCACTTCGAGCGTCTGATAGAAAAGGCGATACTCTGCTTCATATCGCTGTCGAATCTCGTCTGCGTTTGCGGGCGGAAACGGCATGGTCATGATGGCGCCCCAGCGATCAGCGTGGTTGCTACGTGGTGGCCGCCGATACTAGCCGATACTCGCGACGCGACATTCCACATCGCAATCTGCTGCCCCCACACCGGCTCTGCAACGATCGGCCGCAGCGTCCTCTCGGTGATCCGGTCGCGCCCGACCGTGACGGGCGGCATCGCAAGGATCTCCTGCTGGATCGTCGGCGCAAGCAGCGTCAGGTTCACGATCTGTGTGACCCGCGCCCGGGTCAGCCCGAACACCCGTGCCGCATGGGCGAGGTCATCGAGTTCGCCGCAGCGGATTCGGCGGACCCGAGTGGGTATGTGGGGGCACTCGTGCAGCGCTCTGTGCGACGAACGGAAGCTGCGGTGCGCCTGGCTCCACTCCGGAGGATTCCGTGGGCGGCGAGCTACGAGAAGGCGGGAGGGCGATCGCGGGCAGCGGACTCGCGAACGGCGGAGAACCAAAATCACCGGCACCGGGCGGCGTCGCTTACGTAGGCCATGTGGAAATTGGACCCAGCAACCCTTGTGACGATTTCGGGATGAAGATTGGAATCGATTATCAACTCGTCACCGCATCGGGTGAACCATTGCAGGCGGCAGGTTATGTGTTTGAGGAGAACCTCTACGCGCGAATGAGTGCCAAGAGCGATCCGAGCAATTCCGGAGAGGTACCGTTTGAACCGGGCTGGCACCCCGTCGGGGGGACACCGCAGAATAGGGGGCAGACCGAGACTGATTCGGCCGGTCGCTTTAGGGACGCGCCGGTTGGACAATACTGGTACAAAGCGTTTACTTATATAGGAACCCAGGAATTGCGAGCGGTTGGCCCCTCTGGAAATGTGGTCAAGTTGGGCACGACCAAAGTTACAGTGACTTCCGACAGCAAGGGGCATGGCACGTTGGTACTTATCAACAAGAAGATGAAGATCAAAGTAGAGGCAAGCAGATGAAGATTGTCCATGTTGCGCAAGCAATCGTGATTTGCACGGCCTCGAGCATCGCGTTCTCGGGTGCGCTCGAGAGTGCCACCGATCGCTATGACTCGAAGTTGACCAGGTCGTGGGTTGAGAGCGATCCCGCATTTCTTGCAGGCAATTCATGGCTGGAGAAATCTGTATACAGACGCGGAGATCGGATCGCCCTTGGCATTGCTCATGGATTTACCACGCCGGAGATTCTCGAACCAGCGCGTTTAGATCGTGTCCTCGCTATTCTCAGGTTGGCATTCAGCCAGCCGGCATTCATTAGCGAGGAGCAGGACGCAGATCCCGCCGTCACAACAATGCTTCTCTCTTTCCTCGAGCGTCACCAATCAGATCCAGATGTCAGACAGAGAATACTCGAGACAGAGAAGTACATATTGATGCAGTCGAAGAAGAAGCCGCAAAGGCGATAGCTACCGTTCTAGGTCCTTCGTGCTGGGTCGCTACTATGCGCGGGAGAGCACGGCGAGTGTAAGGAGCTAGCGAGAGCATGATGCAAAAACAGAGCGGTTTCTGGAACTGAAATGAAGCCTCTCGACGCGACCAAGCCGACGATCGACGCACCTGGCCCGTAGCCGATGCCGAACTCGCAGTTGCGATCCAAAGCGATGCCGCCGACTCGGGCTGGCTCTCCCGCGCGAGTCCGGACTATGATCACGATGCCTTTGCGATGGAAAAACGCCCTCGTGGCGTAATCCCCAGCGGCGCACTTCGGGTTTGAGGTGCGTTACGCTTGGGGAGCCAAACCGCTCGAACTACAAACACGCGGGTTTGGTTAACTCAGATCAGCGCGGCTCCAACCTTTTCCGTCGAGGAGAGGCCACGGGTGCGTGGAATCTGCCGACAGGAGACGGCGGCAAGGCTCTCCGAAATCCGGCGGTCGTGTTGGGGTGGTTAACCGGCCGAGAGGACGCGTCGGCGCTCTCGCGCTCTCCGGGCTCTTGGGAGAGCCAGCCGTAATTCTCGACGCGCACGACGAGTCACCAAAATGTCAGGCGCGGTGACTGTGCCCACCATCGACCAGTCGTCGCTCAGGTGTGACCAACTCCCACCCTCCAATTCAGCCAAGGGGAATCCCGATCCGAGTTCAGGATCGTCGAGAACCTCGAAGACGGTCTGGAGCAGATTCACAAAGGCGGACCATGGAGTGGTGCGATCTTCGATTTGTGTCTTTCTGTCCGCGGCATCGATAAGACTTTGTTTTCAGCCCAAGATCTCACGCCGTTCGTGAGTCGGGGCGGCGGGGTGCTCCTCGCCGCAGTATTTCAAGAGCGATTCCCAGGATCTCCAATGATTGTGTGGTCTGCGGCCTCGGCGCCTCCGGAGCTCGCCCCGTTTGTCCAAGCCGGAGTCTGCTGTTTTGTGTCGAAGCAGGCGCTAGACCATCAGGCGCTTGGACGTATCCGCACTTTCATTTACGGACCCAAGAACGAGGGATCCATTGCGCGCGCGGCATGGGAATCGTTGCTGCTGCAGCCCAACCTGGCTGGTGTCGGCATCGATCTGAAGGTGATCCTGGCCAGGATCAAGGATCGATTTCAGGCAGACTAAACGTCAACCACTAGAAAGATCGGTGCGGCTGGCGCGCGGGACGATGATGGCAGCCGACCGCGATCGATGGTCCGTCGCTGTAGTGTTACGATCGTCGCCCCTTCGGAGGATTCGCCTTGCCACCCCGCCGCCCGACATTGAAGCAGAGCCTCCGCGCCATCGAGCGCGCGTTTGCCGACATCGCGGCTCTGGCCGAGGCGCTGACCGATCGCGTGCGCGTCGTCGAGCGCGGTGCTGGCCGCGCGACGACCGCCAAGCCCCGCCGCAAGTTGACGATCACCCCCAAGCGGCGCGCCCAGCTCAAGCTCCAGGGCGCGTACATGGGCTATATGCGGCAGCTGAAACCGAGGCAGAAGACGCGGGTCAAGGCGGTGAAGGAGAAGCGGGGGTTTGAGGCGACGATCGGGGTGGCGAGGGGACAGGCCGTTCGCTGATCAACCGTAAGTCCGGAATGGGTTAAGTTTCCGCGTCCATTGCGCCCGGACGCAGAAGCGCTGAATGGGTTCGGGTGCCGCTCGTGAGGTCGAGTCGATCGCCCACGGCGATTGAGGATTTCCAGCAAGTCGTGCGGATCAAGCTGGCCTTCGAGGACGTTCACGCTGAACTCCGGAGTTCGGAGCAGACACAGAGACGACATCCATGACTGCTTCTCCAAGGGCCCGTTCGGAGCCCGGTGCGGACCGCGTCGCGGCGCTCGCAGCGGCGCTCGTCGTCGCCACCTTCGCGGCGTTCTCCGGCGTGATTGCGAATTCGTTTTTGACCTACGATGACGACGCGTACGTCACCAACAACGCGCACGTCGTTCAAGGTCTGAGCGCGAAAGGAGTCGCGTGGGCGATCACCAGCGATGACGCGGCGAACTGGCATCCTGTCACGTGGTTGTCCCACATGCTTGACGTGCAGCTATTCGTCCTCGACGCACGAGGACATCACGCGACGAGCCTTGTGCTTCATGCGGTCAATGCACTTATTCTGTTTCTGCTGCTCGTTCGGATGACCGGGGCTCTTTGGCGATCGGCGTTCGTGGCTGGGCTTTTCGCGGTTCACCCGCTGCACGTTGAATCCGTGGCGTGGATCGCCGAGCGGAAGGACGTGCTCAGCACGCTGTTTTGGCTGCTGACGATCGCCGCATGGGTGCGCTGGACGGAAGAGAAGACACGGGGGCGCTACGCACTCGTCGTCGCGTCGTTCACTGCGGGTTTGATGGCCAAGCCGATGCTCGTCACCCTGCCGCTCACGTTGATGCTTCTCGATGTCTGGCCGTTGAAACGGGCGGCGATTCCGGTCCTTTGGAGGGAGAAGCTCCCGCTGTTTGCGATGTCGGCGGCTTCGGCGGGCGTGACCTTCGTCGTGCAGCGAAGCGGAGGTGCGGTGCAGTCGCTCCAAGGGCTCACGTTCGCGACGAGGGTCGCCAACGCGGCCGAAGCCTACGTTTGGTATCTGGGCAAGACCTTCTGGCCGACGGGCCTCGCATGTTTCTATCCGCACCCGGGTCACGTGCGGCCGGGGCTTGCGATTGGCGCGGTCGTCCTTCTTTCGTGCGCGACAGCGTTAGCGGTCCGATTCGCGCGCCGTGCGCCGTACCTTACCTTCGGATGGGCGTGGTACGTCCTGACCCTCGTTCCAGTGATCGGTCTGGTGCAGGTCGGAGATCAAGCGATGGCCGACCGGTACACCTATGTTTCCCTAGTGGGCATCTTCATCGCGATCGCCTGGGGGTTCGGCGACCTCGGACGCCGGTCTCAGGCGGCGCGTATCGCGGTCTCCACGGGAGGTGTCGCTTCGATCGCCGTCTTGCTCGCCCTGACGAGGATCCAGGTGAGCTACTGGGCCGGAAACGAGTCGCTGTTCGCTCATGCTCTCGCGGTCACCTCGGACAACTGGATGGCGCACAACGGCCTCGGAGGGGCTTTCGCCCATCAGGGACGAACGGAGGCCGCGATCGCGCAGTTCGAGGAAGTGATTCGGCTCCGGCCGGCGTTCGGAAAGGGCCACTACAACCTCGCCGTCGCGTTCAGCCAAGGCGGACGATTCCAGGAAGCCATCGAGCAGTACAGGGAGACGCTGCGCCTGGACCACACCTTCACCGAGGCACATTACAACTTGGGGAAGGCCCTGGATGAAGAAGGGGACAGCGCGGAGGCCATGGCGTCCTATCGGAAGGTGATCGAGCTCGATCCGGCCCGCGCGGACGCCTGGACGAACCTAGGGATCGACCTGCATAAGACTGGTGAGAAGGACGAGGCCCTGAAGGCTTTCCTGCGCTCGGACCAGCTCAAGCCCGGCGTCGCGTCGACGAAGTTTAACATCGGCCTCGAGCGCGAGGCGCTTGGGCAGATATCGGACGCCCTTGCCGCATACGAACAAGCCCGTCGCCTGGATCCTTCGATCGCCGCCTTGGATGCGGCGCTTGGCCGAGTCAATCGAAGCCGCGGGGCGCGCTACGAGGAGCAGAGCCGATGGTCCGAGGCCCGCGAGGCCTTCGAGCAGGTCACTCGCCTCACGCCGGACGATGCGGAATCCTGGGCCCACCTCGCGCTGGCATATCAAAACGAGCGCAATTTCGACAGAGCCGCCGGGGCCTACCGCGAGGCGATTCGCCTGAACCCATCGCTGGTCATCTGCCGTTTCAACCTGGGCATCCTCGCGTTAAAGGCGGGGGACGAGGTCGGCGCGGTCGAGCAGCTGGAAGCCCTGAACGGCCTAGACGCGAAGCTCGCGGAGTCGCTGCAAGCTCTCATCCAAGGCCGCCGGGGCGCAGCGTCCAAGTGAAAGCGGTCGAGGCCGAAATGCTCCACCGAATGCATCACGCGAAAACAAATGGTGATTCGAGGCCCTGAAATGGCCGGCCTCAACACGACGAAACTGGAGATCAACGCGATCGACCACACGATCTTCGAATCGTCGACCCCAGATCGCTGTAGTGAGCGAGCGAAACCGTGATGCAAAAGCAAAGGGGTTTCTGGGCGTCAGAATGATCGTCGTCGACTCAACGAAGCCGGCCATCGATTCGATCGACTCGTCGATGCTCGCGTTGTCGATGCTGGATTGACGCGAAAACGACGTCATGAACACAGGTCGCCAACGGCCTTCGTCACGCGTCGCGGGAAACGGCGGGGTGCTACGCGATGCGCTGGAGCGAGCCGATGGGCGGCCGCTGGCGTCCACCCCGATGCTCGACGCACACGCGACGACTGCGCCGGGCCGCCCTCTAACGAGCGCGTGAGGCCCGGAGCACGGCGATCGACGAGCCCAACTCTCCCGCGGTTCGAATCGTGGCCGACGGCATGCAGGGAACGAGTCGAAGTAGATCTCCTCGGGAGTACGAGCGCCGAATCGTGGATGTGCCCGCCGCTCGTCGTAGCAGTCGACGAAGCGGTCGAGCTCGCGACCGAACGCGGGGCGCGCGAAAGGCACGACGGGCACGAGCCGCGTGCAGTCGTTCTTCAGCGATCGGATAAACCGTTCGATGACGGCGAGGCTGCCGAACTTGCAGATGGCTCCGAACCGCTGTTGGATGCCGTGACGGCGGCACCAGGCTCCAAACGCATGAGCGGTGAACTGCGGGCCGTGGTCGGTGATGATGTGGCCGGGCGCACGGCCAATCTTCCGGCAAAGTCGGTTCAGGAAGCACGTGATCTCGTTGGCCGTCGGCTCCTGCTTGAAGTGCGCCGCTCCCATCGTGCGCCGGGAAAGGTGATCGACGACGACTGCAACCCACCAACAAAACGGCCAGCGCTGCGGCATTGCGAACGGCCACCACGAAATCCAGAAGCCGCCGATGGTTGGAACGGTGGTCAGGTCGAGATGCCAGACGTGATTCGGTCGGGTCGCCGTCACAACCCCCGCCTCCGGCAGACGGCTCGATGCGGGTTTCGGCTTCGGAACGGGCTTGAGCATCCGTCGCACCGTGGTCGCGCCGAGATGAAGGCCCGCCCGCGCAAGAACGCGAGCGATCCGACGCGATCCCATCCTGGGGCACAGCACTCGCAATCGGCGAACCAGGTAGCTGACGAGCTCCGGGAATCGGTTCACCGGCTCTCGGACCTGGACGAGCGCGTCGGGGCCTTCGTCGTCAAGACGCTGTGTCCACGACGCGACGGTGAGCGGGGTGACCAAGAGCCGTCGCGCGGTCTCGGCCTGCGACCAGCCGCGCGCCGCGCGCAGCTCCAGG
>Ga0065707_10082946_pt1 | contig 11257 bp, 28 predicted proteins | sample SwiRhicommuniRL3_FD_59094 | JGI IMG/M metagenome (GOLD analysis project Ga0065707, IMG submission 59094) | Switchgrass rhizosphere bacterial communities from Rose Lake, Michigan, USA - RL3 v2 (version 2) | ecosystem: Host-associated > Plants > Roots > Rhizosphere > Soil | place: East Lansing... | reverse complement strand
GGCCCTCGTCGCACGCCGCCACAAACCGCTCGGCGCTCTCGAACAGCGCCGACGCCGAGCTGTAGCCCTTGTTGACCATGAGCGTCGCGTGGTACTCGGACGCGACGGGTTCGAGCACGCCCGCGAGCGCTTCTTTCTCTACCCACAGCTCGACGTAGTTCTCTTGCCTACGCCAGCGCGGCAAGCGGAACGTGCGCGCCGCGTGCTCGACGAACGCCTTGGCGCTCTCGTAGTCCTGCCAGATGATCGGCTCGCGCACGCGATCTTCGATGGCGCTCCACGAGACGATGCCGGCGTAGCGCGCGTCCTGGAGGAAGTCGCCGAAGCGCTGATAGTTCTTCTTCGTGTTCTTGGTGTCGTGCGGGAGGTTGTGCTTCTTGTTGTAGACCGGATCGATCCACGAATCGGGGATCAAGTTGCGCCCGATGAAGACGTAATAGAGCTGGCGCACCGTCAGGCGGAGATCCTGCTCCTCGTACTCCTCGACGATGGCCGCGATGGCTCGAATCATCGTGAGCTTGTGCGGCTCGAAGTTCTTGTATCGGATCTGTCGCTTCACGCTCGACTCCGTTTCAGTGTGCAGAGAAAACAGACGCCCTTGTCGGCACGCCGCTTCGGCGTGAGCAGCTCGACGCCGACGTTGTGGCCAACGTGCTCGACGAAGAGCCCGTAATCGAGAAGCGCCCGCTCGGCCGCGTGCTGCGCGCGCACGCCGCGTTCGAGATCGGCCTCACTACCGTGACCGCGCCACAGCGGGACGAACATGCTCTTGGGCCTACCCTTGGTGCCCTGCCGAAGCGCCTCGCACGATGGGGGCGCCTCCGTCGCCGGCTTCTCGCGGGGACAGGCGATCTTGAACGCCGCCTCGCCGGCCACCTTGCGGAGCACGAAGGCGCATCCGCCGCAGTGCGCGTACGTGGTGATTTCGAGCGCGACGCCCGGCGGCCTGGCGATATGGATTCGCCCGCGCACGACGGCAACAATGTGTCGCTGCTTGAACGGCACGTGAAAACGCGGCGCGAGCGGCACGAACGCGACCTTGGCGTGCGGCGCCGGGCAGTCCCAGTGCCACGCGGGCCGCTTCAGGCCCAAGACAACGCTCGCCGCACATGTCGCAGCGACGTAGCGACGCAGCGATCATCTTGCGCCACGTGCGACTCACGCGCGACGCTCCGAGATCGCGATGATGAACCGCTCCCAGCGCGCAAACGGCGAGAGATCGATCGCGTTGCACTCGCGGAGCGCGAGCCCGATGATGAGCACCGACTTGAGCCGACGCAGGTACGCCGCGCCGACGGGACAGAGCAGCGCAGCCAGCTCCAGGTGCTCAGCGCTCTTGCACCCGTAGCAGCGCTCGAAGTGCCGTGCGAGCGCCGCACACGCGGGCGCGAGGTAGAGCGCGGTGTACTCGCTCGCCGTCATGCGCCCTTGCCGAGCGCCCGACGCCCGAGCTTGACGAGCGCCTCCACCACGCGCTCGTCGACGTCAGTGCGCGGCTCACTGAGCTTGTACTCGTGGAGCCCCGCGATGGGCGAGATGAGCTGCACGGGCGGGAGCTGCCCGACGGCGTAGACGTCGAGCACCGTGTACGAGACGCGGTAGGCGGTCGTGCCGGGCCGCTCGATGCGGCACCACGAATGGTCGACGACGCCGTAGTAGCCGTCCTGCACGTCGAGGTTGAGCAGTCGCCCGACGGCGCGCGCCGCCTCGTGACAGCGCACCCACGCGTTGCGACCCATCGTCGCGTGCGTGATCGTCTCGGGGAACGTCTCGACGATGCGCCGCGCCCGCGTGAGGATCCGTTGCTCGTCGACGGTGAACGTGTGGAGTGCGCTGTAGCCCCTCATTCGGTATGCCCCTTGTCGCGCAGCGTCGCCATGGCGGCGTATAGCTCCTGTGAGAGCTTCGCCGCTTCACCGAGACGGAGCCCGAACGCGACGCCGCCACGTTTCCAAGGGAACTCGATGTGCAGAAACACGCGCCCGTCGTTCGACCGCTCGACGCGGATGCAACCGAAACCCTCGATCGGAATCGTCACCGCTTCGCGGGTGGGCTCTACGAGCGGAGCGGCGTCGATCTGCACGTTGGGCGCGTCCGTCCAACACGCCGTGCAGCGACCGTCGAGCTTCACCTCGTCGACGACGCGCCCGCATACGACACACGCAAGAAACTCCTCGCCGCAGGTGCCGCACTTGTGTGCGATTTCCTTGTGGCCCACCGCGCGCGTGCACACGTGTGGGTTCTTTGGGTTTTGGTGGGGCTTCGTGCGTTGCCCAATTTGCCCACACACCTTCACGCCTTCGCGCGCGGCGTTGTGCCCCTCTTCCCCGCAGACGGCACGCCCCGCGCACATGGGTGGGCGTTCGATCCACGGGAAGCGACAGCGCTCGCAGCATCGCAAGAAGTGCTCGTGCGTCTCGCACCACTCCGCGTCCGCGACGAGTACACCCCGCCGCTTGTAGAGATCGACGGAGACGCTCGATTGGAGCGACGGCGAGTAGTTCACGCGCACGTCGGCATGATCGCACTTCGGGCAGCGCGCCCCCGCGACGAAATCGGTAGGCATCAGCGCTCTCCGGTAACGATGCGCGTGAAGAAGCGCTCGTGGTTGAGGTTGATGTCGGCGCCGTTCTTGAGCCGCTCGGCGTCGCGCTCGCGCAGGATCGGCCCCATCCGCTTGATCACCTTCTCGGGGCCGGCGGTGTCCTTCTCGGCCATCTCGACGACTTCGACGAACCACACTTCTTTCTTCGCACTCACCGATCACCTCGCAGTTTGAGCATGAGCTGTCGCCCACGGAACACGGTCACCAACACCGGCCCCTTGTAGTTCCCTCGTCGCAGGAATCGCAGCTCGGGGACACTCAACGCAGTGCCGAACCAGCGTTCCCAGATGGCGAGCGAATCGAGATCGCGCTCCTCGGGGTTGAGAATCGCCTCCGTGTCGCGCGGATCGAAGCGCCAGTGGCTCTTGATGAGCCCCGGCAGCTCCGCCTCCAGACGCTCCTCGAAGTAGACCGTGAGCGACTGCGCCATGAGCCCCGCGGCGCGGATCTTCTTGAGCCGCTGCGATCCGTTGCCGGCGTCGACCCACGCCTCCGCCTCGCGCACCGCATTCGACTCGTCTTGCCGCCCGTAGGACATGATCGGCTCCGTCATTTGATTCCCGCCCTTCGCATCACCTCGCGCGCGAGCGCGCGCCCGCGCAGCGCAACGCGAGCGGTCGGATCGAGCTGCTTCGCCTCGCGCGCGAAGTCGGCGAGGGCAACCTTCAGATGATCCGACACGCCGCTGAGCAGCTCACCGAGCAGCTCGTCGGGCGTCATCGACAGCACACCGGCCGCGACTTCGAGCGTTTCGTTGTCGCGCGCGTCGAGCGTGACCGTGAGCGTGACTCGGCGCCCCTCAACCAGCCCGCGGCCCATCTACTTGAGCCTCGCGAGCGGGTAGAAGTGCTGTCGCAGGAAGCGATCCTTGTCGATCGCCTTGCGAAAGCCCATCTCGACTTGGAAGAAGCGATTCTTCAGCTCCGCCTCGCGCCACGCGCGGAGCTGATCCTCTCGGGGCCTCCGTGCGAACGCCATGATCAGCGGCGCGATGCCAAGGGCGCCCGCTGCGAGCGCCGCGCTCCACCACCTCGCCGCGCCACCAAACAGGCTGGCACCGCCACCCTCACCCGCGCTCACGACGGCACCTTGGCGATGACGCCCGCGCCCTTGCACGTTGGACACTGCGCGTGCGTGGTGTCTTTGCGCTCGGCGAGGCGATCCGCCATGATCTCGCGGTACTTCGTTTCGAGCCCCTGCCAAAACGTCTCCGGTTGCGCGAGCGTTGGCGAGGCGCTGAGCCGCTCCCACAGCTCACCGGCGAGAAGCGCCCAATAGCCGCCGGGGAAACAGCACTCGGCCCCGATGAAATCGCAGGCCGTGCCGTCGTCGGCCGTACGAATCGACTCCACTTCGACGGGGAACGCGAGGTGCAACCTCAGATTCGATCCTTCTGGAAGGCGCGTTCGCCTACGCCATTCGATGGAGAGCCGCTCGTCGTCGGCGAATTGCTGCGAGGTGACTTCGAGCACCAGCGCGCCATTGGCGTCACCGACGACGTAGATCCACTCGTCGCAGTGCCACCCATGCTCACCCTTGTTCTCGTGCTTGCACTCGCGGCGGCAGTCGTAGCCCGGCTCGCGCCAGCTCGAACGGCGCATCTCGCCCGTGCCCCTCGACCACTCGATGCCCTTCCCAATGCGGCTCCTGTAGCTCATGCCGCACGCTTCGTCTTGGCGCTCAGCACGCGCACTTGCTTCTCCGGCACGACGAAGAAGCCGCGCCGCGGATCCCAACAGCCCGCCTCGGGGAAGTCGGCCATGTGGTGCGTCGCCTCGTGGTTGCGCCCGCGGATGAGGTTGCCGCCCTCGATCGGCCCGTTGGCCTTCACGACGTTGACGTTGCCGACGCGGTAGATGTCGGCCGCGAACCAACCGTCATGCCCGCAGTACATCACCCTCGCGCCCATGTGTGCCTTGGCCATCTCAGTAGCTCCTGTCCCATTTGTGAACGGTGTCGACGATGAGCTTGCGCAGCTCGACGAGCTTGCCCGGTTCGTGCTCCGACTTGACGCGCTCGGGGATCGGTAGCTCCGTGAGCGCTTCGATCAGCTCTTGCAGCCACACCCGATCGCGCTCGTGCGTCTCGGGATCACGCACCGGACGCAGGGAGTTGCTGGGGCTCTCTACCTTCGCGCGCAGCGCCCAGCCGCGCACCGCGGCGTTGACGAGCGCCGAGACGCGCTCGATCTCGCGCCGCGCCTTGCGGATGGTGCGCGTCGAGCCTTTTGGCGCGTCGGGCTGCTTGGCGAAGTCTTCCGCGGCGTCCGCCAGGTGCCGCGCCTTTTCGAGTGCGAGGAGCGCCGCTTCGAGCGAGTTGCGCGCCGCGAGGAAGTCGTCGCGCCCGCCGTACTTCACGTCGTAGTAGTGCACCATCCAGCGGAACGCCGACACCAACCACCCCTCGGCCGTCTCCGCCTCAAACTCAGCGTGTCCGGCCCGGTACGTCGCCTCGTGGCGCAGGTGGAGACGGTCGATGTTCACCGCTCACCTCGAATGTGCTTGAGAAGCTGATCCTTCTCGGCGTCGAGCGTCTTGCGGTCGACGCCGAAGAATTCATAGAGCAAATCGTCGAGCGAACCGAGGGGCATGAGCACTTCGGTCGACGTGCCGCAAACAAGCTCGTCTTCCTCATCACGACACGTATCACCATGCTCGTGATAGATCGCGAGCCGGATCCCTTTCGACGGCAAGAAGTCGTGCAGGAACTCGCCGAGCGTCTGCGTCGCGTCGCGATCCTTGGCGGCGCGCAGCTTGTCGTGCTCCGGCAAGGCGGGTTCGGGTCGCTTGGTGCTCATAGCGAGCGTTCCTTTGTGTTGTCGAAGAGCATGAGGAACCTGTTGCCGTCGGTGTGCGTGTCGACGAGCACCATCGTAACGGCACTGCCGCGGTAGACCCACTTCGGCAAGAACCGCTGCGTGTACAGCTCACCGCTGTAGCACGAGCCGCCGCGCGTCAGAAGCTCCGCCTCCGCCTTCGCCCAGAACACTTCCGCGTTGGGGCCTTCGCCGGTGACGCGCCAAAAGCACGTGCGCTGATCGTCGAAGGGGAGCACGACCCAATCCTCGACGTAGCCAACGTGCTTGAAGATCGCCGCGCGGCACAACGCGTGGAGATCGATCACTTGGTCGACGCTCAATGGAACGTTCACGCGGCACCTCCGAGCGCACGCGCCGCCGCTTCGCACGCCACTTGCGCAAGGTTGCGTGGCATGCGGATGAGCAGCTTGCGCCCGCTGTCGAACGCCGCGCCATCGTAGCCGGTGAAGCGCGCCGAGCCGCGCGGGCCGCTCTCCTCGACGAAGAAGCTCACGACGGTCACGCGCCACTTCTCGTTGTCACCCTGATAGAAGCGCGTTCCCTCCGGCGCCTCTTTCGGCCCCTCGATGCGCTGCCACGTGAGCCCCGCGAGCGCATCCCGCAGCTCTTCGAGGATCGCTTCCACGCCGTGCAGTGTCTCGTCGGCCATCAGATCACCCTTCGCACGGCGATGTCCACGCCGGCCGAAAGCACGCGGCACAGCTCCAGCGCCGCCATGCGTTTGCAGTCTTCCAGCTCGGCCGCCACCAGCTCACCCCTCACCTCGACGGAGCGCGCCTCGACGGTGACGAGCGCCACCCACCCGACGCCGCGCCGCTCGCACACGAGCGTGAACGGGCCGAAGTCGGCCGCGTAGAACTCGGGGTGCTCCTCTATCGGCTCGACGTGCTCCCACACGAGATGATGCGGCTCCCAGATCGCCTCGTAGCGCGTCATACTCTCCAGTCTCCTCTCCGCCGCGCCGCGCGCAGCTCCTTCTCCGCCCACGCCGCCATCCACCCGTTCGGCCGCACGAGGCGCCGGGCGAACCGCCGCTTGAGCTTGGCGATCTCACGAAGGTTGTCGACGCTCTTGTCGGGCCAGATGTCGAAGTAGATCGCGTCCCACGGGCCGCGCTCGGCGAAGTCGTGGATGTCAGCGTGCACGACGCGCAGCGCAGCGAAGTGATCACGACCGCGCTTTCCCTTCGCAGGGATCGAGAACGGCTTGTGCGCCTCGATTTGAGGCTTGACGAGCGCGATGACATCGGCGTGCTTTTCGACGACGGTCACCGTGCGCACTTCGGGCTTGTTCAAGATCGGGATCAGGATCATCCCCATCCCGAGCCCCGCGATCAGCACGTCGCCCGTCGCGCGCCGCACCACACCGTAGTTGGAGATCTGCTCGTCGCGCGTGTCGCTCATCATCGTCATGCCATGCACGAGGAGCCGCGCGTAGCGCCCCGACGGCACAATGCCGTGCCCAAGCAGCGCTTCGAGCCGCGACGCGTGCTCGGACACCTCGAACACGATCACAGCCCACCTCGCAGGTAGAGACGCAGCGCGACGAGCGCACTGATGCCGGCTTGGCGCAGCCGCGCCCGCATCGGCCACCTGTCGAGCGCACGCCACTGGCGAACGCCGACCCTCACCGCGTGCTTCACAGCTCCCATGATCGTCATGGCGCACCCGCCTCGTCGCAAACGCGCGACAACGCAATGAGGCGCTCGGCGGGCGTGAGCTTGCGCAGCTCACCAACGAAGTGCGCGACGAAGTCGTCCAAGTTGGCGCGACGGCGCTCGGCGCGGAACGCCTCCCACGCCTCGTCGCTGGCCGGGCAGATCGCACCCCGCTCGGCGATCGGGATGCCGAGGCTCTGCGCGACGTCTTCCGGCGCGCCGTGAGCGTTCCACCCCTTGCCGCAGTGAACGCACACGTGCACCCCGAGTCGTCGCACCTTCTCATCGTCCCACTTGCACACCGTTCCAGGGCGCGTCGGAAGCGGGATGCTGTCAGCACTCGTCGTCATTGTCATTCTCCGATCTGAACGCGGCCCGCACGCACCGCTTCCATCCACTGTCGCGCCGTCGCGGGGCTCGTCGTCTTCATCCCACGACTGAGGCGGAAACCGTCGGTCGTGCTCGCCGAGATCCACCACGTCGTGCCGGGCCAATTGGACACGACCTTGAAGATGTGGCGATGCCGGTGCACCCCGTCGCCCTCGATCACACGCTCGAACGTCACGAGCACCCGCTTCCGGTGCGGCGGATCCTGCATCGGCGTAACCATGTCCCACGGCGGGAGCACGAGCGCGCCCGACGATGCGGCTTCGCGCGTCTCACCTCCACCGCGAGGCGGCGTCGATCGTGGGCTCACGACGGTGTCACCTCGTCGAGCACCGTCTGGAACTCGGCGACGCAGGCCAGCACTTCTTGAAGCGCCGCCTTCGCCTCGCCGACTTTGTCCTGCGCGATGTCCGCGCGCAGCTCGCGCAGGCCATCAATGAAGTCGTCGAAGGCCCCGAGGAGCTGCGCTTTGCGTTCTTCGTTCATGGTGTTTCGTCTCCATCGTCGTGTGTATACGCTTCGCCACGCGACGGCGGCCGATCCGCCGACGCGAACACTTCATCAGGGGTGACGCTCTCGCAGAACCCGCAGCGCGCCTTGCGCGGCGGCGCCTCGACGAAGCGCTTGCCGCCGACGCGCCGCACGCGCGGGATCACCGCTGCGCTGTGGTTGCAGTCGAGCATGAGCGCCCAGCGCGGCTCGTCGCCGTCGTCGAGGAAGCTCACGCTCTTGACGTGCCGTCGGATGATCATCGTGCCCTTCGTGCTTTCTTCGGTTCAGACCAACCGCACTCGCGACACCAATTGTCGCGTGCCCATTTCGTTGCTCCGACAACGTGTGGCAAGGGGCAATTGGCTTCGTTGATCGGATTCGCGCAGAAAGCGCGCGCCCGCACGATGTACTCGACCAGCACTGCCTTGGCGGCGTCGTAGCTCGACACGAGGCGCGAGATGTTGAGCTGCTTGCGCGACCAATCGGGGCGCGACGCGTGCCCGTCGGCGACGAAACCATCAGGATGCTTGTAGATGCGCAGGTAGATCCCATCGTGGCAACCGGACTCGGCCAGCTTCGGCCACACGGGGTTTGCCATTGGCACGTTGAGAAGCGCGAGCGTCTGTCCGTTGCGCGCCTTCGTCGGGTCGCACCGTTCCTCTTCGAGTCCTTCGATCCCCTTGCTCATGAGACACCGCTCCGCAACCACTCGTCGAAGCGCGCGTGCGAGTCGAAGCCGGGTTGCAGGTGGATCACGCTGCGCGGCACGCCGACGGCGCGCGCAAACTCGTTCCACTTCTGGTTGATCCAGATCATAAAGCCGGCCATCTTGCCGCCGGGGAAACGGTCGTAGTCGTAGGCGAGCATCACCTCCGGATCGCGCGCAGCGGGTGTAGCTTGTGCAGCTCGTCGCGCTCCGCCTCGACCGCGCGTTCGAGCGCGGCGATCGTCTCGATGCACTTGCCGCGCTGAAGCGCGCTGATGATGTCGTCGTACGTCATGGCTCTCCTCGCGTCCTTTCTTCCGCCGGCAACCCATCGACCGGCGGTCAACCCTTTCGTGGTGCGCACGACGGTAGCGCACGCTGCGTGTTTGCACGACGCAACCTGTTCCGTCGTGCGCACCACGAAAGGCCCGAGGCGGGGCGTGGAGCCAGATTGCGGGGGCGCGCGCTCAGTCTCAAACACGCCCCGCCTCGGTGTAAGTTCTGTCTAACCGCTGCGCACCTCCCCAAGCGGCGCGTAGCCGACCCGCGTCACCTCCACGTCGCCGCGCGCCGCTGCGCGCTTGTCCGCGTCCGCGAAAGCCTCCTCCCACGTGAGTCCGCGCCCGAACGCGACGCGCGCAGGGAGCGCGCCGATCGTACCGACCTTGCACACCTGCACGTGCGTGCAAAGGCGCCGGTGCCCTTCGCTCTCGACGAGCGCGAAGCCAACCCGACCCCACCGCCGCATCGCCTCGCGCTGTGCCTCCGCCCACGTCACGACACGTACCTCCCCGTTGACTCGTCGAAGGGCCGAAAGAGGCGCGGGCTCTCGTACCATGCGCGCCGCGCGGCCATCGCGCTCGGCTCTGCAAAGGCCCAATCGCAGGCGAACACGTGCCCGTCCACCGTCGTCACCTTGACGCGCACGTGCGCGTCGCTGCGTGGGTGCTTGCGCACCTCCACCTCCGCCAGCGCGGCGGCGATGAGCTTGTCGAGCTGGCGATCCGTCGGGGGCAACCGGAACCCCGCGTGACGGAGCGCGTTGCTCACGTAGCCGCGGAGCCAGTTGCGCGCCTTGCGGTCACCCTCCGCGAAGCCACCACGCATCCACCCGTTCGTCTCGCAGCACTCGCGCGCCGCGCGCGTTGCGGTTTCGATCGCGTGCTCATCCGTGTTGCACGGATCGAGTGCGTTCGCGCCCCGCGCGTGCGCCGCGCAGAGACACCCCATGCTTTGCGCGCAGCTCGGCACCACGCGGATGAGGGTTGCCGGCGAGTCTTGACGCGAACCGCTGAGACGCACGCGCCGACTCACGAGTCACCGTCCATTCGCGGCGCCCAGCCGCCACAGAGTGCGCCACCCTCGATCTCGCTGTTGTCCGTCACGCGAAGCTGCGCGGGCATCGTCTCGATGCGCGAGGCGCGCTTGCAGCCCGTGCACGTCACCACGATGTACCCGTGCACTTCACCGTTTGAGGTGCCACCGAGACGCGTTGCGTCCGGCGGACGAACGTTCGTGAGCTTGAACGCGTCGCCCCCGCACGCACCGCACTTCAAGGGATCGTGAAGCACCGCGCTCACAGTGCACCCGCCTTCCCGTGCGTCGGGCACTGCTTGACGACGCCCACGGAGGTGTCGCGGCACCCCGCGCACTGATTGAGCAGCCCGCGTGCTTCGTGCACCCAACAATCGCCGCCCTCGCACGGCGCACCGGGCTTGATCGGCCCGGCGCCGTGGTTGTGGTCGCCGCACGCCTCGTAGGCGCGGAGCGCGCCGCGCAGGCGGTCGCGTGACACCCACGGCGAACGCGCCTCGCGCACCGCCGCGATCAGCGCATCGAGAAGCGCACTGCGCAGCTCGCGCTCGACGTCCGCGGCGGCACCGCTCCCAGGCTCCTCGAAGCAGTCGGGCGGAAGCCACGTCATGCCCGTCGCGCCCTGCCCGTACACGTCGCCGGGCACTTTCACCTCGACGTGCAGCAACGTGAGCTGCACCGCGATCTTGAGATAACCGGGCATGTGCTCCCGCCCAGGAATGTAGTGCCCCACCGTTTTCAGCTTCACGTACAGCCGATTGCCCATGGTTGTTGCGCCCCTTTCAAGTTTGCCCGCACCGGCACGCGGCGATTCGCCGTGCGAGCTGACCGTTTTGCCTCTCCCCGCGGCTGTGCGCACCAGTTGCGCGGGGCGTCGCCTTGCTTAGCGGTCCACCGAGGCGCCGAGCGGGCTAGCGGCCTGCGTGCACGCTCCGACCCTCACAGCGCGCAGCGCCTCGGTGGACCGCTCGACGGCGCGGCGTGCGCCGTCGAGCGTCCCTGACAATCCCTTACGCCGCCTCCCTCCACGTCGGCGCGAGCACCACGCGGTTGTACAGCAGCTCACCGGCCTGCTCCTCGATGGCCTCGCCGGCCCACGGCGACGACCACGCGCCTTCGTGCGCGGCGCGCGTCGCGGCGTTGACGAAGGCCGCTTGCGTGTGGCCGGGCTCGACGAGCCACGCGGTGAAGTAGCGATCCACCGCCAGCTCCTCGCCGTCCGGCGCGGGCAGGTGGCCCGCCTTGATGAGCGCGCGGAACACGTCGCGCGCCTCGCCG
>Ga0065707_10082945_pt1 | contig 11261 bp, 25 predicted proteins | sample SwiRhicommuniRL3_FD_59094 | JGI IMG/M metagenome (GOLD analysis project Ga0065707, IMG submission 59094) | Switchgrass rhizosphere bacterial communities from Rose Lake, Michigan, USA - RL3 v2 (version 2) | ecosystem: Host-associated > Plants > Roots > Rhizosphere > Soil | place: East Lansing... | reverse complement strand
CATCGGTACCGATATAGGAGCGGCGGGGGGTATCCGCTTGATATGGTATATCGTCTTTACCGATATAGCTCTGTTTGGTAGCGGGTACCGCGTCGGTTTTCTTCGCATTCGTTCGTATCCTGTGCTTAATCCAGTTATGGTTTTTGGGATAAAAACCATTGCATTGTTCACAAAATACGCCGTTTTCAGGGTTAACGATGTTTTGATGCGGTATCGGTCTACCATTCGTTTCTGGTACAGGTACCTCACTTTCGCTTAGGACAAACGTTAGTAAATCTACTAACGATAGATAATCGTTTATCGTTAGTGTAACGGTAGTACGTTCTTTCAACCATTCCCCTATGGTGCGATGGATTAATAATTCGGCCTTGTCGGTATTCATTCTTTACCCCCTTTTAGAAGTGTATAGATAACATTAGTACGGTACCCAAATTGCGGATTGGATTGGGTAATAGGTCGGGGTGTAGCACGGTAGTGTATGGTTTTACCACGATGCGTCAAGCTATGTACACCCCCATATGGTTCTAGGTTATCCATTAACATAGCTAAATCATCGTCTTTAATCGTCAAACCAGCCGCTATAAACCAGCGTTCTAGTTCATCATAGTTACCGTTGTTTGTACCATTGGGGCTATTCCCCGTATAATGGTATTCACTGAAGAGTACTTCTGTCATCGCTGTATACCCTTTCATTATGGTTCTACCATCAATTCCGCTGGTACCCTACGAAACGTGTAGATTACCTCATTTTGCGCGCTGTTTTCTTTACGGCAGTAATCTACCGCTGTAGCTTGCATAGCTACTACCCGTAAAACCGTTGTTTTATTCGCTTTATCCGTATGCATAATAACATACGCATATCCGATACGTTTAGTTACCAGCGGTTTACCGTACATTGTCACTCTCACTTTCTAGCTTGTTTAATTCAGTGCTCCATCGTCGGGTATCTTCATCATAGGCTAGTACCTCATTCAGTATACGCCAGATAAAGCGTATACGTATCTTATAGATACGATGCGTATCTACGGGTAAATTATCTTCACAGATAAGTAGTACATCTCGTAAATCCCTACGTAGGCTCATTTAGTCCCGTCCAATCAGCATACGTAATTCGCTACCGTTATCCTGTCTGATAACGATTAACGTATGATTACCTAGTTTCGATAGTTGCATAGCCCCCTTACCTAGATCGGCAGTATAGGATTTTTCAACGTGCGTAATCATAATCCAATCGCCATTTTTAATGGTAGTAGATTGGACGCTACGCTTTTTAGGAAGTCTTGCCATTGTTTACCTCACCATTAACGCGCTTTATTAAATCGCCTACATATTCCGTCGTATCGCGTATACTAGCTATGGTTTTTAGTACGTCGTTTCTGTTCCCCTTCACTAATTCATAAATCCCATTCGCGCTATACCGCCATTTGCTGCCGTCCTTTTGAGACGCAAGCAAAACGATTATGTCACTATCGGGCATATGCCGGGATACCGCGCTGTAATGCTCTAGTACCACTTGCGCGGCCTTTTCAGGGATACTAGTATCAAGTATCGGTATAGATACCGGGGGTAGCTGTGCTGGCGTAGGAGCGGCATTGCTTGACATATTCGGGGATACGAACAAACGATAAATGGCGCGGCCTAGGTCGGGTACCCAAGCGCGCCATATGCCGTATGCAACAATGCAAAACCCCACTAGGGTAAACAAGCATTCTCCCAATGACAATAGATTGCTCATTCTAACCCCCATAGGTATTCGGGCAAACCAGCTGCGATTATCCCGATAAACAACGCGACAATAAGCGCGGATAATGTACCGATATTCGGCGCAAGGTTAAACGCTTCAATAAGCATTTTACCTGTACCAGTACTCGCAAAACGGGGAACTATCGGGTAAATACCCCCCGCGTTTACCGCTCCTTCTATCACGGTCATTACTATCGCAAATGTAGCAAGCTTCCCATTACGCCGTTTAAATACCCATTTCCATAGCGGGGATTGGGCCAAAGTAAACAGCGATTGTAGGACGATAGAAACACCAAGCGCTACAGGTACCGACACCTGTAGCGCTGTGGTCACGAAAAATGTTGTCAATCCGACGGATATACACCAAGCAATAAGCGAACCTATGCGATACACGTGAATGCTATCACCAAGCGTATCATCATTTAACATTTTCGTGAACTCCTATTATACTGCCGCTGGTACCTGTTCCGCTGGCGTTGTTTCCTCTGGTACCTGTTCCGCTGGCGTAGGAGCGCTGATAAATTCAGCGATAAACGCTTGCGTATATGCGTCTATTGCATCGTTTAAAGCAACGCGATTGGTAGTATTGGGTTTCGCCACAAACAGCTTGTACGCCGTTTGTATCGCTGTGCTTGCGGTTTCAAGAATAGACGGCGTACCATTGGTAGCGGGGGTTTTCTTAGGACGTGCCATTGTAGGTAAACTCCTGTATATAGATAGCGCGAAATTGCGCGTATCAACTAATCAGCTAATTGCCGTACTAGATCGCACCAATCGATAGGTACGTGTTTCATAAGGGTAAAATCCCAAAATAAATCATATCCTTCTGTACGGTAGCAGTACAAAACGATATGATTATCTTTCGTCCAATAACGACTAGATTGCTTGACGAAAATTGGTTTTATCATAGCGGTCGCTGAATTCTGTTTTTCAACAAGGCCGCGTGTACCTCTGACAGCTTGGATATGAGCCGTTCTAAGCTATCGAAACCGACGACAAGAATTGTGGTTTTATCTTGCACAATCCTGACTGTACCTGTAGCCGGATCACGTAGGACGGTAATTCCATCAGCGCGCGTTTGACCAATTTCTACCATTTTCTTATGCTTCCTATAACGTGTAAATCTATCGGGAATATCCCGACACAAAAATGATACCACAATAGCGGTACCAATGCAAGTACTAATATTGTACTTTTAATGGGGAATTTAGGAGTACAAACGAAGGATAGCGACCGCTTCAAAAAATGCGTTTACAGCCGCTCCGTTCACGGTCAATCCGTCTATGGTATCCCCTGCTACTAAATCAAATGTATTACCGTACATTTGGCCTTTATAATCTACCCGATTTAGTGAGTATAGCGTGAGAATATTTGCGGCATTTAATCGGATTACTACCGCAGCGGTAGTAGCAGCGATAGCTGTAGGTTCTGTTAATCCACCATACAGGTAGCGGCATTCGGCTCGTTTACCGGCTGGTACCGTATATGTCCATCGTACTACTAAACCATGATTACCTACTATAGCACCATAAATAAGTGGTACAGTTACAAATAACGTGTTACTCATTAATGCGTCTTTTCGTACAGTTCAAAATCATATAATTGACCGTGTACCCGTAACTGTATATGGGTATGATTATAATAACCTACGCTTGCGATACGTGTACCCGCTTTAACGTATTGACCGTTCTTTATCAGTACATTTTTGAGATGACCGCTATAGTATTGGGTACCGTCAAGCAATGTCCCAATGATATAGTTTCCTTTTCTTCCTTCGTCGGTATATTCCCCAATCCGTATAACATTCATCGAATACGGAGCAAAAACAGCGCTTCCGTTAGGAGCGCCAAAATCGGTACCTAAGTGTTTACCCCCCGGCTGATTTTTCCAAGCGGGCGAACCCGTATCATTAAAGCGCGAATTAATGTGTTCTGGTATGGTAATCATACTTCTTTTTCGTTTGACCATTTCTTGATTTTGCGTAACGATGCTTTCTTTTTGAAGTGTTTCTGTTCTAACTGTATCCGTTTTATCCGCTTCTGTGCTTTGTGTACTTTCTGTTCCAATGAAACCCCCCAAAGGATTACTAACGGCATTACCAATATGCGCTATATTTTTCAGCGCGTCAAACAGTACCGTAAAGAAGTTAGCTATTTGTTCGTACATTATGGTTGTATCGGCGGTGCTAAGGGATTAATCCATTGTAGCACGCCTTTAACGATACCTTGATCGTGAATAGCTTCCGCAAAGAAATAGATACCTAGTATCCACCAAATAACCCGCACTGCATTCATTTAATAAATCCCTTCAAAACATAAATCATACCCTACGCTATAGGTAGTGGTAGTGTTGCGATTATCAGCGTTTATCATTAATGTGTATCCTACGTCTAGTATTAATTCGCTAGGATACGTAAACGATACAATACGTTCATCACTACTGAATACACGCGCTATTCTATAGGTATTCGCGGCCCTATCAATAATCGATAGGTATACCATTAAATCATCCGAATAACTAGGGGTAGCAGATAAATGTACCTGTATTGATTTAAATTTAATGCGTATACCGTTCGCTAGTGTTACGAGATAACTTGCAATCGTGGTACCTACGGAGCCAGCCGCTACATTAGTGAATGCGGTACTGTTTACGAGTGTTGCAATAAATCCCGGCTCATTCGCCATTGTCGCGCGACCGATTACGTTACCTGTAGCAATAAACGGGGCAGGCGGCCCAATACGAATACTTACCTTTGTTAATGGTGCTTCTGTTTTTGCGTATCCGTAACAATGAATAATAACTTGTGATATGGTACCAGTTATATACGCTAATTGGGGTACACTACCGGGGGTAATGAGTTTACGTTCACTACGGGGGATAAACCCTATTTGGGGACTATCCGCGATTGAAATAGCGCGTTCTATTGTGGTAACTTCAATACCACAATAAATCGGATATTTTGTTAATGTAGCGTCTACGTCTATTAATATCGATACAGGGCCTTCAATAAGCGCAAAACCTGTCATCGATTGAAAATCGGTACCGTCAAACGTAATTAACCAATGAGGTACGCCGCTATCAACGCCAGATTTAAATGTACTAATCTTATAGCTATCTATCATCGTTAATGGTCACTAATTCGTTTACGCCATAATGTTCATGTACCTGTTGTTTAAATAGTGTATTCCAATCGGGTTCGGCGTAATCACCATATAAGCCAAAATTAGCTGCAATATCAAATGTTATTGTTGCAGCGGTACCCGCAGCACTACCCGCATTCTCAAAACCAAAGTATCCGATATTGTCTACACTTTCTGCCATTATCGGCATATTCGGGGATAGCGTTGTATCTATGTTCTGTACACCGCTTGTTGCCAGTGTTGAAGCGATAGCTACGATATAGGTTTTTCTACCGCCGATACGATAATATAAAAAACCACTAACGCGCGTTGTAGTACCCGCGTCAACACTTAGCAACAAATGTACCCCGTTTAATGTCACGAATACCCGACCCGATTTATCAGGACCTAAATCAAAAGGAATATCTGCTTTATACATCGGTACCGCTATTTCACCAAGAAACGTTGATACAGGTACCGCTAACGAAACACGCGCGCTATTGGATACAATAAACGGGTATACGTTTCTCACTTGCCCTAACGCTTGTAGTCTTGCGCCGCTCATTATGCTATAACTTTCGCTATCGATACAGCACTTTCTACCGTATCACTTCTACTTACCACCATTACGAATAATAGCGCTGATATTCCCGCTAAAGCTATCCCAAACGATAACATTATATATTTTCGCACGTTATCAGCATTTAGATTGGGGGTTTCTTCGATGATACCATTATAACCCCCCGGCGCTGTGGTACTACCGTCTGGGCCTAGGGGGTTAATGCCGCTACCCCCTTCGTATAAATCCCCCGGCCTAATCGGTAGCGGGGTATGTACTGGCGTGTTAGGAGCTATCGATACAGGTGTAGCGGTTTCGCTATCTAGCGCTTCGCTCCTAACATCTCTCATTCTCCAAACGGTTTCAACGTGAATAAAGTTAGTACCCCAAGGGGATAAATGCATACCCCGTAGTGCTAATTCGGGATCATTGCCGATTAACCCCTTGACGATTGTACTGTACCCGCTATGATTACCCTTTAGGGTTAATACGGTAGCTTCTATACCTTGCGCGCGGGTTAGGTAGTTTTTAACCCCGTTACCCCCGCAACAATTATTAAATTTCGTATTGGTACCATAATCAAGCGTTGTAGCAAGCGGATTGTACTTCGCTTTAGTACCTTCTGCTAATGTCCAAGATGATACAAGATTTTGCGTCTTTTCATTCGGGTTATTATTCCCTAATGATTTTAGCATATCTATTGACCATTGACCACGTGTACCCATTGCATTAAAACCTACGCTGTGATGAGCCGCATTGATACGGTAAATTCCATCGTAGCCATAACGGTTTAGCATAAGCATTAAGATCAGTGAAAATACGTTCACTTTGTTTAGCTGGTAATACATTAAATTCCCATAGTTGTTTCATATGGTTTGATAATGCGGTCATTTCTTCCTCTGTTAACGGCATTAAACCCCAATGAACGCGCCGTTCGTTTATTTCACGCCTACGGGGGTCGGGATAGCGCGTTGCATCGTATCCAATATGCCAGGGGCTAGTACCCCCCGATATAGCAATAGTAACCATATTACGAGCGAGAAATGTAGCACTTTTAATGTTCTTTTTCTTTTGATCGTTTACCGCAGCTTCAAAAGTGCTAAACCGTAAATCAGTCGGTTTACCGTCACAATTCATTTTATAATTATCGGGTAAACCGGGATACGCAATGCGCTTTATAACGGGGGTTATTACGGCGATTGGACGCGCGGTAGCAGTAGGTATTATTGGGGTAGCGGGGATAGCTGGCGTATACGGTACTTGTACCGCTACCGCTGGTACTTGTACCTGTACCGCTGGCGTGTACGGGTTTTGTACCGCTGGTACCTGTACCGCACTAGCGGTGATTTTCGCTTCAAGTTTATCGATAAATGATTGTAGTGATGATAACTGTGAACTATACGCCGTACCTAGTTCTTGTTTTTGATCTAGTAACCTTTGGTTGAATTGATCGCGTTCTGTTTGTATCCCCGTTTTTAAACTCTCACTATACGCTAATTGCGCTTCACTATTCGCGCGTTCTAATTCGCTGTATTTATCTTTCGCTGATGTTAGTTCACGTAGCGTGCTATCTTCTCTTTGTAATGTATCCGCGCTAACTACCGATACTGTACTAGGGGTTAATTCAATTGGGGTAGTACTCTCATTCTTTTTCTTATTAATACGAGATGAGAGATAAATACCAGCTACCACAAAAACCCCACCTAATAGGAGTATTTTAGGGTTTTTAAATGTATCAAAACTAACCGCCATATATATCACCTTTACTACCATTATTAAAGGTAGCAGTATTAATAGGACGTGTAACGCTTGGAGTACGTATTCTATACGTACCACTTTCGTGGCGCGGTACCCCCAAATTACTACGGTACAATAATGGCTGATTAATCGTTATGGTATTTTCCCTATGCTCGTTATCCTGATCGTCAAGCCATTGTGCATACGAACCCGATATTTCAAACGATTGTTTTCCCGGCTGATTATATGCAGATGATGGATTGTACACATTCGGGTTAACATTCTGTATTGCTACGTTATTCGGAACGGCGTACAAAACAGGGGTTATTTTCCCCGACCTAAGCGGGTTATTATTATCGCGCGTTTCGGCGTTAGGGAATGCCGGGAATTGGTAGGGGGTATATGTCATAATCGGTACCTTTTACACGGTTTTGCGGATTTTTCAACGTCACAGGAAGCGTTTTGCGCTTTTCGTACTCCGCATTAGAAAGCCAAACAGCTTTTACAGGTATCCTAGGGTGGTCAAAAAGCACTTTCGGATTTTATGGCTTCCTAATGTGGTAAAACGGCTCATTAAAAATAGGTTAATTTTCGGCAAAACGCTTCCTGTGACGTTGCATTGCCACAAAAAGTTGAGACGAATGCACACACAAAGATGAGACTAGCGGATAGTTCCCGCAGCCGCTCCAAACGTTTGACCAAACAGGTTCGCTACAGCATTGACTAGGCCGATACTGTTCCTACTGTTTGCAATAATCCCGATGATAAGCGCGGTACCCGCAATGCTAACAACGTCTATGATACCAAGTCCTAGGCTCATTACAGTTTTCCTTTCATAGATGGGATACGAATTCATACCCATCATTTAACACGATAATTAAGATAATAATATATGCTATCATATCCGCGATATTCGCAAGCGCGGTATTACCTAGTATCGATAGCATTATTAAGATGAAAGACCACGAAAACACGGATTTAGCAGTAGGCGTGGTACTTTGTACAAAATATTTATACCCGAATGATAATCCTACCATAGCGCTTGCAATGATGATAGATAATCGCATTATTTTAACTCATTACTTCTTGTATGTATTGTTGCACTGTTATTCCCCGCAATGCCGATGCAATAACAAGATACGCAACAAACGCACAAAACAATGCAAGCGCAAGTAGCATTATTATTCCCCTTTACCCGCTACGTTATAGAGTAGCGGTAGTACACGCGGAATAACGAAGTACACAAGCAATGCGCCGATAGCTACCCCCAATAACAATTGTTTATCTAGCATTCTAAACTCCTACGGCATTACCGATTGTAAGAACCCTACTTTAATCGAAACAAGCACTACTAACGCTACCGCGCAAATAATCACCGCTCTTTGCATTACGCGCGCATCTTGCCCACCTTGCAATTGACCACCTTCACGTGTACGCGCAAGTTCGCTAATATCTACAGCCATTAATTACCCTCTTTCTTGCCCGTTAACGGTGCGGTTTTAATCGCGGTTTCTTCTTTCGCTTTACTATCCGCTTGTTTCTCTTTATCTTCGTTTTCTTTTTCAGCTACTTTATTCAGTAGGTAATCACTACCGAATAATCGCGCTTCAATCGCGTTTAGTCGCGCTTCTAATTCTTCAAGTGACAACGCCATTATGGTACCTCTTTCTATTACCTAAAAATTTCACCTTGCGCTTCAACTTCGTTTAGCAATAGATACAGCTTACCAGCGGCACCCGCGCTAAACTTCAATGATAGTTGCGATGAGGTACTTGTTGACCACCAATCATCGGCCCACTCAGCCCCTTGTATTCCGTCCGGATCGGTCGTACCAAGTAATAGCGGTACAAAACCCGTAGGAGTATCGATACCAAGTGAACGATAAATATCGGCGTCCCAATCCATAATACCGCTATCAAATATCATATTGTTATCTAATTCCGCGCGGATTGTGGTAGGACGTACGGTATCGCTACGCACGTCGGAAGCGTCCGTAAATACCGCTAAAATATTCCGCAAATATCTACCGCTTAGATTAACATTAATAATATTGTTTCCCGATGCGAGTACATAGTTCGCAGTACGCCAGAACTGTACACTACCAGCCCCCGGAGGAATAGTTTCTTGTGCTTCACTACGTGCGTTAGACGCCGCTGGTTTACTGTAGTAATACACAACGGGTGTAACGGTCAATACGCCAGCGGCAGTAGGAGCGGTACCATAAACCGCTGTATTAATGTTAATGGTAAGGTCGATTGATAGACGTTGTGACGCGTCCATATTCGGATAGCTACATATACCGTCCCGACTGCATTCTTGCGGTAGTACCAGAAAAAAGGTAAAACTACCCCCGGTACCACCGGCGCCGGTAACGGCTGAATACCCGCGTGTACTGGCGTCCATTTTGAACGGTTTATAACCCCCAAAATTATTCATTAGATACGCGTAATACCCATTGGTAAACAGTACTAGTTGTTTTTGCGCGCTATCTTTAAACAAAATTTGGGACAGTACATTAAAGGGCCCATCAGCCGCAAATGTGACAGTAGCAGAATTACCCGATGTAACGCAACTAACTTGAAGTACAATCCGTCTATTCCAACCGCCCACAGCGGGAATAACCAATGACATATTTTGGACGGCAGTACCAAGCGTTACGCTCCTAGCTTCCCCTGTTTGTCTGCATTTATTTGCGGCCCGCACAAACGGTACCGCGCGTGCTACCGCTTGACCATTACTTGACGGCGTAGGAGCACTCCCCGCTACCGCAAGCGCGTTTGCACCATAATTCATAGTTTTAATCCTTTACTTTTAATTAGAAACCGAAACCAGCCGCTAAAGCTTTACCCCAAAGCTGATTACTCTCATTGGTACTAGCACCAAGTTTTAACGATGCTTGGTGCAACAAAAACGATGCAATAATCAGTACGGATACTGTTGTTAGTACCGATACCGTACTAATATGGATATGTCCCTTCATTTTGTTTACCTATCTACTTTACTGCGGATTGCTTCCGCTGTAATGCGATTAACGTACAAAAATTCGTGTCGTGATAATATCGGTACTGTTTGCTTGATTATACTACTGATATTACCACCTATTGCGGATAGACGTTCTATTTCGTATTTATCCGCTGTTTGAAACACGAATAAATGTGACCATTGATTTAACATTAATTGCGGTACGTCACGCGGCCTTTGTGTACCAGCCACTAATGAAATATCATTACTTCTACCTTGTGTCCATAACATACGTAATTCACTGTCAAGATGTAATTCTTCCCGAAAGTACATTACCTCATCTACAAAAACAGTCCAGCCACCTTCGGCATAAATACCCTCAATTTTCTTTGCTCCTATACGATACCCGTTTATCGCATTTCTAAACACCATTTGTTGTGTCTCAAAACTATCTACGCCGGTAAACCTAGGCCACAACGCTACTTTATCGCAGAAACCACTAGGGGGCCACTTGGTGATTACTTCTATATCGTTTTGCGTGATAAACTTATCAAGCGTTTTATCTTTTCCTTTTGTGAGTAATAAAAGGTAAAAAGAACGTGTTTTGATAAGTTGTAACGCCAAATGGCTTTTACCGCTACCCGTAGGCCCAATAATCGTAACGTGTTCCCCTTGTTTCCAAGAACGCCCAAAGTACGATATAAAACTGTACCAGTTCTTATATACCATCGTTTCACGGTGTATTTACGAGCGTATCTATGCCGTTTGTTACGCTGTTTGGGATTGGTACAGGAGTACCGAATATCGGCGGTATTAAACCGTGGTTCGATAGGATAGCGATAACAATCGGCATTGCACTTATCATAACGTTTGCATATGCACTACCCGTTGATAGTGATATAAAGAATGCTCTAACGTTCTTATCTTGTTGACACAAAATAAGAATGCTATTAATCAGATTAGGGGCGCCGCTTGCAATCGCGTGACCGTCTTTAATCAGTACAGGATTACCGCTTGCAATCGTTAACGCACTAGCAGTACCGAAAAGTACCTCTAATGTCGTGCGTATTTTAGCGAGTACTTCTGTTTGCTTTGGTGCGGATATGCTTCCCGGTTTTCTACCCCGTCTTTTTGGCGCGGTT
>Ga0065707_10082944_pt1 | contig 11267 bp, 9 predicted proteins | sample SwiRhicommuniRL3_FD_59094 | JGI IMG/M metagenome (GOLD analysis project Ga0065707, IMG submission 59094) | Switchgrass rhizosphere bacterial communities from Rose Lake, Michigan, USA - RL3 v2 (version 2) | ecosystem: Host-associated > Plants > Roots > Rhizosphere > Soil | place: East Lansing, MI... | reverse complement strand
CCGGCGCCACCGCCGCCGAGTTGGCCGGCGCCAGCGGCGACATGCCGCCCCCCATCACCACCGGCGAGGCTGGCGCGACCGGCGGCAATTGCGCATCGCTCAGCACAGGCAACGCGGGCAGCCGGTCGAGATCGGGCGCACCGGGTGCTGCCACCACGGCGCCACCGTCCAGCGGGGCCGCAGCGGTGCGGCCCAACGTGGCCGGCAAGGATGCCGGCTGGGTGGGCGCGTTGTAGAACTCGGGCGTGCGCTTCTGGCTGCCGGCGTAGCCGCCGCCCTCGCCCACCATCTGCTGCTCGATCTCGTCGATCTTGGCCTTGACGCCAGCGTCCACCGGGCGCACCGGCGGGCTGTCGGTGATGCGCACCTCGGAGTCGTCGATGCGCGACGAATGGCCCAACGCTGCCAACTGCTCTGGCGACAGGCCCTCGCGGCGCATCTTGCGCAGCATGTCGAACTCGCGCTTGCGAACGAAATCGTTGCGGCGCTTGCGCTCGATCATCGCCTTGAGCTCGGACTTCTCGAGGTCGAGCTCGCCGCCGTCGTCCTGGCGCGAGTTGAGGTCGGCCCAATCGGTGGCCGGATTGGCCACGAAACGCACCACCTTGCGGAAGAAGCTTTCGTCCTTGGGTTGCTGCTGGTCGGACATGGTGGACGGTGGGGCGCTGCCTGTGAGAGGTCAGTCGCCGAACATCTTTTGCTTCAGCTCGCGGCGCTGCTGCGCCTCGAGTGACAGCGTCGCCGTGGGGCGTGCCAACAGCCGGCCCAGGCCAATGGGCTCGCCCGTCTCGTCGCAATAACCGTAATCGCCGGCCTCGATGCGCGACAGCGACTGCGTGATCTTCTTGAGCAACTTGCGCTCGCGGTCGCGCGTGCGCAACTCCAACGCATGCTCCTCTTCGATGGTGGCGCGGTCGGCCGGGTCGGGCACGATCGAGGTGTCTTCGCGCAAGTGCTCGGTGGTCTCGCCAGCGTTGGACAGCAGATCGTCCTTCAGCGCTTGCAGACGGACGCGGAAGAACTCGAGCTGCTTTTCGTTCATGTACTCACCATCGGGCATGGCGAGCAACTCGTCCTCGGTCAGCTCACGGCCGGCCTTGGTCTTCCAGGCGTTGGCGAGCTTGGGGTCGGCCTTGTAAGTGGGGCGCACTGGCTCCACCGGTTCGGTCGGCACGCGCTGCGGCGGCCGCGGCGGGGCAAAGCGCTCGGTGAATCGGGTGCCGGCGGCGATGGCTGCGGGGCTCGCCTGCGGCTTGTCGGATGTCTTGGGCAAGGTGCTGAGGGCCGGTTGGGGCGCGTGTGAGGGGCTGGCAACTGCGGTGGTGGCGCCTGAGGCGGCAAGCACGGCGGGCTTGGGGGCAGCGGTCTTTGGCGTGACGGCGCCGACCGAATGGCTGCGGCTGGTGTGATCCTTGGCGATGGGTTTGTGGTGGCTCGTGGGTTTGGCGGGCGCTGCCTTGGCGGCTGGCTTGGGTGTGGGTTTGCTGGCTACTTTGGCACTCGACTTCGGGGCTGCTTTGGCTGCATGTTTGGCGGCGGGTTTGGCGCTTCGGCTGGCTGGCTTGGCTGCCGGCCTGGCCTTCGCGGCCTTGGCCGGCGCCTTGGGTTTGGCCTTGGCCGCGGCTTTGCCGGGCGCATGCTTGCCGGCCGCGGCCTTGCTGCGGGCGGGCGCCTTGTTGGCCGGGCTCTTGCTCACGTCGACATCACTCCTGGCGGGGGAGGTTATACCCGCTTCTGATGGGCACCTGTGGGATTCCAGCGTCGATTCGGGCGCGCGGATTGTAGCCACCTGCCGGTGGCGTGAAATCCGGTCTACACCAGGCAAGCCTGCAGGCCTTGCAGCAGGATCTCGCGCGGCAGGTCGATGCCGATGAAGACCATCTTGCTGCCCTTTTTTTCGCCCGGCGCCCACTTCGGCCCAAGGTCGCTGCCCATCAGTTGGTGCACGCCCTGGAACACCACCTTGCGGTCGGACCCCTTCATGTAGAGCACACCCTTGTAACGCAGCATCTTGGGGCCGTAAACCTGCACGATCGACCCCAGAAAATCTTCCAGTTTGGCGGCGGCAAACGCCTTGTCGCTGCGAAACACAAAGGATTTCACGTCGTCGTCGTGGTGATGGTGGTGCGGGTGATCGCAGTCACCGTCGTCGTGATCGTGGTCGTGATGGTCATGGTCGTGATCGTGTTCATGCCCATCGGCGTTCAGGAACTCCGGATCGATCTCCAGCTTGGCGTTGAGATTGAAGCCGCGCAGGTCGAACACGCTGGCCAGCGGCACCTCGCCGAAGTGCACCCTCGATTGCGGCGCGCGCGGGTTCATGTGTTTGAGGCGATGCGCCAGCGCGTCGACCTCGCCTGCATCGACCAGGTCGGTCTTGCTGATGAAGATTTGGTCGGCGAAGCCGACCTGCCGCCGCGCCTCGAGCCGCGAATCGAGTTGCCCCTCGGCATGCTTGGCATCGACCAGAGTCAATACCGAGTCGAGCAAGTACGTCTCGGCGATCTCGTCGTCCATGAAAAACGTCTGCGCCACCGGCCCCGGGTCGGCCAGGCCGGTGGTCTCGATCACCACACGCTCGAAGTCGAGTTCGCCCTTGCGTTTCTTCTCGGCCAGCGAGGCCAGCGTCGAGCGCAGGTCTTCGCGGATCGTGCAGCAGACGCAGCCGTTGTTCATCTGGATGATCTGCTCGCCGGTATCGGCCACCAGGATTTCGTTGTCGATGCTCTCCTCGCCGAATTCGTTTTCGATGACGGCGATCTTCTGACCGTGCGATTCGGTCAGTACGCGCTTGAGCAACGTGGTCTTTCCCGAGCCCAGGAAGCCGGTGAGGATGGTGGCGGGGATGAGGCCTTGTGGCATGGAGAACTCCGGTTCGAACGAGGGCATCTGACGGCGGCACGGGTGGATTTCAAGGCGGGGCTGTCCCGGCCCGATCGGGTATTCTCGCGCCAGCGTTCTACTTGCGACACCCCTCGTGTCAGACCCTCAGCAGAGCCGCCCGATGCGGCTCTATCCCCGTGCCGGCAGCGACAAGCGTAGCCTGTTCGAGCGCGTGGTGGAGTTTTTGTCGCCCGGGCCGGATACGCGCGCCGAGCTGATCGAGACGCTGGCTGACGCCGAGCATCGTGAGCTGATTGCTCCGGAGTCGCGCATCATGCTCGAGGGCGTGATCCGCATGGCCGACATGATCGCCGGCGATGTGATGGTGGCGGCGCCGCGCATGGACCTGCTGGACATCGACGCCCCGTACGACGAGCTCCTGGCGGTGGTGATCGAAACCAGCCACTCGCGCTTTCCGGTGTACGAGGGCCAGCGCGAGAACATCATCGGCATCCTGCTGGCCAAGGACCTGCTGAAGCTGCAGCGCGCACCCGAGTTGAACCTGCGCACGTTGCTGCGCCCTGCGGTGTTCGTACCCGAGTCGAAAAACCTGAATGAACTGCTGCGCGACTTCCGCTCCAACCGCAACCACCTGGCGATCGTGATCGACGAGTTCGGCAACACCGCCGGCCTGATCACGATCGAAGACGTGCTCGAGGAGATCGTCGGCGAGATCGAGGACGAGTTCGACGAGATCCAGGGCGACGAAGGCATCTACACGCTGGCCGATGGCTCGCAACGGGTGGCCGGTGACGCCGACATCGCCGCGGTCAATCGCGCGCTCGGCGTGCAGCTGCCCGACGATGCGTTCGACACCATTGGCGGCCTGGTCGCACACGGACACGGCCGCGTGCCGCGCCGCGGCGAAACGGTCACCGTGGGCGGTCTGTCGTTCACGGTGATGCTCACCCGCGGCGGCGCCGTGCGCTGGTTCAAGGTGGCGCCGGCCGCCCGCGAGACCGGCGCTTGAGCGGCTTGCCGCAGCGCGCGTTGCCCGCTGTGTCTCGCGCGCGCTCGCTGCCCGCGTGGGCCGACGTGCTGTTGGTCACCGCACTCGGGGCCGCGCAGACGCTGTCGTTCGTGCACACCGCGTGGTGGCCGCTTCAACTGCTGTGCATCGCGGTGCTCGCGCATCGCGTGCTGTCTGTCTCGGTGCGCCGCGCCGCTGTGCTCGGATGGGCGTTCGGCACTGCGTGGCTGCTGGCAGGCGTGTGGTGGATGTTCATCAGCCTGCACCGCTACGGCAACCTGCCAGCTTGGATGGCTGCGCTGGCCGTGCTGGTGCTGTCGTTGGCGCTGTCTCTGTACCTGGCGCTGGCGCTGGCTGCGGTGGCTCGCTGGCGCAGCGGCAGCCTGTGGCACGACACGCTGTGCTTCAGCGCCGCCTGGCTGCTCGCCGAGCTGGCGCGCACGTGGCTCTTCACCGGCTTTCCGTGGCTGGCCTCGGGTTACGCTCAGGTCGATTCGCCGCTGGCGGTGTTGGCCCCTTGGGTCGGCGTGCTCGGCATCGGTGCAGCGGTGGCCGCCATCGCCGCGTTGTGGTCGCAAGCCGCGTCGCATCGTGCCGCGGCCGCTGCCAGCGTGGCCGCCATCGCGCTGGCTGCGTGGGCGGGGCCGACGTCGCACAGCCGACCCGGCGCCACGCTGAGTGTGAGCCTGCTGCAGACCAATGTGCCGCAGGACGAAAAATTCGTGGTCGAGCAGCTGCCCAGCACGTTGCGCAGACTCGCCGCCGAGCTTGTGTCGGTGCGCGGCCAGCTGGTGATCGCGCCCGAAACGGCGGTGCCGTTGCTGCCGTCGCAGCTCGACGACATGGCGCCGGGCTACATGGCGGCTCTGGCCAAGCACTTCAGCGCACCCGGGCGTGCGGCGATCATCGGCGTGCCGCTGGGCGACTACGACCGCGGCTACAGCAACTCGGTGATTGGATTGACCGCCGCGGCCGCGGGCGCGGCCCTCTACCGGTATGACAAGCAGCACCTGGTGCCGTTCGGTGAATTCATTCCCACCGGCTTCCGCTGGTTCACCACGTTGCTGAGCATCCCGCTCGGCGACTTCATGCGCGGCGAGCGCAACCCGCCATCGTTTGCTTTTGCCGGCGAGCGCATCGCACCGAACATCTGCTACGAAGATCTCTACGGTGATGAACTCGCGCTGCGCTTTGCCGACGCCGCGAGTGCGCCGACGATGTTCGCCAACCTCAGCAACATCGGCTGGTTCGGTGACACCATCGCCATTGACCAGCACCTGAACATCTCGCGCTTGCGCGCACTGGAGTTTCAGCGGCCGATGCTGCGCGCCACCAACACTGGCGCGACCGCGATCATCGATCATCACGGGCGGGTGACGGCCGCGCTCGCGCCGTTCACGCGCGGTGTGCTCGAAGCGCAGGTGCAGGGGCAGACGGGAATCACGCCGTATGCATGGTGGGCGTCGCGCAGCGGATTGTGGCCTTATCTCGCGCTCGGGCTGCTGGGCTGCGTCGGTGGCGCAGCGCGCCAGCAAGCCAGCCGCCGGTCCGCTGCCTGACGCCGCATCGCGCTGGCACGGAGTCGGCTCACGCCCGAAGCGGCGTCCTGCCCCTCATAGAATCGTCGGCTCGCGCAAAGGGCCGTGATGCTCAATTTCCAGCAACTGATCCTCAAGCTGCAGACCTATTGGGGTGAGCAGGGCTGTGCGTTGCTGCAGCCCTATGACATGGAAGTCGGCGCCGGCACCAGCCACACGGCCACGTTCCTGCGCGCGCTCGGCCCCGAGCCCTGGAAGGCTGCCTACGTGCAGCCGAGCCGTCGGCCGAAGGACGGCCGCTACGGCGAGAACCCCAACCGCCTGCAGCACTACTACCAGTACCAGGTGGTGCTCAAGCCCGCACCGGTGAACATCCTCGACCTCTACCTCGGATCCCTCGAAGCGCTGGGCTTCGATTTGAAGAAGAACGACGTGCGCTTCGTCGAGGACGATTGGGAGAATCCCACGCTCGGCTGCTGGGGCCTGGGCTGGGAGGTGTGGCTCAACGGCATGGAAGTCACGCAGTTCACTTACTTCCAGCAGGTGGGGGGCATCGAGTGCCGGCCCATCACCGGCGAGATCACCTACGGGTTGGAGCGCCTGGCGATGTACATCCAGGGTGTGGAGAGCATCTTCGATCTGCAATGGGCGCCGGGCATCACGTACCGCGACGTGTATCACCAGAACGAAGTCGAGCAGAGCGCCTACAACTTCGAGCACAGCAACGTCGAGTTCCTGCTCACCGCGTTCGGTGAACACGAGAAGCAGGCGCAGCACCTGATGCAACAGCGGCTCGCGTTGCCGGCTTATGAGCAGGTGCTCAAGGCCGCGCACACCTTCAACCTGCTCGATGCGCGCGGCGCGATCAGCGTCACCGAGCGCGCGGTCTACATCCGCCGCATCCGCAACCTGGCGTGCGCCGTGGCGGCGAGTTACCTCGACAGCCGCGCGCGGCTGAAGTTTCCGATGGCGCCCAAGGCATGGGCCGACGAAACATTGGCCGCCTTGGCCAAGAAGGCTGCTTGATGTCGAGCACGCAAAGCCTTTTGGTTGAACTGCTGGTCGAGGAGTTGCCACCAAAGGCGCTCAAACGACTCGGCGATGCGCTCGCGACGAGCCTGCTCGAAGGTCTGAAGTCTCGCGGCCTGACCGGTGAGCATGCCACTGTCACCGGCTATGCGACACCGCGGAGACTCGCGGCGCACGTGAGCGCCGTGCACGCGGTGGCGGCCGACCAGGAGGTCACGCGCAAGGTGGTGCCGGTATCGGTCGCGCTCGACGCAAGCGGCAAACCAACGACAACGCTGCGCAAGGCGCTGGCCAAACTGGGCCGCGAAGCATTGGCCGACCGTTGGCCCGATGCGAAAGACGGTCCGGACCGTCTCTTTGAAGACGCCGACGGCAAGGTGCGTGCGCTGTTCCTGCGCTCGATGGCCAAGGGCGTGACGCTCGCTGTCGGGCTGCAGGCCGCGCTCGATGACACGATCATGCAGCTGCCGATTCCCAAAGTGATGAGCTACCAGCTCGCCGATGGCTGGAGCAACGTGCAGTTCGTGCGGCCCGTTCATGGACTCGTCGCGTTGCACGGCGCCGAGGTCGTGCCGGTGCATGCGCTCGGCTTGGAAGCGGGCCGCGACACGCTAGGCCACCGTTTCGAGGCCAGCGTCGAGCCGATCCGTGTGCAGCATGCCGATCACTATGTTCAGCAACTGGAGCAGCAGGGTGCAGTGATCGCGGCTTTCGCGCATCGGCGCGCCGAGATCGTGCGCCAGCTCCAGCATGCGGCCAACCAGCTCAACCTCGAGCCGATCGACGACGACGCGCTGCTCGACGAAGTGACCGCGCTGGTCGAGCGGCCCAACGTGCTGCTGTGTCAGTTCGAACCGCAGTTCCTCGCCGTGCCGCCCGAGTGCCTGATCCTGACGATGAAGGCCAACCAGAAGTACGTTCCGCTGCTCGATGCGGCCGGCCAGTTGACCAACCGGTTTCTGGTCGTCAGCAACATCCGCCCCGACGACCCGAGCGCGGTGATCCAGGGCAACGAGCGCGTCGTGCGCCCGCGGCTGGCCGACGCGAAGTTCTTCTTCGACCAGGATCGCAAGAGGAAGCTGGCCGATCGCGTGCCCGACCTCGACAAGGTGGTCTACCACGCCAAGCTCGGCTCGATGGGCGAGCGCACGAAACGCGTGCAAGCGATTGCCCGCGAGATCGGCACCATCGTCGGCGGGCCACCTGTCGCGCAGAGTGCGTTTCGAGCGGCCCAACTTGCGAAAGCAGATCTATCGACCGACATGGTGGGAGAGTTCCCCGAATTGCAGGGAGTCATGGGCGGTTACTACGCGCGCAACGACGGCGAGCTTGACGAGGTGGCTCTCGCGATCGAAGACCACTACAAACCACGTTTCGCGGGTGACGCACTGCCGCGCAACAACGTGGGCTTGGTTGTCGCGTTGGCCGACAAGGTGGAGACGCTGGTGGGGCTGTTCGGCATCGGCCAGATTCCCAGCGGGGACAAGGATCCGTTCGCACTGCGGCGCCACGCATTGGGTGTGGTTCGGATGCTGGTGGAGAAGGCGCTGCCGTTGTCGCTGCACGACTTGGTCAATCTGGGTTACTCGGCGTTTCCGAAGGGCATGCTGGGGCAGAACCAAACCGATCTTTCCGCCTTCGTGCTCGAACGTTTTTCGGGTCTCCTTCGCGACCAGGGCTTCAGCGCCAAGGAAGTGGATGCGGTGCTGTCCACCAATCCGATGTCGCTCGACCTGGTGCCGCGGCAACTTCAAGCGGTTCGAGCCTTTGCTGCCTTGCCGGAGGCCCCTTCGCTGGCTGTGGCCAACAAGCGCATCACCAACATTCTGAAGAAGAGCGACGTCGATGGCAGTTCATCGAAGATTGAGCCAGAGCGCTTCACCGAAGACGCCGAACGCGCGCTGTATGGCGCACTGAACGACGTGGCGCCGCGTGCCGATGCATTGTTCGATCGACGTGACTACACCGCGTCGCTGCGCGAACTGGCGGCGCTGAAGGTGCCCGTCGATGCTTTCTTCGACCACGTGATGGTCAATGCAGACGATGCGAAACTGCGCGCCAACCGGCTGGCCTTGTTGGCCGCGCTGCATCGCACCATGAATCGCGTCGCTGATTTGTCTCGATTGGCAGCTTGAACGCTGACGAGGTCACACCATGCTGCACATCCCCCGTCTCGTGATCCTCGGCCGCGATGGCATCTTGAACGTCTATCGCGAGGACCACGTCAAGTCTCCCGACGAGTGGCATCCGATTCCCGGCGCGCTCGAAGCGGTGGCGCGGCTGAACCATGCCGGCTGGCACGCGGTGGTCGCCACCAATCAATCGGGCATCGGCCGCGGCATGATCGACATGGCGTCGGTCAACGCGGTGCACTTGCACATGATGCAGCGCCTGCAGGCCGTGGGAGGTCGGATCGACGCGGTGTTCTTCTGCCCGCACACGCCCGACGAGAACTGCGATTGCCGCAAGCCGAAGCCGGGCCTGATGCGCCAGATCGGCCAGCGCTACGGTCTGGACTTGCGCACCGTGCCGATGCTGTGCGACACGCTGCGTGACCTGCAGGCGGCCCAGGCGGCCGGTTGCGAGCCGCACCTCGTGCTGAGTGGCCGCGCAGCGGAATTGAGCGACACGCAACTGCTCGAGATGTCTGCTCAGGTGCCAAGCGCCGAGGTGCACGACGACCTGAGTGGCTTCGTCGATTTTCTGCTGCAGCGAGCGCACGTGCCCGACTCGAGCCCGATGGGGCTGCACTAGCGCGACCCGAATCGACCGCGATGTCACAGCTGCTCGCGTTGCTGCGTTCGGTGTTGTTCCTGGCCTGGATGGTGATCACGGTGGTGCCGATCGCCCTCGCGGTGCTGCTGGCGTCGATCGTGCAACGGGGCGCGCCGCTGTACTGGATGTGCGTGACGTGGCTGCGGCTGGTGATCAGCGGCGCACGCTGGATCTGCGGCGTGCGCTATCGCGTGCAGGGCATGGAGCACGTGCCCACCGCCAGCAGCAGCAAGGCGGCGGTGATCCTGGCGCCCAAACATCAGTCCACGTGGGAGACGTTCGCGTTGCCCACGCTGATGCCGCACCCGCTGGCGTATGTGTTCAAAAAAGAGTTGCTGCAGATCCCGTTCTTTGGCTGGGCGATGGGGCGCCTGGACATGATCCACATCGATCGCAGCAAACGCGCCGAGGCGTGGGCCAAGGTGGCCGAGCAAGGCGCGCGGCTGATGGCCGAGGGCGTTTGGGTGATCATGTTTCCCGAGGGCACGCGCACGCCGCGAGGTTCGCAGGGCGCCTACAAGAGCGGCGCTACGCGGCTGGCGGTGGTTACCGGCACGCCGGTGGTGCCGATCGCGGTGACGTCGGCACGCTGCTGGCCGCGCAAGAGTTTTCTGCTGCACCCAGGGATGATCGACATCTCGATCGGCCGGCCGATCGACAGCGCGGGCCGCGACCCCGACGAGCTGATGCGCGAGATCGAGCGCTGGATCGAAGCCGAAATGCGACGGCTCGACCCCGAGGCCTATCCCGCAGGCGGCCAGCCGAGCGCAGCGGCCCAACCGTCGTAGTGTTTGGGCAGCGGGCACGCGTAGTCGCCGCGCTTGCTGGTCTTCAGGCCGAGCGCGGCCAGCGCCTCGGCGAACTTCACCGCTGCGGCGACGCCGTCGATCACCGGCACGCCCAGGCGACGCTGCAACGTGCGCGTCAGTGAGGCCATGCCCGCGCAGCCGAGCACGATGGCACCACTGCGGTCGGCGTCGAGTGCATGGCGGCAGGCCGCTTCGATCTGCGCCAGCGTGTCGGGCGCCATCGCCTCCAGCGCCAGCACCGGGATGTCGGTGCCGTGCACACCGCGGCAGATGCGCTCGAAGCCGTAGCGCTGCAGCAGCCGCTCGGCGATCACGCAGGTGCGGGTCATCGTCGTCACCACCGAGAAGCCGGTGGCCAGCATCGCGGCGGCATGAAATGCGGCTTCGGCAATGCCGAGCACCGGCGCGTCTATGGCCTCGCGTGCGGCGTCGAGCCCAGGGTCGCCGAAGCAGGCGATCACCACCGCGTCGGGGGCGGGGTCGGCCAACCGCATCTGCTCGGCCACGCCGGCGGCGGCGATCGCGTCGTCGAAATGGCCCTCGATCGATGCCGGCCCAAACGTCGGCTGGCACGCGTGCACGTGCGTCCCCGGCGCCGCCACCGCGCGCGCAGCGTCGCCGATGGCTGCGGTCATCGACGCGGTGGTGTTGGGGTTGATCAGCAGCAGTTGGGTCATCGTGGTGCTCGGTGGGCGCAACCGCCGTCGATTGCCCGTCGCCGGTGCGTGGTGTCTGGCGTTGGTGCGTCGCGCGCCGGTGCATCGGCCTTGCGTGCCCCGAATGCAAGCAGCGGGCCCAGCGCCGATCGGTGTGCGTCGGTCTTGGCCAATGGCACGCGCTTTGCATTCGTGCTGCGCGGCATGGCATCGTCAGACCTCGAGCTCGTTGCGCTGTCCAAGACCTTTGGAGATGCCGTGGCGGTGGCCGGGATCGACTTGAAGGTTGCGGCCAACACGTACTGCTGTCTGCTCGGGCCGTCGGGCTGCGGCAAGAGTTCGACGCTGCGCATGATCGCTGGCCACGAAGAGCCCACCAGCGGCCACGTCGTGCTCGGTGGCCGCGAGATCACGCACCTGTCGCCGGCACAGCGCGGCACCGCGATGATGTTCCAGAGCTACGCGCTGTTCCCGCACCTCACGGTGCTCGGCAACGTGGCGTTCAGCGCGCAGATGAAAGGCGTGGCGCGCGCCGAGCGGGAGGCTAAGGCGATGGAGCTGCTCAGGCTCGTCGCGATGGAGCCGTATGCGCAGCGCGCACCGGCCG
>Ga0065707_10000815_pt1 | contig 11276 bp, 15 predicted proteins | sample SwiRhicommuniRL3_FD_59094 | JGI IMG/M metagenome (GOLD analysis project Ga0065707, IMG submission 59094) | Switchgrass rhizosphere bacterial communities from Rose Lake, Michigan, USA - RL3 v2 (version 2) | ecosystem: Host-associated > Plants > Roots > Rhizosphere > Soil | place: East Lansing... | reverse complement strand
GGTGGGCATCACCATGGACACCGTGCGGCCGGTGAAGATCGGCGACGAAGTGCCGCTCTCGACCAAGGACGGCAAACCGCGCAGGGGACACAAATCCACGCCGAAAGATATCGGATGGATGAAGCAACAGGTGAAGCTACCGGTCGTTGTCAAGGGCATCATGGGCGGAGCCGACGCGCGCGTGGCGATAAATTCCGGCGCCGATGCGCTGGTTGTTTCCAACCACGGCGGGCGCATCCTCGACTTCAACCGCGCGGCGCTCGAAGCGTTGCCGGAGGTGGTCGATGCCGTCAACGGCAAAATTCCCGTGTTGCTCGACAGCGGCATTCGCAGCGGCGGCGACATCGTCAAAGCGCTGGCGCTCGGCGCCAAGGCGGTGCTGATCGGGCGCCCGGTGGCCTGGGGAGTAGGCGCCTACCGCGTGCGCGGTGTCGAACGCGTCTACGCGATTTTGGCCGAAGAAATGCAGCGAGTATTGACCCTCACCGGCGTCGCCCGCGTGCGCGATGTGACCCAAGGGATATTGTTCCGTGATCAAGTGGGAGGGCTGTGCGGCCTATGATTTATGTCATCTGGGGCATCATTTTCGTGCTCGGCATCTGGATCATCTCGACCTACAATGCGCTTACCGCGCTGCGGTTGCGGGTCCAAAACGCCTGGCGCCAAACGGAGGTGCAGCTCAAGCGGCGCTACGACCTGATCCCGAACCTCGTCGAAACCGTCAAGGGCTATATGCAATACGAGCAGGATACCTTGCAGAAAGTCATCGAAGCGCGCAGCCAGGCGATGGGGTCCAAGGGCGTCAAGGAAGCGGCCGAAGCGGCAAACCTTCTGAATCAATCACTCGGTAAAATTTTTGCGCTGATGGAAAACTATCCGGAGCTCAAGGCCAACAAAAACGTTTTGGACCTGCAAGAAGAGCTCACAACCACGGAAAATCAGATCGCCTTTGCGCGCCAGTACTATAATGACCTCGTGACCCAGTACAACACTAAACAGCAGGTCTTTCCGTCCAACATGCTCGCCGGCTTTTTTGGCTTCAACCCGAGCGAATTATTCGAAGTCGCGGAGGCCGATAAGGCCTTACCGCGCGTCAATCTTTCCCTTACCCGCTAGACGAGGCCTGCCGCTGGATACGCCGCCGGTCTTGGACTTCGTTGCCAGGCAAGCGCACAACCAGCGCTGGAGCGCGGCGCTGGTGACGATCTTCATCGTGTTTTTTCTGTTTATTGGGGTGGCCATGGATTATCTCTACTTCGACGCGTTCACGCCGGCGGGCCCGGTTTTTCCCGTCGCGACCATTTTTTCGCTGAGCTTTGCGGCATTTTCCACGCTTACCGCCTACTACGGCGGCAGTGACATCATTCTTTCGTCGCTCGGCGCTGAAAAACTCAATCTGCAAATTCCCGAGCACCGCGAATTGCACAACATCGTGACCGAGATGGTCCTGGCGGCAGGTGCGGCGATGCCGCGGATCTACGTCATCTTCGATCCCGCTCCCAATGCGCTGGCTACGGGAACCAACGAAAAGAACGCGGCGATCTGCGTAACGTCCGGGTTGTTGACGCTGCTCGACCGGGAGGAAACCCAGGGCGTGGTGGCGCACGAGATTTCGCACATACGCAACGAAGATGTTTTGCTCATGACGCTGGTGAGTATTCTTCTCGGCGGCATCGCCATCCTCGCCGACTGGGCGCGGCGCGGTTTTTACAGCTCGCGCACCGGCCGGCAGTTGAGCCGGAAGAACCCCTTGGTGTTTGTTCCGTTGCTGATCCTGATCGCCCTGTCGCCGCTGATCGCGCGGCTCTTGGCCATGGCGGTGTCGCGCCAGCGAGAATACCTGGCTGATGCCGGCTCGGCCCAATACACGCGCAATCCGGGTGCCCTGGCACGGGCGCTGGAAAAAATTCGCGACGCGGCGATGCCCTTCCATAAAGCGACGCGCGGCACGGCGCATTTGTTCATTGTCAATCCATTGCGCCGGCGCGTCGATGAAAGCGACAGCAAACTGGCCGACCTGCTTGCCAGCCATCCGCCGATCGCCCGCCGGATTCACTTGCTTTATCAAATGGCCGGCATGCCTCAGAAGTTCATGCAGCCGTCTGGAGTACTGGCTCACTAGTCTGGAGCTTTATGTTGCATTGTCCGCAATGCGACCGGGAAATGGTCGAAGTCGTGGCAAAGGCGGCGCCCGGATCACTGATTCAACTGGACCAGTGCGACAAATGCGGCGGCATCTGGTGCGATAAGTGGGAGCTGTTTCCCGTGGACGGCGATGAAGCGGATCGGTTGGACCCGCTGGACGAAAATCTCCTGCGTGACAGCAGCCGCGTGCAGAAGAAAACTCTTTATTGCCCGCGCTGCGCCGACGAACTGGCGCTTTTAGCCGATCCGATCTTACCAAAGGACATTCAACTATGCCGCTGTCGCCACTGCGACGGTTTGTGGCTCAATCGCGGGCAGTTCCGACGGTACAAAGAATATCAGAAAAGCACGCGCCTTAAAAAAATGAGCGGTGAGAAAATAGCTGCGAAACTGCCCGAGGTTTATGCCAACCCCAAATCTTGGGTGATGACCGGGACCAAAGGCATTTTTGCCTATCCGCGGGGCGCAGAGGAAGATGAGGAGCTGGTCGGGAAGAGCCTTGCCGGCGCGGCCAAGCTAGTGCTGCAAAGCTTGGCGCGAATGATTCTCGGAATCTGATACCGCGAAGTTCAAGCAAGCGCGATCAAATCGATTTCGACCAGGGCGCCACGCGGCAGGTCGGCGACCGCGACGGTTGACCGCGCCGGTTTAGCGGCGCCAAGGTATTCCGCGTAGACCTCGTTCATCGCCGCAAAATCACCGATATTTTTGAGGAACACGGTAGTTTTTAGGACACGTTCGAGGGACGAGCCGGCGGCTTCGAGCACGGCTTTTAGATTCTCCATGGCCCGGCGCGTCTGGATTTTAATGTCGCCGTCCACAACGTTGCCGGTTTTGGGATCGAGGGGAATTTGCCCGGAGGCGTAAACAAACTCGCCGACCTTGATCGCTTGCTCATAGGGGCCGATCGCCTTGGGGGCGTTGGGCGTGCTGATGACTTGTTTGTTCATCTTGAACCTGTTCCTCCGAGTATGTTTAACAAAACCTATAACAGGAATTTATCGAGCTGCAATGGTGGATCCGTTGAGAGTTTATCCTCGACGTTGCAATTTTGCGAATAGGTAGAACCTCTCGCTTCGCTAAAAAGGCACCTCACCGGGGATTCTTCGCGGTAAAGCTGCGATCGAGCTGCAACCCTTCCGGAACGAAGGCAAAGCCGTTGTGCCTTGAAGATGCAAGCGGGGCGGGCTTGCCCACGAGGTCAGCAGCGAAAAGGTCAAACAGGGTGCCGAGCGCAGAGACCCAAATGAAACCTTCGCACCGGTGCCTTCGTTCCTCCAGGGTTACACCTCGATCAACAGAGGGTCGTCAGCCTCGTCGCATGAACGATCCGGGCTACCGGCCTTGGGGCCCGCCAGTCATCCGGAACGAAGCGAGGGATCTTTACCAAACAGAACCGCTCTCCGCTCCCCGGCTGCGTTTGCGCCCCATGCGCTAGCTGTGGTTGACTAGAAGCGACGATGAAACTCATCACCGCGCATAAGATATTGATGGCCAGCGCGACAATTTTCTTTGTGTTCTTTGCTGCATGGGAATTGAATCGATATTTTAAAGGTAACGACGACTGGGCCGTGGCGCGAAGTGTGCTGTATTTTATTGTTGCCCTTGGATTTGGCATTTACCTCAAGAATTTGAAACGCTGGTACAAGTAAAAAGATTCTTTCGATGCAACCATTGCCGTTTTTAGTGAACGTTTCCCAAGAAGAGATCCACCGCGAGCGTCAAAAGGCGCGCGAGCTGCGCGCCAGCCAATGGTGGAAACGCAAACGGGCTTTGGGTCTCTGTCATCATTGCGGCGAGAAGTTCGCCCCCGGAAATTTGACCATGGATCATCTGGTACCGATTATTCGCGGCGGAAAATCGACCAAGGGAAATTTGGTGCCAAGCTGCAAGAAATGCAATTCCGAGCGCAAGCACCAGCTCCCCTTTGAGCAGTCGGGCGAATAGCGGCGTTTGCGCGAGTTCCGGCCATTCACTANGATCGGCGGATTGGAGGGNGGGTTTATGGCAATCGAAACCTTTCTCATGCGAACGATGTCNGACACCGTNGAAACGGATATCCAGCGAGTTTTGACCATCGCCAACGAGCTGCTGCCTCGTTATCACCTGCCGGCGCTTAGCTTCGGACAACTCAGGAAGATCGCCGACGGTCCCTTCGATCTCTTTCTCGTGCCGCTGATTTTTGCCAAAGAATACGAAAAGGATCGGAGCTTGCCGTTCAACGAGGCGAAACGCGGCGAGATCCGAAAATACGCGCTAGAGATTGCACGGAAGCACCGCTACGATGTCGAGCCGCCGAATTTTATTCCTGGCATTGAAAAATCCTTGCAAGAAACGAAAGAAGCGGGTCTCAAGAACGTTTTGCTGACCACAGGCGGGCGACGGTACAAGCACGAAGCGATGGAAAAGGCCGGCATCGGCGGCTATTTCGAAGAAATCGTCGATCGCGATCAAACTTACTACGCCAAGGAACAGGGCATCTACTATCTCTATCGCAAGCACCGACCCAAGCACATGCGCGTCGTCCTGCTAAGCGGCACGGCGACTTATCTTAGGGCCGCGAGCAATGCGCACGGTTGCAAGGTCGGCGACACCTATTTGGAGGTGATTCCCATCGCGCTGTCCACCGAGCATGCGTACAATGACGACGAGACTTTAGCGGCGGCGAAACCGAGAGTGGTCATTCACAGACTCGACGAGTTACTGCCGGCGCTAAAGGAATTGGCGCCGTTGGGCTGAGATTCGACAGCGCCATCGTCTTCGGCATCGGCAAAGAATAGCGATGCGTGGCGGCGATCTCAGTTCGGCCCTTCGTTAAAGCCACCTGGATTTACGGAATCGATAGAAGAGACTTCCACCGCTAGCTCGTGTAGCCCGAACTCGTGCTGCATTGCGTATAGCTCTGCCGGTTCGGAATCTGCCAGCACGACCCAGACAAAGCAATCGGGAAGAGCGATGCAGGAGCTAATGTCACTGACGGGAATATCCGCGAGCTTCCGACCGTTTTGATAGGCGACGCAGTTGATGATCATCGGGTGCCTCGTATTTTGGACTGGGCGCGGGTACTTTCACTTGAACTTTACGTTGGAGTCAAGAGAAAATATCACTTCTGTTTGAGGCTAAGGAAAGTTGCCTGCGACCACGCAAGGAGATGCGAAGATCCATGGAACCATTGCCAAATTTTTTAAAGGGACGGGTACAAATCAAAGTTGGCGACATCACCAAAGAGGCTGTCGACGCTATTGTGAATGCCGCAAACGGCACGTTAATGGGCGGCGGCGGCGTCGACGGCGCGATTCATCGCGCCGGCGGGCCGGCGATCTTGGATGCTTGCCGGGAAATTCGCCGTATTCAGTATCCCGACGGTTTGCCGACCGGCGAGGCGGTGATCACGACCGCGGGCAATATGCCGGCAAGATATGTCATCCACACGGTCGGCCCCGTTTATGGCCGCGGGGGTCAGGACAAGGCGGATCTGCTCGCCGCCTGTTATCGAAATTCACTCGCCTTGGCGGTTTTCAACGGTCTTTCGACCGTCGCTTTTCCGGCGATCTCGACCGGAATATACGGCTATCCGCAGGATGAGGCGGCGAGCATTGCTTCGCGTGCCATCGAGCGATTTTTAACAGGTGATTCTAAATTGACAGAGGTTAGGCTGATATTTTTCGCACGTGGCGATGTCGAGGTGTTCTTGAAATGCCACGCTTTTACGGAGTAGTAATGGAGTTCGGCCGTGATTATTGACTGTCGCCAAAAGATACGAGTCAAATTTCACCGGGAAAGTTAAAGTAAATGCCAGAGCGACTCAAACCCGTGCGTGTCGGAATCGAAGGAGTCTCGTATTCCCTAACGCACGTGCCGGATCTGGTGCGCTACGGTTCGAAGCCGCTGCGCGAAATCCGCGCCCGTCCTGCGCTGGGCCCGCAGTTGGCCGAGCATCTGCGTGATTTTAGCGCCGCGACCGCCTACGCGCCGCATCAAGTTTACATCGGCAATCTCGCGCCGGAGCAGCTCGGCGAGCTCCCCAAACCCTGGTATGAGAAGTTGATCGAAGGTGCGACGGCCAAAGGCCGTTTCGGCGATCTCGTCGATCAAAATAGATTTTACGCGCAACTCAGCGCTTCGGATCATTTCGAGCTGGTTATGTTCGACGCGCAATGGTTTGCCGAGCACGCCGGTCAGACTTCCAATTTGCGCGAGCGCCGTGTGGCTTCACTCGCAGAGATCGAGGCGCGTTGCGCCAGGGGCGCTCTGGCCCTCTATGCGGGCGAACGACTGGTCGGCGCTTTCGAGCCGGGCCATGAGGAAGACGCTAATCTCGTCGCGGAAGTCCTGCTGGAAAATATCGCAGCGAAAGTTACCGCCGCCCATTCACTGCGCTCTGTCCTGGATGCGCTCAAGATCGATCGCGGCGAAATAGACTATGTGCTCAGTTGTTCCGAGGAGGCGGTGGGCGACCGATACAACCGCGGCGGCGGCAATTTGGCCAAAGCCATCGCCGAAGATGTCGGCTGTGAAAATGCTTCCGGGTCGGATACCAAGGCATTCTGCGCCGGGCCGATGTACGCGATGGTGCATGGCGCAAGTTTAATTCAGGCCGGCATTGCCAGGAAGGTTGCGGTGGTGGCGGGCGGATCGCTGGCCAAACTGGGCATGAAATTCGAATCGCACTTGAAAAAAAACATGCCGGTTCTGGAAGACGTACTCGGCAGCTTCGCAGCGATCCTGGCGCCGGTCACACCCGGACAGCCTTCCATTCGTCTCGATTCGATCGCTTTCCATCCGGTTGGCGCCGGCACCTCGCCGCAGGCGATGGCGGAATCTCTCGCGGAAAAGCCGTTGGCGAAATTAGGTCTGCAATTGGTCGACGTCGACCGCTACGGAGTCGAGTTGCATAATCCGGAAATTACCCTGCCGTCGGGAAGCGGCGACGTGCCGCGAACAAATTACCTGACGCTGGCGGCGCTGGCGGTTATGCGCGGGCAAATTCAAAAGAGCCAGATGGAGGATTTCGTCCGCCGCCGCGGCATGCTAGGCTATGCCCCGACTCAGGGGCACATACCGTCGGGGATCGTCTACCTGGGACACGCCCTGGAAAATCTGCGCGCCGGGAAAATTCGCCAAGCGTTACTGATCGCGAAAGGGAGTTTGTTTCTCGGCCGGATGACGCAGCTGTCGGACGGCTGCTCGTTTCTGGTCGATCGGAACGAGGAGTGAGCGGCGATTTCTGCCAATGTCCCTTGGAATTAGTTTGTGGAATCAGAAAAGAGATGACTCGCGCAAAGACGCAAAGTTCGCCAAGTTCGGAGAAGGGTGTCCTTCTTTGCAATCTTGGCGTGCTTGGCGCGAGAAATCTTCTTTGTCGAAGCATTAAGCAGTAAGAATCTTGTGGAGGATCAATGCAAAAAGGAAAAAAAATCATCGCCATCGGCGAGCGCGACGGCGTGCCGGGACCGGTCATCGCTGAATGCCTCGAGGGCGCCGGTTACGAGGTTGTTTTCCAAGTAACCGAATGCTTTGTCTGAACCGCCGCGGGCGCGATGAACTTCGAAAACCAAGGAGTCATCAAGCGCCTGGCGGACCAGTATGGTCCGGAAAATTTGACGGTCGTATTGGGGAACGGCGAGGCCAACGGGGTGGAGGTCTTCGCTGAGACGGTGACGGAAGGGGATCCCAGTTACGCCGGCCCACTCGCCGGCGTCGCGCTCAAAATCCCCGTCTATCATGTTCTCGAAGAAGAAGTGATGTCGCAGGTGCCCGAAAAATTACGCGGGGAAAAGTTACAGTTGTCGTCGTTGGTGATCGATATCGAGCCCATGCATCAGGTTTTGGAAGCGTCGCGGGTAAAGCTCTAAGTCCGTTCAAGTCGTTCAAGCCGCTCAAAAAGTTCAAATCGTGAAATACATAGGATGAAACCGGCAGTTTTCCCAATGATTTGAACGAGCCTTCATCGTCGATGAAGGCTTTTAATAAACCCCGAATCCTCCAGTTCCTTAACGAAGCGCGTATCCATGTAATCTTTTACATTGGCTTGGGCTGCTTTCGGATTTTTTTCGGCCATATCTTGAAGAATTAGCTGATAGCCCTCCGCAGGTGGATAGGGCGCCTCGGGCATGAACTTGGTGTGCCAATCCCATGCCTCTTCGAGAAACTTGCGATCATCCACGCGGGAATATTTTCTCATGATCTTAAAAACGTCTTCCTTGTGCGTCTTATAAAAATAGATCGCTTCGGTGTAGGCGCGCATGTAGCGCCGCACCAGGTCTGGATTCTCTCGAATCAATTTTGTCGAGGTGTAAACACCGTTTTGCGGAAACGGGATTTGCAGCGCGACCATGTCGACGACGGTGGGGTAGCCGAGTTTCTCTGCCTGAGCTTTTCCGGCTTCGGTCACCACGGTGAATTGCACGATGCCTTTTTGCAATGCCACCATGCGCTCGAGGGAGCCGCCGATGACTCTCAAACTGACATCTCTCAACGGATCGAGACCAATTTTTTTGAGCCCCACTTTGAGCGCGAACTCGGCCGTCGTGCCGGCGATATGATTGCCGCCGATCTTGCCCTTTAGCTCCTCAGGCTTTTTGATGCTTGGGTGCGCGACCAGATAATAGGGTAACACATTGACGTTGCCGGCGATCGCGACGACATCGCCGCCGGCGAGCCGCGCGCTCGCGAGTCCGGGGCCGCCGCCTTCGCCGATGGGAATTTCTCCCGCGAGAATTGACTGAATGCCGCGCACGCTGCCGGAGATGAAAATAACGGTGGCGTCGATGCCGTATTTTTCGAATATACGGGCATCTTTGGCGACCTGTAGGACGGTGGACGAACCCGGTGTCGTCGAGATATATGCAGTATTGAGCCGGTCGGCGGCCGGCGTTTTCCCCGACGATAGGGAAACAAAGGCGATCGCAACTAGGATGACCAGATAGTGTTGTTTTTGCTTCATCGAAGACCTCCGCATAAATTCCAAACCCGGGCAGTGGCGTTAAGTTACACAACTCGGCAGGCTTGCGCAAAGAGTTATTCAAATAAAACTGTTCCAATCGTTCAAGAACGGGTCCCTACGCAGAGGGTTCCCTGGTGGATGGAGCGGGGCAAGTCACCCTGCTGTTTTGCGTTGACTTACCGTTTGATTTCAATTTCAATCAAACGATATGAAACGGCGCGTGGATTTGATCATGTTTGACCTCGATGGAACACTTGCGGATACGGGTCCCGATCTCGCCGATTCAGTTAATTTTACCCGGGCCCGTTTTGGTTTGGTGTTGCTGGCAGCACAGGAAGTCTACGCCAATGTCGGGCGCGGCGTCGAGCACATGATCCGATATTCCCTGCCGATAAAAAGCGATGAGCATTTTTTGGAAGCGATGCGCGTCTTCGTTCAACATTATGAAGCGCATTTGCTTGACAAGACAGTTCTCTATCCAGGTGTTTGCGACGTGCTGGACGAGTTTCGCGGCAAGCTGCGGGTTGTGGTCAGCAACAAAATTCAACGCCTGACCGAAGCGGTCGTGCGAGGTCTCGGTGTAGCGGACCGATTCGATCTCATTTTGGGCGGGGATAGCGCCGCCGAGAAGAAGCCGCACCCGGCGCTTCTCAAGCTGGCGCTGGAGCGGTTTCACGCGGAGTCGACGAGCGCCTTGATGGTGGGCGATGGCGATACCGACGTGGAAGCAGGAAAACGCGCGGGTGTCATGACCTGCGGCGTCACCGATGGGCTTGGGGATAAAAGTCGGCTGATTGCCGCCAAGCCCGATGTGTTGATCGATCATTTAAGCGAATTGCCAAACTATTTTCATTGATGGGTTGAATGAAAAAGGAGCGATTTCATGGCTGCGCAAATTCCTGATGCATTCAAAGACATTCTCAAAAAGCGCGGATATGCGCATCTGGCGACACTGATGCAGGACGGAAGTCCCCAGGTGACGCCCGTATGGTACGATTTTGACGGAACGCATATCCAAATAAATTCGGCCAAAGGCCGACTGAAGGACAAAAACATGCGGCGGGCCAAAAAGGTCGCCTTGTCCATTCAAGATCCCGACAATCCTTATCGCTATCTCGCGATTCGCGGCGATATCGTGGAAATCACGGAGAACGGCGCGGACGCGCATATCGATGCTCTGGCGAAAAAGTATCTCGACGAAGACCGCTATCCCTTTCGCGCGCCCGGGGAGGTGCGCGTCATCTACAAAATTCGCCCCGACAAAGTTTCGACGGTGGGTTAGCTTGACGATCAGGCGTGACCCGAAATTCACACCAAAACGGGGCTCCTTCGCGAATGGCGTGATATCGATCAGAGAGTTTGCGCCAGGTTGCCGTTCTTGAGCCGCTCATAGGCGCGCAAACCGATCGCCACGTCCATGATGCCGGTGCCCTGAAGCTTGAANAGCGTGATCTGATTCTCGCTNGTTCGCCCGGACACTTCGCCAAGCAAAAGCCGNGAAATTTCATGCACGCGATCCCAGTCGATGACTTTGTCGCGCACGGCGCGGAAGACGTCGCTTTCATTGACGCAAACGGTTTCTTTCGAGGTGACGAATATCAGGTCGGCACGACGCATCGTCGTGTCGTCTAACTCCTGCCGCGTCCGGGTCTTGTCGCCGTTGGCAATCGAAGTGACGTGGGCTCCCGCCCGGAGCCAGTTGCCGTCGAAAATCGGAGTCCTGGCGTTGGTTGCCGTAATGACAATATCGGCATCCGTCAAGGCGTCTTGAGCTTTGGCTGTCGGGCTTACCGGTATTCTCAATTCTTTACTCATCTTTTCGGCGAAAGCCTCGCGATGCGCCGGTATCGGGCTATGGACCTTGACCTGTGTCAAATCTCTTACGGCCGCCACGGCTTTGAGCTGAGTTTCGGCATGCACGGCGCTGCCGATCACGGCGGCGGTACTGGCGTCCGCTCTCGCCAGATATTTGGCGCCGATGCCGCCGGCGGCGCCGGTTCGATACTCATTAATCGAACAGTCCTGAAAAAAAATAAGCGGTTCGCCGGTTTCGTTGCTGTACAGAACTACGGTCTCATGGTGGATACGGCGGTCCAGATCGGTCTGGATGTAGGCGCCCATGACGCCGCGCACGGAACCGGGAAGCACGCCGAATATCATCCGATTGGGGTGATGAATGCGTCGC
>Ga0065707_10082940_pt1 | contig 11295 bp, 7 predicted proteins | sample SwiRhicommuniRL3_FD_59094 | JGI IMG/M metagenome (GOLD analysis project Ga0065707, IMG submission 59094) | Switchgrass rhizosphere bacterial communities from Rose Lake, Michigan, USA - RL3 v2 (version 2) | ecosystem: Host-associated > Plants > Roots > Rhizosphere > Soil | place: East Lansing, MI... | reverse complement strand
GAGGGGCGTCCGGTCCGCGTGAACGGGAATGGCGAACAATCGCGCGGCTTTACCTATATTGACGATATTGCGCGCGGCACGATTCTTGCACTGAAACCTGTCGGGCATGAGATTATCAACCTCGGCGGACATGAAGTGATTACGATCAATAATTTAATCAAGTTGATCGAAGACATCGTTGGCAAGAAAGCAGATGTGCAATACGGTCCACCCAACCCGGCAGATATGTTTACGAATTGGGCAGATGTTACCAAGGCGGGTGAACTACTGGGCTGGGAGCCCCAGTTCGACATGCGCTCTGGAATCGAAAAACTGGTCGAATGGTACAACGCCGAACGCGAGTGGGCGAGCCAAATTCTTACGCCGTAGACATATTATGCAGAACGGTTCGGTTTTGGGAAGAAAAATCACTTCGATTTTCTGGTTGCCTGCTTTTCTTACGATCGCTGGTTTTCTTGCCTATATTCTGCGAGCCATAGAGATTGCGCGCACGAAAACATCCTTTCTGGATGAAGGTTTGTATCTTTACAAAGGTTATCTGTTCGCAAACGGGTCCCAAACTCCGTTTACAGATTACGGACTCTGGACAAACCATGCCATCCTTTCCTTTTTGATTCCTGGCTACATTCAAAAATGGTTTGGCGCCGGCTTGGAAGCCGGCCGCTACTTCATGATCTTCATCAGTCTGTTTACCTTGCTTGGGTTGTGGGTTTTTGCGAAGCGCTGGGGGAATGCGTGGTGGGCGGCGGGCGTGGTCTGGGTGATGGTGCTCAATCCGGCTGAGATAAAAATCCATACCCTGGCGATCTCAGAGGGTTTGGTCGCCGCCTTACTGGTCTGGATCGTCGTTCTTGTGGTCGGTGAGAAACGCCCGCTTTGGCAGATTCTGTTAGGGGCGGCGTTGACTGCCCCGCTGGTATTAACGCGCGAGAATATGGCATTTGTGCCTCCAATTCTTTTTCTCTACATTTTTTGGCAGCATGGTTGGAAAGCCGGTCTGCTGGCCATGCTATGTACCGGCATCCTGTTTTTGGCAGGGAATGCTTTCTACTTCCCGGAGAATCTAAAGTTCTGGGCAATCCGCGTCCCTGATTTTCCATTCTCATTTTTGCGGTCCTGGAAAATGTCGACGGCTGGCGGCACCTCCATCCCTGAGCCGGAACAGTCGAATTTGTACAGGATGATCTTGTATTTTTTACTGACGTTCAGGCTTCATTTCGTCTGTCTGGTCAGTGCATTGACCGTTTGGCTGTTGCTGCCTTTTCAGGCCGTCCGTCCTGTGTCCGAACGAATGCGCGCTGTCATTTTTTTGAGCGTACTTCTGGTCGTTCTTTACATTGCTCATATGCAGGTCGCGTTTTTCGGCGAGTTCTGTATTTCTTGCATTTTGCTGTATGTGGGTTATTTTGACTTCCTGGGGCTGATGCTGCTGGTCATCGCCGCACCTATTCTTTTAAAGCAATTGACTCCTCTCAGGCAAGCAATCATATTTGTTGTCGTCAGCTTGTTGATCCTGGGCATTGGCTTTAGCTCACATGAAGACTTGAGTTCGGATTTTGCGAAAGCCATGATCGAACGACTGGATGGAACATACATTTGGGGCGCGATGATTCACTACATCACGTTCGTGCCTCAACTGGTTCTGTTCCGCGTGACGTTTGTTTTATTGGTCAGCGCGCTTGTGATCGTCGTTGGCGCGATCCTATTGGGGCTTGTTTATCGCCGCTATAACGGCGGTCAGCCTGCAGGTGGAAAGATAGGAATCCTTGCCTTAAATCTTTTTCTGATCCTCGGGTTAATCCTCTCTCCCACAAAGGTTTTGGGTTTAGGCAACGACTTCTTTGATTGCGGAGGGACAAATGTGTTTGCCTCTTATCGGAAGGCGGGGGCAGAGTTAAGTCAGGTGATCGAACCCGGTTCGAAAATCTACTGGGAGGGACGGATCCCCGCGATCTTTTTGTATATGCCGAATGTGAAAGTTTATCCGCCGCAGTTGAACCATGTCCATTCCTACTTTCTTGGCGGAGAGTCAGATATGCTGTTGCGTTATAGCCAATGGAATGACAAGCTTGCGCAGCAGTGGCTGGACGAAGCGGATTACATCCTGTTTCAGAATACGGAAAAGGTGTATCTCACCGATGAGATGCTTGAATCTGGTAGGTATGTGAAGGTCATGTCTGCTCCCAGAGCGGAGAAGTGCCGCTGGCAATCTGTGATCCAAGTCTATAAACGCACGGGTACGGTTCAATAGTCAATCTCATGTCTCTCTATCAAAAAATACGTTCGAATCTGCGCAATGATCCCTTGCTTCAACGCGTAGTCCGAAATAGCAGCTATCTGTTCAGTAGCAGTGCAATCTCTGCTGTGCTTAGCCTCGTACAGGGCATCTTTGTTGTACGCATGCTTGGGGATTCTACCTATGGTTTGCTGGCGATCATTATGGATTTTGCCTCCAATACAAATCGATTGCTTTCCTTTCGCATGAGTGAAGTAGTCGTCAAATATATGGGGGATGCGCTGGCGCAGGATAACAAGCAGGGTGCCGCGGCGCTCGTCAAAGGGATTGGGATTACGGAAGTCGTAACGTCGGTGCTTGCCTATCTTGTTCTGCTGGCAATTTCAGCCTGGGGGGCAAGAATTTTTGCCAATGATTTGACAGTTGCTTATCTTTTCCGCTATTATGGTTTGTTCCTGTTAGCTAATCTTGTTTATGAAACGACGGTGGGTGTGCTTCAGACCACGAACCAATTCAAACAAGTTGCGCACGCAAATTTCTATCAGAGTGCTGCAACGACGCTTCTGATCGTTGCTGCGGCTGTTCTACAACTGGGAATTTTGGGGATCCTGGCGGCGTATCTTGTCGGGAAGACGGTGGCAGCCATCATGATCGCTCGTTCTGCAATCCGTGAACTGAACCTCAAGTTGGGGAATCGTTGGATTTATGCACCGCTCAACATTGTTAGCAATTGGAACTCCATTTTGCGTTTTGCCTTCAGTACGAATCTAAACGGTACCGTCAACCTGTTTGCGCGCGATAACATTCGGCTTTATCTTGCGATTTTTCTCCCGGATGCGCAGATCGGATATTTCAAGCTTGCATCCCAACTCATTAACCTGGTGATGCTGCCCATCGAGCCTTTCATCGCTCCTACGTATGCCGAAATTGCTCGCACGATCGCACAACGACAGTGGCAAAACACCCGTAAATTGTTGAGACAGGTCAGCACAATTGGAGGGGTTTGGACTCTCCTTGCCGGCGGTGGGTTGATTGCATTAGGCTGGTGGATCATTCCGCTTTTGTATGGAAGGAACATGCTGCCCGCTTACCTGGGTCTCGTGATCCTGCTGATTGGTTATGCTTTTGCCAATGTAATGAATTGGAATCGGCCGTTACTGCTTGCGCTGGGACAGCCCACCTATCCGCTCATGGTTGCGGCAATTACTGGGGCAATTGAAGTCATCCTGATTTTCATCCTTGTGCCGGGTAGAAGTTACCTTGTGGGCGCTGGAATCTTTTCTGCTTATCTGGCTGTTTCCATCACTTGGAACGTGATCCGCGGGCTTTCGATCCTCAAACGCGAAGAAACAATTGCATGAACATCGTTGCCATTGCAGGCTCCACAATCCCCTCTGATACAGCCAATAGCTTGCAGGTGATGAAAGCCTGTCAGGCATTGGTGCAGATCGGGCACGGTGTGACGTTGCTTGTCCCTGGTTCCCCGAACACATCTGTTGATCTTCAGAAGCATTACGGCTTGCAGGTTGGTTTTCCGATCGAGTGGCTTTCCTCCTCGAGCCGCCGCAGGTTCACGTGGGACTCTGTACGACGAGCACGCGCGTTAAATGCCGATCTTCTTTATTCCTGGTTTCCACAATCGGCGGTCTTTGGTTTGCTAAGTAAGCTGCCGGTCATTTTTGAGATCCATATTCAGCCCACGGGTCTTTTCGGTCCGCTTTGGCATCGGGCATTTGCGAATCTGAGCGGAAGAAAGCGACTTGTTTCCATTACCCGCGCACTCGTGAATATGTTGGAACGTGAGTTTCACATGCATTTTCCTTCGGCTGAAGTCGTCATCGCTCCGAATGGCGTAGATCTGGAACGCTTCGCTTCGTTACCGGACCCGGTCGCTGCTCGCCGTCAAATCGGCTTTCGCGAAGCTCCGACCGTGATGTGCACGGGACATTTATACGCGGGTCGCGGTGCTGAACTATTCCTATCGCTAGCGAAATCTTTTCCGCGGGCACATTTTGTTTGGGTGGGGGGGCGTCCTGAAGATATAGACACGTGGAAACGACGTATTGCCTCCGGCAATGTCACATTTACTGGCTTTATTCCTAACCAGGAACTTCCACTCTATCAAGCCGCCGCGGACGTCGTGCTCATGCCCTATAGTCGCTCGATCATGGGCTCCAGTGGATCGGCCGACTCCGCTGCAGTGGCAAGCCCGATGAAAATGTTTGAGTACATGGCTGCCGGACGCGCAATTGTTTCGGCGGATTTGCCAGTGATCCGCGAAGTATTAAATGAAAAGAATGCAGTCTTTTGCGAGCCTGACAATGATGAGAGTTGGAAATTGGAGATTGAGTCCTTGCTCGATAATACGACTCGCAGGCTTGAGTTGGGGCATCAGTCCCGGCGTGATGTGGAAGGTTATACTTGGGTCGCCCGTGCGCAACGCATCATGAATAATTTTCCATGAAAACAACATTCTTAACTGCAAAAGATTTTTTATATCTCCTCCCTGCTTCGCTTGTGCTGGGAGCATTATTTGCTTCCAGCGAAAATGGCAACTGGCTGCTTGGTCTCCTTTCCTTTTCTTTTCTCTTTCTTTTTTCATTTGTTTTACTGAGGATTGCTCACAACTGGTCAAATGGTGGAAAAACGCTGGGCTATATCATCGCGCTTGCCTTCTTTCTGCGTCTTAGTGTAGGATTTTCCCTGCATTTAGGATTACCAATTTGGGGTCACAATGATGAAGACGACCGCGCTGGCTATGTTTATACAGATGCTCACAAACGCGATAATCAAGCCTGGGAGTTGGCAAATTCTGAACGCCCGTTAATTGACGCGTTCAATGAAAAATACGCCACTGATCAATATGGTGGATTATTGGCGTTCAATGCATTCGTTTATCGTTATTTGTCACCAGATGCACAACGGCCCTTGATGTTAGTTTTATTCTCTTCGTTTTTCGGCGCCTTGGGCATTCCATTTTTGTGGAAAGCGGTCTTACAAGTCTTTGGCGAAAAAGTTGGCTGGGCTTCTACCTGGATCTTCGCCCTTTACCCTGAAAGCATTTTGCTTGGTGCGTCTGCGATGCGTGAGCCGTACCTGCTCACTTTCAGCGCGTTCGCTCTGTGGGGATTTGTAATTCTGTTTCATCGTGCTCCCGAAGGACACCGGGACTATCGTGAGCGGAGTGACGAGCAAAGCGAGGAACGCAGTCGAAGCGGCTGGGCGTGGCTTGGGCTCGGCCTGCTGGGAATGTTGCTTGTTTCACCCGCTGTCGCCCTTGTTACGATCATTATTTTTGTGGGCTGGGTCTATTTCACAGATGAGCGCAGGGAAATTTCGTGGGCAGGCATCCTGGCAGTGGCGGCGGTCTTCATCCTTGGTCTTTTTATCCTTTCCGCCTCCTTGAATCGCTCCAGTCAATTCGATGCCACCTCTCCCTTGCACGTGATCAACGACTGGCTGAAGCTTGCCGTCAAATGGGATGCGTATCAACTCGAGCGCGACTCAGGTTGGATCCAAAAAATCTTTGATGAGGGCCCCAGGTGGATTCGCCTGCCCTTTATCGCAATCTATGGCATCTTCCAGCCTATTTTGCCGGCGACCGTAATCCACCCAACAAAGTTGATCTGGACGATCATCGGCTTTCTGCGCGGGCTGGGTTGGTACGCGATCCTTCCGCTGCTGATCCTTTCCTTCGGAGCCGCGACCGGAATAGGGCCCGGAAAGACACGTGCTGAGCGTAGTCGCAGCATCATCCTGTGGCTGTCGCTCCTGGCGTGGATCTGGATCCTGCTGGCCTCTTTACGAGGCGGTGCAGACCTTTATGATAATCCCCGTTATCGAACGATCCTTTTCCTGTGGCAATCGATTCTTGCAGGATATGTCTGGGTCTGGTGGCGCGCAACCCGTAGCGTTTGGTTCACCTCTGTGCTGGCATGTGAAATCATCTTTGTGTTGGTGTTCACACAATGGTATTTGAGCCGTTATTTGCACTGGGGTGGTCAACTACCCTTTCCTGTCATGATCGGTCTGATCCTGGGTCTATGGGGAGTGATTGTAGCGATAGGCTGGCGGCAGGCTGGGAAGAACGCCCAAAAAAGCGCTGGAAAGCGCGCTTGACAGCCATCTATGTAAGTTTATAATTCAGTCATTGAATTTTGGAATAAGGAGATTGCATGCCCACTGCTCTTATCACTGGCATCACCGGACAGGACGGATCGTACCTGGCTGAATTACTACTCTCAAAGCGTTATCGTGTGATCGGAGTTGCCCGTCGCTCCAGCACCGTGACTAATGAGCGGATTGAGCATTTACTGGATGACATCACAGTTGTCCAGGGCGATTTGCACGATCAAGGGTCGCTGCTGGCTTTGCTCGAAGAATATGAACCGACAGAAATCTATAACCTGGCAGCTCAATCCTTTGTGCCGACCTCCTGGAATCAGCCTGCGCTGACAGGAGAAATCACTGCGTTGGGTGTAACCCGCATGTTGGAAGCGATTCGCTTTGTAAATCCGAAAATCCGTTTTTACCAGGCGTCTTCAAGTGAAATGTTTGGCAAAGTGGTAGAGGTTCCACAGTGTGAGACAACCGCGTTCTACCCACGCAGTCCCTATGGCGTGGCAAAGGTCTACGGGCATTGGATCACCGTGAACTATCGTGAATCATTCAATATGTTTGCATCCTCTGGCATCTTGTTCAATCATGAGAGCCCACGTCGGGGACTGGAATTTGTGACCCGCAAAATCTCCCACGGTGTGGCGCGCATCAAACTTGGGCATGCAAAAGAGTTGCGCCTGGGCAACCTTGAATCACAACGCGACTGGGGCTTTGCAGGTGATTACGTCGACGCGATGTGGCGCATGTTGCAGCACGATAAACCTGATAACTTTGTGGTGGGTATGGGAGAAACTCACTCGGTGCGCGAGTTCTGCGAGATCGCTTTTGCTCACGTTGGTTTAGACTACAACGATTATGTCGTGCAGGATGAGCGATTCTATCGTCCTGCCGAGGTGGATTTGCTCATCTCTAACCCATCAAAGGTGCGGTCGGTCCTTGGCTGGGAACCGGCGGTTGGGTTCAGGGAACTTGTCACAATGATGGTGGATAGCGATCTCAAGCGCCTGAACAAAATCTAAACACTCCCACATGAATCAAATCAAGAGAATTCCTCACCTAATCGAGATTATTACGGTTATCGGATTTGTGTTGTATATCTCACAATCCTGGTTGTTTGTGAATTCCCTGGATTCGATTGGAGATGAGGGTTCCTACTTATATAAAGGTTATATGTTTGCCAGAGGCGATTACGTTCCTTTCCAACAATATACATTTTGGACAAACAAAGCTCCCTTGGCTTTTTTAATCCCAGGCTATATCCAATTGTGGTTTGGTCCCGGTTTACGTGTGGCGCGTTATTTCGCGATGCTGCTGAGTATTTTGATGCTGATAGGGGTCTGGATCGTCTCACGGCGTTTGGGAGGAAAAGTTTGGGCAGCGGTGGCTGTCTGGGTGTTTGCGTTGTCATTTGCACAAATCTCTGTGTATAGCGAGGCGGTATCACAGGGACTGATCGCTTGTATGATGGCGTGGATGTTTGTCCTGACGCTGGGCGGTGACCGACCTCTCTGGCAACTGATCCTGGGTTCTGCGCTCTCGATCGTCATTGTAATGACGCGGCAAAATATGGCGGTCGTACCGGCATTGCTTGTACTCTATATCTTCTGGGACTATGGAAAGAAGGCTGGAATCTGGGCCTTAGCAACCAGTGCTATTGTCTTTATAGGCTTTCATCTCCTTTACTGGCCAGGGATCTTACAGATCTGGGCGCCGTGGTTGCCTCAGTCCCTGACACCCTTTCTGGATAACTTTCGTATCATTGCTCCACTGGCTGGAACCGAGTTCACGTTCGATGCAAGTACATCGAGTCGATTTCAATCGCTTGCGACGGGCATCCATGACAATTTTTTTGTTTTTTGTGGCAGTCTGAGCTCCCTGATTTTGTGGCCCAAACGAGAAGCCTGGAAGAGCAATAGCCAGTTTAAGATGGCAGTCTTTTTGGGGGGGACCTTTTTGTTACTTTTCCTGATGCACACATGGGCCTCTCTTCCCACAGATTTCTGTGTGCATTGTTTTTCAGCCTATCAAGCGTTCTATACGACAGCAGGTTTTTTATTTATCCTGGTTGTTTTCGCAAATGGCATCGATCATGCAAAATGGCGCCTGCCCATCCTTGTGGTTTCCTTATTGTTTTTCGCAGCCAATCTGGGCCTGTATTATTACCAGCGGTGGGGAAACTGGCTCCTGGATAATATTCAGGTGCCGCGTCTGAATCGGATCATTAGAGGCGGCGAGTTTTCTACAACCTCACTCAAGGAAGTGCTCACTTATTCATTTAATCTTTCCCTGGAATTCCAAAAGCGGATTGTTCCCACAGCCGCAGGCATCTTACTCGGATTGCTATTGATACTCCTCCTATGGGGAATGTACCAGTTCCTGCTTCAAAAAAAATCGCCGGGAATGTACTCACTTGCAAGTATACTGGTCGCCTGTTGTCTGTTCGTGGGGACTGTTTTTCCTGTGGTCCTGAAAGATCCGGCTGCTGACGCGAGGTGTTCGACCCATTTCCTATCTTATTACGAAGAAGCAGGCAAGACGTTATCCGGCCTCGTTCCGCCGGGAAGCCTTATTTACTGGAACGGCAGTGGCAGGCAATTGGCTTTTATGTTGTATATGAAGGATGTCAAAATATTTCCCCCGCAAATCCATGCGGGAGGTGGTTACGCAATTGGAGAGAGCGAGTGGTTGCTTCGATTTGGCCTCTATAATGAAGCGCTTGATAAACAATGGCGTGATTCTGCGGATATACTTATGATTTGGGACATATACTTCACAAAAGAAGTTCGAGCATTTTTCGATCAGCCCCGTTATGAGCGGGTTCCGTTCGACATGGGAACCCTTGCTCAATGTGAAGATGAGTTGCACGTGTTCAGGAGAACGTCATGAATCTTTCTCTTATCATTCCTGTCTATAACGAGGAGGAAAACCTGCCCATCCTTTACGAATCCATTCAGCAGGCAATGAGACCGATCCCGGGTAGCTGGGAAGTCATCTTTGTGGATGATGGAAGCAGGGATCATAGTTTTGACGTTTTAGGTTCCCTTGTGGAAAAAGATCCGGAACATGTGCGCGTACTCTCTTTTCGACGCAACTTTGGGCAGACGGCTGCGATTGCCGCTGGGCTCGACCACGCCTGCGGCGGGATAATTGTCTTGCTGGATGCCGACATGCAGAATGACCCTGCCGACATTCCCATGCTCCTTGAAAAACTGGATGAAGGCTATGATCTGGTCAGTGGCTGGCGCAAGGATCGCAAAGATAATCGTCTGACGCGCACCATTCCATCCAACCTTGCCAACGGATTGATTTCCTGGACCACCGGTGTCCACCTGCATGATTATGGGTGCACGCTCAAGGCTTATCGCAAGGATGCGCTGGAAGGGTTTCGCCTGTATGGGGAGATGCATCGTTTTATCCCGGTCTTCGCTCATGCGGTGGGTGCGAAGATCACTGAACTTCCTGTGACGCATCATGCCCGTAAATTCGGCAAAGCCAATTATGGCCTGGAACGGACCATAAAAATCATCCTGGATTTATTTACTGTAAAATTCCTGCTGAGCTATTCGAACAAACCGATTTATCTCTTTGGCGGCGCTGGAGCCGGATTGATGTCCATCGGCGCGCTCGATCTGCTTTACTTATTAATTCGCCGAACGTTTTATGGGGTGCCAGTCTTCACTTCACCACTCTTGCAGATCGGCGTGATGTTTTTTATCATGGGTTTTCAGTCTGTTCTGATGGGACTGATCGCTGAACTACTGGCGCGGACGTATCATGAGTCACAGCAAAAACCTACGTATACGATTCGGAAGACGATCAATATCTCAGAAATAAGAAATAAGCGTGTTTAACTATTGGTATGCGTATCCTTGTGATTAACAGTGAATATCCACCGATTGGTGGCGGTGCGGGGAATGCCAGCGCGCATATTGCTGCGCAACTTGAAAAGTTGGGACATAAAGTCGCGATTGTGACATCCCGATTCGGAAAACTTCCTCATAAAGAACAGAGTGAGAATATAACGATTTATCGCGTCCCTTCCATTCGACGCAGGCAGGATCGCTCCAACCCGCTGGAACAGATTATTTTTGTTCTTTCCGCATCGCTCTGGACCCTAAGCCTGATCCTGCACTTCCGGCCGAACGCCACATTGGCTTTTTTTGGTGTTCCATCTGGCGCAATTGCCTGGTTGATCAAAATGGTTTATCAAATCCCTTATGTGATCTCCCTGCGGGGTGGTGATGTGCCGGGCTTCCGTCCCTATGATTTTCACTTTTATCACAAGCTGATCGCTCCGTTCCTGCGGATCATCTGGAAGAATGCTTCTGCAGTCATCGCCAACAGCAATGGACTCCGTCACCTGGCAGTGACGTTTGATCCTCGTTTCGAAATCCCTGTGATTCCAAACGGGGTAGACCTTGAATTGCATAAAACCATGGAACATGACTGGTCAGCGCCACGACTGCTTTCGGTGGGACGGATTGTCCATCAAAAAGGGCTTGATCTGGCGATGCACGCCCTGGGAGGCTTGAAAGATTTGGATTGGGAGTGGCGTATTGCGGGTGATGGTCCGCAAATGCAGGCATTGCAATCGCTGGCGGAAGAGCTTGGGATCCAGGACCGCGTGTTTTTTCTTGGATGGCAGTCACGCGAGCAGGTTATCAAGAGTTACAAACAATCCAATGTTTTTTTGTTTCCATCCCGCCATGAGGGGATGCCCAACGCGCTCCTGGAAGCGATGGCAGGCGGATTACCTGTCATCGCAACCTGTATCGCTGGCAACGAAGAACTTGTCGTTGAGGGCGAAACGGGTTATCTCGTCCCTGCTGAAGATATCGAGTCACTTCAGGGTGCATTGAAGAAACTATTAAATGACCCTGCCCTCCGCCAGCAGATGGGCGCCGCTTCTCGTCGACGCGCGGAGGAAAACTACAGCTGGG
>Ga0065707_10000783_pt1 | contig 11296 bp, 9 predicted proteins | sample SwiRhicommuniRL3_FD_59094 | JGI IMG/M metagenome (GOLD analysis project Ga0065707, IMG submission 59094) | Switchgrass rhizosphere bacterial communities from Rose Lake, Michigan, USA - RL3 v2 (version 2) | ecosystem: Host-associated > Plants > Roots > Rhizosphere > Soil | place: East Lansing, MI... | reverse complement strand
GGGTGGGGCCCCGCGACAGCCAATAACGAGGACACCATGAGTGACAACAAACTCAGCAGACGCCAGGCTCTCGGGAGCGTTGGCGCCATTGTCGCGGGAACCGTTGCCGGATCGACGATTGGCGGCGAGGCACCTGCCGCGCAGCAGCGCGAGCGGATGCCGTGGGATCCGCCCCTGACGGCACGGCAGGCGCCGCGAGACGAGCTGGTCAATCTCCTCGAGTTCGAGGAAGAGGCGAAGAAGAAGCTGCCGCCGGCGACCTTCGCGCTGATTGCGGGCGGCGACCGCGCGCTGTTCGATCGCATCACGCTGCGGCCCCGGATGAACGTTCCGACGACCGACATGGATCTCACCGTGACGCTCTTCGGCGAAGACCACTTCACGCCGATCATCGTCGCGCCGATCGCCGACCAGAAGCGCTTCCATCCCGATGGCGAGATGGCCACCGCGAAAGGCGCCGCCGCGGCGAAGGCGGTGACGATCGTCAGCAGCCGATCGAGCGTGCCGCTGGCCGAGATCGCTGCCGTGGCGAAGCCGTCGTTCTGGTATCAGGTGTACGCCTCTGACTCGGGCGCAAAGGCGCAGGTGCAGGACGCGATCAAGGCGGGCGCGAAAGCGATCGTCATCACGGTCGGCGCCTCGCACTCGGCAAACGGCTCGCGCCCCGCGACGCCCACGTCGATCAACTGGTCGGCGGTGGACGGGATTAGGCAGGGCGTCAGCGTGCCCGTGATCGTCAAGGGCATTGCGACGCCGGCCGAGGCGACCGCGGCGCTGCAGCACAACGTGCAGGGCATCGTCGCGTCGAATTTCGGCGGACTGCTGGCGAATAAGGACGCGATGATTCTCGCGCTCCCGAACATCGTCGACGCAGTGGCCGGCAAGGTGCCGGTGCTGACGGATGGATCGTTCCGGCGCGGCACCGACACGTTCAAGGCCCTCGCGCTCGGCGCCCAGGGTGTCCTGATTGGCCGGCCGGTCATGTGGGGGCTCGCGGCGTACGGCGAAGCCGGCGTGCAGAGCGTTATCGAGATGGCACAAACGGAGCTGGCGCGCTACATGGGCATGTGCGGCAAGGTGAACCTGAAGGCGCTCGATCGCACGGCGGTGAAAGTACACGGTCCGATGCCCACAAAAGCGACCACGAATAACTGATATGGGAAATACCGAAAAGCGCTGGCAGACCTCTCTTTCACGCCGCAAGGCGCTGGCGGGCATGGCGGGCCTCATCGCAGGCTCGCCGCTCCTTCACGCCCAGCTCGATCCGCGTCCATTTCCTCAACACAGACGGACACCGGGGCTGAACGAGATGCTCACGTCGTTCGACTTCGAGCCGGTGATGTTCGCGAACATCGCCCAGTCGGTGTACGACTACACGGCGCATGGCGATGGCGGCGAGTGGAACCTGCGCCGCAACCGTCAGGCCTTCGACTGGGTCGATCTCATCCCCGGCACCGCAGTCGATCCGGCGACGGTCGACTTATCGTCGAAGTTGATCAATCTCGATCTGAAATATCCGGTTGTCATCGCGCCCACGGCGACACAGGTCGCGCTGCATCCCGAAGGGGAAGCGGGGATGTATCGCGCCGGCACGCTCTCGTCGAACACGCCGATGTGTCTCAGCAACAACGCCAGCCAGTCGGTCGAGGAGGTCGCGAAAGGCGCGAACGGCCAACTCTGGTGGCAGTTTTACCCCCGCCAGGACATGGGCGCGAGCCAGGAACTGCTCGAGCGCGCGCAGGCCGCCGGCTACAGGGCCATCGTCATCACCGTCGATCAGCAGGCTTCGTTCTACGAGCGGACTCAGCACGATCGCAATCTCGGCGGACGTACCGGCGGTGCGGCACGGGCCGGTGGAGCGGGCGGGCGCGGACGTGCGGGTGGAGCGGGGCGCGGCAACGATCCCGAAGCGGTCGGGAGTGCGGTTATCGGTCGTGGAGCCGCGGGTCCCGCGGCATCGGTCCGCGGTGCGGCCGCCTATCGACTGGGCGCCGGCCGGCTCTGGTACACCTGGAAGTATCTGGACGACGTCCGGAAGTTCATCAAGGTACCGATCATCATCAAAGGCATCGTGTCGCACGAGGATGCGCGGCTTTGCGTCGAGCACGGCTTCGACGGCATCGTCGTGTCGAACCATGGGGGCCGCTCCATGGACTACGGCCCGTCGACGCTCGAGGTGCTTCCGGAGATCGTCGCCGCTGTGAACGGCAAGATTCCGGTGATGGTCGACAGCGGGTTCCGCCGCGGCAGCGACGTGCTGAAGGCGATTGCGCTTGGTGCCGACGCTGTCTGGCTGGGCCGCGCGGCGCGATGGGCGCTGGGTGCGTTCGGCCCTGTCGGCGTCCAGAAGCTGCTGAACGACATCATCTTCAAGGAGCTGGTGGACGCGGCGGCCGCGACCGGTCGCAAGACGCTGGCGTCAATCGATGCCAGCATCGTGAAGCAGAACTGGCCGTAGAGCAGACACTCGTCATGGCAGATCGCAAATGGCAGATGACATGTGGTGAATGGTGTGCGGTAGTGCAGGGCTTCAGCCCTGCCCTGGTGTTCGCTGCGTTCCTGTCGTCTTCAGTCCTCGCGCAGCAGTTGCCTGACGGCGCGGGCAAGGAAATTCTCGAGAAGCAGTGCACCACGTGCCACACGCTCGAAATCATCGTGGACAAGCGCAACGACGCGAAAGAGTGGCGGCGCCTGGTCATGGAGATGATTGATCGCGGCGCTGAGATCACCGACGAGCAGGTGCCGGTGGTCGTCGACTACCTCGCGACCAACTGGAGCAAGCCTGCGCCGCCGGCCGAGAGGCCGGCCGAGCAGTCGGCGCCGATTGCGCCGGTTTCGGCGCACTGAACGGCTATGAATGACCGACGTTTGAGGCCGGGGTTGTCACCCGGCCTTTTTTTTGGCGCGAGCCAGCGCGAAACGTAACTGGAGGAGCCATGCTTTCGAGACGAGAGCTTCTTGCGGGTGGGGGCGCCATGCACATGGCGGCCGGCAACGCGGCTGCCGCGCAGCGCGACGTCGACAACGGGGCGGAGCTTAACTCCATCCGCGACGTGCTGAACAGCATTAGTCGGCAGCACGCCGTGGCGACCGACGATGTCAACGATCTCAGGATTCGGCAGCGGAATTTTTTCCGTCTCAATCAGCACTTTCCAGAATGCATCGACATCGGTATCCAGGTCTGGGAGCGAATGCAGGACTGGCACATCGCGCACTTTCGGCCGCTCACGATTCAGCGCTCGGGCGATGGTAACTGGCAGATGGACTTCATCATGTCGGTGCTCGTGCTGAAGCACGAGCTGCCGGAAAACTACATCAGCAATGGTTATGACCGCTGACGAGTCGCGCCCGCAGCTCGTCCGCGCGATCGGCACGCGCGAGCTGACGGCGAGCATCGTGAACGTCACCATCGCCTCTTCAATTTTCCTGATGCCGGCGACGGTGGCGGCGGGGCTCGGCGCCGCGGCGCCAGTGGCCTATCTGGTGTGCGCGACGCTGATGGCGTTCATCGCGCTGTGTTTTGCGGCGGCGGGCAGTCGTGTCTCGCTCACGGGCGGGCTGTATGCCTACATCGAAGTGGCGTTCGGCGGGTATGCCGGTTATCTCGGCGGATTCCTCTACTGGGCCACCGCCTGCCTGTCGGTGGCATCAGTTGCGACGGCGTTTGCGGGTTCGGTGGGCGTGTTCTGGCCGGCGATGATGCACGCACTCCCGCGCGCGATTCTCCTTGTCGTGCTGTTCGCGGCTCTCGCCGTCGTCAATATCCGGGGCATCAAACCGGGCATCCGGCTCGTGGAAGCGATCACGGCGGCCAAGCTCATCCCTCTGCTCGTGCTTGTGCTGGTGGGCGTATGGTCGCTGAATCCGGATTTCCTTCATGCGCCGATGCCGACGGTGTCGCAGGTCGGCCAGGTGTCGATCGTGCTTCTGTTTGCGTTCCTGGGTGTCGAGGTGGCGCTGACACCGTCGGGCGAGATTCGCGACCCATCACGTACGGTGCCGCGCGCCGTTCTGAGCGCGCTCGCGATCGCCACCGTCGTCTATCTCGCTGTTCAGATCGTGGCGCAAGGCGTGCTCGGTCCCGAGCTGCCCAGCTACACCGCCGCGCCGCTCGCCGAGACCGGCGCGCGGCTGCTCGGCGATGGCGGACGGCTGTTCATGCTCGCCGGCGGGACCGTTTCGATTTTCGGGTACATCGCGGGCGACATGCTGGGCACGCCGCGTGCGCTGCTGGCCCTCGCGACCAACGGCGTGCTGCCGCGGGCGCTCACCGCCGTGCATCCGCGCTACCGCACACCCGCCCTGGCGATCGTGATCTACGCCATCATCGTGGCGGCGCTCGCCATTTCGAGCACGTTCGAAACGCTCGTCATCATGGCGAACGTGTCGGCGCTCCTGCTGTATCTGTTGTGTGTCGCCGCGTCGTACGAGCTGCAGCGGCGCGATGTGAGAATGGCGGGACAGCCTTTCAACCTTCCCGGAGGACCAACCATTCAACTCCTGGCGGCCTCCGGTATCGTCTGGCTGTTGTCGCAAGCGACGGCTCGCGAGTGGGGAATTCTGGCGGCCGTTGTCGCGGCCGCGAGCGTGTATTACGCCGTCAAGGCCCCGTCCCTTCGGAAGTCTTCCTCTTTCTCGGCTTCGGCGGCACGCGACCGATGACGGGCGTCGACCCCTGTTTGAGCTGACGCTCCGCCTCGAGCCAGTCTTCGAGATCGGAGCCGTGACTGCCGCCGCGGCTCAGGTAAATTTCGTACGCGCGCCTGGCCACCGCATCCGCATCGCCGTTGCGATGCCCCGTCGATCCGTTGCCCTTTTTCGTTGAACGTGTCGGCTTGGGGGAGCCCGGACTTCCGTTGGCGGGTTTAGTCGTTCTTGCCATCAGAGCCTCCGTCAAAATGAATATAACTCCAGCAGGCTATCACTGATCAAGATCGCATTTCGCTGCTGGTGCCGCCGGCGGCGGGGATGTAGGCCTTTAAAACATAGTCAGTTAGCATGCGATCGGCGCTGAACCGCCAGCCGAGCGTACGGATCGCGCGCTTCATGCGCGCGATCCACCGCCGCGGCAGACCGTCGTGGTCGCGATCGTAGTACAAGGGAATGACCTCGTCGCGCAGCACCCTGACGAGTGCGTCGGCGTCGCGCGCGTCGTGGCGATCGCTCGATGTATGCGTCTCGCCGCGTCCGATGGCAAAGCCGTTGTGGCCGTCGTAGGCTTCGGCCCACCATCCGTCCAGGATCGACAGGTTGAGCCCGCCGTTCAACACGACCTTCTGCCCGCTGGTCCCCGATGCCTCGAGCGGACGCCTGGGCGTGTTGAGCCACACGTCGACGCCCTGCACGAGGTGCCGGCCGACGTTGATGTCGTAGTCCTCGACAAACAGCAGCTTGCCCGCGAATCGCTGATCGCGCAGCAGCATAAACACTTCCTGCAGCACTTCCTTGCCCGGCAGATCGCGTGGATGGGCCTTGCCCGCGAACACGAACTGAATCGGCACCTTGGCGTCGTTCACCAGGGAGACCAGACTCTCCAGGTCGCGCAGCACCAGGTTCGCGCGCTTGTAGGTGGCAAACCGCCGCGCGAAGCCGATGGTGAGCGCATCGAGGCTGAGCGCGTGCCGTACCTGCTCGATGAATTCGGAGTTCTCGCCGCGCTCCTGGGCGCACCGTGCGGCGCGCATCCGCGCCACGTCGATCAGCTGCGTTTTCAGCGTCTGACGCGTCTCCCACAACTCGCCGTCCTCGATGCCGTCGATGGTGTCCCAGGTCGAGGCTTCCGAACACCTGTCGGTCCAGCCCGGGCCGAGATGGCGGTCGTAGAGCCGATGCATCTGCGGGGCGAGCCACGTGCGCACGTGGATGCCGTTGGTGATGTGTCCGATCGGGACTTGTTCTTCGGATCGACCCGGATAGAGCGACGTCCACATCGCGCGCGACACCTGGCCGTGCAGCGACGACACGGCGTTGGCCCGCCGCGACAGCTTGAGCGCCAGAATGGTCATGCAGAAGTTTTCGAACGGGTCGCCGGGATCGACGCGTCCCAGCGCCAGCAGTTCCTCGCGGCCGAGGCCCAGCGCTTCGCGCAACGGCCCCAGGTGTTCTTCGACGAGCGCGGGCGAGAACCGGTCGTGACCCGCCGGCACCGGAGTATGAGTGGTGAATACGACCTGCGCCGAGATTCGCCTGAGCGCTTCGGCTGCGCCGACCCCCTCTGTCACCATCTTCTGGCGGCCCAGTTCGAGCGCGGCGAAGGCGCTGTGTCCCTCGTTGAGATGCAGCACGCCCGGTACGATGCCGAGCGCGGTCAACGCATGCACGCCGCCCACGCCGAGCAACAACTCCTGGCGAATGCGAACGCGGTCGTCGCCGCCGTACAGGCGCGAGGTCAGCGCGCGATCCTCCGGCCGGTTGCCTTCCACATCGGAATCGAGGAGGACGAGGGTGTTCCGGCCGACGGCGAGCTTCCACACACGGGCGACGATCGTGCCCGTCCGGGTCTCGATTCTGACGGTGATCTGGTCGCCGCGCAGATCTTTCGCGCGTTCCAGCGGGAGAAGCGAGCTGTCGACGTCGCGATAGTCCTCTTGCTGACAGCCACTCAGGTCGAAGCGCTGCGTGAAGTAACCCTGGCTGTAGTAGAGGCCCACACCGACAAGCGGGATGCCGAGGTCTGAAGCCGCCTTGATGTGATCGCCCGCGAGAATGCCGAGGCCGCCGGAATAGATCGGCACCGACTCGTGCAGGCCGAACTCGGCCGAGAAGTAGGCGACCGGCCGTGCCCAGAGCACTCCCGCGTGGTTTGCGCCCCACGTCCGCGTCGACGTCAGGTGCTCCTGCATGCGCCGGTACGCGAAGTTGATGCGGCTGTGCAACTGGAGCGCCGAGGTGCGCTCTTCGAGCCGCGCGACGGGAATGTGCTGGAGCAGCGCGATGGGGTTGTGGTCGAGCTCGCGCCACAGCACCGGATCGAGGGCCCGGAACAGACTGACCGCGTCGTCGTCCCAGCTCCACCACATGTTGCGGGCCAGCGCCTCGAGCCGGTGATGCGCGGGCGCGACGAACTGTCCGATGGTGCGGGCGTGTGCAACGATCGACGCGAGCTGAGTGCCGGCGGCCGACAGCATGCGGACGGCGTCCGGGCTGAAGACGCGCGCTTCCTGGGTCTGGACGACCAGCACACCCTGAAGCAGCCCCCGATCGATGAGGGGAACGCCCAGGAAGGAGTGGTACGGGTCTTCTCCCGCCTCGCTGAAATACTTGAACCGCGGATGCTTCGTCGCATCCTCCACGACCTGCGGCCGCAACTGTTCGCCGACCAGCCCGGCCAGCCCTTCCGACAAACGCATCCGGACGCGTCCGACGCTGTCGGGGCGCAGCCCGACGGTGGCGGCCAGCACCAGCGTGGCGCGGTCCGGCTCGAGCAGGTACACCGAGCAGACGTCCGTGTCGAACGTGCGCTGGATGAGCTGGACGATGTTGTCGAGCGTTTCGGCTGGATGACCGCTGTGGGAAACGAGATGGCTGATTTCCTCCAGCGTCCAGAGCAGAGTTTCGTGTTGTGTGGTCACGCGTTGAGGCGAAGCAAGAAACGTGCTTTGCGAAAAGCCCGGCATTTTTCGATCGCGGGTCCGTCATCGCCACAACATTGTGGGCTTTAAGGGGGCGGTCCGACATTAATGTTCATTACGTTTCCACGGTGGTCTCTTGCCGTACCATGCGCATTGATGGGTCTGAACGGCGGCCTTGGGGTCCATGCCGGCCTCTTCTCGGAGTACGTCCTCGACGACTGCTACGATGAGATGTTCGATGGCTCGGGTGTGGCTCGTGAGCCGTACGAGGCGCTCTATCGCCGGCTGCTCGAGCTGTCGTCGACCGACCTGCGAAAGCGCCAGCAGGACGCCGACAGCGCCTTCCTCCATCAGGGGGTCACCTTCACGGTTTACGGAGACGACCAGGGGACCGAGCGCATCTTTCCCTACGATCTGCTGCCGCGCATCATCACCGCCCGCGAATGGGAAACGATCGAGCGTGGGCTGATTCAACGGCTGACCGCACTCAACCTGTTTCTCAAGGACATCTACCAGGACGGCCGCATCCTGAAGGAAGGCGTCGTGCCGCGCCAGCTCGTGTTCAGCGCCCAGCACTATCGCCGCGAGATGGTGGGCATCCGTCCCCGCCGGGATGTCTACGTCTCGGTCGCCGGAACGGACCTGGTTCGGCTGCCGAGCGGCGAATTCGCCGTCCTCGAAGACAACCTGCGCGTGCCGAGCGGCGTGTCCTACATGCTCACGAACCGCCAGATCATCAAGCGCGTGTTTCCGGAGCTGTTCACCGAATACGCGGTCCGCCCGATCGATCACTACGGCCTCGCGCTGCTCGCCACGCTGCGCTCGCTTGCGCCCGACGATCGGCCGAATCCGACGATCGTGCTCCTGACGCCGGGCGTGTTCAATTCGGCATATTTCGAGCATACGTTCCTGGCGCGCCAGATGGGCATCGAGCTCGTCGAAGGCCGCGACCTGATCGTTCACGACAACGTCGTCTACATGCGGACGACCGCGGGGCTTCGGCGCGTCGACGTCATCTACCGGCGGGTGGATGACGACTTCATCGATCCGCTGGCGTTCAGGCCCGATTCACGGCTGGGCGTGCCGGGCCTCTTCAACGCGTACCGCGCCGGCAACGTGTCGATCATCAACGCCATCGGCACCGGCGTCGCCGACGACAAGGCGGTGTACGCCTACGTCCCCGCGATCATCCGGTTCTATCTGAGCGAAGAGCCGATCCTTCCGAATGTGCAGACCTACATGCTCGCGGATGCCAAGGATCGGGCCTATGTGCTCGAGCACCTCGACGAGCTCGTCGTGAAGGCGGTCGGCGAGTCGGGGGGCTACGGCATGTTGATTGGCCCCCACAGTACCGCCGAACAGCGCGAGGAATTCCGGCGTCATATCCTGGCCGATCCGCGGAACTACATCGCGCAGCCTACCCTGGCGCTGTCGCGCGCGCCCAACTTCATCAACGATCAGATCGCCGCGCGCCATGTGGACCTGCGTCCGTACGTGCTGTGCGGCGAAACGTTCACGGTCGTGCCGGGTGGACTGACGCGGGTGGCGCTGCGCCGCGGCTCGCTCGTCGTGAACTCTTCACAGGGCGGGGGCAGCAAGGACACCTGGGTACTGGCGGACTGAGCATGCTGTCACGAGTCGCAGACTGCGCGTACTGGATGAGCCGCTACCTGGAGCGGGCCGAACACACGGCTCGCCTTGGCGACGTCTGTCTGGGCCTGACGCTCGACCGTTCGTCGGACACGGTCCACCGGCTGATGGGAGCCGTCGGCAAGCCTCCGGGTGGATACGGCGTCACCATCACGCCGATCGAGGACGCCACGCCGGACGTCAGGCTGCAGCAGACCATCGAGGCNTGCGTCGCCGCGGCGCGCGAAAATGCGCGNCAGGTTCGCGAGCAGATCAGCACNGAAATGTGGGAGCACTTGAACCGGCTGTANCTCCGCGTCCGGCGCAATCGATCGGCCCGCGGCGCGGAGTACTANGCGCACGTCAAGGAAGCGGCGCATCTCTTCCAGGGCGTTACCGACTCGACGATGATCCACACAGAAGGCTGGCACTACATTCAGATCGGGCGCTCGATTGAACGCGCCGCCGCGACCGCGACGATGCTGGAAGTGCACTTCGACGATTCGACCACCGCCGTCAGCGACGGCGGCATCGTGGCCTATGTGTCGTGGACGGCGCTGCTTCGGTCGTGCTCGGGCTTCGAGGCCTATTGCCAGCGCTATACGGCCGACGTCCGGCCCGAACGCGTGGCCGAGTTTCTTCTGCTGAACGCCGACTTCCCGAGATCCGTGCGGTTTGCCGTTGACACGGTCGAGGCTTCGCTTCGGTCCGTTGCGCGGGCTCTGGGGCGCAGTTCGGCCGGGCGCGTCGATCGCCTCGCCGGCCGGCTGCGCGCGTCGCTCGACTACAGCCAGATCGACGAGATCATGGCCGACAGCCTGCGGAGCTACGTGCAGGGCATTCACCGGCAATGTGAGCAGGTGCACACCGCCCTTTATCAGACCTACATCAGCTATCAGACGGAAGCAGCGATAGGCCAATGAGCGGCGATATTCAGTACGTGATACGGCACACGAATCGATTCACCTACAGCGCGCCCATCAGCGAGAGCATGACGGAAGTGCGCATGCAGCCCCGCGGCGACGGGCGGCAGCGTTGCATCCGCTTCGAGTTGACGACGCAGCCGCGGGCGCGGGTCTTCGCGTATCAGGACCCGCTCGGCAACGTCGTGCATCACTTCGACATTCCGAGCCGGCATTCGCGGCTCTGGATCGCTGCCGACGCCGTCGTGGACATGGCGCCGGCGCCCGTCATCCCGGAAAGCCTGCCGGCCTCGACGTGGGACGAGCTCGACGCGAGCGCCGCCGCCGGGCAGCGGTGGCAGAGCCGACAGTTCAGCCACTTCGCGCGCGATTCGGAGCTACTCGGTGAGTTCGCGGACGAGCTGGGGTGGCACCGCGATACCGATCCGCTGACGCTGATGCGGCGCCTCAACTACGCGCTGTTTCACACGTTCACCTACGCGCCGAGCCACACGAGAGTCGATTCGCCGATCGACGATGCGCTGAAGGCCCGCGTGGGTGTGTGTCAGGACCTGGCGCACATCATGATTGCGCTCGCGCGGCGCATCGGCATTCCGTGTCGATACGTCAGCGGCTACCTCTCGCCCAGCAAAGACAGCAAAGACCGGTCGGCTCAGGGTGCGACGCACGCGTGGGCCGAAGCGTACCTGCCCACGCTTGGCTGGGTGGGATTCGACCCGACCAACGACGTGCTGGCCGCCGAGCGGCACGTGCGCGTGGCCATCGGCCGCGACTATGCGGATGTCCCACCGACGCGGGGCGTGTTTCGCGGCGAGGCGCGCAGCGAGCTGGCGGTGCTGGTCACGGTGTCGCTGTCCGACTCGCCGATTCGTTCTGACCGTGTGTTGCCGATGACGACCTGGGTTGCGCCCGAAGTCGCCGAGACCGCCGACTCGCTCGATTATGCGCAGCAGCAGCAGCAACAACAACAGCAATAGAGTAGTTCGTGAAGGTTCGTAAGGTTCGTGAAGGTTCGTGAGGTTCGTGAGGTTCGTGGTTCGTCGGAAAGCGGTAGTGTAGGGCTTTAGCCCTGCCTTGTGATATCGGTAGTGGGCGAGGTGGTTAGCCCTGCCTGTCCCCCCTCATAGGCGCCCCGGGGAACGCCGAGCGCGCTTCCTGTGGGCTCACCTCACG
>Ga0065707_10001049_pt1 | contig 11301 bp, 10 predicted proteins | sample SwiRhicommuniRL3_FD_59094 | JGI IMG/M metagenome (GOLD analysis project Ga0065707, IMG submission 59094) | Switchgrass rhizosphere bacterial communities from Rose Lake, Michigan, USA - RL3 v2 (version 2) | ecosystem: Host-associated > Plants > Roots > Rhizosphere > Soil | place: East Lansing... | reverse complement strand
CGCGTGCGCGGGTATGACGGAACGCTGCGGTTATTTCTCGTATTCGGGCTCGTCGTTCTATAGATCATCCACGCACAGGTATTTTCGAAGGAGGCACGAAGGACACGAAGTTCGGAAAAAATATTAATTTCTTCTTGTCTTAACTTCGTGATCTTCGTACCCTCCTTCGTGGTGAGATGTCTTCGTACTGAATTGTTTGTCGAAGCTATTGCAAGAAGATCTTTTGATATTCCTTCTTCTTCGTTTCGTAGTCCTCTTTGCCGAACTGATACATCTGCACAAACTTGATCTTGTCGGCATCTTGGAGCGGCGGATGGACGCCCCTGCGGTTGACGAATTCTCCGGTGGCCGCCTGAATCTTCATGCTTTCCTCGTCGAGAAAAAAGTCGATAAACGCTTTGCCCGCGCTCGGCCGGGGAGCCTTGGCGGCGAGGCTGATGTACTGACCATCGCCGAGCATGTTGTAGTCGCGCACGTAATCGAGATCGGCACCCTGTTTATTATAGGTGAGCACGAAGCGCACAAAGGTGATGCCAATGGGCGTCTCGCCGGTGCCGACGCGGTCGGCGGCAGGAACGATGGACTCGACGAAGATCGGCTTGGCGGCGGCAAGATCGCGGATAAATTTTTCCGCGCGCGGCTTTGGCATGAGCTTGTCCAGACTGGCGAGCCACTGGGTGGTCAGCGTGTGGTTGACCGGATGCGGCATAACGAGCTTGCCGCGGTATTCCGGTTTCACCACGTCTTCGAGGGTTTTTGGCGCGTCGCCAGCCTTGATGCCGGCTTTATTGTAGATAACGCCGTAAAGCACATTGCGATAGCGCGCGCCGAGATTGGGATCAATGGCGTCTTTGGCAAAACCTTTGAGCGATGGCGATTCGTACTTGGTGAAGGCGCCTTGCTTGAACATCAAATGCATATGATCGCCGGTGGTGGCGACGACATCGAATAGCGGTTTGCCGACGCGATGTTCGCCCAAAACGCGGTCGATGACTTCGGTCGAGCCGCCGCGCCAGTATTCCATCTGCAATCCGGTTTTCGCTTCGAAGGCTTTCTTGAGTGCGTCGGCGGTAAAAGTTTCCATCGACGTGTAAACGATGACCTTGCCGCCTTCCTTCTTCGCGGCGGCGACGGTTTGAGCTGATTGGGCGAAGGCGACGCTGCCGTTCAATAACAGGAACAATACTAACAACAGAGCAGAAATCTTAATCATGGGGCAAATTCCTCCAGCCAAAATTCGCAAAGCACAGTCGATTTATAGGGCAGGTATTTGCGGTGAGTCAAGCGAAGTTCAATTCCTCGCTCCGTGCTCAGAATGAGCAACGACGTAATCTGTCGGATCACGGAGCGGCGGCGCTGGCATCTGAACCGAGATTGGTCGGAGCGGCAGCATGCAAAATTCACCACTTACGGGGACAAAGAATGGCCTCCCTTAATTTTTTCCGAGCAACCGCTTGAAGAATCCCTCGCGCTCGAGCTCATCGACAATGCTTTCGTCGAGGTATTTAGCGATATTCATGTCGATTTTCACGGCTGGGGTTCGCTGCGCGATGATTTCCAACGTGTTGCGCAGTCCGTCCTGCGACACTCGTGTCGGCATCGCAAAGCTCCTGGCGAAGTAGTCGTACGTTTCTTCGAGCCCTTTAGGGTTTTTAAATCTCAGTCGCTTGGAGAGCACCGCGAGTCCCTTTTCTCGATTGGTCATGAATTGGTAGGTGCCGTCGGCATAAGCCTGCTGAAAGCGTTTCACCAGGTCACGATGTTTTTCCACAAACGAGCGGCGCGCGACCATGACATTCATCGGGAATGAAGTTCCTTTGACGTCGGGCATCTTGACAAGCTCGTGCATACCGAGGCGCAGGGCTTCATTGATGTCGGGGTAAGACAGCATCGTACCGTCTATGGCTCTTGTTGAAAGCGCGGCGATCCGCGCGGCGGAATCGCCGGCTGGAAAAATCGTCACCGACTGACGCGATATGCCCCAGGCCTTTAAAGCAAGAAATGTCGCCGTTTCGGTGGCGCCGCCGACGGCCAGAATACCGATCTTTTTGCCGGCCACATCTTCGGGTTTGCGAATATCTTTTTGCGTCACGAAGCTGTAGGGAAAATGGTTCAGCGTTCCGGACATCATGACCAGGTCCGCCCCCTGATTGATCGCATTAATCCCGGTGGCTGCGTCTATCTGGGCGAGATGGATGCTGCCGCCGAGCACGGCTTGAATTTGGCGGACAGAACCCGGAACAAGCACTACGTCGCCGTTAAATCCGTATTTTGAAAACAACCCCAGATCCTTGGGCGCCCACACGGGAGCTTGAAACCCCGCGAAGCCGGCATAGGCGACAAGATAGGTTTCCTGTGCGAGTAATTTCACCGGCAAAAACAGTAGAAGAAAGACGAAACTCAGCCTCTTACCGAACATCATTCAGCCTCCTTCACTCGATTTCGTGGGACGTGATTCAAGTTTTAATTGCGCTTCCCTGGTTCCTAATGTCTTCTACAGCGCTCGAAGCGAGCAGAGTCGAGGAACCTAAATTTCACGTCCAGCCCCTTGTCCAGCGCTCGCCGCGTTTGACTTTGTCAGCGTAGTAATTCCAATCGGCCGAGTGAAACATCTCATCGCGGGGGCGGCGGAATAGTTTTTTTCTGCTGGCGGTTTGCGTTTCTACCGAGTCCGGAGTCGGGCCCTGGTAGCCATGCAATCGGGCGACGGCCATGATCTTGGCCGTGCGCTCCATGTAAAGCGCGGCGATGCACGCGTCGTCGATGGTCTCGCCCACTGTGACAATGCCATGGCCTTTGATCATGACCGCCGAAGCGTTGCCCAGAGTTTTGGCGACCGCCGCGCCCTCATCGGGATCGAGAATGTAAATGGGACGAGGAAAAATCGGCGTGCCGCCTTTAAAGCGCGACGATTGCATATGCACCCAATCGACGGGTGTGTCGGCCAGGCTGAGCGCAATGCACATGGCGGGATGGCAGTGCACGGCGGCGTTGACGTCGGGGCGCGCCTTGAAGATTTCCGTGTAGATGACAGACTCCCGCGGGATCGTTCCGGGTCCCGAGAGTTTCGTTAGAGAATAATCGAAATGGACCAGCCATTGTTTCTTGCCTCGTTCGGGACGGCGAAACATGCGCACGGCGATGCCGCGGTTGTCGGGCAGGCGCACGCCGACATGGCCCCAGATATCGCCGATCTCCCATTCGAGTATTTCCGCGGCGATGTTAAGCTCGTTTTCGTATTGTTTGATCAGCCGGTTCCATCCTGCCGCCCGGCGCGGGTTTTTGCCATTTTTCATGCTCGTCCACCTCGGTGCGTCATAGATTCTCAGGATGCGGCCTTCTGCCGCCCTGCGAAAGACGCCGGATTCTCCTTCTGCGCCGATTCGGTCATATAGTCGAAGCGCTGGCGCCAAGTCACATTGCGCGGCAAGAGACAAGCGAAACAATCAATGTGCGGAAACCAGTTGCGCTCCGCGGCGCGCACGAGATGCGGCGGTTCTTTGCCGCTTTGCAGATCCTTGACTGCGGTAAGCAGGAATTTGCGCACGGCGATAACCGCTTTGTCGCTGACGCCAAGGTGCTCCCTGTTGCGATCGAAAATCGCCCCCATGCTTTCCGTTGCGCAAGCGTCGTGGTTGAGAAAATCTTCGATGCCGGTGAAGTTGACGGTCCTCTGCATTTGCCGGTCCTGCAGATAGTTGTTGCGCGCGTTGCGAATGCGCGTGTAGTCGGGCTTGATCTGCCTGCGCCGGTGCACCTCCTCGTCGCGCACGGCGCGGTCGCGTCGGAAACCGATGTCGTAGCGCCAGCAATGGGTGTCGTCGGCCGGCACGTAAGTATGAATCTCATAACCCTCAAGCTCATTTGTCGGCCTGCCGGCCGGCACGCAACCGTACACCGGCATCACGAAGGCGGAGAACCTCACGTAGTGCTGGTTGTCGGCGGCATTGCGCATGGCGATGAGGCGCACGCCGAAGTCGGTGTCTTCGGTTTCATAAAACGGCGCCGTGTCGCTCTTGTAAAGGGCTTGATTGCGTTCGTTGGTAAACGCGCGATGAAGAAAAGACAGATGGGACGAATCGCACTCGCCTTCAAGACCCTGGAGGTAGTTGCATTCGAGCAAGCACTTGGTCACATACGTGAACTCGAGCGGCACCTGCGTCCACTCATAATCGGGAAACAGCGGCATCATCTCGCGCGGGCCGAGATAGCCGTAGACAATGCCGTTCGCTTCGTGCGTCGGATAAGCGGTATGCCGGAGCTTTTTTCCGAAGTCGCTGCCGGCAGGTTCCGCCGGCGTGTCGACCACGTTGCCGGCGATGTCATATTTCCAGCCGTGGTAAACGCAGCGCAGGCCGCACTCTTCGTTGCGCCCGAAGAATAGCGAAGTGCCCCGATGGGCGCAGCGCTCGCCGATGAGACCGATCCGTCCCTGCGTATCGCGAAAGGCTACCAGATCTTCGCCCAAAAGCCTGACCCGCGCGGGCGGACAGTCGGGCGCGGGAATTTCCTCCGAGAGCAGCGCCGGAACCCAGTAGCGCCGGATCAGGTCGCCCATGGGCGTTCCTGGATTCGTCCGGGTGACTAGTTCATTATCTTCGTTAGATAACATCAAAATCTCCTACTTCATCGTTCAATACGTTCAAGTCGTTCAAATAGTTCAAAACGTCGGTTGAGTCAGGTGTCGAGCGTTCCGGCGGCGAAGATGTCGCTGTACGATGGGGCGGCTCGGATCATCCCTTGCTCGACATTGTAGCTGATGAAAGTGTCGATGGTGGTTTTGTTTGCCTTGACGCCGTGCTTCCACGGATCGCCCCATCGCGCCACTTGCTCTTTCAACCGCTCTCTAAGATACACCACGGAAAATCCGCCGCGATCGCTCAGGATATCGTCGTAGGCGATCCGTTTGGCGCTCTCAAAGGCGGCATACAACTTCCCGGCGAGATCCGGCCTAGCGCGATCGAGCTTGCGGCTCATGACGATCATGTGCACCGGCGTGAAAATTCCCGTCTCGCGATAGAGCTGCTCGTCTTCCTGAGTGTAATTCGGAAAGAGCCGGTTGATCTTCGGATGGTTTTCCAGGTTTTCGAACATCCTGGTGTCCGAAATGTCGGTAAGGATGGCGTCCAATTCCCCGGCGATCAAACGCTGCGCCATGGTTTTCGATTCATCGACATACTCTATCTCTAAATGTTCATCATAAACTGGAAAAACTTCCTTCGCCTGCAAAATCCACCGCACGCGCGAAAAGTCGACGTCATAACGTTCTCGCAACAAGCCCCTTGCCCAAACGGTCAGCGCGGTTCGATAGGTTCGCGATCCGACGCGCTTGCCTTCGAGATCCTTGGGGACGCGAATATTTGCATCGGCATGGCAGAAAATTAGTTGATAGGCCGGTTTGCGTTTGGAGAAAACCGGCAGCCCGATGATTTCCCAACCGGCTTCGATGGCGGGCAAGAGATAGCCGATGTTCAAGTCCATCAGGCCAAAGTCGCCAGCGATCACTTTCGGATCTTCCTTGTTGATCATTGACGAAGCTTTGACCGGCTTTAGAGTCACGCCGTCGATCGGCACGCGTCCTTCCAAGAGCGGAAGCGTGATGTCATAGCGCATCACGGGAAATTCAATCTCCAATTTGTCGGCGGCCATATCTGCCTCACCTCGCCTGCGGAAAGCTGCGAAAAATACAATTGCGCGGACGTTGCTTGGCTGTCAAGCGATCAGGGTCCGCCGCTTTGAGCGCCGCGCTAGGCGCCGCCTGGTTCCGAAATATCATGGTTTGCGCGGACCGATCATCTTTGAACGTCATTAGTGCGACGGCAACCTATCTGGGCACAAAAATGTAAACTCTTGACAACGACGGTTTGCGGACTTTGTTCGCGAGGGGGGTTCTGGCCGCCATTCATTTCGGGCAAATTGACCAAATATCAGCCATTTACGAGTTCCCGCCCATCGTCCCCGACTTTGGCATATCAAATGCTTAAGCACTATGCATTGCTGTAAATAACTGCCAGAGAGGGACAAATGGAAACAGCGACCACCAACGAAGTTTACGAGATCCGGTTTGATAAGGATACATTTAACGCAGCCGTTTGCCATCGCTGTGGGGCGAAGATGTTTCCCGTCGAGTTACTCGAAGCACATATGGATCGTCACGAATTGAAGGACATGTACCTGCAGGGAGAATTGAAAAAGCTTCAGTATTCGTTGAATCGAATGCGCTAAAATTGCTTCACTCAGTGTTCCCAAGCGCAAACTGAACTCTCCTCCTCAGTTCATGTTTGCGGCACACCGCAGGGTGTCCCCGATAAGGGGACACCCTTCCTCCAAAACTCCCGGTTCGAATTTTTAAAGCCACTCCTACGTCGAGATCGAAGTTCCACGTGTTCTGCGATCAGTGGAGTAATCCGCGGCGCTTGAGCGTTTTGCCGCGACATGACGGCTTCTCTTGTCGGTAGCAAGACGCCAAACTTCAACCGCGTTTTGTGATCCTTTGCATTCATGGTGGCCAACGATGGCATCCTGTCTAATGTAGCCAGCCGTTAACGTCAAGAAAACCGCGGCCACGGCTATCTCGCTCCGACTAGTGTGAACTGTTTTTCTTGACTTGATGTGCGGGCTTTCCTAAGGTCAGCTTCGCGAAGCCGCGGCGAGCATGTCGAATAAAGGCGAAATGGGAGGTGGTCGGGTGAAGCGATTGAACAGAATGGAAAATGTGTTGCTGGGCCTTTTTGCGCTGGCTCTGGTTGCGGCAGTTCCCGCGGCGCAAGCGGCCGAAGCTGAAAAACTCACCTTGTGTTTTTCTTCAATCGCCGCGACATCGATTACGACCTGGGTGCCGTATGAAGCGGGTATTTTCAAAAAACATGGGCTCGATGTGCGGATCATTTACGTCGCCGGCGCGCAGGCGATTACGACGCTGGTTTCCGGCGACACGCAGATCGTGCAAGGTTCGGGCGCCGCGGCGGCGCTCTCCCGTTTATCCGGCTCGGATTTAACCGTGATTGGCACGACGATCAATGTGATTCCGATGAGTCTGGTCACGACTCCGGACATCACCACTGCGCAGGATCTCAAAGGCAAGACCTACGGGGTTAGCCGCTTCGGTTCGTTGACCGATTTGGGACTCAAGCGCGCCGTCGCCGAACTGGGTCTCGATCCCGAGAAGGATATCAAGATGATTCAAACCGGCGGCGTGCCGGAGAATCTGCTGTTCATGCAGCAGGGAGTGATCAAGGGCGCTTTGATCTCGTCGCCAACATTGGAGAAGGCCAAGGAGCTGGGCTACCGAGAATTTATGAACCTGGCCAACCTGAAATATCGCTACCCGGGAACCGCGCTGGTGACTTCCGATTCGTTCATCCGCAGCCGGCCGCAGACGGTCAATCGTTTTCTCAAGGCGACCTTGGAGGGGATCAAATACGCCAAGGCCAATCCCGATTTCACGATTCGGATTCTCGGCAAGTACACGCGGACCACGGACAACAAGCTTCTCGCCAGCGCGTTCAAGAGTTACATTCTCGGTTACATTCGCGATATCCCCACCGTAACGCACGCGGAAATGGAAGCGGTGATCGAGGATATTGCCTCTCGCAATCCCAAAGCCAAAGGCGTCGATGCCCGCCAGTTCTACGATCCTGCGCCGCTGGAGCAGTTGGCGAGGGAGGGGTTTATCAAGGAGCTATATCCGCGTTGACAGGCAACAGTTTGAATGGTGTCGTCGCATTTTAGTTCGGCAAAACGCGATGGTTTTGTCTCACGCAAGCCTAATCTTATCGAACTCCGTAATCTTGAATTTCTCCGCGGCGCCGCCGGGGAGGATCGTGAACTGGTGCAGCGTGAATTCGTGCTCGTAGTCGCCGCGGGCGATCAATCCGTCCACTGGAATGACGCAAGTGTAGCCGAAGGGTCGGACTGCGGCGGTGGCAGTGTACATCACGGCCTGGTTGCTCGATGCGCCGCAGACAATGACGGTTTTGATACCGCGTTTTTGCAGCATCGGCTGCAGCTCGCCGCTGTAAAATTTATCGAAAGCCGGCGGAAAGATCGTCGGTTCATCGTCACGCTGCTTGAACGCAGCGGGCATTCTCGCTTCCGGCGTGCCCTGGTAGCGGTCGGCGGCGGTGTAGACGATGAACATGTTTGCTTGCCTGGCTCGTCCCAAAAATTTTGCCACCGGATCGATTAATTTGTAACAAGGCTCCTTGGGATCCTCGCAGCGGCAGTTGAGATCCAACACTAAAAACGCGGTGGTTTTTGAATCGACGGCGACTTCTTGTGGGGTCGGTTTATTCGGCATGGCGGCTCTCCTTGTTTTTAGTTAAGGATCTCTCACGGCGTTCGAGATGACAGAAGCAGTGTTGGTATCAAGCTATTGTTTCTGTCATTCCGAGCAAAAAGCGAGGGATCTTTGTTCGCAGCACGCTACCGCCGCGCGGTGAGAGCTGTCAAGAAGTCAATCTCGCTTGACGGCTAAGGTATCGCTGGCGTAGTAGTTTGCATGCAGAGTTCAGGATTTATTTTCTGGCAATGGAAGGGAACAGGATGAAAGCCGCTGTTTTGTACGAGGCGCGCCAGCCGCTAAAAATCGAAGAGCTGCAAATGCCCGACGTGGGCGACGAGGATGTATTGATCAAAGTTGCGTCCTGCGGCGTGTGCCACACCGACTTGAAGGTTAGTGAAGGCAGAAACCGCTTTACGCCGCCGACCATTTTAGGCCATGAGGTTGCCGGGACGGTGGAGCAAACTGGCGCGCAATGCAAAGACTTCAAAATCGGCGACCGGGTGATCGTCGGCATGCGCTACAAGTGCGGCCGCTGTCGCTACTGCCTTAGCGCGCGGGAGAATCTTTGCGAGCGCCGGCCGGCGCCGCCGGCGCTCAAGAAGACCGATGGTACGGTGGTGACCCGCTGGAACGTCGGTGGCTTTGCCGAATATGTTTCGGTGCCGGCCTACATGATATTCAAAGTCCCCGAGGGCATGTCGATGGAAGAGGCGAGCGTGGTGGGTTGCCGCGTCACGACGGCGTACAACGCCGTAAAACATCGCGCGCGGCTGGAGCCCGGTGATTCGGCGCTGGTGATCGGCTGCGGCGGCATCGGGCTCAATACGATTCAATTTCTGAAATGCTTCGGCGCCTATCCGATCATCGCCGTCGACATCGCGGAGGACAAATTGGCGGCGGCCAAAAACTTCGGCGCGACGCACACGATTAACGCGAGCGAGGAGGATCCGGTCAAGGCCGTTATCAAGCTGACCGACGGCGGCGTCGACAAGGCCTTCGAAGCCATCGGCAATTCCAAGACTTCCGACCAGATCATTCAGTCGACCCGGCCGGGCGGCACGGCAACGATCATCGGCGGCCTGGGCAGCGGGCCGTTTACGATCAGCAGCGGCAACTTCGTCACGCGGGAAATCACGATTACCGGCGTATCGAGCCGGCAGGCGAACGATGTCGAGGAGGTTTTCCAAATGGCCAAGCTGGGGCGGATCGAGTTGAAAAAATTGATAACGAAGCATTATCGCTACGATCAAATCAACGAGGCGCTGGCGGATCTGGAGCATGGCAAATTGCGCATGGCGGTTTCGCTGTGGAACTGAATTGGAATGTGTTCAAATCGTTCAAAATGTTCAAGCCGTTCAAAACGTTTGAGACTTTGTAAGTTATGATAATTTGAATGCGCCCAATAACCGTCTGCGCAATCGGTGCAATGTAGGATTTAAATCGGGTTCGAGAGGAGGCGAAAATCTTGATACGGATCACCAAAGTATGTTTCGTCCTACTGTTTCTCCTGAGCGGTTTTACAACAGGAAACGCCGCCGACGAACAGCCGATCGATGTCATTGAGGATAACAGTTTTCTAATCGAGGAGGCTTACAACCAGGAGCCCGGCGTTGTGCAGCATATTTTCGTGGCGACGTTCAACAACGATTCGCGGCGGCGCGGCTGGAGTTTTAACTTCACCCAGGAGTGGCCGGTGTTTTCGCAAGATCATCAATTCTCGTACACGGTTCCATCGTATCATTTGATCGACGGAGGTGACCGGGTCTACGGCCTCGGCGATATATTGCTGAACTATCGGTACCAGGCTTTGATGGAGGGCGAACTAAAACCGGCGTTTGCGCCGCGTTTTTCGTTGATCTTGCCGACGGGCAATCGAAATCGGGGCACCGGTGACGGTGTGGTGGGCTATCAATGGGCCCTGCCGTTCAGCAAGAAGATTGGCTCACGATTTGCTGTGCACGCCAATCTCGGTCTTACTTACTTGCCGCACGTGCGGGCTCGTCTCGGCGGGAGCACGGGACCGCTTTCGTCCCCGCATTCGCTGGTGTCGTATAACCTCGGCGCAAGCGGAATATTTGCGCTCTGGCCGCGCTTTCATCTAATGCTCGAGTGGGTTGGGGCATTTGAGGCAAGCATCAACAACCGCGGCAAGCCGACGCGGGATTTTCAACCGGTCCTCTCGCCGGGTTTTCGCTCGGCGGTGGTGAACGAGGAAAAGCTGCAGGTCGTCGTGGGCGCCGCCGCGCCCCTCGGTCTCAATCGCAAAGCCGATAACTTCGGCGCATTGCTTTATCTCTCCATCGAGCACAATCTTTTCTAGCNGCGTAGCAATTAAATTCTTCGAGGTGAACCATGCAAGGAATCATTGACGCAGATACGCATATTTCCGAAGGCGAAGGCATGTGGGCGATGATGGATAAGAGCTGGTATCCGCGGCGACCGTTGATGCTGTCGGTTCCCGAAGATACTTCCTTCGGCAACCGCAACGCATTTTGGCTGATCGACGGCGAGATCTACCCCAAACCTTCGGGCAAGGGGAGTTTCGCCCTGGTGACCCCTTCGGCGCAAAAAGTCCAGGAGGGCCGCAAAGATTCAACGCCGGCCACCCGGGAAATGATCGATATCGAGGGCCGTCTGTCCGATATGGACAAGCTCAACACCGCGGCGCAGGTGGTCTATCCAACCCTTTTCCTCGTCTACAACACGAAAGACCGCGAGCTCGAGGTCGCTCTCTGCCGCGCCTACAATCGTTTTCTCGCCCGGGCGTCCGATCAAGCGCCGGAGCGCATCAAGTGGGTCGCGGTGCTACCGTTGCAATCGATCAAAGAGGCCGTCGATGAGGTTCGCTTCGCCAGACAGCACGGCGCCGTGGGGATTTTCTTTCGCGGCATTGAAGGAGAATACACGCTCGACCACCCCTATCTCTTCCCAATTTACGAGGAAGCGCAGAAGCAGAATCTGTCGATTTGCGTCCACACCGGCTGCGGCGTTCGGGCAATTCTCGAAATGTTCGAGCT
>Ga0065707_10082938_pt1 | contig 11305 bp, 13 predicted proteins | sample SwiRhicommuniRL3_FD_59094 | JGI IMG/M metagenome (GOLD analysis project Ga0065707, IMG submission 59094) | Switchgrass rhizosphere bacterial communities from Rose Lake, Michigan, USA - RL3 v2 (version 2) | ecosystem: Host-associated > Plants > Roots > Rhizosphere > Soil | place: East Lansing... | reverse complement strand
CCCGCCAGCCGCTCGGCGGTGGCGAGGCCAAGGCCGGACGCACCGCCAGTGATGATGACGACCTTGTCGGTAAAACGGGACATGGGCACGCCTTTCCTGTCAGACTTTGGTGAAGCCGCCGTCCATGACCAGTTCGTCGCAGGTCATGAAGCTGGAAGCCTCGCTGGCGAGGAACACGACGCCGCCCGCCATCTCGCTCGCCTTGCCGAGGCGGCCGATGGGATGGGTGGCATTCATCGCCTGAACCGAAGCCTCGATCGAAGGCGATGCGCCCAGATCGACATAGCGCTGCATGATTGAGCGCAGCATTGGCGTTTCGATGCCGCCCGGATGCACGGAATTGACACGGATGTTGTAGCCCAGCGCCGCAAATTCCGCGCCCAGGCACTTCGAGAGCATGCCGATGGCCGCCTTGCTCACGCAATAGACCGAGTTGAATGCTGCGCCGTTGATGCCGCCGACGCTGGAGAAGTTGATCACCGACGCGCCCGTGGGCCGCGCCTTGCCGCCTTCCTTGAGCAGGTCCAGCATGATCTGCGTCCCGATCACGGCGGAATCGACGTTGACCGCATTGACTTTGTGGAATTCAGATAGCGGGGTGTCCTCGAACTTCGTGACGATGGAATACCCCGCATTGTTCACCAAGGCATCAAGGCGGCCATAGTTTTTGCGCACGAGCGCTTCCACCGCGCGCCAGTCGGCCTCACTGGTAACGTCATGCTTGAGATAGTGGTCTGCGCCTTCGACTTCTTCGCTTGTCGCAAGATCAGTGGCGATCACGGTGGCGCCCGCCGCCTTCATGGCCTTGACGATCTCGCGGCCTATACCGCCCGCAGCGCCAGTGACGACGGCCATGACGCCGGGAAGTGCAATGGTCATGTCAGTTCTCTCCCGATGGGGCAATTATTGAGCGGTCCAGCCGCCGTCGATGACAAGTTCGGCGCCCGTCATGTACGAACTGTCGGACCCGGCGAGGAAGAAGGCGGCGCTGGCGAGTTCCGAAGGATCGGCCAGTCGGCCCATCGGTGTCTTGCCGGAAACCATGTCGACCAGCACCTGCGGATCGTCGGCAACGCCGCTGTCCACCCAGCGTTGGAAGCCTTCCTTGAGGAGCGGGGTGACGACGAAGCCGGGGTGCAGGGAGTTGGCGCGGATCGGCATGCGCTTTTCCGCAAACTCCAGCGCGATGGACTTGGTGAACATCCGTACCGCGCCCTTGCTGGCGTTGTAGCCCGATACTTCGCTCATACCGACAAGGCCCATGATCGAACTGACATTGATGATCGAGGAGCCGCCCTTCACGTCCGCGCCACTCGCTTCCAGCAGCGGCACGAAGGTGCGGGTGCCCAGGAACACGCCGTCGACGTTGATCGACATGATCCGCTGCCAACCTTCCAGCGAGGTGGTGGCAACGGGGCCGGTCAGGTCGATGCCCGCATTATTGACGAGGATGTGCAGCTTGCCGTGCTGCTGAGTAACGGCGGCGAGCACCTTGGCCCAGTCATCCTCGCTGGTGACATTGGCGCGAACATAACTTGCGGCCTTTCCAAGGCGCTTCAGTGTGTCGATCGCATAGTCGCTTCCGGGTTCTTCAAGGTCGGTCAGGACGACTTCCGCGCCCTCCGCCAGAAAGCGCTCCACGCAGGCAAGACCGATGCCGCGCAGGCCGCCGGTGACAAGGGCGATGCGGCCCTTGAGGCGCTGTGCTCCCAGATCGCTCATGTTCTCAAACTCCGTTCATGCCGGCAGTCGATGCGCCATCCATGGTGAACTCGCTGCCCGAGCAGAACTGCGCTTCGTCCGAGGCGAGCCAGGCCACCATGCCCGCGATCTCGTCCACCCTGGCCATTCGTCCCATTGGCGAGAGGCCTTCGTAGGCAGCGCGGGTGGCGGCGGGATCGCCCGACTTTTCGATCAGACCCGAGATCATGGCTGTCTCGACCACGCCGGGCAGGATGGCGTTGACGCGGATCTTGTATTTCTGGTTGCCCGAATGAACGGCAGAAGCCTTGACCAGCGCGGTCACGGCGGTCTTGGACACCGAATAGGCCACGAAATTGCCCATCGCCCGGTGCGCGTTCATCGAGGAATTGACGATGATCGACCCGGTGGGGCCTTCGGGATTTTGCTTCATCAGCTTCATCGCGTTCTGGATGGTCAGCATCACGCCGGTGAGGTTCACGGCCATGATGCCGTTCCAGCCTTCGATTGAGATGCTTTCCACACTGCCGTCGCCCGCTTCGGTGCCGGCATTGGCGAAAGCTATGTCAAGCCGGCCGTACTTTTCGCGGATATGGGCCATCAGGCTGTCCCACGCCGCCGCGTCGGTGACGTTGTGCCTTACGAACTCCGCGCCCGTTGCTGCGCAGACTTTCGCTGCCGCTTCCGCATTGGAGCCGGTGAACACGACTCTCGCGCCTTCTCCGCACATTCTTTCGACAGTCCCCGCGCCGATCCCGGAGGTTCCTCCGGTGACGAGGGCAATCTTGCCTTCGAGCCTCTTGCCCACGGCCATCTCCCAACTTGCCATTGAGCTCCTACATGGCCCATCCAATGAGTGCGGCAACCTATGATTTCAGCAAGGTGACTCAGCATTCGGCGTAGTTCAGAACCGGCGCAAACAGGGAAATCCGCATTTCTGGGAGAAGCAGACCAATGGCCGACCGTGACCCCCAAATTGCCGCCAAGCCGGGTGAGGATCGCAGTGAAGGCATCAGCTGGGCCGAGCTTATCGCTACGGATTCTCGCACGCCCCCGGCGTTTCTGACCGACGAGAGCTATACCTTCCGTGGCTCCGACCCCATCCCCGCCGAACGCTACACCAGCGAGGAATTCGCCCAGCTAGAACGCGAGCGTATCTGGCCCTATGTCTGGCAGTTCGTCGGTCGCGAAGAAGACCTGCCCGATCCCGGCGACTACATCGTCTATGAAAACGCAGGGCGATCCTATCTTGTCGTGCGGCAGGATGATGGCTCGATCCGCGCGATGCACAATGTATGCCTGCATCGCGGCCGCAAGTTGCGCACGTACGACGGCGTGGTTGATGGCAAGTTCGTTTGTCCGTTCCATGGTTTCGCCTGGAACAGCGACGGTTCGTTCAACTCGATGCCCTGCCAGTGGGATTTCCCGCACCTGAAGCCGGACGAGATGAGTCTTCCGGACGCCGAAACAGGCCGCTGGGCCGGTTATGTCTTTATCCGCGAGGAAAAGGGCGGCCCCAGTCTGGAGGAATTCCTGGCCCCGCTGCCCGAATTCTTCAAGCGCTGGCGGCACGAGGAATGCGCCAGCGTGATGCGCGTGGCCAAGGAAGTTCCGGCCAACTGGAAAGTGACGATGGAGGCGTTCATGGAAGCCTGGCACACGATCGTCACCCACCCGCAACTGCTGCCGTTCACCGGCGATTCCAACGGTGCCTACTGGATCTGGGGCGATAATCTCAACGCCAATCTGGTTCCGTTCGGCGTCACCAGTCCGCATATCACCGAAGGCTGCCCGGAAAGACCCCCGACACGTGCATCATGGAAGTGCGCGTGCTGGCGCGCATCCCCAAGGGCCAGCCGATCCCGCGCGGCGCGCCGCTGCACTTTCTCACCATCGACCAGAAGTGGACCGAGGCACCGGAACTGGGCATCCTGGGCGACGTGTTTGAACAGGACATGGACAATCTGCCGTTCGTGCAGCAGGGCCTGCACGCCTCCAAGACGGGCAAGATCCAGTTGGGCAATTATCAGGAAATCCGCATTCGCCAGTTCCAGGACACCATGGTGAAGTACATCAGCGGCGAACTCGGCGGATCAAAGGGTGTCTGAGTTGAGCGACGCCGAAGCGCAACCGCCCCGGATCAACTGCGTCCTCGTCTGCGGCGGGGTTTGGCATGACATGGACTTCGCCCGGCTGGAACTGCTCAAGCTGCTTGCCGAGGATCCGTCCGTCCGCACCCGCCTGTTCGAAAACTACGAGAATCTTGGCGCAATCCGCGAGGCCCACATCATCATCACCTACACCTGCGACGTCACGCCGTCGCTGGCGGCGCAGGAGGTGCTGCGCGACTGGGTTCATGCGGGCGGGCGCTGGTACGCGCTGCACGGCACCAATTCCGTGCTGCGCCTGCTGGACAGCGGAGAGAACGCCGGTCTGTGGGACGCGCCGCGCTGGGCGCCGCTGTTCATGGACACGCTGGGGACGCAGTTTCTCAGCCATCCGCCGATTGCACCCTATACGGTTACGGTGGCCGATCCTTTGCATTCGCTGGTTGCCGATATCGAACCGTTCGAGACGACCGACGAACTCTATCACATGGAACGCCACGGCGACCTTCACGTGCTGCTGGAAACCGAATGCAGCGAACCCGGCACTGGCTTCGTCGAGGCGGTCGATGCGCTCGGTGCGCATCCTGTCATGTATATCAAGCGGCAGGGTGAGGGCGCGGTACTCTACAACACGCTCGGCCATTGCCGGGGGCACTATGACTTGCAGCCCATGCTGGACTGGTGGCCGACGGTGGACCGTTGCGCCTGGGACCTGCCGGTGTTCTACGAATTACTGCGCCGGGGTATTGCCTGGATCAAGGACCGTGACGCGATGTGATCGCGCGTCTTCACACCATCGCTGCCGGATAAAAAGATGGGGCGGATCGGATAAACCGGTCCGCCCCTTTTCCAGGTGGAGAGAGCGTCAATTCAGGATGGCAGCGTAGCGATCAAGCGCGGCCTGCGGCCCCTCGGGCCAGCGGGAGAGGACCAGCAGCCGCTTGTGACCGCCACCGATGGCCAGTTCGTCGGTAACGCCCATGCCGCCGTGGAACTGGATCATTTCGTGGCCGAGCGTCACCGATGTTTCGGAAATCCAGGCGCGGGCACCGTGCACGGCGCGTGCGAATTCGTCGGAACCCCAACTGACCAGCGCCAGATTGAGCAGTGCGCGGCTTTGCTCGATGGCGGCATATTGCGCGACCATGCGGTGCTGGATCGCCTGAAACTGGCCGAGTGCAGTACCGAACTGCTCACGGGTGCGCAGGTAGTCCAGCGTGTCGGCGAACAGGCGCTCCATGATACCCAGCGCCTCGGCGCTGCGTGCAAGACTGGCGAGCACTTCAACTTCGGCCAGGGCTTCCAGACCGCCATCGAGGCGGTTCACGTCAGGGACCCTGACATTATCGAGAGTCACCGCGCAGGCCACACTGCCATCCGCAAGGTGCCAGCGCCTCGCCTCGATCCCGGCCGCATCAGCCGGAACCAGAAACAGGGCGACGCCCCGATCGTCGGCAGGCGCACCGGAGATGCGGGCCGAGACGATGTAGCCATCCGCCCCGCTGGCGGCGATGCAATAGGGCTTTTCGCCCGAGAGCACGAAGCCATCCTCGTCCGCCACCGCCGTCGTTTCCACCCAAGTGCCGCGATCGCGCGCTTTCGCTTCCAGGTGGGCCAGTGCCAGCCGCTTTTCGCCGCTGAGGATCGAATCGATCCATTCGCCGCGCAGATCCTCGGCGGCAGTGGCAGCGAACAGCCTCCCGGCCAGCATGACCGCTTCGGCCAGCGGTTCGACCACAAGGCCGCGCCCCAGTGCTTCGAACACTGTGGCAATACCGGTAGCATCCAGACCAAGGCCGCCAAGATATTCGGGGAAAGGCGCTGCGATCAGGCCCAGTTCGCCCAGTAACTCCCAGTTGCGACTGGAGAAACCATTCGATTCGGCCAGGAACGCGCGGCGGCTGTCATGGTCGTAACGATCGGCAACGAATCGCTCGGTCAAAGCCTTGAGCATCTCCTCGTCTTCGTTGAGATTGAAATTCACCGTCCACTCCCGTTTGTGACGTCACTCTAACACCAAGCGGCCGGGCATCTCCGCTAGGCAAAAGGCTAGGCAAGACCACGGGAATCGGCGGTGCTTGCGATTGTGCCGCTGTTGCAGGCAGGGTAAAGCAGTTGCGGGAGAGTGTGGATCATGCCGCTGTTGACACAGGAAAACATCGACGCCGTCCGAATTTCGTCGCCAGGCGACATCCGGCGTGCTGCGGAGGCCCTGCACCGCATCTCGATGGAGTTCGGTATGCGCGCGGCGCCTGCGCACGACATCGCCGACAAGCGCACGCCCGTCGACGCGGATGGCAATATCCTCGCCAGGGAAGTGTTCGACTGGCCCGATGACGAGCGGGTCTGGTGGCGCAATTCGCGTATCGCTCTCGATTCCCCGCTGACCACCGCCTGCCGGTTTGAAAGTCAGCCGTTCTGGGCCAATTCCGCCGGGTTTCACACGCGCGAGCCCAACGCCTATCTCAAGTCCATCGACATCACCAATTTCGAGCAACGGGCACTGACCCGCGCGGCCATTGGCGTGCCGGTGCATCTGCCGTTTGGTCAGATCGGCGCTGTCAGCTTCAATCCGCTGGACCGGAACCAGACCGACCTTTCGGAAGAGTTCGCACTCTATGGCGATGCCTTCGGCCTCTATGCACGCACGTTCATCGCGACATATGTGCAGATTATGGGTTCGACGCAGGCGCTGCCGCCCGCATCGCGTCTGTCCAAGCGCGAAGTGGAATGCCTGCGCTGGGCGGCTATCGGCAAGACGGATCTGGAGATCAGCATGATCATGTCGCGCAGCCGCGCCACTGTGCGGTTCCACATCCTCAATGCCGCAACCAAGCTGAACGCCGTCAATCGCAGCCAGACCGTGTTCAAGGCCTCGCAGCTCGGATATATCTCGTTGCAGAAGTGATGCCTGGTCGCGCTTGAGAGCGCGGCTAGCCCCGGTCTCCCAACACCATCTTCGCGCCGCGCAGGCCAACCGCCATCGCAGGTGCATTGGTATTGCCAGTGACGTGGCCGGGCATGATCGAACAATCGGCCACGCGCAGCCCGGTTGCGCCGCGCACACGCAGCCGAGGATCGACCACCGCTGCGTCGTCGCTGCCCATACGGCAGGAGCCGATGGCGTGCAGGCCGCAGCTGGAAAAGCGCCGGAACCCGTTCAGGATCTCGTCATCGGAAACGGCCCCAGCCATCGCGCCCATTTCCGCGCCGACCATCGTGCCCAGCGGTGCGGCAGCCATGTAGTCCCGCATCTTGCGGACCAGCGGCCAGCACGCCGGTCATCACCGTCACGTTCGGTCGCTTGCGTGCTTGTGCCAGATACGTCCGCGCCGATGAATCGCGCTTACCGCGCCGGATGTTGTGGCTATACAGCCCGACGCGCGGTCCGGCGGTGCCGTTGAGATCGTCGACCCGGCGCAGGCCCAGCGCCTCGCCCGACGCGATCATGCTGTCGGCCAGCGGGTAGGTGAAGCAGGCGGGGTTGATGTGGACTAGACCGCCAGCACCGCGCATCGGGGCTGGACCTGCGGCATGATCCTCAAGCTCCAGGAAAGCCTCGGTCATGCTCGCGCCATTCCAGCCAGTCGCGCCCGCATCGATTTCCCAGGCATCGTAGTCCGCTGGTTCGCCCCGGCTCCAGATCATGCCGTTGATAGAGGACGAGCCGCCAAGCCCCTTGCCGCGAATCCATATCTCTCCGCAGCCGCCGTTGGCTCCGGGCTCGCGCGGCTGGGAAACCGGATAGGCCCACATATGCTCCGGCTTCTTGACCAGCTTGGCCACGCCCTTCGGCAGGGTTACCCAGAAGCTGTCGTTTTCGCCTCCTGCCTCGAGCACGAGCACTTGTGACCGTCCGTCGGCGCTGAGGCGCTCCGCCATGACGCAGCCGGCTGAACCCGCACCGACGATGATGTAGTCCCACACTTTCGACATGATCCAGTCTCCCGCCCGCATCGGTCGCATGAACTGGCTGTTTGGCTACCCTAGCGTTTTGATGAGTCATCAGGGCGGGCGCTGCAGGCCTAAACCGGTTTGGAAGAACGGGAATCAGATCACCAGGGATGGGACCAAAGATGCGTGCGATAGCCGAAGGCCTGCTTACCGACGAACAGCCCCCGCGGCTGATCGGCGGGCGTGAGCGGGAAACCGGGCGCATCGTATACCCCTGTCCGCCCGGAGACACCTGCGAACCGGTGCCGCTGGGCCGCGAAGGGCGGCTATGGTCCTACACCATCCAGCGTTTCCGCCCCAAGACTCCGCCCTATGCCGGTCCCGAAGCCTTCCTGCCCTGGGTTATCGCTTATGTCGAACTGCCGGGGGAGGTAATCGTGGAGGCACCCCTGGTGGGTGTCGCGTTCGAGGATGTGAAGATCGGGATGCCGGTGCGTTTCACCACCATCGCGCTCGATCCCGATGCGGCGGACCCGGTGGCGATGCCGGCTTTTGAACCCATCGCCGCAGGAGACGCAGCATGAGCGGTGACGTGTGCATCGTCGGCGTTGGTATTCACCCCTTCGGTCGCACCGATGGCCGGTCGGGCGTGGAGCAGGGCGTGTTTGCGGTGAAGCAGGCGCTGGCGGACGCGGGCGTGGAATGGCCGCAAGTGCAGTTTGCCTATGGCGCATCGGACGCGGCGGGCAATCCCGATAGCATGGTGGACCGCCTTGGCCTGACGGGCGTGCAGTTCATCAACGTGCGCAACGGATGCGCGGCCGGCGGTTCTGCGCTGTTCAGCGCGCAGATGGCGATCAAGTCGGGCGAGTTCGACCTTGGCATCGCGGTCGGCTTCGACAAGCACCCGCGCGGCGCGTTCAATGCGCTACCGGCCGAATACAACCTGCCAGACTGGTATGGCGAGGTGGGCCAGATGGTGACCACGCAGTTCTTCGCGGCGAAGATCATGCGCTACATGGCAATGTTCGGCATTTCGCAGCGCAGCCTTGGCATGGTGGCCGAAAAAGCCTTCCGCAACGCCGTCCACGCGCCGCACGCATGGCGCCGCCAGCCGGTCCCGCTGGACGTAATCCTGGAGGCACCGCTCGTCTCCGATCCCTATACCAAATACATGTTCTGCTCACCCGCCGAGGGCGGCGTTGCGCTGATCCTTGCCAGCGAGAAGAAGGCGCGCGAACTGGGCAAGCCGCTGATCCGGCTCAAGGCCGCGACCATGCGCACCCGCCCGCCTCACAGCTTCGAGGTGTTCGCGCCTTCTGTCGATGTGGTCGAGGACGATACCCGCCCGCGCGGCACTGCCTCCCGCATCGCGTCCGCTGCCGCGTTCGATGTGGCCGGGATCGGGCCGGACGACATCGATGTGGCACAGCTTCAGGATACCGAAGCCGGGGCCGAGATCATGCACATGGCTGAAAACGGCTTTTGCGCGGACGGTGATCAGGAACAATGGCTGGCCGAAGGCCGAACCGAGATCGGCGGCGTGCTGCCCGTCAATACAGATGGCGGTTGCCTTGCCTGCGGCGAGCCGATCGGCGCGTCAGGCCTGCGTCAGGTTTATGAGAACGTCGTCCAGTTGCGGGGCGATGGCGGCGGTCGGCAGGTGCAGGGCAAGGACGGAACCGGCCCCAGGACAGCCTACAGCCACGTTTATGGTGCGCCGGGCGTGTCTGCCGTGACGATTCTGGAACGATAAGCATATGGATATCGAACTTTCCCCGGAAGACGCCGCGTTCCGCGAGGAAGTTCGCGCATTTCTGCGCGACCAACTGCCGGCGGAGGTGAGGGCAGGCGCTGCCGCGACGCCGTCGGTGTTCGTGGAGCCGGACATCGGGCAGGTATGGAACGCAGTGCTTCATGCCAGGGGCTGGCTGGGCTATCAGTGGCCCGCCGAACAGGGCGGCACCGGCTGGACGCCGCTGCAACGCTACCTGTTCGAAAAGGAATGCGCCGCTGCCGGTGCGCCGAACCTGACCGTGCTGGGCCTGAAGCTGCTGGGGCCGGTGATCTACACCTTCGGTACACCTGAACAGAAGGCCTATTACCTCCCACGCATTCTCTCGGGCGAAGATTACTGGTGTCAGGGATTTTCGGAGCCGGGCGCAGGGTCGGACCTTGCCAGCCTGAACACTCGCGCTGTGCGGCAGGGGGACAGCTATGTGGTTACCGGATCGAAGATCTGGACGACCCATGCCCATCACGCCAACCGCATGTTCACGCTGGTCCGCACCAATGGGGAGGTCAAGAAGCAGGCTGGCATCTCGTTCCTGCTGATCGATCTTGACAGCCCCGGTGTTTCGGTACGCCCGATCCTGACCAACGCCGGCGATCATGAGGTCAATCAGGTCTTTCTGGAAGACGTGGTCGTTCCGGCGGCAAACCTCGTTGGCGAGGAAGGGCAAGGGTGGACCATCGCCAAGTTCCTGCTGGTAAACGAGCGCGGCGGTTCGTGTCACGCGCCGAAGCTGGCGTATGACCTTGATCAGATCGTTATGGTGGCCAAGACGGAAAGCGACGGGCAGGGCGGCGTTCTGGCCGGTGACACAGACTGGGCGCGCCGCGTGGCCAAGGCCCGTCTGGCCGTTGACGCGCTGGAAATGATCGAACTGAAGATCATCTCGGAAATCGCCAAGGGGCACCCGCCCGGTCCGCAGACCTCGCTCACGAAGCTGCTTGCATCCAACTTGCGGCAGGAAATCGACCTGCTGGCCGTCGATCTTTACGGCATCGCCGGGCTGCAACTGGAAACTGCGCGTCCACTTTATGGCGATGGCGCGCCGGAAGGCATTCATTCCAAGGCTGCGCAAGTGGCCTCTGCCCGTTACCTCAATTCGCGCGCCTGGAGCATTTTCGGCGGGACGAACGAAGTTCAAAGTACCATCATTGCCAAATCGGTTCTCGGCCTGTGAACAACCAGGCGGCAACCATTGAGAGGATGCGGACATGCAGCTGAATCGGGACGCGCTGACGCGTGCCTATCGCCAGATGAAGTTAATCCGCGAGTTCGAGGAGCGGCTGCACGAGGAAATCCAGACCGGCGAGATCGCTGGCTTCACGCATCTTTACTGCGGTCAGGAAGCCGTTGCGGTGGGCGTGTGCGAACACCTGACCGAGCGCGACAAGATCGTCTCCACGCACCGGGGGCACGGCCACTGCCTGGCCAAGGGCTGCGACGTGGACGGCATGATGAAGGAAATCTGGGGCAGCCAGGAAGGCCTCTGCAACGGCAAGGCCGGCTCCATGCACATTGCCGACATCGACAAGGGGATGCTGGGCGCCAACGGCATCGTCGGCGCAGGCGCGCCGATCGCGGTGGGCGCGGCGCTAGCCAACAAGATCGACGGACCGGATGCGGAGGGTAAGCTCGCCGTCTCGATCGGTTTTTCGGGCGACGGTGCCTGCAATCAGGGGACTACGTTCGAGGCGATGAACCTGGCTGTTGTCACCAAGGCCCCGGCAATCTTTGTCTTCGAGAACAACCACTATTCCGAGCACACCGGCGTCGATTATGCCGTTGGCACCGCAGGCGACATCGCCAGCCG